>SAMEA3387474__coassemble_1153_pt1 | contig 25710 bp, 22 predicted proteins | sample SAMEA3387474__metabat2_low_PE_013 | metagenome-assembled genome bin SAMEA3387474 (sample SAMEA3387474) | Felis catus | biome: Faeces | place: United Kingdom | collected 2012 | reverse complement strand
ATATCAGAAAAAGACAACGGATGCATCACAGTCCCAGTATGAGATGTTAAAGAAACTGGAACTTACGAATGAGAATAATCAATATTTGAAAGAATATAGTCAGAAAAAGGGGATTACTTTTTTATCTACACCGTTTGAAAAAAATAGTTTGGATGAACTGGCAAAGTTAGATTTGCCTGCCATTAAGATCGCGGCAACAGATTTGACCAATATACAGTATTTAAAACAGGTTGCAGATTTGGGAAAACCAATGATTTTATCTGCTGGTATGTGTTACTTGGAAGAGATAAGAAAAGCGTTGGAAGCAATCTATCCAATCAATAAGAATGTTGTGTTATTACAGTGTACGGCTAATTATCCAATTGAGGATGAAGAGGCAAATCTGAATGTGATTGATACCTTAAGGAACGAATTTGAGATATTAGTAGGGTATTCAGATCACTCTAAAGGTGTAGGGGCCTCACCGTTTGCAGTGGCGAAGGGAGCCAGGGTGATTGAAAAGCATTTTACACTCGACCGGGATGCGGAAGGACCGGATCATAAGGCATCGGTAACGCCGGAAGAATTGAAACAGCTTGTGCAGGACATAAGAAGAGTGGAACGCTACTTGGGCTCTTCAGTTAAGATTCCGACATTTGCGGAGCAATTTACCAGGCGTTCTTTGCAGAAATGCTTTGTGGCAGCAAGAGAGATATCAAAAGATGAAGCTTTCACAGAAGAGAATATTGTGGCAAAAAGAACGAATGGAGTGGGAATTTCGGCGTTGTACTATGAAGAATTATTAGGAAAAACAGCGATAAAAGATTTTAAAAAGGATGATATAATAGAGGTATAGCATGATATATGTCTCATCAGCCTGCGTAAAAGAGCAGAAAATTGTAAATGTATTGCGGAAGTATACGCAAGAGGGGATTAGAAATATTGAGTTGTCCGGAGGAACTTCATATTATCCAGAGATAGAGAAAGATTTGGTGAGGTATGGAAGTGTAGAAAAGATAAATTATGTATGTCATTCCTATTTTCCGCCTCCCAGACAGGACTTTGTGGTAAATCTGGCAGCCTGCAATGATCAAATATATGAATGTTCGATAGAGCATTACAAGAATTGCATTGAAATGTTAAGACGGATAAAATGTAAAATTTTGTCTATTCATGCAGGATTTTTTGTGGAGATTACTCCAAAGGAAATTGGCAGAGAGCTATCAACGGATATTATCTATGATAAGGCAGAGGCGGTCGAACGTTTTTGCTATGCATATGAAATGCTTCACCGGTTATGCAGAGAGAATGACATAAATCTGTATTTAGAAAATAATGTCCTCAATCAGGAAAATTATGAACGTTTTGGCAATAAAAATTTATTGATGCTGACGGATTATAAGACGTTTCGGGAATTGCGAGAACAACTGGAGTTTGATTTGCTTCTGGATTTAGGCCATCTTTCTGTATCGGCCAATACTTTGCAGAAAAATTATGAGGAACAGTGTAAAAGCTTTGCCCCTTTTGTTAAATGGTTGCATTTAAGTGAAAACAACGGAGTACTTGATGAACACAAGCCATTGCGTCAGGGAAGCCGGATCATGAGAGCTTATAGGAGTTTTTTTGACAAGAGTTTGCCGGTCACATTGGAAACAAATGGAAGTATGGAAGAGATATTAAATAGTATTGCATTGGTGGAGGCGGACACAGATGAGTGATTTACTATACATATTTGGATGTGGCGGACATGCAAGGAGTATCATAAATACCAGAAAGCATTGTCAGAAGGGCTGCACTATTGTATTAGTTGATTCAAACTGCCAACCAGGGGAGATTATATTGGGATGCAACACATTAAACAGTAATGATTTTTTTGAACGACACACGAATGAAACATTTGAATATATAGTTGGGATTGGGGATAATTCAGATAGAAGAAATATCTATGAGAAGTTATTGCGGGAAGGGGGACAAGCACAGTGCATATGTGCAGATTCAGCACTGATAGGATTGGAAACCAGAGTGGGAAAAGGAACATATATTGCGGAAAAAGCATATTTAGGTCCACAAGTGGTGATTGAATATGATACAATTATTAACACAGGAGCTATCATTGAACACGAGACAAAAATCGGCAGACATACGCACGTGGCACCAGGGAGCGTTATCTGTGGAAGGTGCAGGATAGGTGACCAGGTTTTTGTGGGAGCGGGGAGCACAATTATTGATAAAATAACAGTGGGCAATGATATTATCATAGGTGCTGGCAGTGTGGTAGTGCAGGACATTTTGGAAAAGGGAACTTATGCAGGCTGTCCTGCTAAAAAAATTCATGATTAGATGAAATAAGACACACAGATAGAAGGGAGTATGCACATGATGAAAATGAATATTTTATGTAATGAGAAAAGTACCGTAAGAGATGCGCTGGACAAGATCAATGAAAATGCGAAGGGTGTTGTATTTATTGTAGATGATAACCAGGAATTAAAAGGAGTCGTTACAGATGGGGATGTCAGGCGTGGTCTTCTAAGAGGTGTGACGGTGGATGCCTCGGTAGGGGAGATTGTAAGCAGAGAATGTGTCTATGCCCGTAGTTCTGACGAGCCAGAGAAGGTTTTTAAAAGATTTAGTGAGAAAGTAAAGGTTATTCCTATTGTAAACGACAATATGCAGGTAGTTGATTACAGTGAATATAATAGTCAGGTAAAGTTAGCGATTGCGCAGCCACAATTAAATGGAAAAGAGCTTGACTATCTGTTGGATGCCTTTTTGTCAACGTGGATATCCAGTACAGGAAAATATGTTACCCAGTTTGAAAAAGAATTTTCTGATTACTGTGGTACAAAATACGGTGTTGCAACGTCAAATGGAACAACTGCACTTCATTTGGCTCTTGTGGTACTGGGAATTGGTGAAGGTGATGAAGTAATTATTCCGGATATTACTTTTGCAGCAACTGTCAATTCTGTATTGTATACAGGAGCAACCCCGGTTATTGTTGATATTGAAGCAGACAGCTGGTGTATTGATCCGGACGAAATTGAAAAAGCAATTACAGAAAAGACAAAAGCGATTATTCCTGTTCACATTTATGGACAACCATGTGATATGGGAAGAATCATGGAGATTGCAAAGCGTCATAATCTTTATGTTGTAGAAGATTGTGCGGAAGCTCATGGCGCTATGTATGCAGGGAAAAAGGTTGGAAGTTTCGGTGATATTGGATGCTTTTCATTTTTTGGAAACAAAGTGATCACTACAGGCGAAGGTGGTATGTGTATCACTGATAATCAGGAACTTGACCAGAAGATGAGAATATATCGTGATCATGGGATGAGCAGGGAGCGAAAATATTATCACGAAGTTGTAGGATTTAATTATCGAATGACAAATCTTCAGGCAGCGATAGGAGTAGCGCAGCTCGAAAATATCGAAAAAACCTTAGAGTGGCGTGAAGAACTTGAAAATTCGTATCGTGACAAGCTAAATGCAGTTGCAGGAATAAACTTACAGAGAAATGATCTGCCAAATAGAAAGAAAATTACGTGGCTTGTCACTGCTTATGTGAGTGACGAGGAAAAGAGGGATGCCTGCATGAAAGCTATGGTGGATGCGAATATTGATGCAAGACCATTTTTCGTTCCATTGAGTGAGATGGAAATATACAAAAATTACGTATTTTCTAATAAAGTAAGTAAAGATATATCTGGACGTGGGTTCAATCTTCCGACGTCTTATGTAGTTGGAAAAGAACAAATTGACAAGGTGATTGCCGCAATAAAAACGGTGATTGCATAAGAAGATATGAGGAAATTGAAGTATTCAGGAGATTATAGAGATGGCAGTAACGGATTTGATGTTTTTGTTTTGGTTTATTCCGGGAGCTTTGTTGGTATATTATATAACGCGGGGTAAATGCAGGGAGTATGTTTTGCTTGCGGTAAGTTTATTTTTTTATGCATGTGGAGCTCCAGACTATCTCTTTTTGTTGTTGCTTTCTCTGATTATAAATATCTTTACGGGATATCTTATTGCTCATTTTAGAGAAAAAATAAGAGTGGCGAGATTTTTGCTTGCGATGGGAGTAATATATAATCTGGCAATTCTATTTTTCTTTAAATATTTTGATTTTGTGATGTTGAACCTGAGTAAAGTGTTTCAACAAAATTATGTATCACAGAATTTACTGCTACCATTGGGGTTGTCTTTTTTTACATTTAAGGCGATTTCTTATTTGATTGATACATATACTGGAAAGATTGAAGTAAATAATGGGGTTGTTAAAGCAGCATTGTATATGTCATTTTTTGCCCAAATGCAATCAGGGCCATTATCCAGATACAATGATATGTTTGGACGAAAAGATAAATGTCAGGAAGGACGTTTTTCTTTGTTTTCAGAAGGCGTATATCGTTTTGTGATAGGATTCAATAAGAAGATTTTATTGGCAAATACATTAGCAAATATTACACAAGAAGCGTTTGACTGGGGGATAAAAGGGGAGTTGTCAACCGGATTTGCATGGTTTGGAGCTGTTTGCTATTCAATGCAGCTCTTTTTTGATTTTTCAGGATATTCAGATATGGCAATTGGAATAAGCCAGATGTTTGGATATAGATGTCCTGAAAATTTTAATTATCCATATATGACATCGTCTGTTTCGGAGTTTTGGCACAGATGGCATATTACACTGGGGGCATGGTTTCGTGATTATGTGTACATCCCATTAGGTGGATCAAGAGTTGATACAAAATTCAAATTATATCGGAATTTATTTGTCGTATGGTTTTTGACGGGAATGTGGCACGGGGCAAACTGGCAATTTATTTTTTGGGGAGTAACATACTTTTGTGTGATAGCAATAGAGAAGACTTTTGATTGGCCTAACAGATTTAAATCAAGATTTGTCAGAATATTATATAGGCTATGTGTTATTGTATTTGTTATTTTTGAATGGGTGATTTTTCGGGCAGATGGATTAAAAGCAGGTTTAGAGTATGTGAAGGTAATGATCTTGAATACGCCAAATTCTTTGGCAGATTTAAGAGGCATTTTTTTACTGAAGGATAATCTGGTCTTTGTTATCGTTGGGATATTATTATGTTTTCCAATTATGCCGGTAATCGAAAAATATTTGAAAAAGACAGAGGCGTCGACAGTGATTTGGAATATTGGAATATTGGCGAATGTGTTACTTTTTTTATGCGCAATTTCCTTTGTAGTTGCAGGACAGAATAATCCATTTGCATATGCAAATTTTTAAAAAAGGAGAATAATTGATGAAAGGAAAGAAAGATATAGGTAAGGCCGTTTTAGCTGTTTTTTTCCTTGCAATGATTTATATAATAGGAATAAAAAGTGATCCATATATGACCTTTGCCGATACTATTACGATGATTGGTAAGAATCTGAAAGGGGATTTGGACACAGATGGTGTTACGGTCAATGAAGTAAAGGAAAACTACGCAGATGATATGTGGTTGAAGTCCCAGCTCATCAATCTTAATGGTGTGGTTGCAAGCAGTTTAAATATGAAAGGGTATTATAGCAGTCAGGGAATTTATGTTACTGACGAACGGTATATTGTTTCCTCGTATCCGGAAACGACCACAGACTATGAATATGAACAGTTAGTAGATTTTAAGGAGTATTTGGATGAAAAAGAAATCAATTTATTATATGTCAGTGCACCAGCTAAATATCTGGATGATGAATTTGTAAAGGATGAGTTTGGAATCCAGAGTTATAGTAATCAAAATACGGATTTGTTTCTGCAACGTATTTCCGGAGCGGGAATAGATTATATTGACTTGCGGGAAAACATACAAAAAGAAGAAATGAATATCTATGATATGTTTTATCGCACAGATCATCATTGGACAACAAGAAGTGGGTTGTGGGCAACCAGAATTATTGCAGAGGCAATGAATGAAAAATGCGGATATAACATTGATATGTCTATATATGATAGTGATAATTATAAATATACAGAATATGAGGATAGTTGGCTAGGGGAGCAAGGGCGCAAATTGGCTGTCAGCTATGTGGGGTTGGATGATTATGAATTGATCGAGCCCATGTTTGATACCAGTTTTATTGTGGAAAATGCAAGTGGTGTGCAAGAAGGAACATTTGATATCATGATTGATAAAAGCAGGCTTTCTGCTGATGCTGATGTATATAATATACCAAGTTGGCATTATACGTATATGCCATCGGGAATCCACGAATCTGCAATTCATAATAACAATGTGACAGATGGTAAGAAAATACTTGTCTTGGCAGATTCTTATTCCCATGTGGTTGTTCCGTTTTTGTCATTAGGAGTATCAGATGTGGAAACTTTAGTTTTGCGGTCATATGATGAAAGTTTAAGGGAATACATAGAGGAGAATGAATTTGATACAGTTTTAGTGATATATGCGCAATTTATGATAGGGGCACATGATGACCCGGCATCAGCCAATTATGATATGTTTGATTTTCGGTAATAGAGGCTTTTTCTTGCAATCTAATGATCTTCATAGTAAAATGCAAATAGAATTACATATATAGCGAACTGCTTTACTATTTAGATGATTAAGGAAAGGAAAAGCGTATGGAGAAAAGGATGAACTGGGAAAAGCTGTTGTCTGCTGAGACACAGGTACCAAGAGAAGAGGAACCAGAAGAATTTGGGAAATACCCCATGAGTGATTTGGAAAAAGATTATAAAGCGATTATTTCCAGTGCTGCTTTCCGGCGTCTTCAGGATAAAACGCAGGTTTTTCCGTTGGACAAAAGTGATTTTGTGCGAACAAGGCTTACCCATTCTTTGGAAGTGTCAACAATTGCGCGACAGCTTGGAATTATGATCACAAAGAATAAGACGGGCTATGTGCCAAAAGAATTTGAAGCAAAAGAACTGGTTGAAAGAATACCAGTTGTGCTTTCCTGTGCGGGACTCCTGCATGATTTGGGCAATCCGCCATTTGGTCATTTTGGTGAGGTGGTCATTGGTGAGTGGTTTGAGAATGAGTTTCAGAAAGATGGATTTTGCTACAAGAGTGTTCCGATTGCAGAACATTTATCAGAACAGATGAGGCTTGATTTGCAGAATTTTGAGGGTAATGCACAGGCTCTCAGGATTTTATCAAAAATTAGAAATAAAGGGAAGAGCCATGAAATCAATCTGACAACAGGTGTGATAGGGACGCTTATTAAATATCCGACCAGTTCCTTAAATTTTACACATAAGAAAGATAGCGATATAAGAAGGCACAAACTAGGGTACTTTTATGCAGAAAGGGAAACCTTTGAAAATGTAAGTAAAGAGATAGGAACCTGGGGAATTGAGGGAAATGTTGCCCGGCATCCATTGACATTTTTAATGGAGGCTGCTGATGACATTGCATACGCAACAGCAGATCTGGAAGACGCATTCAAAAAGAAGTTGTTTTCTTTGGAAGAATTTATTGATTACTTCAAAAAGAATATGGAAAATGATAAAAAGGCAAAGCTGTTAATCAGAAATTTAGAAGAACGTTTAGCTGATATCAGTGATCATGAGAGTAAAATGATAGCTTTTCAAAATTGGATGGATTATGCACGTGGATGGTTTATGTATTGTGTTGCATTTAATTTCTCTAAAAATTATGAGGATATCATGAAAGGAGAATTTCGCGGGGAATTGATAGAGGGTACTTTTCATGAAAAATCGATGAAGATTTTTAAGACTGCCATGTCTAAATTTGTATACAATGACGCAGAGATTGTCAAGTTGGAATTATCGGCGAAGAAAATTATATCAAGTTTATTAGATGATTTTATCTATGCAGTTATTTATATGGATGAAGAAGATAAGCTGAGTAAGGCAGAGAGAAAATTATGCAGTTTATTGCCTGACAACTTGAAGGCAGATTATGAAAATGCTAAAACGGATAATGTGGGATACAATCTGTATTTACGTTTCTTGATGGTCACAGATTTTATCAGTGGCATGACAGACTCTTATGCGAAAAATTTGTATCAGGAGTTGAATGCATATTAACGTGGTATCATTCATCCCCCCCCCTTTAAAAATTTCCGCAGGAGTCATGATGTTCAAGTATTTGCAGAGATTCCGAAATGCGCTATTATACGATTGTATGATAGCGTATTTATTTAGGAAGAAAGTCGTGAAGAGAAGAAAGGTAGTGGTAAAGGTTGAGCTGGAATGTAAGAAAGCAGACGTTGAGGCAGAGGTAAAAGAGGAGGATAAAATTACCTTCGGTTCATTAGAAATGTGGAAAATGAAATGGGTTTCATATTTGAAATTTTTGATATACAACCTGGATAAGGTGTGGGAAGGCTTGTGAATGGGGGAGAACAAAAGAGATAAAAAATATGTGGTATAATAATTGCTGCGACATTTCAGCCTCGAGACGACGAGGATCTTTTATATGCGCAGCACCGCGGAGGGGCAGAGGCAGCGGATCAATGAACTGGGACTGTCAGAGAATGTCTGGGCTGCATGGCGGACCGCCTATGGGAAATTGGCGATAGACGCTATTGCATCCCCTATGCTATACTGTTTCTACATAATTACTGGAGGCAAAGAAAGGCAGGAAACTCTTATGGTACGGTTTGCGGTCATCGGTACGAACATAATTACGGATATGTTTTTAGAGGCAGCCAAAGAGGTGGAAGGTTTTGTGCTGCGGGGCGTCTATTCCAGAACGATGGAGAGGGCGCAGGCATACGCGGCGAGGTATGGCGCAGAACGAACGTTTGACAGTCTGGAGGAGTTGGCGGCGTGTGAGGAGATCGACGCCGTCTACATCGCGAGCCCCAACAGTCTCCACGCGGCGCAGACGATCCGGATGTTGAGAGCGGAGAAGCACGTGCTCTGTGAAAAGACGATCGCATCCAACCTGCGCGAATTTGAGGAGATGAAACGGACGGCGGAGGAACATCAGACCGTGCTGTTGGAGGCGATGCGCAGCGTGCACGCACCGGGCTTTCGCGCGATCCGGGAGAACTTAAAAAAGCTCGGCGTGATCCGGAGAATTTCCTTTCAGTTCTGCAAGTATTCTTCGCGGTATGACAACTATAAAAAAGGCGTGATCGAGAACGCCTTTAACCCGGTGCTCTCCAACGGCGCGCTGATGGACATCGGCGTGTACTGCGTGCATCCCGCAGTCGCGCTTTTTGGTATGCCAAAGCAGATAAAAAGCAGTGCCCTAAAGCTCTCCAACGGGGTGGACGGAGCGGGAACGATCCTATTAGAATACGGAGAAATGCAGGGCGAACTGGTCTACTCCAAAATCTCCGATTCGAGGGTTGCGAGCCAGATCCAGGGAGAGGACGGCACGATGGTGATCGGGGAGATCCAGAATCCGCAGGACGTCGTCATTTATTACCGGACGGGGGAGACAGAGAAACTTTCGATCCCGCAGACGGATAGGGATATGTGCTACGAGATCCGGGATTTTCTGGAGCTTATCGCGAAAAAGAACGCGCGGCATCCATGGCTTTCCTACTCCGGGATGGAGCTGGAACTGATGGATGAGGTGCGCAGACAGCAGGGGATCATCTTTCCGGCGGATCCGGCAGAATAGAAGTGGAGGAGAACATTCCCAGACGGCAGATTCGTTGACAAACTGCGGCAGAGTAGGGTATGATGTACATGATATTATGGTAGCGCAAGGCGCACCAGAAGGAGAATCCGATGGAAAAGATATTGGTGACGCGCTCTTCCATGCCAACGCTGGAGGAATACGCAGAGGAGATAAAAGATCTGTTTGAGACACACTGGCTGACAAACATGGGGCCAAAGCACAATGCGTTGGAGGAAAAGCTGGCGGAATATCTGAAAGTAAAAAACATTTTACTCTTTTCAAACGGGCATATGGCGCTGGAACTGCTGATACAGGCGATGGGGCTCTCGGGGGAAGTCATCACAACCCCGTTTACCTTCGCATCCACGACGCACGCGATCGTGCGCAATGGACTGACGCCTGTCTTTTGTGATGTGAATCCCGAGGATTACACGATCGATGTGACAAAGATCGAGTCGCTCATCACCGAGCGGACAAGCGCGATCCTGCCGGTGCACGTCTACGGACATATCTGTGATGTCGAGGAGATCGAGCGGATCGCAAAAAAGCACCATTTAAAGGTGATCTATGACGCGGCGCACACCTTTGGCGTGGAGTACAGGGGAAGAGGGATCGCGTCCTTCGGGGATGCGTCCATGTTCAGCTTTCACGCGACGAAGGTGTTTAACACCATAGAGGGAGGGGCTGTGTGCTTCAACAACAGCGAGAACGGTCTGCGGGAAAAGCTGTTCAGCCTTAAAAATTTCGGTATCTGGGATGAGGACGTGATCAAGGACGTCGGGGCAAATTCCAAAATGAACGAGTTTCAGGCTGCGATGGGACTCTGCAATCTGCGCCATGTGGACGACGAGATCGCAAAGCGAAAAAAGGTTGTCGAGCGCTATCAGGAGAGGCTTGGCAGGACCGGAGGGATCCGTATCTCGCAGGAGCAGAGGGACGTTAAGGCAAATTACGCCTATTATCCGGTGATCTTTGAGCCGGAGACCTTTGGAAAGACAAGGGACGAAGTATACGACCTTTTGAAAGTGAATGAGATCTACGCCAGAAAGTATTTTTACCCGCTGACCAACACGTTTGACTGCTACAAGGGACGGTTTGATCTGGGAGATACGCCGGTGGCGCTCGATCTTTCGAAAAAGGTTCTGACCCTGCCGCTGTATGCGGATCTGCGCATGGAGCAGGTGGACAGGATCTGTGATATCATTCTTGGAAAGTAGGCGAAGCATAGGAGGAAATACAAGTTGGTAACAGTGAAGATCGGAGACGGCATGGGCAACCAGATGTATAACTATGCCTGCGGCTACGCCGTTTCGCGCCGTCTGGGACAGAAGCTGCGGCTGGATATATCGGAATGTGATAACTCCACACTGCGGGATTTTGAGCTGGACAAGTTTCAGGTGGTGTATGAGGACAAAGAATCTTTCCCAAACCGCACCGTCTGGCAGAAGCTGTACAAACGCCTGCGCCGCAAGCTGAAATACCATGTTGTGATGGAGCGGGATATGTATCATGTGGAGGAGCGCGTGTTCCGAAAACATTTGCGTGGGACATACCTGCACGGATACTGGCAGTGTCTTGGCTATTTTGAGGAATATCTGGATGAGATACGGCAGATGTTTGTTCCGGCATATGACCAGAGTGCACAGGTGCGAAAGCTGGCACAAAAGTTCCGCGAAACGCCGACGTGTGCGCTTCATGTGCGGGGCGGCGATCTGGGCGGACCCGCCAGAGAGTATTTTCAGAGGGCGATCGCAAGGATGAAGCAGGAGCGTCCGAACGTGACGTTTCTTGTGTTTACGAACGATGCGCCGCGGGCAAAGGAGTGTCTGGAAGACGGCGACGGAACCGAAGATATGAGATATATTTCTGATATGGGAGAATTTTCTGACATCGATGAATTTTGGCTGATGTCGTCTTGTCAGAATCAGATTATTTCCAACAGCACATATTCGACCTGGGCGGCGTACCTGAACACAATGCCGGAACGGGTTGTGATCGCGCCTGACTTTCATGGGATCGAGGTGATGAAACTGGCGGACTGGATCGTGCTGTAAGCTACAATAAGAGAAGATGAGGAAAAGAGATGCTGTTTAACTCAATTGATTTTTTAGTGTTTTTCCCGGTTGTAGTATTGATCTACTGGCTGATTCCGAAAAAACTGCGCTACATCTGGCTTCTGGTCGCAAGTTATTACTTCTATATGGGATGGAATGCGCAGTATGCCCTGCTGATCGCGACGTCCACGGGAATTACGTACTTGTGCGGACTGGGGATCGAATGGCTGGGGAAAAAAGACAAGAAATCTGCCGTAGTCGGACGAAAATGCGTTGTGGCGGCGGGCGTTCTCTCAAATCTGGGTATCCTGTTTTTCTATAAATATTTTGACTTTTTCCTGGAAAATATAAATCTTGCGCTGGAGCATTTTCAGGTGAAACCCCTGACAAGCAGCATGGAGGTGCTGCTTCCGGTGGGAATTTCCTTCTACACGTTTCAGGCACTCGGCTATATGATCGATGTTTACCGCGGGGATATTGAGGCGGAGAAGAACCCGCTGAAATATGCGCTGTTTGTGTCCTTTTTCCCGCAGTTGGTGGCAGGACCGATCGAGCGTTCGAAGAATCTGTTAGAGCAGATCAGGAACATCCCAAAAACAAAGACCTTTGTGTATCACCGCATTGTAAACGGCCTGATGCTGATGCTGTACGGGTATTTCCTAAAAATGGTGATCGCGGACAGGATTTCGGTCATGGTGGATTATGTGTTTGCCGAGTACTATAATCTGGGAACCTTTGAACTGATCGCAGGGGCGGTTGGCTTTGCCATCCAGATTTACTGTGATTTTGGCAGCTACTCCTACATCGCGATCGGAGCGGCACAGGTGCTGGGATTTACTTTGATGGAGAATTTCAACACGCCATATTTTGCAACCTCCATCAAGGATTTCTGGAGGAGATGGCACGTCTCCTTAAGCACATGGTTCCGCGACTATCTCTATATTCCGCTGGGCGGCAGCCGCTGCTCGAAGATACGCAGATATTTCAATCTGATGGTGACGTTTCTGGTGAGCGGACTGTGGCACGGGGCAGAGTGGACCTATGTGGTATGGGGCGGCATCCATGGTCTGTATCAGGTGATCGGCGATCTGACCGCACCGCTTAAGAAAAAGATAAACGAGCTGTTTGAGGTAAAGACAGATTGTGTGAGCTATAAGTTTGGGCAGATGGCAGTCACTTTCGGACTGACTGCTTTTGCGTGGATTTTCTTCCGGGCGGACAGCCTGCAGCAGGCGCTTCTGTATATACAACGCATGGTGGTGCGCTTTAACCCGTGGGTTTTGTTTAACGGGGGAATGTACACGATCGGTCTTGACCGCTATGAGGCGAACATCCTGATCGTCGCAGTTTTTGTGCTTCTGCTGGCGGACATCATCCGCTACCGCAGGGGAGAGCGTCTGGATGAATTTTTGCAGCAGCAGAACTTCTGGTTCCGGTGGCTCGTCGTGATCGTGATGATCGTGATGGTGATCGTGTATGGAAAATACGGTCCGGCATACGACGCCAACCAGTTTATTTATTTCCAGTTTTAGGAGGAAGGATGAAAAAAGTATTAAAGAGAATACTGGCAGTCATCGTTTTTGCCGGAATCGCCCTTGGCACGGTTTATTATCTGAACTGGCTGTTCCGGCTGAAATCAGTAGACGGCACCTATCCCGCGCAGATGCTTTACCGGCAGGAGGAGAATACCATAGATGTGCTCTGCCTTGGCAGCAGCCATACATATTCCAACATCAATCCCGCAGTTCTGTGGGACGAGTATGGAATGGCGTCCTACAATCTGGCAGGATCGAACCAGCCGCTCTGGAATACCTATTACTATTTGAAAGAGGCGTTAAAATACCAGAGACCGGAACTTGTCGTCCTTGATGTGTACCGCGCGGTGGAGTATTTGGACTATCAGGATGACGCCAGAGTGGCGATGAACACGTTTGGTCTCCGCCACTCTAAGGAATGGGAGGAAATGTTAAAAGTCAGCCTTGAAGACGAGGATTCCTACATGGATTATCTGCTGCGGTATCCCGTGTATCACAATAGGTACCAGGAATTGAAAAAGCAGGATTTTTTCCCATATAACGGGGATTATAACGGGGATAACTACAAGGGCTTTAACCTAAACTGCATCAGCACCACTTATTACGAGGGATTCCCGGATGTTTCGGAGGTGACGGACGTGGGCGTCATGACGGAAAAGACGGAGGAGTACCTGGTGAAGATCATAGAGCTGGCAAAGGAGCGGGAGATTCCGCTGCTGCTTTTGTCCGCTCCGTATATGGGAGTGCTGCCGGAGGACAAGATGATCTACAACCGGGTGGAGGAGATCGCGGAGGAATACGGGGTTCGATTTGTGGATTTCAACGAGTACTATCGCCAGATCGGCTTTAATCCGGCGACGGATTTTGCGGAGAGCTCCCATCTGAATTATTATGGAAGCGAGAAGTATACCAGCTTTCTCGGAAAATACATCAAAAACCGCTATGACGTGACGGATCGCAGAGGTGATGAGAAGTACGCGTCGTGGGAGGCAAACAGCGAGTTCTACCGGATGCACGCGGCGAATGTCGACCTGATGAAAACTGCGGACTTAGGGGAGTACTTTGAAAAGCTGTTTCAGAACAAAGAACGCTATGCGATCTGCATCAGTACCGTGGGAGAGTATCTCGGGGGAGGGTACAATATCCGGAAGCTGCTGGGCGATTACGGAATGGACGTCTCAGAGGAGAGCCTCTGGGTATTCCTGGGAGGAGAGCTGGTGCATACCCTGCCGGTGGAGATCACGGAGGACAGCTTTTTCTATGAGGACATGGGAAAAAGCAGTCTGACGGTAAAGGCGGAGATCCTGTACAGCGATATGATCGAGGATTACTATCCAAAAACCGGTATCTATATCGAGGGTGTAGGGTGTGATGCGGCGAACAACGGCGTGAACATCATCGTATATGACAATGAATTGCAGACGATCGTGGATAATGTCGGACTGGACGCTGCAAACGAGTACGGCTTTTTGAGATATTAGTGAAAGAGAGAGGGACAGATGACATGAAAACAATTTTGATCCATATCCAGAATTTTTTTCTGACGCTGGGAAGACTGATCCGGCATCCGGTCGATACTGCCGATATTGTGATGCGGTACCGCAACAGTGAGGATTTGAAGCGGGATATCGACGCGATCAATAAGGAGCGGATCGAATCCCTCTACCAGATCAAAGAGGCGCCGGATACGGAGTCAAAAAAAAAAGAGTATCAGAGAATTAACGAATCCTTCCCAAAACGCATGATTTTCCATGTAGGCTTCGGCGCGGGTCTTTTTTCCGAGCTGGACAGCCTGATGGAGCATATGCTGTTTTGTTTTATCAACCATATCCGGTTTGAGATCTACGCGGACGACGCCAACTTCTCCAAACCCGGTGGAAAGGGCTGGGAGGAACTGTTCGAACCGTTCTGTCCGATCAACCATGATAAGCTCAACCATGTGGCAAATTACCGCCCGACTGATTACCAGAGTTATATGAGGAAACACCGTCTCTGGATCAAGGGGGAGCTGCTGCCGCGCATCTTAAAACGGCGCACCGGAGCGGACTATCTGACGCAGGATATCTGGTGTATGTGCATCAACAAGGAATTTAAAAATGCGCATTTAAACGCCCCGCTTTTTGGCATTGACGGACCGGGGGCGCTGGAGTTCACCAAGCTTTCGGAGATCGCGCTCTGCCCAAAGCCGGATGTGAGGGCGGAGATGGATGCGCTGATCGCCGGTTTAAAGCTGCCGGAGCACTACATTTCCATGCAGGTGCGCGGCGGCGACAAGCTGCTGGAGTACGACGAGCTGATCGGACTGGACAGATTTATTTCCTGCGTGGAGCATATGGATCCGGATCACCGCAATATTTTTCTGTTTACGGATGATTACACGAACGTGGAGCAGCTTCGAGAAAAGCGTCCGGACTGGAATGTCTATACGCTGACCCGCAAGGAGGAGCGTGGATACTATAACAGCGAATTTAACAAGGCGGACTGGGAGTACCGCCGTTCCAATATCGTGAAACTGTTAGCAATCATGGAGGTCTGTGTGGGATCTGATCTGCACATCGGCTCAAAACAGTCCTGCGTAGACAGTTATCTGCGGTCTAAGAAGGGTGATACAAGATACCGCAAAGCAATAGAAGGTTAGGCGTTATGCCTAACCTTCTATTGCTTTCAGAACTTGCGCCGGATTGCCGCCGACGACAGTGTAGGGAGGGACATCCCTGGTCACAACGCTTCCGGCGGCGACCACAGCGCCTTCCCCGATGGTAACGCCCTTTAGAATGGAGACGCCGAAGCCGATCCATGCCTTGTCTTCAATGCGGATGGGGGCGCTCTTTACAACGGACCAGTCCTTGCCGGCGAGCGTCGGTCTTCCGGCAGCGGCGTTTTCCCACTCGACGGAGACGTCGTTTTTGCGCTCCTCCCACAGTACCGCGTGGGAATTGTGGTCATAGATCGTACAGTTCCACGCGATGATCACATCGTCGCCGATGGAGATGCCGTCGCGGGAGATCAGTTGTGTTCCGCCGCCGATGTGGACGCGGTCTCCGATGGAAATGTGTCCGCCCTCCGTCTCAAAGACGAATGAGGAGTCGATCATGCTCTTTTCGCCGATCTGCAGATACACACGATCTGCGGAGGGAGCGTGCAGTTCTAAATTAAAATTTTCCCCGAGCACGGCGGTGGGGGCGATCTGGATATGATCTGCCGCAGCGCGAAGCTGCTTTTTTTTTCGCATATTTTTATAAATCTGCCGGATTCCCATAAGATACCTCCTCTAATTGTTTGCGCCGAGGAAAGAAAGGGCGAGTGCGTGCAGCTTTTGCCCGAAATTCCGGATGGCGAGTGTGATCTTCTGGATCAGTTTCATGATGAAGTTTGTAAGCATATCATCCACAGGTCCCAGAATGAGACGGCGCAGCTCATTGACGAGAATACAGCCCACCAGCACAAGCGCCGCAAAGCCCAGAAGAACCGGGAGGAAGAGCGGACCGCCCTGATAGCGGGACACATCAATGAAGTTTGCCAGAATGTGGCGTCCGTAGCCCTCGATGCAGTATAAGATCACGACATTCGGAACCAGATGATTGATCAGCCGGTTGGAAAAATGCATCTCCCGGAAAAACAAAAAGAAGGAGACGGCTGCGACCACAACCAGTATGGAATTGTCGCGCACAAACATACTCATGTAGACGCCCTGCAACCTCGTGAGGACAAGGTTTAAGGCGGAGGAGAGCAGCATCGAGCCGAGGCAGACGAGCGCCAGGCGGCTTCGCTTAAAATGGACGTCTTTATAATATAGGAAAAGATAGCGTCCGACGAGGTACATGATACTCATGCAGACAACGCCTTTTCCTGTGTCTTCGATGATCTCCGAGAAGAACACGGTGGGAACGATATAAAACAAAAGTAAAAGCAGCAAAAGGAGCGCGCGGAACTTTTCACGGCTCAGCTTCTCCGGTATTTTGTTCAAAAATGGAGAGAGAAACGCGATCACAAAATAGCAGCTTACGAACCAGTGCGTTTTAAAAATGACCGGCATACAGGCGGTCACCAGTCCCTTTACGGAAAAGCCGGTAAAAAGGAAAAGGTTGAGCAGGTCGTAAAAAATAATGGCGATGTCAAGCTTGATCAGCTTATCCAGCTTGAAACGGATGCCAAAATACCCCGATAAGAGCATAAAGAGCAGGTTGGTATTGTTGCTTATGGCGTGAATAAAGCTGGTTGCGACAAGATTGCCGCCGGTCATGTCATTCACATAGGGGCCGATGGTGTGCCATGCGACCACAAAAAAGATACAGATCAAACGGATCAGCTCCAGGCTGGAGTTTCTTTGCTTTGTCATAGGGAAAAATCCTTTCCAGTGATAAAATATAGGGTTTGTTGATCAAGTATTGATTATAACAATATAGAAATAATTTGACAAGTTGTTGTTTTCTGAATATGATTATTATTGGTATTTTATAAGAAAAAGGAGAAATAGAATGGGACAGTTGAAAAATGCGTTGGAGGTATTTGACGCAAAACAGAAAAGAAGTCTGATCTATCTGGCATTTATTATATTTGTAGATGCGTTTGTGGAACTGCTCGGCGTGACGGTGATCCTGCCGTTTATCAATGCGATCATGAGCCCGGACGCGCTGCTTGAAAATGAGATCGTGCGGTGGTTTTATGACCGTCTGCATATGCAGAGCACAGATGAACTGATCATCTGGATCGCAGTGCTCATCATCGGCATCTATATTTTTAAAAACCTTTTTCTGGTCTATATGTACAATTTGCAGTACAGATTTTCCTATTATGGAAAGAAACAGATGCAGAACACCCTGATGAAATATTATATCGGGCAGGACTACACCTTTTTCCTGAATTTAAACAGTTCCGAGCTGATCCGGAATATCAATACCGACCCGGAGATGTTTTATACGGCGGTGCTCAACACCCTGCAGCTTGTGTCGGAGCTTGGCGTATCCGTCGTGATCATCATCTTCCTGATGGTGACCGATGTGACGATCACACTGGGCGTTGCGGCGAGTATGGTCATCCTGCTTCTTATCATGTCAAAGGTGCTCAAGAGAATCCTTGAGGGCTATGGCAATGACCGGAGAGTCTATTCTGCCAGTATGTTAAAATGTATGCAGCAGGCGTTTGGCGGTATCAAGGAGATCAAGATTGCGAACAGGGAAGAATATTTTGAGCGCGATTTTGAGAAGCAGAACGATGTCTATACCTACGTCATCAAGCAGAACGCGTTTTTGAGCGCGCTGCCAAAGCCGATCCTTGAGGCGCTTGCGATTGTCGGACTGATGGCGATGATCATCGTGAAGATTGCTGCGGGCAATGCGGACAACCAGCATTTCATCGAGGTGCTCGCCGTGTTTGCCGTGGCGGCGTTTAAGCTCCTCCCGTCCGTCAACCGGATCGCGTCCTACTATGCGGCGGTGATCCACAACGGTGTTGTCATCGACAAGATCCGCGGTGAGTACAGAGAGATGGCGGAGAACCATGACGCGATGGAGCGCGCGAGAGAAAAGAAAGAAAATGGTCAGAAGGTTTCACTCGATCGGGAAATTTCTGTGGAACACATGGCATTTACCTATCCGAATATGGAGGAAGCGGTGTTAAAGGATGTCAATGTGAAGATCGCGAAGAATTCCTCGGTGGCGTTCATCGGTCCGTCCGGTGCGGGAAAGACCACGTTTGTCGACCTGATCCTCGGCGTGCTGACGCCGCAGGAGGGCGTGATCAAAGCGGACGGTGTGGACATTCAGAGCGGTTTGAGAAGCTGGCATGAAAAGATCGGCTATATCCCGCAGTCCATCTATATGCTGGATGATACCATCCGCAACAACATTGCTTTCGGGGCGAAGGATGGCGTCGACGATGCAAAAATCTGGGAGGCGTTAAAGCAGGCGCAGTTGGATGATTTTGTGCGCGAGATGGAAGATGGTCTCGACACAGTGATCGGAGAGGCGGGCGTGCGGCTTTCCGGCGGACAGCGGCAGCGCATCGGAATCGCGCGTGCGCTTTACCGCAGACCGGAGGTTCTGGTGCTTGACGAGGCGACCTCGGCGCTTGACAACGAGACGGAGGCGGCTGTCATGGAGGCGATCGAGAACCTGCAGGGCAAGATGACGATGCTCATCATCGCACACCGTCTGTCTACGATCCGCAACTGTGACGTTGTATATAAGGTAGAAAACGGTTTGGTGACGAGAGAGGAGAATCCAAACCGGTAGATTCCGCGTGAGGGCGGCAGGAGAGAAAAGGGGAAGAAAACGATGATTATAATAGAGCCTTGTGCGGGACTTGGAAACCGCCTGCTGGCGCTGACCTCCGCTTACGAGCTTTCCAGAAAACTGGATCGGAAGCTGGTCGTGATCTGGAAGCGTGAGGCGGGCTGCAATATCTGTTCCGGGGATTTGTTTACATTTACGGATATGCAGGTGATCGATATCAGCGAGAACGGTTTTAAGAATGAACCGCTTGCGACCTTAAAAGGAAACCGCATAAAGAAAAAATACCGCGGCATGGCGGAGCGCTTTGTCGAATGTGATGAGGTGGAGGACTGGAAACACGAGGGCGGCTATGAAAAGGTTGAACAGATGGTGCGCGGGGCGCAGGTGATCTATATAAAATCCTACACCAATCTGTGCGAGATCACGGCGGACAGCTTTGCCTTTCTTGCCCCGTCGCCCGCCGTGACGGAGCGTGGGAAGAAAGTGTTTGACAGGATTTCCTCCGGAACCGTCGGGGTGCACATCCGGCGGACGGATCACGCCGACGCGATCGCCAACAGTCCGCTGACACTTTTCGTTGAGCGGATGAAGGCGGAGGCGCAGAAGGAGAACACCTTCTTTTATGTGACGACGGACGACGCCTCTGTGCTGGCGGAGATCGGGAAGCATTTTCCGGAGGAGAGACTGATCGTATATGAGGACAAGGTGCTCGACCGTGATTCCACCGTGGGGATCCAGGACGCTTTTGTGGATATGCTTTGTCTTTCCAGATGCTGTAAAATAATAGGAAGCTACCGCAGTACCTTCAGTCTGATCCCGTCTGTCATGGGGGGGATCCCTCTGGAAATGGTAGTGGAGGATTCTGTCAAATGAAAAAATGTAAGATACTTGGCACAGAGATTGCCGTGACCAATATGCAGGAAGTCGTCGGGATCATTGAGCAGCAGACAGAGTCGCTGCGCGGAAAATATATCTGTGTGTCCAATGTGCACACGACGGTCACTGCCTATGAGGATGCCGGTTACCGGGCGGTACAAAACGGCGCCGCCATCGCCCTGCCGGACGGGAAACCACTGTCGGTCTATTCCAGAAAGCACGGATATGCGGATGCCCAGAGAGTGACGGGGCCCGATCTGATGGGGGAGCTTTTTGCGCGGGACAACGGACTGCGCCACTACTTCTACGGGGGCACGCCGGAGACCATAGAGATCCTGCAAAAAAAGCTGCCGGAGGAATACCCGGCGCTTCAGATCGCGGGAATGGTGTCGCCGCCGTTCCGTCCCCTGACGAAGGAGGAAGACGAGAGAGCTATCCGGGAGATGAATGATTCCGGCGCGGATATCATCTGGGTGGGGCTCGGAGCGCCCAAGCAGGAGATTTATATGGCGGAGCATCAGGGGATGGCGCACGGGGTGATGATCGGTGTGGGCGCAGGCTTTGACTACTATGCGGGCACGATCCGGCGCGCGCCGATGTGGATGCAGAAAATGAGTCTGGAGTGGCTGTACCGTCTGATGCAGGATCCAAAGCGTCTGTTTAAGCGCTATTTTGTGACAAATTTCAAGTTTCTGTGGCTGACGAGAGGCATGAGAAAATAGCACGGATATATGGAAAATGAGGAGTGGGATGGCAGAGAATAAGGTAACATACAAGTATTTGGATGTGGCAAGGGGACTCGCGCTTTTGCTCGTGATGATCTCCCATGCACACGGATTGAACCGTTTTTTGATCTATTATTATATTCAGGTGTTCTTCATCATCTCCGGTTACACGTACAGACCGGGGCGTGGAACTTACGGGGAGACCATCAAAAAGAAAGCGAAGCGTCTGCTGATCCCGTACTTTGGATACAGCGCGCTGCTATGGTGCTTCTATGCGCTGGTCCGAAGGGACGGGGCGGCGATGAAGCAGTCGTTGTTTGGCGTGTTTTATTCGAGATTTTGTCTCTACAAGACGACGGCACACGAGGACAATGTCTATCTTCTGGATATCGCAAACGGTGCGATGTGGTATCTGACGGCATTTTTTGTGACGTCCCTGATATTTTACCTCGTGGCGGACAAATGCCTTTCGAGCTGGAAGATCTGTACGGTGACATCCATCGTGCTGCTTGTGGCGACAGGCATTTTAAACGGGCTTCCCATTTTATTGCCGTGGAGTATTGATACGGCTGGGATCGCTGCGGTGCTGATGCTGATCGGCGCGCTTTTGCGCAAATATGAATTTTTTGACCGCCCGTTTTCCTTCTGGATGGTGGCGGGAGCGCTGGTGCTGTATGTCAGCACGGTGGAGTTTAACGGCAGACTGAATATGTCGATCCGCGAATACGGAAAATTCGAGGCGCTTAGTATTCCGTTTTTCCTGGTTGTCTCGGTGACCGGATCCATGCTCTGTATCTGGGTATCCAAATGGATCCAGAACACGGTGTGCGGAAAATTTTTGAGCTATCTCGGCACGCATACGATCGAGCTGATGTGCCTGCACATGGTAGGACTTGAGGTGTTTGAGATTGTAGCAAGCCGTTTTGTGGATGTAAATGCATTCACCGGCGCGATCAAGTGGATCTATGTTGCAGTCAGGGTGACTGCGGCGGTGGGCGCTGCGCTTGCCGGCGGTGCGGTCATTCACTGGCTCGGCAGACGGTTTACAAAAACAAAAAGGGGGCTTGTGTAGAACTATGGAGAGCAAAACAAGGGATTCCGGGCTTGAGCTGCTTCGCATTCTTGCGCTTTTGCTGACGTTCTGGATGCACGGGGCGAGCAGCTACAGCAATAATGAGCTGAGCGCATGGCTCTGTATCGTGATCGAGACGGTCGGCAATATCGGGGTGACGCTGTTTATCCTGATTTCCGGCTATTTCAGCGTCAAGCTAAAGCCCATAAAAATGATACAGTTGGATATGATGATCGTGTTTTACTGCTGGATCGGTCTGGCGCTGCGGTTCCTCTGGGGTGAGGCGCAGGCGTACAGTGGGGAACAGATTTTGTCTTATATATTTCCGGTGATCGGACGAAATTCCTGGTATTTTACCTGCTATTTTGCGCTGGTATTCTTAAGCCCGTTTTTGAACGAATTTGTGGAGAAGGTGAGCCGTGGTACACTGAAACGCCTTCTGGTCACGATGCTCGTCATCTTCTCCGGGATCACCACGTTCTGCTTTTTTGATATTACGCAGGATGGCGGCAAGGGGATCGTAAATATGATCATGATCTATTTCCTGGGAAGGTACATCCGCAAATATGGCGACCACCTTCCTGCCAGCCGTCCGAAGCTGATCGGTGGCTATCTGCTGGTGACGGTGGTCTGCATTGCCTTAAACGGCGCGCTCTATGTGGTGACGGGAACGATGCAGAACCGTTTTGCCCGCGACAACACGCTCTTTACGATCGCGGCGGCGGTGTGCGTGTTCCTGATCTTTAAGGATATCCATTTTGAGAGCCGGCTGGTCAACCGCGTGGCGCTGCACGTGCCCGCTGCATTTATCATGGAGTGGACACTGCGCGGGATCATTACCAACTATATGTTTGACTATCTCGCGTGGAGAGAGAGCAACTGGCATGAGCTGATCCTGCTTGGGATCTCGGTGCTGCTTATCGTGATGGGAACAGTCATAGACATGGTGCGCGTGAAGCTCTTTGGCAGGCTGGAGGAGCGGATCGCTACCAGCGTTTTCGGTATTCTGAAGCGGTGCACCCCTCCATCTTTTTAAAAATTTTATTGAAATAGCTTGCGTCATCAATGCCGCAGAGTCTCGCGACCTCCTCGATCGAGGAATCGCTGTAACGCAGGAGCTCTTTGGCATTGGTGATTTTTTTGGTCAGAAGATACTGGACGATGGTCGTGCCGTACTCCTTCTTAAATTCGCGGGAGAGATAGTACTTGCTGATAAAAAACTGCTCTGCGAGGCGGTCGAGCGAGATGTTCTCCGTATAATGCGCATCGAGATAGTGCAGGATATCTTTGAGCTTGTTACTTAGGGCGGAGCCTGCGGTTCCGCTCTTATCTGTCTCCGTGCAGATCAGCGTCAGGATATTCACGATCTGCTGCGCGGTCAAAAGGTCGGTGTCATCCGACGGCTCCTCGTGGAAGCGGATGACGGACTGGATGGCGGCGGTCAGCTCCGCGAGGTGGGAGGTGTGAAAATGCCAGCTCTGCTGCTCCCGGAAATAGGTATAGTAGGCGTCTGCCTGCGGACCGTAGAAATGGATCCACATCAGCTCCCACGGATCGTCCTCGCTGCTGATGTGTGTGTATTCCCCCCGGCAGTCCAGAAAAAAGCAGTCGCCGGGGCTGGCGGGCACGGTGATAAGGCTGCCCGCCCGTTTGCCGGAACCTGGGGAGCGTCTGCCTGCATCGGCGGACGTTTTTTTGTGGGACAGGGATGTCCCGTGGGACGCACGGGTGTTTGCCGGTATGTCGCGGTAGGCGACCTCGCCGCTTCCGGAGAGGATGACAAGGAACAGGTAGGACTGCAGACCGCTTCTGCGGCTTAAATGGGGCTTTAGGCTTTTGAGGTAGCCGGCTTCCTGAATATAGAAGAAATTGGAGCGCGTAAACGGCGCCGGCGTGTTGATGACACGTCTGGTATTGGTGACCTCGGAGGTCTTATATTTTTCAAAAAAAGAATCCCGCATCTGTTTTCTCCTTCCGCAGAGATAAAAAATTATAGCAATATAATACTATTTTTTGGCAATATTATCAATTATCAAATCCCATAAATTAGATTATACTAAACAGCGGCTCAAAGAAAACAGATTGGCAAAATAATTATATAAATGAAAAGGAGAACAAAAATGAGTAAAACAGCGTTGATCACAGGCGTTACCGGACAGGACGGAAGCTATCTGGCAGAATTACTGCTGGAGAAGGGATATGATGTACACGGAATGGTGCGCCGTTCTTCCACGGAGAGAAGAGACCGCATCGACCATTTAAATGATAACCCGAACTTCCATTTACACTACGGCGATCTGGCGGATTCCCTGAGTCTGGTCAAGATCATCGGTTCCGTAAAGCCGGATGAGATCTACAACCTTGCAGCGCAGTCCCATGTGGGCGTAAGCTTTGACGTGCCGGAGTACACGGCTGACGTCGTGGCAACGGGAGTGCTGCGCGTGCTCGAGGCAGTGCGCGTGTGCGGACTGGAGAAGACCTGCCGTATCTACCAGGCGTCCACATCCGAGCTGTACGGCAAGGTGGAGGAGGTTCCGCAGCGCGAGACGACCCCGTTCCACCCATACAGCCCGTATGCGGTGGCAAAGCAGTACGGTTTCTGGATCGTGAAGGAGTACCGCGAGGCTTACAATATGTTCTGCTGTTCCGGTATCCTGTTCAACCACGAGTCCGAGCGCCGCGGAGAGACGTTCGTGACGCGCAAGATCTCCCTTGCAGCGGCAAGGATCGCACAGGGAAAGCAGGACAAGCTGTACCTCGGAAACTTATCCTCCCTGCGCGACTGGGGTTATGCGAAAGACTACGTGGAGTGTATGTGGCTGATCTTACAGAACGACAAGCCGGAGGATTTCGTGATCGCAACGGGCGAGCAGCACTCCGTGCGCGAGTTCTGCGAGTACGCGTTCCGCGAGGCAGGCATCGAGCTTGAGTTCAAGGGCGAGGGCATGGAGGAAGTCGGCATCGACAAGGCGACCGGAAAGGTTGTGATCGAGGTGGCGGAGGAGTTCTACCGTCCGACGGACGTTGTGAACCTCTGGGGCGACCCGACAAAGGCAAAGACAGAGCTTGGCTGGAATCCGACCAAGACGACATTTGAGGAACTGGTAAAGATCATGGTAAAGCATGATATGGAGCTGGTTGCCAGAGAAGCATAGATCAAACGGAGAGACAGGGGACGTACCGGGCATATGGCGGCGCGTCCCTAAACTTGTAACATAGGAAATTGCTCTGCGATCATGCGCGGCGGGGCAGGATAAAAAGGAGTAAAGAATCATGATGGAAAAGGATGCGAAAATTTATGTGGCGGGACACCGGGGCATGGTTGGATCGGCGATCGTCCGCCAGCTTGAGAAAGAGGGTTATCACAATATCATTACAAGAACGCACAAGGAATTAAATCTGTGCCGTCAGGAGGAAGTGGAGCGGTTCTTTGCGGAGGAGAAGCCGGACTATGTATTTCTGGCAGCGGCGAAGGTCGGCGGGATCATGGCAAACAGCGAAGCGCTGGCAGATTTTATGTACGATAACATGATGCTGGAGATGAACGTGATCCACGAGGCGTGGAAGAACGGTTGTAAGAAGCTGATGTTTCTGGGATCTTCCTGCATTTATCCGCGCATGGCGCCGCAGCCGATGCCGGAGAGCTGTCTTTTGA
>SAMEA3387474__coassemble_1140_pt1 | contig 26409 bp, 27 predicted proteins | sample SAMEA3387474__metabat2_low_PE_013 | metagenome-assembled genome bin SAMEA3387474 (sample SAMEA3387474) | Felis catus | biome: Faeces | place: United Kingdom | collected 2012 | reverse complement strand
AGATAGCGCATCCCGCGGTAGCTTCCGGTAAACTTTTCTTTCTTATAAAAATTCATATTTAAAATATCTTCGTTTGTTATCATGGAAACAATCCTTTCCCTGGAATTATAGTAACTATGCCAAAAAAGTATAGCACGGAAACACCGAAAAACATAGTATAACTATTGACAAATTTCGGGTTTTATGTATAATAAAAACCATGTTGTGCGCCTGCAACATACAACTGTTTTTGTGAGAGTGCAACGTGTAAGGAGCGCGAGGCGCTTTTTTTCGTTATAAGAAAATATTTTAGCGCGATAAAGCGATAAAATGCTAAAACAGTGACGGGGCATAGCAGAATTTTTTTGAAGGAGGACGTATTATGAAAAAGAAATTGTTGTCTGTATTACTTACAGCAGCGATGACTGTATCACTCGCAGCCTGCGGCGGCAGCGACGAAGGTGCAGTTACGAACAACGCAGATGATGCGAACGCAGTAGAGTCTACCGAGTCCGCAGACACAGAAGCAGTTGCATCCGAGAGACCGGACGCTCCGATGGGGCAGTTAGTAATTGGTGCGCTCACAGATCTTGAGCAGGATTTCTATGATCCGATATTCAACAACAGTGGAACCAACTATAAGGTAACGGGGCTGCTTCATGGTTATAGCACAGTCGGCACGAACAAAGATGGCGAATGGATGGCGGATCCGACAGTCGTTGCAGATCTGCAGAGTGTGGAGAATGAAGACGGTACCAAGACCCATACCGTGAAGTTAAATGAAGGGCTTCTGTGGTCTGACGGCACGCCGGTAACTGCAAAGGACTATGTGTTTGCTGCATTATTAGAGTCTTCGCCGGAGATGATGGGCGTTGACAACTACGCGGCTACAGGTTATACGTTTATTGACGGCTGGGATGAATTTAACAGCGGTGCGACCAAGAATTTAAAAGGCTTACATTTGATTGACGATCTTACTTATTCCATTACGGTTGCGGCAGATGAGCTTCCGTACCACTATGATCTTGTATATGCAAGCATCACTCCGCGACCGCTTGCAGTCATCGCTCCGGGCTGTGATGTTGTGGATTCTGAGGAAGGCGCAAGCATTACCGGTGAGTTTACGACAGACCTGCTTCTGGAGACGATCAATAATACAGATACGGGTTACCGCTATAACCCGAAGGTTACCTGCGGACCATACAAGCTGGAGAGCTATGATGCATCCAGCCGTCAGGGTACTTTTGTAGTAAATGAGAACTATGCAGGTAATATCAACGGTATTAAGCCGTCTATCCAGAAGGTTATCATTAAGACAGTTACAGCTGATACACGTATCAACGAGCTTCAGGCAGGTACGGTAGATTTATTGTTTGAGGTTTCCGGCGGAACGGAGATTGAGGCAGGACTTGATCTGGTAGATGCAGGAACAGCAGAGAAGAATACATTCTTCCGCTACGGCTACGGAAAGATCCAGTTTGACTGCTCACAGTTCCCGACAGATTCCGAGAAGGTACGTCAGGCGATCGCATACTGTTTAGACCGCAATGAGTTTGCAAGACAGTACAGCGGCGGTTATGCAACGATCGTACATGCAGAGTACGGACTTTCCCAGTGGGAGTATCAGGAGTCGAAGGACTGGATCGATCAGAACTTAAATACTTATGAGAAGAACATTGAGACTGCAAAGCAGCTTCTGGCAGAGGATGGCTGGACATTAAATTCCAGCGGCGGCGAGTACAAGGATGGCGACGGTACACGTTATAAGAAGGTGGACGGCGAGTTAAAGCCGCTTGTGATCCAGTGGTGCAATACAGAGAAGAATCCGGTATCTGAGCTGCTCAGCACAATGTTGCCGGAGGCAATGGCAGAGGCTGGTATGGAGCTTCAGGCTACCACAACCGACTTCCCGACCTTGATGAATGCAATCGATCATGCAGGCGAGACAATCTACAATATGTACAATCTGGCAACCGGATTCTCCTTACAGCATTCTCCGTGGTACTACTACTCCATGGATGAGCAGTATCTGGGAAGTCTGAACCAGAACTGGATTCAGGATCAGGAGCTTGCAGATGCAGCGCTTACATTAAAGAGCATTCCGGGTGATGACAAGGAAGCATGGCTGACTGCATGGCAGAATTACCAGAAGGTATGGAATGAGAAGATGCCGAATATCCCGCTGTATTCTGACGAGTACCATGATTTCTATGCTCCAAAGCTTCAGGGCTGGGAGTCAACAGCTATTTGGGATTGGCCATCTGCTTTAGTTGAGTCATGGGTAACAGAGTAATCATTATAGAAGCGATTCTATCACGCCTGTAAATAAAGGGGTAAGTTTCTGCCCGGAGTATTCCGGGCAGAAATTTTAATGCATAAGGGATGAATTGAAGAATGTTTCTGTGGGCACAAACAGCCGCAGGAAACGGAGAACGAGTGCCTGATTGGCTGGAATTAGGAGGGCCTTTGGAAATGCGCAAGGGAAAATATCTTGTTAAAAGATTTATTTACATCGTATTTGTATTTTTTATTATTTCTATTATAATGTTTGGAATTTATAAGTCGCTGCCGGGCGATCCGGTTCGTATGATGATGGGAGACAATGTCAAACCGGAGGTCTATCAGCAGCAGTATGATACAATCAAAGAATCGTTAGGCTTAGATAAGCCGGTTCCCGTACAGTATGTGCGCTGGATGGGCAATATGCTGCGGGGAGATTTCGGATATTCAACGGAATACCGCAGACCGGTCAAGGATGTCATCGGCGTGCCGATGCGTAATACAGTGGTATTAAATTTAGTTTCAATGTTTCTCGTGTTTATCGTTGCAGTACCGTTAGGAATCGCGCAGGCGGTCAAGAAAAACGGTATCTTTGATAAAATCGTACAGGTTGTCACAATTGTCGGATATAGTGTGCCGAGCTTTGTCATTGCCTTGCTTGCAATCTATATATTCGCGATCCGGTTTCCGATCTTCCCGATCAGCGGCGTGAAAACTGCCGGCTTTACGGGAACGGGAATGGAAGCGTTTTTGGATTCGGCGAAGCACATGGTCTTGCCGGTACTTGTCATGTCTATCGGAGGGATCGGAAGCATTGCGCGCTACGTCAGGGCTTCCATGATCGAGGCGCTCCGCATGGACTATATAAAAACAGCGCGCTCAAAGGGTTTGAGAGAAAAGGTTGTTATCTATGTGCATGCGTTCCGCAACGCATTGATCCCGATCGTTACGGTTACCACAATGTGGCTGATCGGATTGTTCGGGGGTTCTATCGTCATCGAATCGATCTTCCTGTGGGATGGTCTCGGAAAGATGATGATCACAGGATTAAATCAGCGTGATTTCTCGGTGGTATTGGCAATGCAGATGTTCTACGTCGTTTTGTCTTTGGCAGGAAACGTTTTAATGGATATTGCTTATACGCTGGTTGATCCGCGTGTACGTTTAGAGAACTAGGAGGAGCCATGGCAGAGAAGAATATGAAGAAACGCAGAAAATCTACCGTAGGTGCTGCGACAAAGAAAATGTTCCTCGGCGGAGCGATGACGGAAGAACAGGAAGAAGTATTAACACCGATACAGATGGTATTTCGCGGTTTTATACAGGATAAGGTGGCAATGGCAGGCGCTATTTGCTTTGTATTTATCTTCTTATGCTGTATTATCATACCGTTTTTTATGCCGATTGATATGTACTATCAGGATGTTACACAGGCAAACGTTGCACCCGGCTTCGGAATGCTGAAGGTTCCAAAGGGGCTGCAGGGGAATGCAAAGCAGATCAGCATCGGAAGTACATTTTCCGTTGGTATTGATGAAGAAGGAAATGTTTATGAGTGGGGAAGCTTCCCAACCGATAAGCTAAAGAAGCTTCCGGCTGATATGGGAAAGCTTTCACAGATTTCCGCAGGTCTGGATCATGTCGTGGCGCTGACAGAGGACGGCGAGCTTGTGACATGGGGAAATGACCGTATGGGACTTGGTTCGATCCCTATGGATCTGCGCATGGGCGCAGACATTAAAGAGGTCTATGCCGGCTATCAGATTTCTCTGGCTCTGACCGGAGACGGCGAGCTCTATAACTGGGGAAACACATATTTGATCGATATGCGCTTTCCGGAGGGTGTGCAGGGAAATATTGACCAGTTTGAGGCAAATACGGATATTGTCATGGTTGTGACAAAGGACGGAGAGGCTGTTGCACTGACCGGAAAGAACAATGCGTATACTGCAATTCCGGAGGAGATTCAGGGACATGTGGTTGACATTGCCTTAACAGATGAGAGTGTGGCGGCTGTCACCGATGACGGAAAGCTTTACACATGGGGAAATAATATCAAGGGAACGCAGAATATCCCGGAGGAGATCCAGGGACAGGTTGTTTCCGTGACAGGCGGACGTTTTCACTATGTGGCAATGCTAAAGGATGGTTCGCTCGTATCATGGGGAGACGATACTTTTAGTCAGACGAAGACTCCTGCGGTAAAGGGAGAGGTGAAGGAGGTTGTTTCCGGTTATTATGGAAATTATCTGATCACAGAGAGCGGCGATGTCGAGAGCTGGGGTCTTGACGGTTATCTGATGGGTACCGATGATTTCGGACGCGATATTTTCCGCCGTCTGTTAAAGGGCGGACGTATGACGATGACAGTCGGTGCGATCGCTGTTATTATTTCGACGATCATCGGCGTTGTGATCGGCGGTATTTCCGGCTACAAGGGCGGTGCGATCGACAATCTGCTGATGCGTCTGACGGAGATCGTCAATTCTATGCCATTCCTTCCGTTTGCGATCATTTTGTCCGCGATCATTGGAAATAAGATTTCCGAGACGCAGAGGATCATTATGATCATGGTTATCTTAGGTCTGCTGTCATGGACGGGACTTGCGCGTCTTGTGCGAGGCAGCGTGCTTGCAGAACGTGAGCAGGAATTTGTTACGGCGGCAAAGGCGCTCGGCGTAAAAGAGAAAGGAATTATTTTCCGTCACATTCTGCCGAATGTGATCACGGTTATCATTGTAAATGCAACGCTTAGCTTTGCAACCTGTATGCTGACGGAGTCCTCCTTATCCTTCATCGGATTTGGTGTAACGGAGCCGAATGCTACATGGGGAAATATGTTAAACGGCGCGAGAAGCGCGACGGTGATCGAGCAGTACTGGTGGCGCTGGGTATATCCGGCAGCGATCTTAGCGATCAGTGTTATCAGTATTAACTGTATCGGAGACGGTCTTCGTGACGCCGTTGATCCGAAGTCCAAGGAAAGGTAGGAAAAACAGATGAGTTTACTTCAAGTAGAACACCTGCACACGTTTTTTAAAACAAAGCGTGGCATAGTAAAAGCCGTCAACGATGTGACCTATTCCCTGGAAGCGGGAGAGACACTTGGAATCGTAGGTGAGAGCGGAAGCGGTAAGAGCGTTTCTGCGATGAGTATCATAAGACTTTTGGATGGAAATGGTTATATCGAGAGCGGTAATGTGACTTTTAACGGCAGGGATGTTATTCATTGTTCGGATAAAGAGATGTATGAGATTCGCGGAAACGAGATTTCCGTGATCTTTCAGGAGCCGATGACCTCCTTAAATCCGGTGTTTACCATAGAAAGGCAGATCGGCGAGGTGTTTCGCATCCATCAGGGTATGAATAAGAAGCAGGCGGCACAGGAGGCAGTCCGCATGCTTTCCGAGGTGAAGATTCCCAACCCGGAGCGTGTGGCAAAGCAGTATCCCTTCCAGTTGTCGGGCGGTATGCGTCAGCGCGTGATGATTGCGATGGCGCTTGCCTGCAAGCCAAAGCTTCTGATTGCCGATGAGCCGACGACAGCGCTTGATGTTACGATTCAGGCGCAGATCTTAAAGCTGATGAACGATATGAAGCAGAAGCTTGGAACATCGATTTTATTTATCACGCATGATCTTGGCGTGATCAATGAGATGGCAGACAAGGTTGCAGTTATGTACTGCGGTCAGGTTGTGGAGATGGCGGAGGCAAAAACGATTTTTGAGGGAGATGATTATTCTCATCCGTATACGGAGGGATTGATGACCTCTATTCCGCGTCTTGATACGCCAAAGGGGGAGAAGCTCGACCCGATTCCGGGATCGGTGCCGAATCCTTTGTATCTGCCGAAGGGATGCAAGTTTGCTCCGCGATGCAAGTACTGCCAGCAGAGATGTCTGGAGGAGGAACCGGAGTTGGTTGAAGTAGAGCCGAAGCATCAGGTAAGATGCTTCTATGCAGAGAAGGCGGTGAGAAGTAAAAATGCAGACAGAAAATAAAAAGGTGCTGCTTAGCATCCGGGATGAGAAGCAGTATTTCCCGATAAAAAAGACGAGCTTCCGTGAGGAGCAGAAGTATGTAAAGGCGAATGACGGAATCTCCATTGATATTTATGAGGGCGAGACGTTGGGACTGGTAGGCGAGTCGGGCTGCGGAAAGTCTACATTTGGAAGAACGATTCTCCAGCTTTATCCGCAGACGCACGGTGATATCTTATATGAAAAAGACGGCGAGATGATCAATCTAAAGGAGCAGCCGGCAGAAAAGATGCGTGAGCTGCGCCGCGAGCTTCAGTTGATCTTCCAGGACCCGTATTCGTCTTTGAATCCGCGTATGACGGCGGGGCAGATTATCGGAGAGGGTCTGGTGGCGCACGGAAAGTTTAAGAAGGGCGATCCGGCGCTGCGTGATTATGTCATAGATGTTATGAAGAAGTGCGGTCTTGATTCCTATATGTACGGACGCTATCCGCATCAGTTTTCCGGCGGTCAGCGTCAGCGTATCGGTATCGCGCGAAGTCTTGCATTAAATCCGCGTTTTGTGGTATGTGACGAGGCGGTGTCGGCTCTTGACGTTTCGATTCAGTCACAGATTTTGAATCTGTTGTCTGAATTAAAGGAGCAGGAGCATCTGACCTATTTGTTCATCACGCATGATCTGAGTGTTGTAAAATATATCAGCGACCGTATCGGCGTTATGTATCTGGGCAATATGGTGGAGATTGCGCCGACCGAGGAGCTGTTTGCGCGTACGCTGCATCCGTATACGAAGGCATTGCTCTCCGCGATCCCGACCACGGATGCGAACGACAAGCGCGAGCGTATTCTTCTTGAGGGCGATATTCCAAGCCCTGTGAACCCGCCGTCGGGCTGTAAGTTCCACACCAGATGCTACCAGTGTCAGGAGAAGTGCAAGTGCGAGACTCCGGTGCTGGAGGACAAGGGAAACGGACACTTTGTGGCTTGCCATTATCCGCTTGAAGCTTAAGCGTAGCGAGGGATGCGATGCTGTTTGAAAAGAAAATAAAGAGAGTCGTTGATGTCGATGTGGCAGAGGACGAATTGTAGAAGCGTATGGAGGAGGAAGGCGTTGAGCTGGAGAAGAAGGACCGTCTGGCGATGATCCTTGCGGCGTTTATCGTGTTTATTCCGGCAGTGCTCTTTGTACTTGGCTTCTTCGCTTTGGTGATCTGGTTCTTTTTCCTGCGGCATCTTCCATAGCGGCGTATATTGTGAGAATCCCCCGGATGTGAGGCGAAAGCCTCGTCCGGGGGTTTTTGTGAACGGGTGTTAGAACAAAGGAGACGTGATGAAACAATATATCAGACATCATATAGGAGTACTTGGTCTTAGTATATTTTTTGCACTGGCAGAGGCGGGAGTGAATATTATTCTGGCTTTTGCGATGGGGAATCTTTCCAACGCGGCGGTGAGCAAGGATCTTACTTATTTGTGCCGGCAGGGCGGGATAGCAGTGATCTGTCTGCTAATGATCCTGCTATTTCAGCTTTTTGCAGTGTATACGCGCAAGCTTTTTGCAAAAAAATGCGTGACAGAATTAAAACAGGATATTTACGGGAAAGTGCTGGACTGTGAACAAAAGGAGATTCATGAGATGGGGGAATCCTATTTCATGAATCTGCTTCAGGGGGATGTAGATACGGTGTACAGAGACTATTTTTCCGTGCTTGGCACGATTGTCGGTTATGCCGTTGAAATTTTATGCAGTGTAGCCGCGTTAATGTTCGTCAGTGTCAAAATCTTTGTGATTTTTATGCTTGTCTCGTCACTGCCCCCGCTTGTCCTGCATTTATTAAAAAAGCATATGGCGAAAGTGCGCGCAGATTATTCACAGAGTGCAGAGCGCTATGTATCTGTAATGAAAGAATTGATACAAGGATTGGACACGATCATCTTTTTTCAGAAGGGGAGAACCTTTTTTGAAAAAATGGAGTGCGAAGATAAAAAGATGGAGCGGGCACGTATGGAAAATGAGGTCACCCACCTTGGAGGGATGGCGGTTTCAAAAAGTGTTGGGATGATTGCACATATTGTCTGTATGATCGCAGCGACGTATTTTATTGTGACCGATCATTTGGAAATTGGCGTGCTCATCACCTCCACGCAGCTTTTGAATTTTATTTTTTCGCCGTTTCATGTGATGAACAGCCAGATTGCAAGTCTGAGATCGACAAAGACAATCAGGCAGAAATTCGAGCAGGTGCTGGAACTTGAGGGTGATATGGCGACAGAGGACTGCCGTGGAGGCGATCTCGTATTTGAGAACGTTGCGCTTTCGTATGGTGAGAGAGTTTTGTTTGAGCATTTCAGTTACACCTTTGAGAAGGGAAAGAAATATGCGGTTATTGGAAGTTCGGGTATCGGAAAGACGTCTATTGCAAAGGCTTTGACAAGGTTTCTTACACCGTCATGCGGGAGTATACGCATTGGGACGCAGGAGATTGCATCCATTCGGAGGGACAGTCTCTTAAAGTATATTCTTTATGTGCCGCAGAGTGTGTTTCTTTTTTCCGGGAGCGTGATGGAAAATATTGCGTTGTTTTCGGAGGAGAAAGCTGCTTATGACATGGGTATCCGTGTCGGATTATCCGACGAGATTCTAAAGAAAGCTGAGGTGGGGGATATGGGAGCGGCAGTCTCCGGTGGAGAAAAACAGAGAATTTCGATTGCACGGGCGCTTTTGCGGGATCCGGAGGTTTATATTTTTGATGAGCCGACCAGTGGTCTTGATCCGGTGCTGGCGGAACGCATCGAAAGATATATCATGGATATTCAGGGGAAGACAGTGATTGTGATCACACATAACTGGGAAAAGAAGAACCTGGAACGCTTTGACGGAGTGATAGAATTGTAGGTCTTGTTTTTCCTATATGCAGAATGATATACTAATAATGCTAAGCCTTTCGGAGACGGGATTCAGCAGAAAAGCGGGAGGAAAAGAGAAGGTTATGGGATTTGCAGAGAGGGCTGCCGCGCGCAGAAAATCAAAGGATTTAAAAAACGAATTAAAGGAGCTGCAAAAGCAGATCCTTGCGGGCGCAGGAGGGGACAAGGCGAAGCTTGCGGCGGATATGAAGGAGCTCGGGGCAGCGATCAAGCTTGGCGCGCAGCTCGCAGAGGATTATGCCAGGGCGCGGGCGCATCTTGGGGAGGCGCAGGCATCCATCGTGCGTCTGCTCGACTGTATGGCGGAGACGCCTGCGGCGGAGGTGCAGCGCAGCTTACATACGCTGATGGGAGAACTGGAGCAGATTTATCATGACTGTGCGATCCGGGAGGATGATCTGGATTTTCGGTCAACGTTTGCAAGCCTGAAGCGTCTGTCGGCGAACTATGGTGAGCAGACCCCGGGGATGGAGCGGGTGATGCTGCGCAGTGAGCTTGAGAATGTGAAAGCGGTGCTTGACGATACGGTGGGATGGGAAGCGCCGGATTTTCTGGCGCTCGGTTATTATTGCACGAGAGAGGGCAGGGATACCCTGCGGGATATGGAAAACGAACAGCGCAACCAGTTTGTGCTCCGGTACTGGAAGGAGCATTTGCTGGATGCGCTGATGGAGCAGTGCAGCCGGAGTGGTGCACTGGAACGTATGCAGGAACTGTTACAAAAATATATCCCGACAGAAAATTAGAGCTTTTTGACGATCTCCTCGACATCGCTCTGGTGTCCGAGGATCATCAGATGCTCATCCTGCTGAAATACATAGTCCGGTCCGGGGGTCAGCTTCATGCTGCCGTCTGCCTTGACGCCGATAATGTTGGCGTTGTAGACGGCACGGAAGTTGACCTCTTTTACGGTCTTCCCGATCCATCCGGGAAGCGGTGCGATCTCATAGATGGAGTAGCCGTTTCCGAGCTCCGTGTAGTCAAACACCTGGTTGGCGGAGAAACGGACGGCGATCTTCTCGGCGATGTCAGAGTCAGGGTAGACCACCTCGTCCGCGCCGTTGCGGAGCAGGAACTTCGCGTGGATGTCGCGGTTTGCCTTGCTGACCACGTACTTTGCGCCGAGTTCCTTGAGCTGGCTTGTGACCTCAAGGCTGCTCTGAAAGTTGTTGCCGATGCAGACAAAGCAGACGTCAAAGTTGCCGATGCCGAGACTTTTCAGTACCTTTTCATTGGTGCAGTCCCCGATCTTGGCGCTGACGACAAGCGGGAGCAGATCCTCCAGACGGCTCTCGTCCTGATCGACGATCATGATCTCATTGTTGAGACGCGACAGATCCTTGCAGAGATGTGTTCCGAAGCGTCCAAGTCCGATAATTAAAATTGATTTCATACCCAATACTCCTTTTCATTAACCAATATTGATCCGTTCGACCGGCTGCATGACGTGCGCCGTTTTTTTGTGGTCGGTAAACGAAAGCGCGAATGACAGGCTTCCGAGCCGCCCGATATACATCAGAAATATGATGATCAACTGCGAGGCGAGATTTAAATCTCCGGTGATCCCGACGCTCATGCCGACGGTACAGATGGCGGAGACGACCTCAAACATCGCGTCGCCGATGGCGAAATTCTGCATACTGCAAATGGCAAATGTTGCCGTGAGCGTGAAAAAAAGGTAGGTGCACAGCAGTGCGGATGCCTTTGTGACTGTGGAATCGTCGATGCGTCTGCCGAAAATATTGGCGCCCATGCTGCGCGTCAGCGTCGAGCGCAGATGCACCAGAAGAACGAAAATGGTCGCCATCTTCACACCGCCTGCCGTGGAGCCCGAGCCGCCGCCGATAAACATCAGGATGATGGTGAGCAGCTTGCCGCCCTCGGAGAGACCGCCGACATCCGTTGTGTTAAAGCCTGCGGTACGCGGGGAGACCGCGCTGAAAATGGAACTGCACACTTTTCCAACCGGGCTCATTCCGTCATACAGGCGGTTTCCCTCGATCAGATAGAAAAGCAGCGCGCCGCCGAACACCAGAAGGGCGGTCGCACTCAAAACCATCTTGGTCTGGAGGGCATATTTGCGAAAATGCCATTTGTGCTTTGCAATATCGCTCCAGACGATAAAACCGATGCCGCCGATCAGGATCAGCCCACAGACGGTAAAACAGACAACCGGATCGTCGTAGTAGGCGGTGAGGGAAGAATACGGTTCATAGCGTCCCATCAGGTCAAAGCCCGCGTTGCAGAAGGCGGAGACGGAATGGAAAATGCCATAGTAAATGCTCTGCCATAAGCCCATGCGCGGGAAAAAGCGGATGGCGAGAATGATCGCGCCGATCCCCTCGAAAAGGAGTGTTCCCTTTAGGACGAGACGGATCAGCCGCACCACGCCGCCGATGTCGAGGACATTGAAGCTCTCCCGGATCCAGCCGCGCTGCTTGAGTCCGATCTTGCGCCGGAGCATCATGGAGACGGCGGTGCCCATGGTGATGAAGCCGAGTCCGCCGATCTGGATCAGACAGAGCAGGATGATCTGCCCGAAGACGGACCAGTGGGTGTAAGTGTCTACAAGAATCAGCCCGGTCACGCAGGTCGCGCTTGTCGCCGTAAAGAGTGCGGTGGTAAACGGGGTGACGGTTCCGTCCCGCGAGGAGATAGGAAGCATCAAAAGCAGTGCGCCGCACAGGATCAGAAGAAGAAACCCGACGGCAATGAGCTGCATTCCGGAAAGATTTTTGATTTTTTTCAGTAACATGATATGTTTTAAACCTCCGAATAAAAATTCCGGTTGTACATCGTATATCAAAACATTATAATATGGATATAACTTTTTGTACATAGCAATCCGCCGGATCGGAACGGAATTTTGACATAGAAGGAGGAGTCATTTATGGGAGTAGTTATTATCTGGATCATCATTGTGCTCGCGATCGTTCTGAGTGCGAAGAAGTCGTCGGGGAGGCAGCAGAGTGCGTCAGCCTCGCGCCAGAAACAGCAGAAGCGCGGACAACAGCCGCGCCGGCAGCCTGGTCAGTCCCGCCCGCCTCAGGGATCCTATACACAGAGAGGGCAGGCGCAGCCGTCCTATCAGCAGTCTTATAGACAGCCGGGTCCGCAGATGCAGCCGCAGTATAGACAGCCGCGCCAGCAGATGCAGTCGCAGTCCTATCGGCAGCCAGGTCAACAGATGCAGCCACCACGCCAGCAGATGCAGCCGCGTCAGCGCCCGGTGCAGCAGGTACCTTCGGTCCAGAGCATACCAAAGGCACGTCCGGTAGAGAATCTCAATGACCCCTTGCGGATGACCGTGCAGCCGTATGCTGCCCCTTCCAGCGAGCTGATGCAGCAGGTCAGTGATCTGATGATCACGGGGTACCAGGCAGACCTGAGATTCGAGCGCGACTTTATCGGCGAGGGCACGGAGCTGCTAAACCGTTACGAGATGCTGCAAAACTAGAAGGAAAGGACACTGAAATGGAGAGAATACCAAAAAGCGGAGAATTTTACCGCCATTTTAAAAATAAACTATATCAGATCGTGACAGTTGCGACACACTCGGAGACGGGCGAGAAGCTGGTGGTCTATCAGGCACTGTACGGAGATTACGGGATTTATGCCAGACCGCTGGATATGTTTGTCAGTGAGGTGGATCATGTGAAATATCCGTAGGCGGCGCAGAAGTACCGCTTTGAGCGGGTGGAACATCCGGCAAAAGAGCAGGGAATGGAAGAAACGGGCACAGTGGTAAGCACTGTGGCATCGGGAGCAGATGTAAAGGCTGTGGAAACACGGGAAGTGAAGGTGAGTGCAAACTCTGTGGAGCCCAAAGAAACGGAAGCGGGCGTGAATCCGAAGCTTCTGGCATTTCTGGACGCGGACGATGTGGAGGAGAAATACCAGATCCTTGTTTCCATGCGCGACGAGATTGATGATTCACTGATCAACAACATGGCGGTCGCGGTGGACGTGGTGATCCCGGACGGGGACGTGCAGAAGCGTTACGAGCAGCTCAAGCTCTGCCTGAAAACAAAGCAGCGTTATGAGACCGACCGTCTGCGCTGACCGATGGGACGGAAAGTGAGAGACAGATGAACGGACAGATTGAAATTTTAGAGAAAATTGCGCAGGCAGAGCCTTATAAGCTCATTATCAGCAAGCCCGCGTCGGCGCAGGAAACATACCGCAAGATCGTGGTGGAGAAAAAGGAGCGCTATTACCAGGCGGCAGCCTACACGCAAAAGCAGGTGTTTCACCGGAATATTGACAGGGCAGAACTTTTGGCGTATTTATCGGAGACGGTTGTGGGAAACTATCTTCAGGTCAATGCGTGGGACGGTGCGTATGAGCATATGTTTCTGTGCTCGAAAAAGGGAAATGCCACCTACAAGCGCAAAAAAACCGGGGAGAAGTCAGCGGCAGTAAATGCCGCGGCGCACAACCGGAAAAAGAAATATCTGATCGAGGAGGGCACGGTGGTTGCCCCGCTTGTGGATATGGGGATTTTTACGGCGGAGGGAAAGGTAGTCGCGTCCATGTACGATAAGTTCCGCCAGATCAACCGTTTTCTGGAGATGGTCGACGACGCTGTCCGCGATGGGCAGGAGGAGACGCTGCACATCATTGATTTCGGCTGTGGAAAATCATACCTGACCTTTGTGCTGTACTATTATTTTACAGAGCTGAGAGGACGCAATGTGCATATCGTGGGTCTGGACTTAAAGGAGGATGTGATCCGTGGCTGCAACGCGGCGGCAGAAAAGTACGGCTACGAGAACCTTCATTTTGAGGTGGGAGATATCAGGGGCTATCAGGCGGATTTTCCGGTGGATATGGTCGTGACGCTGCACGCCTGCGACACCGCGACGGATTACGCGCTTTTTCACGCGATCCGGTGGAATGCAAAAATGATCTTTTCCGTGCCCTGCTGTCAGCATGAGCTAAACAGCCAGATCAAGGCGGAGCAGCTCTCGCTGCTGACGCGCTATGGCATCATAAAAGAGCGGTTTTCGGCGCTCGCGACGGACGCCATCCGCGCGAACCTGCTGGAGTACTGCGGCTATAAAACGCAGCTGCTGGAGTTCGTGGATTTTGCGCATACGCCAAAAAATATTTTAATCCGGGCAGTGCGAAAGGGCGGTGCTGCGGGAAATGCGAGAGCGATCGTGCCGCCTGCGGCACGGCGCAGGTATCTGGAGGAAGTGGAGCGCCTGATGGAGGAATTTCACTTTTGTCCGACGCTGTATCATTTATTAGAAATCAGGAGAGAAAAATGAAAACATTATTTCGCAGCTTACCGTTTAAGCTGGCAGTTGGTGTCGGAGTCGGTATTTTGTTTGGACTGCTTCCGTTTGCGGAGGCTTATATGGAGATTGTCGTGACATTGAAGTATGTCATGAACCAGATCATTTTATTCTGTGTGCCGCTCATCATTATCGGTTTTATCGCGCCGTCCATCACAAAGCTTGGAAGCCATGCGTCAAAGCTGCTCGGGGTGGCGGTGGGAAGTGCGTACATTTCCTCCGTCGGTGCGGCGCTTTTTGCGATGATCGCGGGCTTTGCACTGGTCCCGCGACTTTCGATTGTCTCGGAGATGGAAGGCTTAAAGGAACTGCCGGAGATCGTGTTTCAGCTCGATATTCCGCAGATCATGCCGGTGATGAGCGCGCTTGTGTTCTCGATCCTGGTCGGACTGGCGGCGGCATGGACGAAGGCGGAGACGGTCACAAAGCTTTTGGAGGAATTTCAGGAGATCGTGCTCTCTGTCGTGACGAAGCTTGTGATCCCGATCCTTCCGGTGTTTATCGCGCTGACCTTCTGCGGGCTGGCATATGAGGGCACGATCACGAAACAGCTTCCTGTATTCTTAAAAATTATTGTCATCGTCATGATCGGACACTATCTCTGGCTTGCGCTGCTCTATCTGATCGGCGGGCTTTATTCCGGGGAGAATCCAATCGCTGTGATCAAAAATTACGGTCCGGCATATCTGACGGCGGTCGGGACAATGTCCTCGGCAGCGACACTTGCAGTGGCTCTGCGCTGTGCCAGAAAATCAGAGCCGCCCCTGCGGGATGACATGGTGGACTTTGGGATTCCGCTGTTTGCGAATATCCATCTGTGCGGTTCCGTGCTGACCGAGGTCTTTTTTGTCATGACGGTCTCGCAGATCCTATATGGGAAGATGCCTTCCCTGCCGGATATGCTGCTGTTTTGTCTTTTGCTTGGTGTTTTTGCCATCGGTGCGCCGGGCGTGCCGGGCGGAACCGTCATGGCGTCGCTGGGACTGATCACCGGAGTGCTTGGCTTTGACGAGACGGGAACGGCGCTGATGCTGACGATCTTCGCTCTGCAGGACAGCTTTGGAACGGCGTGCAATGTGACCGGGGACGGCGCTCTGACGATGATCCTGACGGGGTACGCCAAGAGACGCGGGATCCCCGTGCAGAAATAGGGGGAGTTTGATCCGGGGAGAGAGGATGCCGTGACACTTTCGCCAGCCAGTGAAAAACGAGCATAAAAGTTTGCCGGAGATAAGGACATATTTCACGGACTTTTTGAGCAGCTAAAAAGTCTGTGGTATGTCCTGCTCCGGCGAATTTATATAAGCAGTTTACACTGGCAGATCAAAGCACCACGACGACTTGTCACTCCGGCGAACAAAAGGGATACGCAGAACATTCATCTGCGCGCATATCTGACTTCCGTCATACACTGCCGTCATCTGCATGGCAGTGCGTTCCGTTCCATTCTTGCTGGAAGTCGAACCACCCATATAAAAGGTATAGGAACTGCCCGCTGTTCTGTTTTCGGTCTTATCTCTTGCTTTGAATGTGCAGGATAAAATACCCATAAAAATCACTCCCTTTTGGATAAAAGGGTATAAGAAAATCACCTATCACATTTCGATAGATGCTTAACCTTATCGATATGACTATTCCCTTAATTTACTGTCATTTTTAAGGCAATAAATGTTTGTTTGAGGGAATCACTTCAATCTATAATAGCAGATGCTCTTCCCAGAGCCTTCTCGTTTCAGTTCACCGGATGCGACCAATTTACGGAGGGCACCTTCAATGGAACTTATACTGAGAGACGGACAAAGTTCACGAATGTCCTGCTTGGTAAAACGACCTATTTTATTCATTGTGGCACGTCTTACTGTTTCCAAAGCAGGCAGTTTTGTTTCTACCAACGCAAAGCGGTCTTCAAAATCCTTGTAGGCTGAAAGAATCGTTCCAAGCAGATATTTAATAAACGGAACTGCATCCTCGTTACCTTCATGCCATCCGTTTTGTGCCTGACCGAGCGCCTCATAATAGAGGTCTTTGTCTTTGACGATTTTGGCTTCAAGGGAAATATACTTTCCAACATAAAAGCCGTTTCGATATAGCAATAATGTTGTAAGCAATCGACTCATTCTGCCATTGCCATCATTAAAAGGATGGATGCACAGAAAATCATGGATAAATACCGGAATCGCAATCAGCGGTTCGACTTCCATATTTCCGATAACCCGATTGTATTCCTCACAGATTCTATCCAATGCTTCCGGTGCTGCATAAGGAGCAAGCGGAGTAAATAAGATCTTTACATGACCATCCGGGTAAGTCGCACTGATATAGTTTTGTACACTTTTCATTCTGCCTGCCATAGGATTATTCATATGGCTATACAGAATTTTATGAAGTTGCAAGATATAATTCTGCGAAATCGGAATCGCATCAAAACTTTCGTGAATAATGTTCAATACATCACGGTAACCTGCAATTTCCTGTTCATCACGGTTTTTTGGTGTTGTTTTTTCTTCCACCAACTGCTTGATACGGGTGCTTGTTGTTACAATGCCTTCAATAGCGTTTGATGCTTCGGTACTTTGAACCTTTGCAATATCAACAAGTTTCTCAAGTTCTTCTGGTCTCTGCTTCAGATACATTTCCTGTTTTCCGGCTTCTTTGTATATTGCTGCAATCAGACCAAGGATATCTGAATCCCACTTTTGATTCTTGATTTCAGAATAATTAAAAGTTCTCATAACCTCACCTCCGAGTTATTCCCTTAAATTATGACAGAAAATAAGGGAAAAGGCAATAAGCTAAGTGGTAATTCCCTTAATAGTATTGCACTTTTAAGGGAAATTATTCTGAAATTATATCAACAAAATGCCACGGTCATCATAGACCGAAGCACTGTTGGAATTACCACAGCGGATTGCACCATCTGAACAGCACCCCAACAGTCAAAGGCAATTTCACGGATGTTGTATTTTTCTCCGAGATTTTCGATAAATTTCTCGATGTAACTGTAATGGACTACATTGCCATCGGTGCGCCGGGCGTGCCGGGCGGAACCGTCATGGCGTCGCTGGGACTGATCACCGGAGTGCTTGGCTTTGACGAGACGGGAACGGCGCTGATGCTGACGATCTTCGCTCTGCAGGACAGCTTTGGAACGGCGTGCAATGTGACCGGGGACGGCGCTCTGACGATGATCCTGACGGGGTACGCCAAGAGACGCGGGATCCCCGTGCAGAAATAGGGGGAGTTTGATCCGGGGAGAGAGGATGCCGTGACACTTTCGCCAGCCAGTGAAAAACGAGCATAAAAGTTTGCCGGAGATAAGGACATATTTCACGGACTTTTTGAACAGCTAAAAAGTCTGTGGTATGTCCTGCTCCGGCGAACTTATATAAGCAGTTTACACTGGAAGATCGAAGCACCACGACGACTTGTCACTCCGGCTAAGTGTGCTGTTGTGGTAGGCGGAGGAAAAGGTGACGTCCTTGCCAAACCATGACGGGGGAATAAATGCGTTTGCCTCGTCCTCGGTCTCAAACTCCACCTCGGCGAGCAGCAGAGGAGCGAGCTCGCCCTCAAAGACGTCCAGCTCGATGGTGTATGTTCCAAGAGGGATCAGATACCTGCGCTTCTTTATGAGAATCCCGTCGATCTTTTCACGCAGATGCAAAAAAGCTTCCCGGTTCAGCGGTAGGTTGTATTCCTCGCGCACCATAAAGCCTTTTCCTTTGTAGGTTAAAGTGTACTCTTCGTCAGTGCAGCGGATGCGCACGACGGGGTCTGTGTTTAAGTAGCCCTGTTCAATCTGACGGCAGGGGTATTGCTCTAAGCGTTCCGGCAGCTCCCGGATCAGGTATTTGCGTTCAATCTCCATCTGTGACCGCCTTTCTTTTTGAAAAATATTAGCCCTGTAATTTGCGGAACGGTCGTCCATATCCTCAATGACAATCAGGGCTTTCCGTAGCTATGCGGAATGCTCTCATTGTAGCATTTTGGACTTGGAAAGACAATGGGAGGAATGACATTTCCCATTGGGGTTCTTCCTAATGAAAATTTTTTGTATCTATGTAACTGTCAAAATCCAGATTCACATTTATCCAAACCTTTGCTATAATGAAGAAAAGAAAGGGGCATCTTAATGGCAGACAATACGATTTTTGATGATGTGTTCCGAACGATGCTGGAAAAAATGCCGGTACTTATCATTCCGGTGATCAACGAGGTATTCCATACCTCCTATGCAAAAAATGAGGAAATCGTGCAGTACCGCAATGAGCATCATCTTCCCTCCGGTGGAATTACTACGGACTCTTATTTCCGCATCAGTGACAAAATCTATCATTTTGAATGCCAAAGCACTACAGACAGCAGTATGAGCATCCGAATGATCGAATATGATTTTTCGATTGCATTGGAGGAAGCGTCGAAAACCGGGGATATGTATGAAATGAATTTTCCGCATTCCTGTGTTGTTTATCTTCGACACAACGCGCACACGCCGGAGCAGCTGAAGGTAAAAGTGAAGCTTCCAGACAAAACTGCTTTTATCTATCAGGTACCAACCGTAAAGGTGCAGGAATACACAAGGAATGATATTTTTCAAAAGAAGCTGCTGTTCTTTCTTCCTTTTTATATTATGCGCTATGAGAAATCGTTAAACAGGATAGAAAGCGATCCGGCGCTGCTTGCGCAGATGCTTCTTGAGTTTGAGACGATCCGAAAGCAGCTGAAGGAGAATCTCCCCGGAGACGAAGAAGCTGATCTGTATACAAGATTGGTGGAGCTGATCAAGCGGATTTCTGATTATATACTGCAACCGGCAGAACAGTTGAAGGAAAGGATCGGTGATATTATGGGCGGAAAAGTTTTAGAACTCGAAACAGACCGCATTATTGACCATGCTACTAAAATAGGGCTTGAGCAAGGGATTGAGCAGGGGCTTGAGCAGGGACTTGAGCAGGCTACTTTAAATTTTGTCAGACGTATGCTGGCGGAGAAGGAGCCTTTGGAAAAAATTATGCTGTACACTGGCTGCACGCAAAAGGAAGTCTTAAACATCCAGCAACAGATGCGTGGAGAAGGTATGGTTTTGGCTGACGATAGCTGCGGATATATGCGTGATAAAAAGTAACAATGAAGCAGGAAAAGATTTGGAGGTAACCATGAGCAAAATCGGAATTTTTATGGCAGACGGATGTGAGGAGATCGAGGGGCTGACCGTTGTGGACGTGGCGCGCCGCGCGAAGCTGGAGATCGTGATGATCTCCATTACGGGAACGCGTGAGGTGAAGGGATCGCATGACATCACATTTATGGCGGACGCACTGGCGTCCGAGGTCAATTATGAGGAACTGGACGGCATCGTGCTGCCGGGCGGTATGCCGGGAACGCTGAATCTCGGTGCAGATGAGACGGTAAATAACGTCATTCGGGAATTTGCCGCTGCGGGCAAGCTGGTGTGTGCGATCTGCGCGGCGCCAACAGTACTTGGGGCTGCCGGAATCTTAGAGGGCAGACACGCGGTCTGTCATCCGGGATTTGAGGAAAAGCTGACCGGAGCGTTTGTTGATGAGGATGAGGTGAAGACGGACGGCAATATCATTACCAGCCGCGGAATGGGAACAGCGATTCCGTTTGCACTCGCCATTGTGAAGTATCTGAAAGGGGAGGATGCTGTGGCGGAGGTTAGAAAGGGGCTTGTCTATCGGACATAAACAAGTCGGAAATAAAAAAACGTGCCACAGCAGCAGATCAACTGCTGACATGGCACGTTTTTACTTGCGGCAAATTCTTATTTGCCTGACATCTGCTGCTCCTGCTTCATGATCATCTTTCTGACCATCTCGCCGCCGATGCTTCCTGCCTGTGCGGAAGTCAGATCGCCGTTGTAACCCTCTTTTAAAGGTACACCGATCTCGCTTGCAACTTCCTGCTTAAAGCGGTTCATGGCTTCCTTTGCCTGCGGCACTGCCATCTGGTTTGTGTTAGAACCGGAATTGTTTGTTCCACTCATGGTTTTTTTCCTCCATACTTGTCTGTTGATTTCGTGCGTCTATTGGCACGTCTTGTTGTTTTTAGGAGTACAATAAAGATTACTGTAAGTCCTAATCCTATTATTTACAGACATACGGATATTATGTTGGTAAATTTTGAGAAATTCCTTGACAATTCAAAAAATATATTGGTATACTGTTTCACATAAGAAGAAAAGGAGGTAATCACTATGACAACGCTTAGAATGAATGATACAACCACAAACAGCAATCAGAAGCATAGCATTACCTCGGGCAGGCAGACAGATTTACGATAGTTTTATATCTATGGTACACAACAGTCCGCGGTGATCCTATGGAATACCGCGGACTTTTTATAAGAACATAAGACATCGCGCAGGAGGTGATGTCCGTTGCTTTGGGAGAAAGAGAGTCCGTTTGGGCTCTCTTTTTGTGACATAGGATCCGGGTGTTAAAATATAGGATATGGAGGAGTTTTAGAGTGAAAAAGTTATATTCTTATTTGGGACGTTACTGGTACGGGTATTTGATCGCCATCGCATCAATGGTGGCTGCGATCACGCTTGATATGCTGTACCCGAAAATCACGGAGAGCATTGTGGACGACGTGATCCTTGGCGGGAACGGTTCGCTTCTTACGCCGCTTTTGCTGGGTATCGTGATCTGCGGTATCGGGCGCTGCATCTTTGGATATTGCAAGGAATTTCTGTTCGACCTGCTGTCGTCAAAAATCGGCGCGCAGCTCCGCAAGGATCTGTTCGACCACATACAGACGCTGTCGATGAATTATTTTCAGAACACGAACACGGGGGAGCTGATGGCGCGTGTAAAGGATGACGTTGACAAGATCTGGAACGCGATGGGATATGTTGGGATGCTTGTCGTGGAGGTGGCGATCCATGTGAGCATGGTGCTCTACTGTATGTTTTCCCTGAACTGGAAGCTGGCGCTCGTGCCGCTCGCGACAATGCTTGTCTGCGGGACGACGGCGGTGGTCATGGAGCGGAAGTTGGATAAGATTTATGAGGAGATCAGCGAGGAAAATGCGGTGTTGACCACGGTGGCGGAGGAGAATCTGGCAGGCGTGCGGACCGTCAAGGCATTTGCCAGAGAAAAGCATGAGATTTCCAAGTTTTTATCGCACAACAGCCGTTACTACGAGCTGAACATCCGGCAGTCAAAGGTGCTCGTCCGCTACTATCCGCTGTTTCAGTTTGTGGGCAAGGTGCTTCCGGTCGGCATGGCGATCCTGGGCGGACTTTTTGTGATGAACGGGGAAATGACGCTCGGCGCGCTCGTTGCGTTTGTGGAGTACAGCAGGAACTGTACATGGCCGATGGAAATGATGGGCTGGCTGACCAATGATGTGTCTTCCGCCGCAGCTTCTTACAAGAAGATACGGAAAATTTATGACGAGAAGGCGGAAATTATTGACGGTGAAACTCCGGTGGAGCCAGAAAAGATCAACGGTGACATCCGCTTTGATCATGTGTCCTTTTCCATGGGAGAAAAGGAAATCCTAAAGGACATCAGCTTTTGTGTTTCCGCGGGAAAAACACTCGGCATTATGGGGGCGACCGGCGCGGGAAAATCGTCGATCATCAACCTGTTGCAGCGTTTCTACGACGTGACGGACGGGGCGGTCCTGGTGGACGGCGTGGATGTGCGCAGACTCTCCGTAAGACAGCTTCGCAGAAATATTGCGGTGGTGCTTCAGGACGTCTTTCTTTTTTCGGACACGATTGAAGAAAATATCAAGATGGGACAGCGCGCGAGCCTGCCGATGGAGGAGGTGCGCGCCGCCGCCGAGGACGCGCGGGCGCGCGGCTTTATCGAGAAGATGGAGCAGCAGTATGAGACGGTCATCGGCGAGCGCGGCGTAGGGCTTTCCGGTGGACAAAAGCAGCGCATCAGCATCGCGCGGGCGCTGGCAAAGCACAGCCCGATCCTGGTGCTGGACGATTCCACCTCCGCGCTCGATATGGAGACGGAGCATGAGATTCAGAAAATGTTAAACGGGCTTGCAAATACGACAAAGATCATTATCGGACACCGCATCTCGGCGGTGCGCCATGCGGATGAGATCCTTTATCTGGAGGACGGAAAGATTGCAGAGCGCGGCACGCACGAGGAGCTTCTGGCCAAAAGAGGGCTGTATTACCAGACCTGTCTGGTGCAGAATGTGCTGCCGCCCGAGGACGTTTTGTCACCGCAGGATGAGATGTCACCGCAGGACGTACCGGCGGTGGATGCGGCAGTCGGTGTGCGATAAAAAAGAAAAGAGAGGTGAATGGCTTTGGCTGTTAATTCATACAGAGAAGATGAACAACTGATGGAGGGCGCGGACAAAAAGAAAATTTTGCGCCGGTTGTTTTCTTATTTATTAAAGTATCAGGGAATCCTGCTTGCGGTTTTGCTGTGCATGGGGATCACCGTGGCGATCTCCCTGACGAATCCTCTGCTGATCGAGGAGGCGATCGACCATTATATTGCGGATGGCGATCTGCGGGGGTTGTTGAAGCTTGGGATATTTGCACTGGCTTTAAATATTATTTTTATCATCACAGTCAAGATTCGGATGTATGTGATGTCTGTCGTGTCGAATAAAATTCTGCTTACGATCCGTCAGGAGTTATATGAGCATATTCAGACGCTTTCATTTTCCTTTTTTGACAGCAGACCGACGGGAAAGATTTTGGCGCGCGTCATCGGGGACGTCAATTCCTTAAAGGATGTACTGGTCAACGCGGTCACGACCTTGATTCCCGAGTTTGTGACGGTTGTTGGAGTTGTGGTCATCATGCTCATCAAGGACTGGCGGCTTGCGCTTGCGGCGCTCAGTACGATTCCGTTTATGATGGCGGGCATCTGGTTTGTGCAGACGGCGTCGCATAAGCGCTGGCATATTTTTCGGAAAAAATCATCGAACCTGAATGCCTATGTGCATGAGGACATTGCCGGCATGAACGTGGTGCAGAGTTTTGGTGCGGAGGAGGAGACGCGCGAGATTTTTGGGAGACTGACGGATGAGCACCAGCAGTCCTTCGTGGCTGCGGTGCGTTTCTCGGATATGTTTGGTGCGGTCATCGATTTCTGCTGGGGAATCGGCGCGATGATGCTGTATCTGGTCGGGGTACGTTTTCTGGGTGTGGAACAGGTGTCGGTCGGACTTCTGGTAGCATTTGGAACCTATATCAATATGTTTTGGAATCCGATCATGAACCTGAGTAATTTCTATAACAGTCTGGTCACGAATCTGACCGCGGCAGAGCGCATTTTTGATATACTTGACACAGAGGCAGAGATCGTCGATGCGCCGGATGTTATGGAACTTCCGGATATTCAAGGAAAGGTGGAATTTTCCCATGTGAGCTTTACCTATGACAAGGGAACTGCGGCGGAGACGAGGGTGCTCTCGGACGTCAGCTTTACGGTACAGCCGGGCGAGACGATCGCGCTGGTTGGTCCCACGGGCGCGGGAAAGACAACGATCGTCAACCTGGTCAGCCGTTTTTATGATATTGAGGAGGGCGTGATCTCGATCGACGGCTATGATCTGACGAAGGTGTCGATGCACAGTCTCAGAAGGCAGATGGGCGTTATGACACAGGATAATTTCATTTTTCACGGGACGGTGCGCGAGAATATCCTCTACGGAAAGCTGGACGCGACGGAGGAGGAAGTGATCGCGGCGGCGAAGGCGGTCAACGCGCATGACTTTATCATGAAGCTGGAGAAGGGCTATGACACAGAGCTGCGCGAGCACGGCGCAGGGCTTTCGATCGGACAGCGGCAGTTGATCGCGTTTGCGCGCACGATGGTTTCGATGCCGAAGATTCTGATTCTGGACGAGGCGACGTCGAGTATTGACACGCATACGGAGCTTCTGGTGCAAAAAGGGATCGAGGCGCTGCTTGCGGGGCGCACCAGCTTTGTCATTGCACACCGGCTGTCAACAATACAGAACGCTGACCGGATCTTTGTGATCGCGGAGGGCGGTATTCTTGAGCAGGGCTCCCCCGCGGAGCTGATGGAGAAAAAAGGCGCGTATTATAAGCTTTATATGCAGCAGTTTGCGGATGTATAGGAAATAAGGAGAAGGTATGGAGGAGAGAAAGAAACGAGAGAAGTTGTGTGGGGCAGCAGAGGAGAGAGGTGTGTCTTTTGCGGGCACGGATGCGGTGGAGCGTGTTACCGATCCTGCAAGGAAGGATGCGGTTGCGTCGGAGATTCTTGCGGGACTGCCGGAGTGGTTCGGGCTGCCGGAGAGTACGAAAGAGTATATCGAAGGCTGCCGGAGCCTTCCGTTCTGGAGGTGTCAGAGCAAGGGAAGGACGGTTGGATTCCTTGCGATGAAGGAGACAAGTCCATATACCGCAGAAATTTTTGTGATGGGCGTGTGCAGGGAATTTCACGGAGTGGGAATAGGCAGAGCGCTTGCTCTTGCGGCAGAACGGTACGCAGCCGGACACGGGTATGAGTTTTTGCAGGTAAAGACGGTGCAGAAGGGGCATTATGCGGAATATGACAGCACCAACGCGTTTTATGAGCGGATGGGTTTTCGGGAGCTTGAGTGTTTCCCGACACTGTGGGATGCGTGGAATCCGTGTCAGGTTTATGTGAAGGCAGTTGATGGGGGGCAGAATGTACGCGAAAATAATCATTGACAATATTTCCCGGAGCGAGTTACAGCCGGAAGGGGGCGGCGGAAAACTGCTATGCAAAAAAAAGGAGTGTTTCACAAATATATTGGAGTAAAAAAGGGGCTTTTTGCGAAATACCGGAGCCGTATCGTATACGCGGATGGAGCGTATGAGCTTTTTCCGGGGGCGTATCTTCTCGCGCACAGCACGCCGGGACTGGGAGAGCTGGGGGAAAAGGTGGGGCTGTATGTGCGGTGCGGCTGTCGTTTGCAGCCGGATGATTTCTCACACGAGCAGAGCCTTGTGCTCGACACCCCAAAGGGACTGGTGATCTTCAACAGTTGTTCGCATGGAGGGGCGGACAATATCATAGCCGAGACGGCAGACGCCTTCCCGCAAAAGCACAGTTATGCGCTGATTGGAGGATTTCATCTGTTTGCTTCGCCGGAGGCGGAGGTGCGCGCGCTGGCAGAGCGCATACGGAGCACCGGGATTGCGCGTGTGATTACCGGACACTGCACCGGCAAGCGCGCCTATGCGATTTTATACGAGGACCTTGGGGAGTCGGTGGAGCAGATGTATGCGGGCATGGAGATTTTGGTGTAGGAGGAACGTATGAGATTAAAAAATATACTGATTGTTGTGGAGGACATCGAGCGGTCAAAACATTTTTACCGGGAGCTGTTCGGACTTTCGGTGGTCACGGATTTCGGGGAGAATGTGATCCTGACGGAGGGACTGGTGCTCCAGGAGAGGGAGACGTGGGAACGTTTTACCGGAAAGAAGGCTGTCTACGGCGGCTGCGATGCGGAGCTTTACTTTGAGGAAAATGATATGGACGGGTTTCTTGCGCGTCTGCAAAAGCAGGAGCCGCCCGTCTCCTATGTTAACGACCCCATGGAACACGACTGGGGGCAGCGGGTGGTGCGGCTGTATGATCCTGACAGACACGTGATCGAGGTCGGCGAGTCGATGAACTTTGTGGTGCGCAGATTTTTGAATATGGGGATGACCGCGGAGCAGACGGCGGAAAAAACACAGCTTCCGCTTGAGCAGATCCGGGAGATGGCAGGAGGAACGGACTGTTAGTGGGGGAGCGGTCGTGCATGAGGTAAGGCGGAAAGGGAGAATAAAATGAATCTGCATGACTTATCAAAACAATATCGGGTAAAGAAAATTGTAGGTGAGGATATTCCAGCAGTTTACAAGCTTTGCAGTGGGAATCCCGATTATTATAGGCATATGAACTTGCGGCCTGCGGTGGAGAATCTGACGGAGGTCATCACAGTGC
>SAMEA3387474__coassemble_1110_pt1 | contig 28217 bp, 27 predicted proteins | sample SAMEA3387474__metabat2_low_PE_013 | metagenome-assembled genome bin SAMEA3387474 (sample SAMEA3387474) | Felis catus | biome: Faeces | place: United Kingdom | collected 2012 | reverse complement strand
GGGAGCCGCTTCTGCAGCTCCCCAGGGGTTGTCCTGCCCAGATTCGTGCGGATGGTAAGCGGCGCATCGTTCAGAAACGCCTGCATCATCCTCCTCGTCTGCTCCATACCGTACTCTGTGAGCCACTGTGCCGTCAGCCATTCCGGAATCGAATAGCGCACAGACAGCGCTTTGACCGGCTCCCGCGCTTCATCGGGATAAGGGATCTCTCCCAGATCCCTGCCCACACTGCGCAGCACCCCGTTGACAAAGCCGCCGAGGGAGGCAAAGCCCTTTTTCTTCGCGAGCTTCACCGCCTCGTTGCACGCCGCGGACGCCGGAACAGCATCCATATACTTCAACTGGTAGACGCCCAGCCGCAGGATATTGCGGATCACGGGCTTCATTTTCTTTACTTTTACTTTGGAAAACCGGTCCAGGATATAGTCCAGTTCCAGCATACGCTGAATCGTTCCCTCCGCCAGACGCGTGAGAAACGCGCGCTCCTGCTTCGTCAGATACTGATGCTTCTCCAAAACCGAACGCAGCACCAGATGACTGTAACTGCCGCCCTCCGTGACCTCCATCAGCACGCCAAGCGCCAGTTCCCTCGTGTTTACGGAATCAGTCATCGTCCCTTCTTCCTCCAAACAGCAATACCAGACGCAGCAACTGCAACAGTGCCGCAGCCGCGCCGGCCACATAGGTGAGCGCAGCCGCGCCGAGCACCTTTCTCGTGTACGGCAGCTCGCTCTCGTTTAAGATGCCCTGCTTTCCGAGCAGCGCAAGCGCTCTCGAGGACGCGTTAAACTCCACCGGAAGCGTCACAAGCTGAAACAGCACGGCAAAGGAAAAGCAGAGGATCCCGATCTGGATCAGCCAGGAACCCGTATTGCGTGAAAACAAAAGTCCGATCAAAATCAGCGGCCATGACAGCATCGATCCGATATTCGCCACCGGAACGATCGCCGTGCGCAGATTCAGAGGAAAATATCCCTGCTGGTGCTGGATCGCGTGTCCGCACTCGTGCGCCGCCACTCCGATCGCCGCCACCGACGTCGAATTGTAGACAGAATCGGACAGACCAAGCGTCTTTTTGCCCGGGTTGTAGTGATCCGTCAGATTTCCCGAAATATGTTGCACCGTGACGTCATAGATGCCCGCCGCGTGCAGAATACGCTCGGCAGCCTGCGCGCCCGTCATTCCCGACATACTGCGGTACTGCGCATATTTATTGAACGTCGTCTTAACCTTTGCGGATGCGATCATGCAGATGACCGCACCGATCAACACAAGCAGATATGTGGGATCAAATCCCCAGTAATAATATGAATATGGCATATCAATCACCCTTTCTGTGCCAGTTTAACCCTTTTTGAAATAAGTTCCCGCTTCCACCGGACAGCCGTTTAAAAATGCCTCCGCGGACATACGCTTTTTGCCCTCAAGCTGCACTTCCGTCAAAAGCAGCATTCCCTCTCCAGTCTGCACCAGCAGGCCCTCTCTGTCTGCCTTCACAATGCATCCCGGCGGCATATCGCTGTCCCCGGCAATGACTTTTGCCTTCCAGATCTTTAACGTCCTGTCATTCAGGCGCGTGTAGGCGCTCGGCCACGGGTCAAGCCCGCGGATGAGACATTCGATCGTCTGCGCGTCCCTGCTCCAGTCGATGCTGCCCATCTCCTTATAAATCTTTTTCGTGTGCGTCGCCTGCTCATGATCCTGCGGCGTATAGACAGCCGTGCCGTTCTCGATCGCCGCCATCGTCTCCACACAGAGCTTTGCGCCCGCCTCCGAGAGGCGCTCAAACAGGCTGCCGCCCGTCTCATCCTCCCGCAGCGCGACCTCACGCTTCATGATCATGTCCCCGGTGTCAAGTCCCTCGTCCATGCGCATCGTCGTGACTCCCGTCACCGGATCGCCGTTGATGACCGCCCACTGGATCGGCGCAGCTCCCCGGTACTTTGGAAGGAGCGATGCGTGGACATTCACGCAGCCGTAGCGCGGCATATCCAGGATCGCCTTCGGGATCAACTGCCCAAATGCCTCGACAATGATAATATCCGGCTCATAGCTGCGCAGATACTCGATACATTCCTCATTGCGCACACGCTCCGGCTGATAGACCTCGATCCCGTGTGCGAGCGCACACGCTTTGACCGGCGTATATTTCAGCGCCTTGCTCCGCCCAACCGCCTTGTCCGGCTGTGACACAACGAGCACTACCTCATGCCCCGCCGCTACTATTTCTTCTAATGTTCCCACCGCAAAATCCGGTGTCCCCATAAAAATCACACGCATATCTTCCTCCATTCTGAAGCATTTTCACACTCCATCAAACTGCTGTCGCACGATACGCCTACTCTTCTTCGTAGGTCACCTCATGCAGCGGTCCCTCGACCTTCTCCGTATACATATGACCGTCCAGATGGTCCAGCTCGTGGCAGATGGCACGCGCCAGAAGCTCTGTGCCCTCAATCTCAAACTCCTGCATATGCTCGTCAAATGCACGCGCTTTCACATAGTTTGGACGCGTCACACATCCCGCCTTCCCCGGAAGGCTTAAGCATCCCTCGTCCCCGGTCTGCTCTCCGTCCGTCTCCAGGATCTCCGGATTGACCATCACGATCGGTCCTTCCCCAACGTCGATCACGACGACGCGCTTTAAGATACCGACCTGCGGCGCTGCAAGTCCCACGCCGTTTGCATCATACATCGTATCGAGCATATCCTCGATCAGCTCTGTGATCTTCGGGGTAATCTCCGTGATCTCCCTGCATTTCTTTTCCAGCACCGCGTCTCCCTGTATCCGTATCTTTCTCAATGCCATCTTGTCCTCCATTCCGCATCAGAAACCGTTGACCGGGTTAAAATCAAACTGCACCGCCACATCCTTATATGCACGGTTCTCCCGGATAAACTTCTCCGCCTCGTCTTTTATTTTTACCAAATCCGCATAATCCTGCGTCTTTAGATAAAGAACCTTCTTATAAATATCATTCACCTTCGCAACCGCCGCGTCCGCAGGTCCGATCACCTGCATCAAAAGCCCTGCCCCCTGGCTCCACTGATCCACCCGGCGTTTCAGCAGCCTTGCGCCCTCCGCCGCGTCCGCCTCACTGCGCGACGCGCACAGGATCACCAGAAGATTCCACACCGGCGGGTAGTACATCAGCGCGCGGTATTCGATCTCCTGCTCATAAAAAGCCTCATAGTCCTGACTCTTCGCTGCCACAATGGCATAGTGCTCCGGATCATAAGTCTGGATCACCACCTCGCCGGGCAGCCTGCCGCGCCCCGCTCTGCCCGCCGCCTGCACCAGAAGCTGAAAGGTACGCTCCGGCGCATGGTAATCGCTGACGTGAAGCGACAGATCCGCCGCCAGCACGCCCACCAGCGTGACGTCCGGAAAATCATGCCCCTTGACGATCATCTGCGTACCGACCAGAATGTCCGCCTCGTGGTTTGCAAAAGCGGATAGGATCTGCTCGTAGCTCTCCCGGTTCCTCGTCGTGTCCGTATCCATCCGCAGCACACGCGCCTGCGGGAAGCGCTGCTTCACGATCTGCTCCACCTTTTCTGTCCCCGCCTTAAAGCCGCTGATATATTTTGAGCCGCAGGAAGGGCACGTCTTTGGCTGGGGCGTCTCATAGCCACAGTAGTGACAGACCATCCTGCCCGATGCCTCCCCGCTCCCGTGCTGGCTTAAGGACACGTCGCAATGCGGACATTTTATCACATATCCGCAGGCTCTGCAAGAAACAAAGCCGGACATCCCCCGGCGGTTTAAAAAAAGCATGGTCTGCTGTCCGTCGCGCAGACGCCGTTCCATCAGCTCCGTCAGACGCCCGCTTAAGATTGAGCGGTTGCCAAGTCTTAACTCCTCACGCAGATCGATGACCTCACACTCCGGCAGGGGCTGCTCTTTCACACGTTTCTCCATCGTAAGCAGGCAGTATTCCCCGCTTTTTGCCTTATAAAAGCTGTCGACCGAGGGCGTCGCCGAGCCGAGCACGACCGCCGCACCGAGCATCGCAGCCCGCGCGATCGCCGTCTCCCGCGCATGATAGCGCGGTACATTTTCACTCTTATAGGACGCCTCATGCTCCTCGTCTATAATGATCAGACCGAGTTTTAAAAACGGGGTAAAAAGCGCGGAACGAGGTCCGATGATGATGTCGATTTCCCCGTTTTTTGCCCGCAGGAACTGGTCGTAACGCTCGCCCGCCGTCATTCTGGAATTTAACACCGACACGCGGTCTCCAAAACGGTTATAAAAACGCATGACCGTCTGGTAGGTGAGCGCAATTTCAGGGATCAGGACGATCGCCTGCTTCCCCTGCGCAACAATATGTGCGATCAGCTCCATATAGACCTCCGTCTTGCCGCTGCCTGTCACGCCCTTTAACAGATAGGTTTTTCGCTCCCCCGACTCGTAATCGGAAATAAACGTATCGACCACGCGCTGCTGCTCCTCATTCAACTGCCGCACATAGTCCCTCCTGCTCAAATGTCCGACCGGATTGCGGTACTGCGTTTCACGGATGACCTTTAACACGCCCTGCTCCTCCAGTGCGCGGATGACACTGCTGCTTACTGCAAGCTTTCCGGTAATGACCGCCCAGTCCAATTCCCCTGCGTCAAGCAGCGCCTCCAAAAGCCTCGCCCGCGCCGTGCTGTGTTTCCTTGCATATTCCGCAAGAAGATTTTTCGCCTCCACCGGATGAACGGCAAGCCGCACCCGCTTATGCTCTTCCATTTTCTTCTTCTGCTTCACCGGAAGCACCGTCTTTAGGGCATGGTTCATCGTTCCGCCGTAATTCTTGCGCATCCACGCGGCAAGCGCGATCAGATGCGACTCCAGCGGGACGCTGTTCTTTGTGATATGAAAAATATCCTTGATCTTTTCCTCGTCAAAGTCCGTCTCGTCCGTCAGCTCTATGACATAACCCGTCATCCGGCGGTTCCCAAACGGAACCGTCACCTGCATCCCCACAGCAAGCTGCGCCCGCAGATGCTCCGGTATGCGGTAGTCAAAGGTCTTATCCAGTTTTTCCTGCGATATATCGACAATGATCCTTGCGTATTTTGACATTTCCTCTCCATTCCGAAGCGTACTCACAGATAATTCTTTCTTCCCACAGTCTGCGCGATCGCCGCCTCCGCCAGCGCATGATCGCTGACCGGGTATTTCACGCCGCGGATCTCCTGATACCCCTCGTGTCCCTTTCCCGCGATCACAATCATATCGCCCCGCCGCGCCATGCGCACCGCATGGGCAATCGCCTCTCCACGGTCTGTGATCCGCACATAGGACGCCCCCGTCGGGCGGATGCCGGTCTCGATGTCGTCCAAAATCGCCTCCGCATCCTCCCAACGCGGATTGTCCGACGTCAGTATCGTGACATCCGCGAGCCTTCCGGCTGCCTCGCCCATCCGGCTGCGCCTTAGCTTCGAGCGGTTTCCCCCGCACCCAAATAAAACGACCAGACGCTTCGGTGAAAAACCGCGCAGCGTCTCCAAAAGATTTTTCAGGCTCATCTCATTGTGTGCATAATCGATCAAAAGTACATAGTCCTCCGACGGGCTGATATTCTCGCAGCGCCCGGGCACACACGCACGCGCAAGTCCCAGCCGCAGCGCCTCCGGTTTTGCCCGAAAATGCAGCGCCACCGCAGCCGCAGCCACCGCGTTACTCACATTAAACATTCCGGGAAGCTGTATGGCAAGCGGTATCCGCTCAATGCCGTAGCGCAGAAAAAACCGCGTCGACAGCTTTCCGTCGCGCAGGGAAAATTCTTCGCACTCTGCCCGGTAATCTGCGGGTGTGTCCGCCAAAATTCCTTTTGCGGAAAAATATTCCGCCCTGCAGGTATGCCCGTCTGACATCTGCGCACAGTGTGCATCGTCTCTGTTAAAAATTCCGATCTCACACTGGTCAAAAAGCGCCCGCTTACAAGAGAAATATTCCGCAAAAGATGCGTGCTCTCCCTTTCCGATATGATCCGGCTCAATATTTAAAAACACGCCGACGTCATACCGGATGCCAGCCACCCGCTGCATCTTGATCCCCTGTGAGGAGACCTCCATCACACAGCAGTCGCAGCCGTTCTCCACCATCGCCGCCAGATACTTCTGTACCTCATATGCCTCCGGGGTCGTGTGCTCCGCGGGCTGTACAGTCCTGCCATCGTCGATGGCAATCGTCCCGATCATCCCGACCCGGTACCCTGCCTCCCGCAGGATCTCCGCCGCAAGGTATGCGGTCGTCGTCTTGCCCTTTGTCCCGGTGATCCCCACCATCCGAAGCTTTGCCGCCGGAAAATCAAAAAACGCCGCCGAGAGTCTCCAGAGCGCGTCCCTTGTATCAGGGACGTCAATGACAGTCACCCCGTCCGGCGGCGAAAAGTCTGTGCGCTCCTCCACCACGACTGCCGCTGCGCCACGCGCCACCGCGTCCGGCAGATAGCGGTGTCCGTCTGTCCGAAATCCTTTCAGACAAATAAACAGGGAGCCACTCTTTACTTTCCCGGAATGATAGCAGATGTCTGTGATCTCCCGTATGAGGCTTCCCTGCACGCTTTTGTATGAGATATGTAATAATAGCTGTTCTAACTGCACTCCTGCTCCTATGGAATACATTTGTTTTATTATATGTCAGTTTTTCCCTTTTTACAAGTTTTCCCCGCCGGAATTATTCTTAACTTTTTGTAAAGATTCTATACTTTTCACATTTCAGATTCAGGGGAAAAGAGGTTTTTACAGATTGTGGTTGCAAAATGCACCAATGGTATTCTTTTTTGTTCAGGATTCCAAAGCTAAGAACTTCTAAAATGTTCTGAATATCGTTAATACATAGGAACGCAACCGCCCTCTATGCGCCATCCATGGCGCAGTTCGGGCTTTCGCCGGCTTCCCTGCCGTCGAATTGCTGAAAATCGGCAGAACATTAAGAAGTTCTAAGCTTCTCCATATTCACAAATCAGAATACCATTGGTGCATTTTTCCAATCTCATTTTTGAAAAAACCCTTTTCCCCTGAATCAATTCTTATAAAAAATGATATACGCATATTTTTCCTGCGGGCGCACAGACTAAGGTCATACTTTTACTGTTGGAGGAAATGAAAATGCTTGGAAGAAACTTTTTGATCTGCGGACTGACCGGCTGGTGCATGGAAATTCTGTTTACCTCTGTAGGCTGCTTTTTCCGAAAAGACCCGCGTCTGATCGGGCAGACCTCCGTCTGGATGTTCCCGATCTACGGCATGGCTGTGTGCATCCGCCCCGTTTACCGCCTGATCCGACGCCTGCCCGCGCTCGTGCGTGGCGCCATTTACAGCGTTGGCATCTTCTCCTTTGAGTACCTAAGCGGCAGCTTTTTAAAAAAGAAAGGACTCTGTCCGTGGGATTACAGCGACGCCGCGGCGAACATCGACGGTGTGATCCGGCTCGATTACGCCCCCTTCTGGATGGCGGCAGGACTTTTGTTCGAGCGCATCCTCACCCGCAGGGATGCACACACCGGGGTTTCCTGAACACCCTATGGACTTATGACATTTTTCTCTTGCATGATCCTTCCGGAAATGTTAAAATAAAGATAAATCTAAAAATTTGTTTTTATTTTTGAATGGAGGGGATGACAGAATGCCAAAGGTAGCTTATTCTGAGGAGCATAGAGAGCGTATCAGAAATGAGCTTGTTACCGTTGGACTTGAACTGATGGCAAAACAAGGCATACAACACACAACCGTGGAACAAATATACAAAAAAGTTGGTATCTCACGCACTTTCTTCTATTCTTTTTTCCCGACGAAAGAAGATCTGATCGTTGAAACGCTGTATTTGCAACAGCCTAGAATCATTGCATATGTGCAAAAGCTGATGTCCGATCCCACTTTAAGCTGGCGTGACGCTGTGAAGCAGTTTCTTCATGCCTGTTGCTATGGAGAGAAAAACGGAATTGCTGTTTTAACGATTGAGGAACAGCAGCTTATTTTTAAGCGTTTATCAAAAGAAAGCTATCAGATATTCCGCCAAAAGCAGCTTCGTCTTTTTGGAGAAATTTTAGAAAACTTTGGAATCAAGGCAGACACAGCAAGGATCAGCTTGTTTACGAACCTAAGCCTGACAGCGATGGTCGTGCGCAGGGCGATCCCTGATACGCTCCCCTTGTTTGTTCCCGAAGCCGCTGATGAAACGGTTGATTTTCAACTTGATGCGATTGTGGATGCCTTGGAGAAATTCAAAAACACCCCCACATCATAAAACACTTAGGAGGAAAAGATTATGGGATTTTTTAGCAAGCTGTTTCAGGGACCGGAAATTGACATGGAAAAGAGCAACGCAAACGCAAAGAAAATGCGCGCTCTCTTTAACGACGTTGTCGCAGACGGGGACAATTACAGGCTGATTTTCGGATATACCGAGGATGTGAGCCGCTTCAACTATGGATTTGTTCATGGAAGCAAGACAAAAATCGGAAATTTGATTGTCGGCTGGGATGAATCCAGTCAGACGATTGTTGTCGTTCCCACAGTGCCCGACCTTTCCGGCTGCGGTGACCCTACTTATTATCGCCGTTCTGAAATTTTGAAAGCATACCGGAATAAGTACCCGACAGATGCCTTTATCATTTACCCGGACAAAAAGGGCTATATCGGCTTCAATGCCTATGACTGGCTGGAAGATGAAAAACTGTATGTTTATGTGTCGCAGGATGATGAGCTGGCTGCTTTTACCGACTTCTTTATGAACCGCTTTGCAACAAAGTAAGGAGGACTGAGAGAATGTGGGGAACACAATTCCTGTAATAAAACAGAAAATCGTGTTCCCCGGAATGCACTTTTTACATAGGAAAATCCTCATCCTCCGTCTCCGCGCCGATGTCCTGCGTGTGCAGGGTGCGCCTCTTGATGCGCGCCTGCTCGGACGCCTCCAGCAGATAACTCTTGATCTCCTTTGCGTGCTTGATATGTACGAGTTTCAACTCCTTGTTGGTCACGTCCCCGGTATAGCAGACGATCGTTCCCAGCTTAAAGATGCGCTCCAGCACGGACGCGGTCAGCTTCACATCCTGGATCTTGTACATATAGCAGTCGTTCTCCTCCACCGTCAAAAATCCCTCGTCCACGGTGAGCATATCGTCTGTGACCGTATATTTGGTAAACGTCCACGGCAGCCCGAATAAGAGCAGACGCTTCCGTTCCACATAGCGGATCTCCGCCTCTTTGTTTTCTGTCTGGCTTTTTATTTCTTCTGGCATATTCACTGTCCCCCTTTATCTGCCGCCTCTTTTTACGGCGTGCCCTACCCGTAGTTTACCCTACTTTTTTCTCCCGCGCAACCGGATAATTTTTCACTTGAAATCCCCCTTTGATTATTATATTATGGTAGCGGCAGTGCCGAGCGCACTGCGCGAAATACATTATGGAGGAATACTATGCGTCATTTAATGAGTCCACTGGACTTCTCCGTCGACGAACTGGACAGGCTGTTAAATCTTGCCAGCGACATTGAGAAGCATCCACAAAAATATGCCCACGCGTGTGACGGCAAAAAGCTTGCCACCTGCTTTTATGAGCCAAGTACGAGAACCAGACTTAGCTTCGAGGCTGCCATGTTAAATCTCGGCGGCTCCGTTTTAGGCTTCTCCAGTGCGGATTCCAGTTCCGCTTCCAAGGGAGAAAGTGTTTCCGATACGATCCGTGTCATTTCATGCTACGCAGACATCTGCGCTATGCGTCATCCAAAGGAAGGCGCCCCGCTCGTCGCTTCCTTAAAGTCCCAGATCCCAGTTATCAACGCCGGAGACGGCGGTCACCAGCATCCGACCCAGACCCTGACAGATCTGCTTACCATCCGTTCCTTACACGGGGAACTCGGCAATCTCACCATCGGTCTGTGCGGAGACTTAAAATTTGGCAGAACCGTACACTCCCTGATCCATGCGCTGATCCGCTATCCAGGCATCCGTTTTATCCTGATCTCCCCGGAGGAGCTTCGGATCCCGAGCTATCTGCGCGAGGACGTGCTCGCGGCAAACAACATTCCGTTCACAGAGCTGGAACGCCTGGAGGACGCCATGCCGGAGCTTGACATTCTCTACATGACGCGCGTCCAGAAGGAGCGTTTCTTCAATGAGGAGGACTATGTCCGCCTGAAAAATTACTACATTCTGACAACGGAGAAAATGGAACTTGCGAAAAAAGATATGCTGGTGCTCCACCCACTTCCGCGCGTGAACGAGATCTCCGTCGAGGTGGACGACGACCCGCGCGCCGCGTATTTTAAGCAGGCGCAGTACGGCGTCTATGTGCGCATGGCGCTGATCCTCACCTTGCTGGAAATCGACGTCGACGCACTTTGAGCGCTTACCGCAGAAAGGAACGAACCATGTTAAATATCAGTGGAATCCATGAGGGATTTGTATTAGACCATATTCAGGCGGGTATGAGCCTTCAGATCTATCACGACCTGAAACTCGACAAGTTGGACTGTACCGTCGCCATCATCAAAAATGCCAAGAGCAGCAAGATGGGAAAAAAAGATATTTTGAAGGTCGAGTGTCCGGTAGAGGCGCTGGATCTCGACATTCTGGGCTTTATTGACCACAACATCACCGTGAACGTGATCAAAAACGACAAGATCGTGGAGAAAAAAATTCTCCACCTGCCAAGACAGGTGAAGAACGTCATTTCCTGCAAAAACCCGCGCTGCATCACCTCGATCGAGCAGGAGCTTGACCAGATCTTCCTCCTGACGGACGAGGAACACGAGATTTACCGCTGCAGATACTGCGAGGAGAAATACCGCAATCCAAACAGACGGTAAGCATTACTCCACTTTTATCATCCGGTAGCCGACTCCGACGTGCGTTTGAATATACTGCACGGAGTCGGCATTTTTTTCGATCTTTTTTCGCAGGGTCGCCATAAAGACCCGCAGGGACGCAACGTCATTTTCCCAACTGTGCCCCCAGATATTCTGTGTCAGATAGGTGTGTGTCAGCACCTTGCCGACGTTTTTGGAGAGCAGGCAGAGCAGCTTGTACTCAATCGGCGTCAGATGCAGCTCCTCCTCCCCAAAATACGCACAGCCGGACGAGAAGTCCACGCGCAGCTTTCCGTTGACAAACACGGAGGACGGCGCCTGCTCTGTCTGCCCCATCATCAGCCTGCGTTCCGTCACGCGGAGTCTTGCCAGAAGCTCCTCCACGGAAAACGGCTTTGTCAGATAGTCGTCCGCCCCGGCGTCCAGCGCCTCCACCTTATCCATGTCCTCGCTCCTGGCGCTGATGATGATGATCGGCACATTCGACCATGTGCGGATCTTGCGGATAACCTCGATCCCGTCCATATCCGGCAGCCCCAGATCCAGCAGAATAATATCCGGATTGTGCGAGGACGCCTCCAGAATCGCAGTCTCCCCGTTCATCGCGGTCAGATATCTGTAATTGTGCGCCTTTAAGGTCGTGACCATCAGGTTCTGCACCGGTCTGTCGTCCTCGACAACTAAAATCAACGTCTTATTCATGTAAATCAACCTCCTCGATTGGCAGTGAGAATGTAAAGACCGCTCCGTGCGGAATATTGTCCGACAGCTTAAGCTCTCCTCCGTGCGCGGCGACGATCGACCGGCACAGAGACAACCCCAGACCCAGACTGCGCCTGCTGTCCGCGACATTTTTTGCCCCGCTGTAAAACATATCGAAAATATACGGTTTCATGTCATCCGGTATCCCCGGTCCGTTGTCCGCGATCGTGACCACCGCCCTTGATGCCTCCTTCCTCGTGGATATGAGGATTTCGGATCCCTTCTGCGTATATTTGATCGCGTTATCCACAATATTGATGATGATCTGCATGATCATCCGCGCGTCCACCTTGACCAGAAGAATACTTTCGGACGCCTGGTAAATGATCCTGTGCTCCGCTTTCTTCCTATCGATGTGCTGCAATGCCTCCGTGACCACCTCGTCCAAAAGCTCCGTCTGCAAACGGATATTTAACTTTCCTCCCTCGATCTTCGTCACGGAAAGCAGATTTTCCACGAGATTGACCAGCCACATCGCATCGTCGTAAATATCGGCATAGAGCTGTTTTCTCGTGACCGCGTCAAATTTCTCCTCATTGGACAGAAGATTGCTGGCGTTTCCCGAGATCGAGGTGAGCGGCGTCCGCAGATCGTGCGAGATCGAGCGCAGCAGATTTGCCCGCAGCTGCTCCTTCTGTGCGATCAGGGCAGCCTCCTCCTTCTCTCTGGCGTTCTTTTCATTCTCGAGCGCCAGCGCACATTCCCCGAGGATCGACAGCAGAATACTGTTCTCAAAGGAATCCAGCGGTTTTTCGTGCATCACGATCCCGATCACGCCATAGACGCCCTCGCTCGTGCGGATGGAGAGGTAGAGACACCGCGCATCCGAGAGCGTGTCTGTCGTCGCGCCCGCGTGTTTATTGTTTTTGAACACCCAGTACGCAACCGCCTTCTCCTTGTCGGAAAAATAATCCCCGCACGCGCTCTGCTCGTCCACGGCGAAAAATTTCGGCGGCAGCAGCGTATCCTTATCGGCAAGGTAGATCAGCATATCCTTGTTCAAAAGCTTCATCAACTGCGTCGCCGTCACTTTCACGATCTCGTCCCGCTCCTTGACCCGCTCTAAGAGCTGGTTCGTATCGAACAGTATCTTTGTGCGGAACGCCGCCTGCGCCGCCTGCGCCGCTTGCCTCTTTAATCTCGTCGCGAGCGTTCCCGTCAGAAATGCCGCCACAAACATGATGACAAAAGTCACGGGATAATCTTTTTCATAGGCGAGCAGCGTGTACCTCGGCTCGGTGAACAAAAAGTTAAACACAAATATGCTGATGACCGAGGATATGAGGCTGTATACCCGGTGCGTCGTGATAACAGAAGTCACAAGCACGCCGAGAATGTACATCATGATGATATTGGACTCGCTCATCCCCAGTCTCCAGAAAATACCGCCGATCAGGGAGGAGACCACGAGCATCCCGATGCTTTTTCCAATATCCGCCGGATTCAGGATCTGCTGCCGCCTGCGCCTTGCACGATTTACCTTGTACGCCATCTCCGAGCTGCTGTCCGGGATGATATGCACATCCACATTCGGCGCCTGCGCGATCAGCTTCTCCGTCAAAGTCGGCTTCCCAAACACAGACTTTTTCGTCGCCGCGCTTCTTCCAATGACGATCTTGGAGACGCCCGACAACCGCGAAAACTCCGCGATCTGAAACGGTACGTCCTCCCCGTACACCGTCTCGATCTTAGCCCCGAGCTGCCCCGCAAGCCGCATATTGCTTTGCAGACGTTTCTTGTCCTCCTCCTCCATCACCGCAAAATCCGGCGTCTCCACATACAGCGCCGTGAAAGCCCCGCGAAACGCCTTTGACATGCGGGCTGCCGTGCGGATCAGTTTCATGTTGGAGGGCGAGGAGGAAAGGCACACCAGAATGTGCTCGTCCGTATAATAATCGCCGCCGCTCTTTGCCCGCGCCTCCTCGGAGAGCAGATTGATCCTGTCTGCACATCTGCGCAACGCGATCTCCCGCAGTGCGATCAGATTCTCAATCTGAAAAAAATTTTCTGTGGCTCTCTGCGCCTGCTCCCTGCGGTATACGTTTCCCGCCTGCAGCCGTTCGAGCAGCTCCTGCGGCTCAATGTCGATCAGCTCCACCTGGGACGCATTGTCAAACACATCGTCCGGCACGCGCTCCCTGACCATGATCCCGGTGATCGCGGCAACCATATCGTTCAGACTCTCAATATGCTGTACATTTACGGTCGTATAGACGTCGATCCCCGCCGCGAGCAGCTCCCTGACATCCTGATAGCGCTTTGCGTGGCGGCAGCCTCTCGCGTTGGTATGCGCCAGCTCGTCCACCAAGATCAGCCGCGGTTTCCGACGGATCGCCGCGTCCAGATCAAACTCACGGAGCGTGATCCCATTGTAATCGACGACAAGGTTCGGGATCTGTTCCAGCCCGCACAAAAGCTCCTGCGTCTGCGGTCTCGCGTGCGGCTCGACATACCCGGCAACCACATCGATCCCCCGCTGCTTCGCGGTATGCGCCGCCTGCAGCATGGCGTATGTCTTTCCCACGCCCGCCGCATATCCGAAAAAGATTTTCAGATGTCCTCGGTTTTTCTCATATTCTTCCCGTTTCACCGCCGCCAGCAGTTGTTCGGGATTCTGACGATTCTCTTCCATCCGGTAAACTCCTGTATCCGCCGCTTATTTTTTTCTCCGGTTCCTCTTACTTTCTTCCAGAAATTCTCCCGCTGTTTTCATAAAGAAAAACCCCAGAATGGCAGCCAGAAGAAACACAACGGCAAGCACCACTGTCTCCATTATAACACCTCCGCCGCAATTATGCTAAATATGAAAACATTTCTGGATGTCCTTATGACTGCCGAGAACCAGCAGGGCTTCTCCTTCCGCAAATCTGGTATCCGGCGTCACTGTGAGATCCATTTTCCCGCTCCGCTTGATCGCCATAATGTTGATATTGTATTTCTGGCGGATATTGATCTCCCCCACCGTCCTGCCAACCCATCCTTCTGGCAATGCGATCTCAAAAATGGCATACTCATTGTCAATCTCTATGTAGTCAAAAATATGGTCGGCACTGTACCGGATCGCCGTCCACGAGGCGAGCTGTTTCTCCGGATAGACGATCTCGTCCGCGCCGTTTCTGAGAAGGAACTTCGCGTGCACATCCCTCGCCGCCCGGGAGACCACCATTTTGGCGCCAAGTTCCTTTAAGAGCGAGGTCGTCTCCAGCGAGCTCTGAAAGTCATTTCCGATCGCCACGATGCAGACATCATAATTTCCAACGCCCAGCGAGCGGAGGAAGTTTTCATTCATGCTGTCGCCGATCTGCGCGTTTGTCACGTACGGCAGCACGTCCTGCACCCGCTCTTCCTGCCTGTCGATCGCCATCACCTCATGGTCCAGCTCATACAGCTTCCTCGCGATATGCTTTCCGAATCTTCCCAGCCCGATCAGTAAAATTGCCTTTGTCATTCCTTTATCCTCTCTCAAACCAACGCTATTTTTCCTTTGTGTTCTTCATTATCCTGTCTTTCGGTTAAATTTTGTATAAGGAATGTTTCCGCGGTATTAAGATTGTATAAAGATTACTGCGCCATCGCGCGGGCGACTGCCAGATTGCACTTTAGGACATTCACACGCTCCTCCCCAAAGATTCCAAGCACCTTGTGCTCCGTATTTTCCTCCACGATCTTTTCGACCGTCTCCTCGCTCAGACCGGAATGCTCCGCCACTGACGCGATCTGGATCTCCGCCGCCTGTGGGCTGATGTGCGGATCAAGCCCGGAGCCTGACGCTGTCAGTAAATCTGCCGGTACTTCCTCTGCCGTCACACCCGGATGTGCCGCTAAAAACGCATCCAAATCCTCCTCGATTCTTGTCTTTAAATCAGGATTGGAGCTTCCATAGTTAAACGAGCCGGATGCCGCACCGCTAAACGCACCGCTCTCTGCCTCCTCCTTCGTGTAAGTGTTATAATTTACGGCAGAAACCCTTCCCTTGAAAAAACAGTCCTCTGTAAAGTCCTGTCCAAGCAGTTCGGAACCGACTGCCTCCGTTAGATCTGTCGTCAGATTACCGTTTTTATCAATCAGACTTCCGTTTGCCCTTGCCTGCATCGTGACCTGGCTTGCGCCGGTCAGCAGCAGCGGATAGGCAAACGAGCATAAAAGCATCATCACCAGGCAAAAGAAACATGCCGTTTTTAACATTTTACCAAAGCTTTTCATAGAGCTCCCTCCTTACATTCCTAACATAGACAGCAATGGCGCTACAAGCAGGTCAATGATCTTAATTCCGACGAACGGAACGATCACTCCGCCCAGTCCGTAGATTCCCATATTGCGCAGAAGAATTTTCTCTGCCTTCATCGGCTGATACTTCACGCCCTTCATGGCAATCGGAATCAGCGCCGGAATAATAAGCGCATTAAAAATCAGCGCTGATAAAATCGCACTTGCCGGCGTTGCCAGATGCATGATATCTAAAATCTGCATCTGCGGCAGAATCATCGTAAACATAGCCGGAATGATCGCAAAATATTTTGCAATATCGTTCGCGATACTAAAGGTGGTAAGCGATCCTCTGGTGATCAGAAGCTGTTTTCCGATTTCCACCACTTCCAGAATCTTGGTCGGATCAGAATCCAGATCCACCATGTTGGCAGCCTCCTTCGCTGCCTGCGTTCCAGAATTCATCGCAAGTCCGACATCCGCCTGCGCCAGTGCCGGCGCGTCGTTCGTTCCGTCTCCCGTCATGGCGACCAGCTTGCCCTCTGCCTGTTCCTTCTTAATCGCCTCGATCTTATCCTCCGGCTTACACTCTGCGATAAAGCCGTCTACGCCCGCCTCCTTTGCGATCGTTGCCGCCGTCAGCGGATTGTCTCCGGTACACATAATTGTCTTGATCCCAATCTCACGCAGCCTTGCAAAACGCTCGGACAGCCCCGGCTTTACCGTGTCCTTTAAATAAATCACACCAAGTATTTTCTGACCGACACAGACCGTCAGCGGAGTTCCTCCGAGATTGGAAACTCTTGTGACGATTTCCTCCAGATCCTTAGGAATTTTTCCTCCCTGCTCTCTGACAAATGCCTTGATCGCCTCGGAAGCACCTTTTCTGACAACCGTACCGTCTGCCAGATCCACCCCGCTCATCTTTGTCTGAGCCGTAAATTCAACAAAGGACATCTGCTCCTTTGTCTCTGCGGGAAGCTCGCAGCCCATCTGGCGACCGAGGTCAACCGTGGACTTTCCCTCCGGCGTCTCATCCATCAGTGAGCACAGCACACTGTAATGGATCAAATCCTCCTTTGCGACCCAGTTTACCGGATAGAACTCTGCAGCCAGACGGTTTCCGTAGGTGATCGTTCCTGTTTTGTCCAAAATCATGGTATCGACGTCTCCACACGCCTCCACGGCTTTTCCGGACATGGCGATCACGTTAAACCTCGTCACACGGTCCATGCCGGCGATACCGATCGCGGAGAGAAGTCCGCCGATCGTTGTCGGGATCAGACACACCGTCAGCGCAACTGCCCACGAAACCGGAATGTTGACGCCCAGATAGGCCGCAAACGGATACAGCGTGATCACGACGATCAGAAAAATAACCGTCAGCACGATCAGCAGTGTATTGAGTGCGATCTCATTCGGCGTTTTCTGTCTGGAAGCGCCCTCCACCAGCGCGATCATCTTATCGAGAAACGAATGTCCCGGCTCTGCCACAATCCTTATTTTCAGCCAGTCGGACACCACTGTCGTGCCCCCCGTTACGGAGGAGAAATCTCCCCCCGCCTCTCTTGTGACAGGCGCAGACTCTCCGGTAATCGCGGACTCATCCACAGAGGCAATGCCCTCGATGATCTCTCCGTCGTTTGGAATGACCTCTCCGGTCTTTACCAGAACAATATCATCCTTTTTCAGCTCGGAGGCGCCGATCACTTTTTCACTTCCATCGGGAAGCAGCAGCCTCGCCACGGTATCCTGCTTCGTTTTTTTCAGCGAAGCCGCCTGCGCTTTGCCCCTGCCCTCCGCAACCGATTCCGCAAAGTTTGCAAATAAAACCGTGATAAACAGGACGACCGTGACAATGCCATTGTAGATCCGGTATGTCTCGTTTCCCCCGAATAAGGTCGGGAAAAAGGTCAACAGCAGCGTGATCGCACATCCGATCTCCACCACAAACATCACCGGATTTTTTACCATATAACGGGGATCCAGTTTCTGGAAAGAACCGATAATGGAAGATTTTAATATATCCCGTGTCACAAATTTTGTGCCGTTCTTCTTAGCCATGTCAATTCTCCTCTCTACATCCACAGCGCCAGATGCTCTGCGATCGGACCTAATGCCAGCGCCGGGAAAAAGGTCAGCGCCGCAAAAATGTATACAATGAATACAAGAATGATCATAAAGGTCACATTGTCCGTCCGGAGCGTTCCGACCGACTCATTGACCGTTTTCTTTTTCAACAGAGAGCCTGCGATCGCAAGCTGTGCGATCAGGGCTATGTAGCGTCCGAAAAACATCGCCAGTCCCGTCGTCACATTCCAGAATACGCTGTTGTCCGCCAGCCCCTCAAAGCCGGAACCGTTATTTGCCGCCGACGACGCATATTCATAGAGTACCTGCGTCAGACCGTGGAAACCGGGGTTTGTGATACCCGCCAGACCGTCCTGCATGGAAACTGCCAGCCCGGAAAATCCCAGGATTAGCAGTGGGTGGATCAAAATGATGATCGCCACCAGCTTCATCTCTTTTCCCTCAATCTTCTTATTCAGATATTCCGGCGTTCTTCCTACCATCAGTCCGCAGATAAACACTGCGAGAATGACATAGGTCACCATGTTCATCAGACCGACGCCCTTGCCGCCAAACACACAGTTTAACATCATGTGAAGCAGCGGCACCATCCCGCCGAGCGGTGTGAGCGAATCGTGCATATTATTGACACTGCCGGTGGTAAAAGATGTCGTGACCGTCGTAAACAGCGCAGACTGATCGACGCCAAACCGCACCTCTTTTCCTTCCATACTGCCCATATCCTGATCGATGCCCGTCGCCCCGATCACCGGATTGCCGACTCGTTCCGCTCCCACACAGATCGTAAGACCTATGGCAAACAGAATTGCCATTGCTCCGAAAATGACTGCGCCCTGCCGTCCCATGAACGGCTTCCTGTCAGTCTTCTTTTCCTTTTTTCTGTCATGCAGCATCAGTCCAAAGACCACTACACAGGCTCCCGGCAAAAGCATCATCGAAAGCATTTCGATCATGTTGGAGATAACGGTCGGATTTTCAAAGGGAGTCGACGAGTTTGCGCCGAAGAAGCCGCCGCCGTTTGTTCCCAGATGCTTAATGGATTCCAGAGCCGCAACCGGTCCCACCGCAATGTCCTGATACGTTCCCTCAATCGTCTCAACCGTAATATTTCCGGCGAATGTCTGCGGCGTTCCCTGACTGACGAGAAGCAGCCCGACGATAACTGCCAGCGGAAGCAGCACGCGCGTGATGATCCGCACCATATCTGCAAAAAAGTTTCCAAGCTTTCTCCCGGAAAGTCCGCGGCAGAAAGCCATGCATGCGGCATACCCGCTCGCCGCCGAGGTAAACATCATAAAAATGATCACGCACATTTGCGCCGCATAGGAAAGCCCGCTCTCTCCCGCATAATGCTGGAGGTTGGTATTTGTCATAAAGCTGATGATCGTATTAAAGCTTAAGCTTTCCTCCATACCGCCGATCCCGTTTGGATTGAGAAACAAAAATCCCTGTATTCTTAGGATCAGATAACCAACGAGAATCATCACGGCGTTTGCCGTCACAAGCGACAGCGCATATTCCTTCCATCCCATATCCCCGCCCTTGATCCCGCATATCTTATAGATCAGGCGGTCAACCGGGTCAAACACCCTGTCCGCAAATGTTTTTTGATCTGTGGCAATGTGATACATATATCTGCCCATCGGAATGACAAGTACCACAAACATTGCCAGCACCAGAATAATCTGTAACATAGTTCTTCCTCCTGCCCTTACCGTTCCTTCGTCTCAATCTGCCTCTCACAAAAGTCCGCAAATAATTTTACCAGACCAAAGCCTGCGAGCAGCAGCGCCACCATCAGAATATCCATCATAATCTCTCCTCCTTCACCTATCTGACCCAAAGCTTATTTGCGATGCCTTGGATCCACTTATATTACTCTGCGATTCTAGCACCATTACCGTTAAAATGGACTTAACAAACATACGCTGCCATAAAGATTGTATTAAGATGTATCAATATCTGTCGCAGGGGTGAATCTGTCATCCAAGCACATAGGACACCGGAAGCATCACGGCGGTCGTGCACACAGCCACTGATAACAAGATCAGCACAGGCATCCCCACCGTCGCCACAGCGAATCCGATATATGGATGGTGAAATAAAAAAGCGTCCGCCCGGTGTGCCATCCCTTTTTCCACGTTACCCAATTTTCCTCTCATACTTTTCATAACAGCCTTCATCTCCTTCTGAAAGCAATGTACCACCACAGAGTTAAAGATGGGAAAAGGGAATGGCTACAAGGAATTAAAAATGTATAAAAAAAGACAGTTGCCACAAAGACAACCATCTTTTTTTCACTGATCTGTGATATGTACTGTTTTCCCGTCCGCTTTTACTTTTCGGCGCCTGATTTCTTCGGCCGGTAAATCTCCGAGCCGATCGCACCTGTCACGATGATCACCGCTCCGAGTATCTGCAAAAACGTGAGGTGCTCATGGAAGACAAGAAATCCGACTAACGTCCCCACAACAACCTCAAGTGCGGACAAAATACTTGTCGTCGTCGCCTCCACATACTGGGTAGACTTGACACATGCCACATTTGCCACCATCGTACAGAGAATACCGATCCCGAACAGATCCCACAGAAGATTTCCCACCGGAGCCGCCGCCAAATGTCCGGCAACCGCACCGAAGTCCATGCCAAATAGCAGCACTGCTGCCGCTCCGAGAAATCCATAGACCAGCAGCGTATCTCTGTCATACTCTTTCGCAAAAAACTTCGGAAGCAGAATCTGCAGCGCAACGCCGATGCCGTTGACCACTCCCGCGAGGATTCCGATCACATCCAGCCTGATGCCCCCTCCGCCGATCAGATTTGCCACGAGTATGGCGCCGATCAGGCAGATCACGATCGTGATGATCTTACTCTTTTCCAGTTTCTCCCCAAACATAAATCTTCCAAGGATCGCAACCCAGATCGGACTCATAAACATCAGCACCGTCGCAACCCCGACCGGGATCCTTGACACCGCCACACTGTAGCTGACAAAACTGATGCTGTAAGCGACCGCCCCATATCCGATACAGACGGCGAGCCCTTTCAGACTGATCTTAAGCGCTTTTGGCTTTGTGAACAGAAGGAGCAGAAAATAAGCTGCCCCTGCCAGCGCACAGCGGAAGAAAGAGATTTCGATATTGGAAAACTGATATTTTGAAAGATCGCGCACGAAAATCCCCATGATCCCCCACATGACCGCAGTGACCACTGCCAGTACAATTCCTTTGCTGCGCTTATTCACGACCTGCCTCTCCTCCACTTACGTTTTCTTTCTGTACCGTTTCCCTGCGGTAGATCACTTCATTTTCTTTCAGTGTCATAAGCACCTTGATATCCGCGAGAGCTTTCGCATCTGTCTCCAGCGGATTCTCATCAAGCACCACAAAATCCGCGTATTTTCCGACTGCGATCGTTCCCTTTTCTGCCTCCTCATGATACTGGTATGCCGCATAGCTTGTGATCGCCTTCAGCGCCTCAAGCACCGGGATCCTCTGATTCTCCCCGATCACCTGACCGCCTCTCGACACGCGGTTCACCGCGCAGGAAACGGTCCGCATCATATCCGGCGGAACAACCGGCGTATCCTGATGGAAGGTAAACTTCATTCCATTCTCAAGCGCGTCCCTCACCGGGGAAATCCGGCTTCCTCTCTCCGGTCCAAAATTTTTCATATGGATGTCGCCCCAGTAGTACGTGTGCGCCACAAAAAAGCTTGGGATCATCCCGATTTCTTTCATCCGTTCCAACTGGTCTTTTCTGACAAGCTGTGCATGGACCATGACCGCACGGTTGCTGTCCCTGCTCTCCCGCGCTTTCAGCTCCTTCTCAAACTGTGCGATATACTGTTCTGCCGCCGCATCCCCGTTACAATGTGCGAGCAGCTGCTGCTTCTTGTCCAGGGCAAGCGCAATATACCCTCTCAGTTCCTCATCACTGTGGATCGGATAACCGCAGTACGTATCCTCCCCCTCATAAGGCGCCGTCATCCACGCTGTTCTTCCCTGTGGGGAACCGTCGAGAAATACTTTGAATCCGCCCATTTTAAAATGATCTTTGTACTGTCCTGCATATTCCGGCTCTGTCTCCGGCAGATCTGACGCGGTCATCACATCTGCGTATCCGACCACGTCCAGCTTCAAAAGTCCTGCACCCGATGCATATTTCAGCAGCTCGAACAGTCCTTTTCCGACCATTCCGTCCTGCACCGTCGTCACCCCGTAGCCTGCATACATCCTCTGGGTTTCGCCGAGCAGCCCCACCAGTTCCTCCATCGATGTCATCGGAAGCTGAAATTCCATAAATGCCTTCTCTTCCATGTAGCCGTCCGGCTCCTTCGTTCCGGCAACTCTTCCGTAACGGCCTCCCGGGAAGTCCTCCGTCGCTTCCGTGATCCCCTGGATCTCAAGTCCGCGGCTGTTTGTCACCCCCATGTGGGAGGACGCATGGGTCAGGAGAACCGGATTCTCCCTGCTGATCTGATCTAACACCGTCTTATCCGGATGTCTTCCTTCTGCAAGGAAGTTCTGGTCATAATTACATCCAACGATCCACTCACCTTCCTGTATATTTCTCTTCTCCCTAAAAGCCCGCATCTGCTCTATGATCTCTCCAAAATCCTTACAGAGGGACAGATCACACTGTGTCATCGCCTTGGCTGCGCCGACAAAATGAGAATGTGCGTCGATAAATCCCGGCAGCATCACCCCGCCGTTCAGATCGATCACTTCATCTGCATCCTCCCGAAGCTTCATCACATCTTCAGCAGCTCCCACCGCCCTGATCCTTCCATTCTCCACACACACTGCCTCTGCATACAGCGCGTCATCTTCCATTGTCACAATCGTTCCATTTGTATAAAAGCTCTTCATAGATTCTCCTTCATACTTAAATTTTTTCTGGTGTAATCTCACCATGTCCGGCAACAAATTCCAAAACTGACCGTGTTTTAACTGTACACTTTCTTTCCATCGAAAGCAACCTTTTTAGAAAAACGGGGCTATTGCAAAAATAGGTGCATAATCTACTGGAGCAGCAGCTCCGTTTTTATGCCCTAAAAAAGTCGCCGGGGGTGTCGCAAAATCATCAAATTAGATGATTTTGCGACACCCCCTTTCTTTTGTTACTCGATCACCAGATCCTGCCAGTCGTCCACCGGAACAAATCCGACATATGTCTTTCCTGTATTGAGTGTGATCTCATTGCCTGCCGCATCATAGTAGCGGGTCGGAGACGTCATGCTTGTCTTCTCCCAGGTCACCGGAATCGCCTTGCCGTTTGTCACATAGTAGCCGCCACCCTTGCTGATACAGTCAAAAATCATATAGCCGTGCTCATCATACTGTGTAAAGCCGCAGCTCTGGATCAGCAGGTTCTTAAAGTTCATCTGTGCGTTGTCATTACCCGGATCCAGATGCGCCTCTCCGTACTCAAAATAATTGTACACCTGCGCGTCCTCATCGTACTCCAGATAGGAACCGTTGTGCGGGAATGGAAGGTCTACCAGCGACGCATCAATGGCATCCGTATTCTCTGACAGATCAACCGGGTTCTCCTCGCTTGTAAACTGGTAGTGCTCTCCCTCATAGTAGGAATTGTACTCCTTGTCCACATCGGAGTTTTCAAAATTCTTTTCCATATCTCCGGAAAGGACATACTCTGTGTACTCTCTCGGCTTGCCGTTGTCCACGCGGGAGAATGTACCGCTGAAATTGTCGGTGCTCGGCTCTGCCAGATATTCATCAATATAGAATGGACCTCCGTCATGGCAGAGGATCGCATTCCACTCCGCGGAAAGGATCACGTTCGTTGGTCTGACACTCCGGACACTTCCGATCTGCTCTATGCTCTCGTAGTCCTTAAACAGTGCCATAAAGCGAGTAATTCTGCCGTTCATGGTGCTGTTCATCATCTCATATACCACGTCTGCCTCTGAGAGTCCATAATGCGGAAGGGCGATCGACTCATTGTCAACCATAACCGCGATCGGTCTCTGGTCCTTCAAGGACTCGTCAATCCACTCATTCGTCAGCTCGCTGCGGTACATTCCGTCAACCGTCTCTTCTTCGGCAGACGCTCCGTCCTCAGTTGTATCGACGGTCTCTCCTACAACGTTCTGCTCCTGCTGCGTTTCCTCAGCGGCATCTCCGCCGCACGCCACAAGCGCCGTTGACATCGCCAGCGCTGCCAATAACAATACTGTTCTTCTCTTCACTTGTAAATACCTCTCATACTCTTATTCTGAAGCATTAGACTTCTGCCTTTTATCATACCATATTCGGGCGGAAGATGGAAGTTTTTTATCACGATTCCATCCTTCCATCATTTTTTCCTGTATTTACTTGTGATCTCCACATCATACCCTATTCTTCATGATCTTGCAGATAAAACTCTATCCCTTGGTATTCTTTTGGATGAAGATAAAAAAGCCGGCTCCACCCCTCTATCCCATTTTCTGTAATGACCCTTACCCACGGTTCTATATGTCCATTCTCCGTTTCTGCAAAAGTCATATCTCCTGTTAAAATAACCTCATCGTCATTTTTGAGCCGGTCTAGCACCATGCAGTTTTCAGTATCCGGAATATCCCGCACAAGCAGCGAATTATTTACCCCGGATACAACAAATACCGTCTCCTCCAAACCGCTTTTTTTCTCTATAATCTCTTCACCAACATTCAGCACGTCTGCTGCATCATATATTCCCCGCTGCTTGAACCAGTTTATGACAGACGTCTCGCCAGTAATGTATAAATTTTCTCCCATTCTCCACTTTTCATCCAGTTTAAAAAGTGCTGGTCCTAACACAACTCCCATACATAATATGTAAATCAGCAACTGTCTTGACATCCTCACTTCTTTCGGCGAGTGCCATGCCCCGTACCACATCTTTAAAATATCATCTATTTTCCCACCTCCGGCTGATAAGCTGTTGTCAAGCGTCCCAAAACCTGAACCGAATTTTTTATGGAGATAAGAAACCGGTATGTCAACCAGCAGATATACACCGCAAAATGCCTTCTCCACCAAAAATGGAGCGACCGAAAAGATACGAAGTACCACTTTTCCAAAAACCTTCCAGAAAACAACGATCATCAGAAACATTACAAGCGCAATCCGCACCCACAACGGCAATGCCAAAAAAATATTTATAACCACACTCATTCTTCTTCTCCGACATAAAAGTTATCTATTGCAGAATCTTCTATCCTGCTCTTCTGTTCCTCTTCTGTCTGCTCCAGACGATTCACTCCTATGGTATCGAGCGCATTCTTTACGAAAGATCTCGCTTCTGCATCCACAATATATCCTTTTTCCACAAGTTCATCCAAATGATTTACCTGTTCCTCATAATTGTCTTTTTTGTACTCTCTGATTTTCAAAATTCCCTCTGCTTCTGACAGTTTTCCTTCTGCCACCTCCGTCCGAATTGCCTCTTCATAACTGTTCGCGTAAGACTCTGCTAATTTTCTCGCATTCTTTTTCAGTTCTGCTTCCAACTGCTGCTTCCCATATTTTTGCACATATTCCTGCGCTTTTTCTCCCGGAGTCGCATCAACCGCTGAGATCTGATAACTAAATCCTGTGGACGGATCAACTGTATTATAGGATGACAGCCGCCGGGTTAATTCGTCATCCATTCCATCATAATCCAAAATGCTGTATCTGCGTGTAATCTTTTTGACATCAAGAGAAAACAAATTGTCAAAATATGCATCAACATCTATGTTTCTGTTCTCATAAAAAGTAATCGGATCATTGACCTGGATAACAGCCTTTACATACACATCAAAACAATAATGCGTCTCTTTGCTGGGAGAATAAAATCTTATCTCTTTTAAGTAGGGCGCTGTAGATATTTCTACCAACTGATTGTATTTTCCCTGCCTGATCTGTCTCGCTGTCGTATAATCATCTACGATGATATCGCTGTCAATTCCACCCGTAAGCAAAACAGCCCTCCCTATTTTTCCACTTTGGGGAACTTTGGGGAAAAAACCATTTTGGTATGTCTCCTCTTTTACAATCAATTTGTTTTGAAACTCATTCATATCGCGTTTCCTTTCTCTTATGCATGACAGATCAGTTCATAAATTCTTAATGCCGCCTTATTCTGACACTTTTCCAATAAATATAAAATATCTCTATGGTATTCGGCACTGTCTCCCGCCAAATTACAAAAATATGCCGCTATATGTTTTATGACAGTTTCCGTAAAGGCGTATCTTGACAACTCTTTCAGATACGCTTCAAGAATTGCATACATCTGCTTCCTCAGATGATACACGGGCATGATCCGTGCTAACACCACAGTCAAATTATGCTGCTGTTGTTTCGTATCACAGGCAACCAACGGAAGCTCTGTCAATCCCGCGCTTACCTGGTAATAACTGTACCGAACCAAATTGATATAAACCTGAGACAAAATTTGATGTTTCTTTCTGTCATCCGTCTGTTCACTGACCTTCTTAAAAACACTGGTAATGATATTTCGAAATCCCTTTGATTCCATAAGAATAGATGCGACAAATTTCAAATCTTCTCTCTTTAAGTACAATAACTTTTTCCTAAGCGTCCTTTCCATCTGTCTCTCAAGCCAGTTCCCACACATTTCCTTTTCGAGAAAAGAATAGGTCAGGCAGGCTGATCTCCAGAGCCAGCTTTCTTCTGCTTCCATCCAGTCCAGAACGATTTCTTTTACTTCTTCCCGCAACGTAATATTTCCGTATAACTTATACGCCAGATTCGCCAATAGCCCCACATTATCAGAATTTGTGTACAGTTCCGGCAAAATGGATCTTCTGGCGTACCCGATATCTATGGATATCATCCTTATAAACGCCATTGCAATCTGATAGGCAGCAAATGCAGTTCTATGCTGATCCATTTCGTTCACTCTGACCAGCCATTCAATAATGGAACTTCGCAATGCCGGAAACTGTTCCAGTATATTAACCAATGCCGCCTCTGAATTCTCGCCTAAGCTTATGCATATCAGACCATTCTCTGTAACAAACTGCTGTCCCCCGACAACCGACAGCATCGTATTTAAAGAAATATAGGGATCTGTTATAGGATCTTCATCCCTTACATCTTCGCCCACAAATATATGGGCTTTGGGAATACACTCCATAAGTACCTTCTTTAAATCAGGTAAATCACAGACTGCAACTGCCTCAAAAGTGCTTAAGATAATCGCAACTGCCAAATACTCGCCGGCTCTGTATTTCTCCACAAAAGCTGTACATTCATCCGGTTTTCGTAAATCGAATACTTTTTCCGGTTTTATAGTCCCTTTTTTCTCTTCCGCCTGTCTATAACCTATGTTCAGACCACTCGCATTTTGTATGAATATCTGGGTGTATGCGACATTATCCTGTACTTTAAATTCATTTGAGTTCTGCTTTTCCCTCTCTAGGTCAGAGAAATTATCAATTTCTTCCTTCTCCTCCACAGTTTCTTCCTGCCCAACATGATCCTGCTGCCCAACATGATCCTGCTGCACAGCATCTTCCTCACTGTTTATATTCATAAATAAATGTTCCCCTCCATAGTCTGGACAAAGGCCTGCTTTTGTGCCTGATTACCATTGATATTCATAGTGCCTGTTCCAAAAGCTTTCTCTATTTTGTTTTCCTCTCTTTCTCCCTTTATTTTGGAAGCCAGGTGACGGGCGATTTCCGCTGGATCCTGCGATCTAAAATAATTCGTACTTTTGGGATCAAACATTTCCCTGGGCAACGGTGTGTCATCCAGATATATCGGTATTACCTTCCCCTCATCCCCATGTGCTGCGATCGCGATTCTGGCTTCTTCCATCGGCACTTCTTTTGATACATAATCTTCAGAAACAAATAGCGCTACATACTCCGCATCCAACCCAAAAATTCTATAAAAAATCTCTCTCTGGTTTTTTCCACTCAGCTCTCTCTGTCCTTCCGGTGAAGGCGCAAAAAAGGCATTTAAATTCTCCGCTTTTAAATAACGATATACTTTTTCCACCAATTCCTCATCTTCCATTGCAAAAGACAACGCAATTTCACACTGGTAACTCATTTGTGTCCTCCTCCTGCCCCATTTATTCGTTTGTAGTTTCTGTAGACAGTATAGCAATTATTTTATTGCTTTTCAAGGGGGCTGGTACAAGCTGTTTTATGATAAAAAAGATAGAAAAACGGGGATGTCGCAAAATCATCAAATTAGATGATTGAGCGGCACCCTCGCTCTATACATATAGAAAATCCAGAAGAAATCCTTTCATTTTGGGAATCCTTTCGGATTTTTGGCGTACTTTAATAATACCTCTGTTTTTGGGGCTTTTTAAGCAGTTTCTTTGACAGGGAAAAGAT
>SAMEA3387474__coassemble_1103_pt1 | contig 28491 bp, 24 predicted proteins | sample SAMEA3387474__metabat2_low_PE_013 | metagenome-assembled genome bin SAMEA3387474 (sample SAMEA3387474) | Felis catus | biome: Faeces | place: United Kingdom | collected 2012 | reverse complement strand
AGCCACGGGTGACCAAACACCTGCTTCGGCAGCGGCAGGTCTAATGCCATCAGGAAAATCGGCCAGTAAATCGTGTGGAAACGAACGATGTCCTTTCCGATCAGATGCAGATCCGCCGGCCAGTTCTTTTTAAATAATTCCGAGGAATCGCCCTCCGCGTCAAACCCGATTTTTGTGATATAGTTGGTCAGCGCGTCCAGCCACACATACACGACGTGCTTCGGATCAAAATCCACCGGGATCCCCCATGAAAAAGAAGTTCTTGAAACACAGAGATCCTGCAGTCCCGGCAGCAAAAAGTTGTTCATCATCTCATTTTTTCTGGAAACGGGCTGAATGAACTCCGGATGCGTGTTGATGTGCTCGATCAGGCGGTCCGCATATTTGCTCATCTTAAAGAAATATGCCTCCTCCTTCGCCGGCTGAACCTCCCTGCCACAGTCCGGGCACTTGCCGTCCACAAGCTGTGATTCCGTCCAGAAGGATTCGCACGGCGTACAGTAAAGCCCCTCGTATGCGCCCTTATAGATATCGCCCTTGTCATACAGCTTCTTAAAAATCTTCTGCACCTGCTGCTCATGGTCCGTGTCAGTCGTGCGGACAAAGCTGTCGTAGGAGGTGTTCATCAGATCCCAGATGCCTTTCACCTCACCCGCCACATTGTCCACATACTCCTTCGGCGTGATCCCCGCCTTCTGGGCCTTCTCCTGGATCTTCTGTCCGTGCTCGTCTGTTCCCGTCTGGAAATAAACATCATAGCCCTCCGCTCTCTTGTAGCGCGCGATCGCGTCCGCAAGCACGATCTCGTAGGTGTTGCCGATGTGCGGCTTGCCCGATGTGTAGGCAATCGCCGTTGTCATATAATACTTTCCTTTTTCGCTCATAATGCTTCCTCCTTCAATAAAAAATCCCGCCCTCCGGAAAGCAGGCGACACCGCCCATTTCCCGGAAGACGGGAGTTCTCCCGTGGTACCACTTCCTTTTGCCCGAACCTCGCAGTCCGCGCCTCCATGAATATCTCTGTATGCAGGAAAACACAACCGCATCACTTCCATATTCCCCGCTGTAACAGGCGGTCCTGTCGAAGCTTATCCTTCGCATCTTCCGGTATTTCTATACCGACACCCGCAAAGGTTCATCCCCGCCACTCCAAAGCCATCTTCCACCGATCTTCACTCATTTCCTCGCAGCGAACCGCCCACCGCGCACAAATTTCTGTGCCCGCACAGACAGCCGGAAATCTCTCTGTAAAGCTTTGATCTGTGTACTCTCTTTTTCTCCGTGTTTGTGTGATCGACTTTTTTAAGGGTAGCATGGAAAGCGCGGAAAGTCAAGGCGTTCCGTAAATCCGGACGCTTTATCATCAATGAGTAAATACATATGAATTGAAAAATGAAACAGAATCCCTTGCCACAACATAACTACTTTGATAGAATATAGAGAGGCACTACTGAAAACGGTAGGCGGTTCGTCCTTCAGCAGAGGGACTGAACCCTCTGATTACATAGAAATCCTGCTTGCAGGAAATCTTGGAAAGGAGGGCAAACTTATGAGTGATTTTGAAATGCTCTCCGTCGTACTAATGATACTGAGTATCGTTGTAACGATTCTGATTGCGTATATAAATCAATCAAAAAGGTAACCGCCCCCTCACCAAAGGATTGCGGTTACCTCTTTGTAACCAAATAAACTTGGACTAACCGTTTACCAGTAGTGCCTTATTTATATCTATAATATACCACTTCCAATACATCTTGTAAACCTGTAAATCCCCCTGAAACCGTTTGACAGCCACTCCCCCATTTTGATAAAATAGTCAGGCACGTTTGATTTACCACACGAATGGAGGAATTATTATTATGGATATACTGATCGTTATGTGCATTGGTATTCTGATCGGAAAGTTTCTTGTTCCAAAAAAGGCAAAGACAGCCAATGAATACCTTTCTCTATTATGTACATTTCTCTTAATATTTGCTATGGGAGTCACGCTCGGCTCAGACGACAACTTCTTTGCGGAGCTGTCAGCGCTCGGCATCACCAGCTTTTTATTTTTCCTGATCCCGACGGTGCTCTCCATTCTTCTGGTCTATCTGCTGACACGGCATTTTATGCAGAAAAAAGACTCGGAAGCGCAGGGGAGGACTGAGAAAAAATGATGGTTTTACTCACGATACTCTCACTGCTGCTCGGACTCGCCTGCGGCTTCTATGACGTTCAAAATTCTGTCATCGCCCTGATCAGCGGGAATACTGATCTTATTTTGTACCTCCTGATGTTCTCCGTCGGCATCAGCATCGGAATGCACAAGGGCATCGTACAAAAGATAAAAGAATACCATATCCGCATTTTCATCATCCCGATCGGGATCATCGCAGGCTCTCTGCTCGGCGGAGTACTGTGTTCCCTCCTGGTTCACATACCCGTTGCGCAGGGGACAGCGATCGCAAGCGGTATGGGCTGGTACAGTCTGGCAGGCTCGACGATCGGAAATATTGCGGGTGCGCAGCTCGGAAGCGTTGCATTTTTAAGCAATCTGATGCGGGAAATCTTTTCCTTTTTCATCATCCCGTTTCTTGCGCTGAAATGTAACAACTATACCTGCATCGCCCCCGCCGGGGCAACCAGTGAGGACACCACGCTCCCCATGATCTTAAAATACACCAACGAGGAAACTGTCGTTCTGTCGGTGCTAAACGGTATCATCTGCTCCTTCTTTGTTCCGATACTGATCTCCTTCTGTCTCGGCTTTGCGTAAAAAACGCTGTCCGTTACACGGACAAAACGCTGTCGGCTCACACCTGACAAAAACGCTGTCCGTTACACGGACAGCGTTATAAACAACACATTGATGCAGCAGGAGAGCGCCACGAACGTGACCACAATCTTTCCGGCTGCTGTTTTTAATTTTTCAAGAACTGCGCCCTTCTGCCGGTAGACTGCGAACAGCGTCACAGAGAGCAAAATCGCATATAGCGGTGCATACACGCGTTCCCCGGAGACATAGATCGTCGCCATGAAGCCGAGCACCATCCCCGCGCCAAATCCACATCCAAGCAGGATCAGCACACAGATATACTCATACAGCTTCTCCCCAAACAACTGGTAGAGCGTGTAGATCATCGATGCGACTGATACCGCCAGATATACCATCGGAATCCATGTGGAAAGGTCTCCCCAGCTCCACTCCAAAATCTCCCCCGGAACGACAAACAGACCGGACAGCCCGGGATAAGCCGTGCGCGCTACCGTCTGCCCGAATAAGATCAGCAGCGGACCGGAGGACAAAAGCGTCTTTTTAAAATCCCTTGTCTTTACGCACACAAGCGCCATCCATAAAAATGCCGTCATGCAAAAAAGCATATCCGCATTTGCGATAAACACACGCTCAATACTCAGCAGCCCCAGATAGAGCTTATCCCCGAATTCGAACGTCTCATAAATCGGAAGATCTGCGAGACTGACCGCGTTTCTCCCTGCGTTCCCCGGGCAGAGCGCGATGACCAGGAGCGAGAGCGCCGTAACCGCTGCAATCACCGCAAAAAGCGCCGGGTACGCCGGTTTTCTTTTCTTCATCCAAAGCCAGATGACAGTTAAGACCAGCATCACTGCCAGAATCACAGCGTACTGCTCATGACTTCCCGTCATGATGCCGACAAACACACCCAAAACGGCTTCCGCCGGATGAATCCTCTCCTCCGCCGCCATCCGTTTCACCAGAAGCGCCAGAAAGAAGATTCCCCAGAGCGGCCAGAAGTGTGTCACGGTCGTGGTGATCCAGCCCGCCGTACCCATGTCATGAAACGGAAACAGAAGCACCGCCGCCGCGCCGCACCAGCGCATCAGCAGGCTGTCGTTAAACAGTCTGGCGAATATCACCGGAAAGGTCGCAAACATCAGATAATCAATGACACGCCACAGCAGCGGAAACTGTATCACCGTCACCAGAATCCCCTCGGACACCACGCGGGACGTCCAGTTTAAGTACCGGTGGGACAGATATTCCATCAGACTGCTGTCGCGCAGGGCTTCCGAGAAAAAGACATCATCACCGCCCATCGGCTGCATCTGTATGTGGTAGACAAGTCCGACCACTGCCACCAGAAGAAACGGCAGTACCGCCCTACTCTTCTTCATACATATCATCCATCTTCGTGCCACAGTTACTGCAAAAAGTCGCTCCCTCCGGCATCTTCGCTCCGCACTTCGGGCACTCGGCTGCTCCGCGCAGCTTTAAGATTTCCGCCTTCATGCGCTCAATCTCATCCAGCGCCTCCCGGATCAGGAAAAACTGCTCTGCCTCCTCAATGCCCTCTTCATCCTTGTGTTTCTCAAAATATGCCTGACCGATCGCCATGTACTGCTTCTGTACATAATCCTCCTTGGACTTGATGTCCAGCTTCAGCCTTGCAATCTCAGACATATCCTTCGCCTTCTGTGTGACGTCCTTGCCTGCGGTTGTGAGTGATTCTGTCAGTTCGTCAAAAAACCCCATTACTGCTCCTTCCTTAATATAACTTAAATTCTTTCACCAGCTCATCCAGCGTACCGGACTCGTCGGAAAGGCTGTCGCTGATGGAGGTACACTCTTGTGAAGCCTCCGCCGTATTCTGCATAACCGCCGAAATCTGCTCGATTCCCTGCTCTACCTGCTCCAGTGCCTGCGCAGAGTCGGTAACGTTTTCCTTGATGCTCTGTGCAACCTTCGCAAAATCCTTCATCTCTTCGATCACACGGTCAAATGCCTCCGATGTGGAAGCGGTGATTGCATTACCCTTCTCGATCTCCTCCAGGGTCTTTCCGATCAGCTCTCTCGTGTCAACCGCTGACTGTGCACTGTCTGCCGCCAGCTTTCCGATCTGGTCTGCAACAACGGCAAAGCCTTTCCCTGCCTCGCCTGCTCTTGCAGCCTCGATCGAAGCATTCAGCGAAAGCAGATTGGTCTGGGAGGCGATCTCCTCGATTGCCGTGATAATATTTTCGATCTCCCTTGAGATCTCGGTGATGCGCCTCATCTCCTCGGTGAGCTCTTCCATCTTCTGTTTTTCCTGCTCTGCCTTGTCTGCGGAGAGACGGATATCCTCGTAAGCCTGCTGTGAGTTCTTTGCACTCTCCTCCGCAAGGTTTGCCACTGTATTGATCGTGGCTGTCAGCTCCTCGATCGCGCTCGCCTGGTCTGTCGCACCCTCGGAGAGAGCTCTCGATGAATTTGCAAGCGTTCCGGCATTGGAAGCCACCTGATCGGAAGTGTTCTGGATCTCCGTCAGCGCCACATTAAACTTCTTCAGAATGTATACGAAAGATTCCTTGATATCTGCAAAGTCGCCCAGAAAATCCGTGATCTCGTCGCTCTGCTTTGTCAGGTCTCCTTTGGCAATCTCACGCAGATTGCCGGAAATCTCCTCAATATAATCTGCCAGATTCTTCATAGCTCCACGCAGCGCGTCCGAAACCACTCCGAACTCATCCGTAGATTCATAGGTGATCAGACTACCCGCAGACATATCGCCACCGTACATTCTTCTCGCCGCCTCCGTGATCTGTGCGACCGGCTCCGTGATCAGCGTGATCAAAAGCTTTCCAAGGCTTGTCACCAGCATGATCGCCACGATCACGATCGCCACGATCACTACAACCATGACCCAGAACATCGTGACAACATTTGCCTTTGCCTTCGCAAGCTGGTTCTCTTCATACGTCTTTAATTCTGCAAAGCTGTCCTGAAAGTCATTATAAACGTCAAGCATCTCACCCGTCATCAGTTTATTTCCCTGTTCCATCTTATTCTGACGGCTCAGCTCAAGAACCTCTGCACTTGCACTCTTATACTCATCCCATTTCGTCCGGATGACAGAATACAGCTCCTCTTCCTCCTCCGTACTCAGATCAGCCTCAAATGCTGCACACACGGTCTCGATATCCTGCTCAATCTTGGTAAGTTCTGTCTCATAGGCTGTCATTTCCGCATCTGTGGTTGACACCAGATGCCCATACTGTTTTATGCGGTAATCCGAAGTCAGCGTATCTGTCTCCATCACTCTTGCCAGTGTCGGCGACCAGTTATTCGTGATCTTTCGCACCTGAAAATCCATCAAAAGACTGAGTCCAAGAGCTACGGCGCCCATAACCAGCGTGATGATGATGATCAGTGTCCGGTAAGTCTGTAGCTTTGTCTTTACCGGAAGTTGTTTTAGTTTCTCTTTCCATTTCACCATAAGTGTCCTCCCTATCCATCTTATCTGTAATCCGGCAACATCCTTGCCTAGTACTATCATATCATTTTACTCCCATATTTTCACAATGACAAGCATGAAAAAGAAAAATCTCTGATTTCTTTAGCGCACACAGATATACACAAGATATGCGGCATACATCACGAGCATGAGGATACCTTCTTTCTTATCGAGTACCTTCTTCGTCCATGCGAATCCCCACACGATGGCGCTCATTGCGATCAGGATCACAATGTCGACGACATTTTCCATGATAAAGCCAATCGGGCTAATCGCTGCGGCAGCGCCGAGCACAAATAAAATATTGAAAATATTGGAGCCGATGACATTGCCGAGCGCCATGTCAAGCTCATTTTTCTTCGCTGCGACCACCGAGGTCACAAGCTCCGGCAGACTCGTGCCGCACGCGACGATCGTAAGACCGATCAGATTCTGGCTCAGTCCCATCTTTGCCGCGATCGTGGACGCTCCCTCTACCACAAAGTCCCCGCCAAACTTGATCGCGATGATACCGCCGATGATGAACACGATACATTTCCAGACCGGAAGCACCTCGTACTCCTCATCGCCTGCCGCCGCTCTCGCCTTTAACGCCGAGCGCACCATCCAGATCAGGAAGCACACAAAAACTGCCAGCAGGATCAGACCATCCGCACGTCCCAGTGTCATGGAGAGATAACCGCACACGAGGAGCAGCACCGCGCAGATCATGGAGAACGGAAATTCTTTTTTCAGCGTGCTCTTATCCACAACAAGCGGATTGAACAGCGCGCAAAATCCACAGACTACCATCAGGTTAAAAATATTGGAGCCGACCGCATTGCTGACTGCCAGCGCGTTGTTTCCCGTCATCGACGCCGTGATGCTGACCGCACACTCCGGCAGGCTTGTCCCCATCGCCACGATCGTAAGACCGATGATGATCGACGGCACCTTTAACATCTTCGCCACCGAGGAGCTTCCCTCCACGAAAAAATCCGCTCCCTTGATCAGTAAAACAAATCCGATTGCCAGCAATACCACTGACCACAAAACTTCCATCATAATTTCTCTTTCCTCTCTTTTGCAAATTTATTGACATGACTGCACTCAGCCGAACACGCCCAGATGTGACAGCAGGATACGGAGTCCCAGCAGCACAAGAATTACGCCGCCCGCAAGCTCCGCTTTTCTCTTATATTTATTTCCGAAAAAGTTTCCGGCATACACGCCGCCGATCGCGATGAAAAACGTCACCACGCCGATGATCGTCACCGCCTCGACGATCGGATAGTCCAGAAATGCAAACGTGATGCCGATCGCCAGCGCATCGATACTCGTCGCGACCGCCAGAATAAGAAGCTCCTTTAGACCAAGCGGCGCGTCCATCTCGGCGATCTCCACATCCTCCTCCGGCTTTAGCGCCTCGAAGATCATTTTGCCTCCGATCAGCCCCAGCAGTGCGAACGCGATCCAGTGGTCGACGCTTGTGATGTAGCTCTCAAACTGGCTGCCGAGCACCCAACCGATAAACGGCATCAGCGCCTGAAACCCACCGAAAAACAATCCGATGACGACCGCCTGCTTCTTGTTGACCTTGCGCATCGCCAGCCCCTTGCAGACGGCAACGGCAAACGCGTCCATCGCCAGCCCGATCCCTAAGAACAATAGTTCCAAAAAAACTGCCATGATTTTCTCCTTCCGTACTACCCCAGTAACTCCATGATCTCTTCTCTTGTAAAGCTTGCAGAATCCATGCCCTCCCCCTCGAGCACCTGCTCGGCAAGCTTTTTCTTGCGCTCCTGGATCTCCATGATCTTCTCCTCGATCGTGCCCTCCGACACCAGACGGTAGACGGTGACCACATTTTTCTGCCCGATGCGGTGCGCGCGGTCTGTCGCCTGGTTCTGCACGGCGACGTTCCACCACGGATCGTAGTGGATCACGATGTCCGCCGCCGTCAGGTTCAGTCCCGTGCCTCCCGCCTTGAGCGAGATACAGAATACCGGCACATCGTCGCTGTTAAAACTCTCCACCATCTGCATCCGGCGTTCCTTGCCCACAGACCCCGTCAGCATATAGTAGCCGATGCCCTCCTTTGCGAGCCGTCCCGCCAGACGGTCAAGCATCGAGGTAAACTGTGAGAACAAAAGCACTTTATGTCCGCCGGCGACGGCGTTGATCACAAGCTCCATGCACATCTCCGTCTTTGCGGACTCGCCGCGGTAGCCCTCGAACAGAAGCGCCGGGTCGCAGCAGATCTGGCGCAGCTTCGTCAGCTCCGAGAGGATCTGAAGCTTTTCGGAACGGAACTCCTTGTCGGTTTTCTCGCCGAGCATCTGCTTCATCTGCTGGACGTGCGCCTGATAGAGTTCCTGCTGTTCGCCCTCCAGTCTCGCGTAAACGTTCTCCTCCAGCTTCTCCGGAAGATCGCGCAGGACCTCACTCTTTAATCTGCGCAGGACAAACGGGCGTATCATGCGCTGGAGACGCTTCATTTTGTTTTCGTCCTTATTCGCCACGATCGGAAGCTCGATCTCCTCGCGGAACCGCTGATAGGTATACAGAAAGCCCGGCATCAGGAAATCAAAAATACTCCACAGTTCGCTGAGACGGTTCTCGATCGGCGTTCCGGTCAGTGCGAGCTTAAACGACGCGGAAATATTTTTCACGCCCCGCGCCGCCTGCGTTCCCGGATTCTTGATATACTGCGCCTCGTCGATCACCTGGATCGCAAAGATCATGTCCTGATACAGCTCGGTATCGCGCTTTAACAGATCGTAGGAGGTGATCAGGATCTCCCCCTCCGCACTCTCCGACACCAGACGCGCGCGCTCCCCGGAAAGTCCCACGATGATCCTCGTCGTAAGCTGCGGCGCAAACCGCTCGATCTCCTTCTGCCAGTTGTACACCAGCGACGCCGGACACACGATCAGGGAGCGCAGACGCTCCCTCTCACCGGCATCCTGACTCTGGCGCTCCGCCAGCAGGAGGCTTATGACCTGCAGGGTCTTTCCAAGTCCCATGTCATCCGCCAGAATGCCGCCAAACCCATTTTCCCGGAGCGTCTTTAACCACAGAAAGCCGCTTTTCTGGTAGCTCCGCATCACGGATTTTAACGACTCGGGCACTTCGTAGTCGCTGTCCTCGATCGTTTTCATATTTCGGACAATCCCCTTAAATCCTTTATTCTTTTCGACGGCGAGTTTCTCGTTACTCTTTAGCGCGGCGTCCAGATACATCGCACGGTACTTCGGCACAAACACACTTCCCTTTTTCAGCTTCGCCTCCGTCAGGTTTAAATCCTCACGGATATCCGCGAGAAGTCCCAGTCCGTCGTCCCGGATATCCATAAACTCACCGTTTTTCAGACGAATGTATTTCTTTCTGCGGTCGTACTTCGTGAGCAGATACGCCAACTCCTCCGGCGACATCTCCTCCGACTGAATCTTCAATTCCAAAAGATCGCTCTTTAAGGACACACCGACCGAGACAGCCGGGGGCGCAACCACCTTAAGTCCCCGGAAGTCCTCCGAGGTGTAGATGCTCATATACTCCGAGAGACGCTGCAAGCCGCCCGACAGCAGGCGGTACAAAAGATCCTCGTCATGGGAGAGCACAAATACTGTGCCGCCCATCCCGGTCTCATTGAAATACGGCTCCACCAGACTGCGCACGCGCATCTCGTCGGCGAGCTCCCGCACCTCCCCCGTCTTTGGCTTTTCCATCACATTGTATTTCTGCTCCCCGTACACTGCCAGAAGCTTTCCGCCGATCACCTGATTGTCCTGCTTGTCGAGATACAGCTCAAATTCCGGTTTTTTCGGAATGTAGAGGCTCTCGTCAAATCCCTCCGAGGTAACGCTAAAATTCTCCTTCAGAAGGGGCAGCAGATCGCGGCAGAACGACGGCAGCTCCTCCATCGCCACGTAGCACTCCCCGCCTGCCTGCCGCTCGATATAGTCAAAAAATCCCCCGGTCTTTTCCTTTAGCCCGGCAGGACTGCGGTACACCACATTTTCCTCATAAAAATAGTAATATCTGCTGCCGCAGATCAGATGCAGATCTTCAAGCTGTAAGAAAATGCCGGAGACGCCCATCCGTATCAACAGCCCCGGTTTCCGCTCCCCATCCGCCACATGACAGACCATCTCGTCACTGCCGCCAAACGTGCCGTAAAACTCACAGTCCCCGACAGCCGCAAAAAAACGGTCGATGCCGACCTCATCGAGTTCCATCGTCCGCTCATAGCTTCCCGTATAGGCATAGTAGGCATGATACCTGGTCTGGCGGTGCTTGTCCGCCTCCTGCGCCTGCAAAAAATTCACCAGCCGCCACGCGTTCTCCGTAAACGCCTCCTTACTATGGTAGAAATCCAGCTTTTTGCCATAGCGCACTTTTTCATTGTGCGCGATGGAATACAAAAACGCCGAGATATTTTTCAGAATATATAAATGCTCCGTCCCAATCTTAAATTCCAGTCTGGCATAGCCGTAATCCATCTGAAAATGCGGTTCCAGTTCCACCCTTCCGTAAACGCTCTCCGGTATCAGATAGGAGATGCCGGCGCTCACCGCGTACTGGTTCAAAAGATTCTTTAACGCCAACGGCGTCTCCATCTTCTGCGTCACATTCTTCTTTGCGGGCACTTCCGGCTCCCGTTTCACACGCAGGATCTCCCGCGCCTCCCTGCGGTTTACATACGCAAAAAGTACTGCCACGCAGTGCTTGCACATACCGTCATAATTGTAAAATGCCTCGCACTCACAACTACATGACGCAACATCCGCAAATTCCTCATCCACGATCGCACTGACATGGTAGTACTCTTTTTCATTTCCACGTACCTTGGCGGTAATCTCCGCCTTTGGCAAATCATGCTCCAGATACACCTCGTAGGAGAAATCCGCCACTCCGCCCGTCTCGTAGATGTCTTTTCCCCTCCGGTAGACAGTCCCATATGCCGCTTCCCTGATATCTGCCACTGAAAACATGACTCTTCCTCCTGCATCCGATACAACTTTTGTCATCCTATGATTGTACCACACTTTTCCTGCACGGAGGAAATTTTTTTCTCTGTTTTTAAAATTTTTTGTATTCTTTGAGGGACAAAAACTGCGGAAGCGCCTCTCCGATCAATGGTCTGCACCACTCTTTAAACGCCTCCGTCACCCCGTTGCCCCGCGCGTTGAGATAACGCTCCGGGAGACGGTTCTCCACCATCATAACCTCCTCGATCGGAATGTGGATCGGTCGGATCCGGTACGGGTTCGTGCTGATCCGTTGAAATCCGATCATGATGCCCGTCTCCCCCGCAAGTGCGGCTTTCACCGCCTCCCGCCCTGCGAGGATCGCTTCCTCTCTGTCCACACGGCTCTGGAACATATACGAAGCGCGTCCGCAGACCCCCGGCTTTTCTCCACGTGCCTTGATCCCAAGTTTTTGGATGACCAGATTTGCCAGATGCGCGCTGACGTCCCCGTAATAGACAGCCCTGCCCACCGTAAAAACGGGCTTTACGACTGGTTTTCCATCCCTGCCGCGCAGCCCCTCGCTCGCGACCACCACAACGCCGCCCTTCTCGCGGTACAGCCTTTGCGCATCCTCCAGAAATTCATCCTCGTCAAACGGACGCTCCGGCACATAGATCAGATCCGGTCCGATACCGGACGCGTCTTTGGCGAGCGCGCTCGCCGCAGCGATCCACCCCGCATTTCTGCCCATCGCCTCCACGACACAGACGTGGATCGGAAGCGCCCGCACATCCTGACAGACCTCGTTGACTGTTCCTGCGATATAGCGCGCTGCGCTGCCAAAGCCCGGCGCATGGTCGGTCACGGCAAGGTCGTTGTCGATCGTCTTTGGAATACCCACGACCATGACCTCCAGCTTTTTCTCCTGACACGCCCGGTATATTTTCCCGCAGGTGTCCATACTTCCGTTTCCCCCGTTCATAAACACATAGCGGATCCTATATTTTTCTATCACGTCCGCAATCCGGCGGTAGTCCTCTTCAGAAAGTGCGTCCCGGCTCGTGCCGATCGCCGACGCGGGGACATCCGGCAGCCGCTCAAGCGTGTCCTCATCGACATCCTTTAAATCAAGAAACTGCTCCCGCCCGATCGCTCCGCTTCCGCCGACCGCCGCATAAATGTGGGAGATCTGCGGGTGCGTGAGCGCCTCTTTGACCACTCCATACAGGGAGGCGTTCATGACAGGCGTCGGCGCACCCCCGTGCACGATCAAAATATTTTCTTCCATAATATTATCTATCTCCCTTATCACGGCATCAAAGCTTAATAACCGGAATATTCAAAAGCTTTGCCACCTGCTCTAATTCCTCTGCCATGTCCTCCCAGACAAGGCTGTAATGATGGCTCATCCCGTTTTCTGCAATCTCCCTTACAAGATCGAGCACCGGGGTTTCCACCTTCACATTCACCATCGATCCTCTGGTGTTTCTGACCGTCGGCACTGCCGTGCCGCCCAATAAAAACAGACGGTACTGTCCGTCGATGTTGGTAAAGCGCGCCGCTGTCACTGGACCTTCCTTTAAGGAACACCAGAATGCCGTGCCCTGCCCGGCAAGCGGATGGTTGCACATCTTCACGCCGTCCTTCTGATCGTGGAGGCTCGGAGCGGCATTTCCACAATGCCAGAACGTCACGGTATTTTCCTGCTCATCGAGATTGATCAGATCGGTGATAAAAGTCGGCGCATCTGTCAGGACATTCTGCACGAGAGCGGCAACGCCCGCATCCATATCGCCCTCGCAGCCGATGTGCACGCCCTCGTCGGCAAGCCTGCCGAGCACCGCGCACGGCGTTGTGTGCAGATTGCCCATCTCCGGCCAGCACTTGATCGTCGCAAAATCATACCCCTGCTCCTTCATCAGTTCCTTTAGCACCAGATATAATCTCGCGTGGTTTTCCAGATGCCCCTCTGGCAATTCCGCAGTATTCCAGAGTTCCGCCGTACGTCTTTCCTCCACACGCACGTCCTCCTCCGGCAGCGCCGCCATCCGGTCAAAGACAACCTTTAAATCCGTCTCCTCAACGTTGATACCAAAGGTGCGGCGCAGCGTCACCTCATCAAATGCACAGTTGTAAAACGCCGTCGGACGGTAGCCGAACATCCCAAACCTTAGCCCTCTGATATTTTTGACTGCCGCGTAGGCAGATACGATCGTTTTTATCTCTTTTTCCACGCGCGCTTCTTCTTTATTGCCAAAAACAATATGATGCGGCGCATGGATCCGCATCATGCTCGCGCCGTTCATCGCCGCACTGCACAGCGCGTTCGCATAGAGCCGGTCCTCGCGTTCCCACGCTTCCTCGCGCGGCGCCCACAAGATCAGCGGAACGGAAAGAGCGTCGGCAAAACCACAGCACACGTCGTCCCCGGTAAACGCCCCGTAGACCAGAATGATAAGCTCGACGCCTTTTTGGCGGAACTCGTCGATACACTCGTCCATATCGCTTTTCGTGCAGATTACGCGGGCAAAGCGGTGTACCTTGCAATCCGCCAGATGCGTCTCCACCCACTCGCCATATTCGCGGTATCTCTTCTCCGGCAGCTCTCTCGGCCAGCGTCCCGACAATGTCACGATCATCCCAACATTTAATTTCTTCTTCATATCCTGCCTCCCCTCCTGTCACACCGTTCCTTTCGAACCGGAAAGCTCAATAATTTTCTTCACATCCTCGGCAAGCGCATCGCTCGCATACTCGCTCAGTTTCCACGAATGTCCCTGATGGTCGAGCTTTTCCAGCCCTTCCTTATAATGCTCCACATATTTATAGCGGATCTCCGTGCCAAAATTGATCTTGGCGACACCGAGCTTTATCGCTTCTTTCACAATGTCCTCGTCCATCCCCGTACAGCCGTGGAGTACGAGCGGAATATCCGTAAATTTGCGGACAGCCTCCAGGATCTCGAGATGGATCTCCGGTTTTCCACGGTAATAACCGTGCGCGTTACCGATGCCGATCGCAAGAGTGTCCGGTGAACAGAGATTTAAGAATTCCTTTACCTCGTCCGGGTCTGCGATATTTTTATTTTCCATCGGCACACCGTTGTCCAGACGGAGCAGCTCGCCGATTTCCGCCTCGACCGGCACGTCGAAATATTTTGCCACGCTCTGCACCTGGTTGACCATCGCGGCGTTTTCCTTCACCGGCTTTGTCGAGCCGTCGATCATCACGCTCGTAAAGCCGAGCCTGAGTGCCTCCATACAGATTGGAAAACCGTCCCCGTGGTCGAGATGGATCGACACCGGCACCTCCACCCTGTCCGCGCACCATTTTGCTGTCTCGACGAACCAGTCGTGTCCCGAATAAGCCCCGGTGCTCACATAGTGCGCCAGAATGATGGGACTCCTCATCTCCTGCGCCGCTTTCGTGCAGGCGCGGATAATATCGTACTGACCGCCCTGCGTGTTGATCGCCGGAATCGCAAACCCTTTTTTTGACGCGGTCTTTAACATTTCCAGATTATTTGTCAACATAACAATCCTCTCCTTCTCTTTTATCAGCCCTTGACTGCTCCCGCCGTAAGTCCCTTGATCATATATTTCTGGAAGAAGAAAAATACGAATATCATCGGAATCGTACCGAGCGTGGACGCCGAGTTGATCAACTGCCAGTCGCTGACCTCGCCCAGATAGGTCAGTTTCAATCCCTGCGACAGTGTCCACAGATCCGTGGAGCGGATCAGCGTGATCGCGTGCAGATAGTCGTCCCATGTCATCAGAAAGCTGTACACGCCGACTGCCAGAAGTCCCGGCACGACAAGCGGCATGATAATGTGGAATAAGGTATAAAATCTTCCGCTGCCGTCGATGGATGCCGCCTCCTCAAGTTCCCGCGGGATGCCGTCAAAGAAGGACGCCATCAGCGAGACCGTAAACGGTATCTGTGTCGCACTGATGGCAAGCACCAGTCCCAAATGTGTGTCTGTCAGGTTTAACTTTCGCAAAATCGTGTACAGGGAGATCAGGCGGCTGATGACCGGCATCATCTGTGCAAAAGAAAAAGTTGCAAGCAGCATCACATTCCATTTAAAGTGAAATCTGCTGAGCGCATAACCCGCAAACACGGAGATAAAGCAGATAAGCACCGCCGCTGCCGCAGACACAAGGATGTTGTTTTTGTAATACACCAGAAACTTGCCGTCCGAAATCAGCGTCTGGTAGCCCTCGGCGGATAGGTTTTCCGGCCAGAGCGTCGGAACCAGACGGTAGGACTCCACATTTGTCTTTAAAGATGTGACAAGCATCCAGTAAACCGGGAACAGCAGGAATGCAAAGATAAAAATCAGCACCAGATATTTTGCAAATCCCCCGGCAAACCGCGTTGCCATTTTATGTACGGATTTATGTCTTTTCATAGAAAGCCTCCTAACTGTCGTCCCGTTTGAAGACACGGTTAAAAATAAATACCACCACGATCATTAAAAGCAGCCAGACTGTCGTCACCGCAGCGCCCGAACCGTAATTGTAATTCACAAACGCCTCGTCGTAGGAGAGCACCGCAAAGGTGGTCGTCGCCCCCGAAGGTCCTCCGTTTGTCAGGGTTGCAAACAGCGGGTACTGCTTGAAATTCTCAATAATGCACATCGAAACCGTGACGGCAATAACGCTTTTCATGTGAGGAATGATGATGCGGAACAGACAGTTCACATAATTTGCGCCGTCGATCTTTGCCGCCTCGAGCATATCGTCGGGGATGCTCTGCATTCCGGAGAGGAGCAAAAGAGCCATCAGCGGGATCTGTTTCCATAGCGCCGCGATGATGATGCCCCAGAGCGCCGTTTCCTGGTTGTTTAAAATACCAAAATCCGCAATCTCACCGCCGCTGAATACACTGACCAGATACTGGAGCAGTCCATATGGGTTCGCATAGATCCATGCCCAGAGCAGACCTGCGATCACGGTCGGGATCACCCACGGGATCATCATCACGCTGCGCCAGAATCTTGCGCCGACAATATTTGAGTTCAGGATAAGCGCCAGCGTCATGCTGATGATAAAGGTGAGAAGCACTGTCACCGCCACGAAGAAAATCGTGACCCATGCCGCCGACTGCAATTTGCCCGAATCCCAGAGCCTTATATAGTTTGCAAAATTATTCCATTTCCCCGGAATCCCCTGTGTCAGATTGGCAATCTTATAATCTGTGAAACTCATCCATACGGAATTGATGATAGGGATGATAATAAACGTAATACAGAGTATGATCGCCGGCAGAAGGAGGAGCAGACAAAACAGTCTGTCCCCTACGCCCCTGCTGTGTATGTTGAAACCTTTTTTCTTCCCGGACATAGCATTCTCCTTCTGCCGAAGCCTCATTTACTGGTTGATATAGTATTCTGCCTGCTCGATATAGCTGTTTACGGCTTCCTCTTCACTCATGCCGTTTACCGTGTAATTCAATACCATAGTCGCAAGCTCTGTCTGTACACTGGAGAGAGACGGGATCATCGTCTGTGTCTCAACGTTGTTGACGCCTTCATTTGCCCCTGAAAGGATCGGGGAAAGCTGACAGTCCGCCATGTTCTCATGTGCCGGGAATGCAGTTCCGATGTTGTTTAAGTACTCCTCCATCGTTTCGGTGGATGTACAGTACTGGATAAATTTGTCCACGGCTGCCTTCTGCTCATCGGAAAGTGCAGAACCTACGAGGAAACAGTGGGACTCCACAAGAGAATTTCCCTTACCGTTTGTCCCCATCGTCGTCGGAAGCGCCTCTGTCACTGTGAAATTCGCTGCGTTGGCGTCAACCTCTCCGATCTGCGCGTAGCCCCATGCGGAATCCACATACATACAGACATTGCCTGCGCCGAACGATGCGCGGTAGTCTTTCAGCTTTAAGTTCTCCTGCGTGTAACCGCCGGAGATCAGGTAGTTATAAAAATCAAGCATTTCGCTCATCGCCGTCTTATTCGGCTCTGCGTTTAAGTCTGCGAGCGTTCCGTCATCGTTGATCAGCGTGCCGCCGAATGCCTCAAACATCGCGTTGATATTCGATCCGGTTGCCGGAACCTCTGCGGTCGTAAGACCAAAGACCGTTGACACCTTCTCGTCCGACTGATAGAACTCGGACAGTGTCTCAATCCACTCCTTCAATCCGTCAAGCGTGTTCGGGAACTCCTCAAGAGAAAGCCCTGCCGCCTCAACCAGATCTTTGTTTACAAAAATAACGGAGTTGGTGTAGTAGTGCGGTACGCCGTAGACCTCCCCGTTGTACTGAAACTGATCCAGCACGTGATCGTAATATCCGTTATAAAAATCCTCAGAAAGCACCTGTGAAGGCGGCTGGATAAAACCTGCCTCGGCAAGTGACGGGATCCAACTGATCTCACCGTAAACCATATCGACCGACAGACCCGACGCGATATCATTGGTAAATGTGGATACCATACTGTTGTAATCCACCGTGACTGTCTCGATGTCGATCCCCTCATTTTCTTTTTCAAAATTTGCGATCGTGTTCTCCCACCAGTCCGCCTTGGCTGTCTCCGACAACGCATAATTGTAAAAACGGAGCGTAACGTCGCCTCCCTCTGCAGCATCCCCCGCTGCGCCGCTCTCGGTTGTTCCCGCCGCGCCGCTTCCGCCATCCGCTGCATCCGTTCCGCCGCACGCTGTCATGCCAAGTCCCATCATAAGCGCCAGTGCCGTAGCCATGATCCTCTTCTTCATAGTAATTCCTCCTTTACATCTTGTGCCATCCAGCTGTTTCCCTTCTCTCGTAGTAAACACGTGTGTATATTGCGGAAAAAGAAAAGATACTTTGTATAAACACGTGTGTACCTTGCGAGTATATTATATGATTCTTATACTTTTCTGTCAATATTTCTTTCTTGTTTTTTCTTATTTTGTATGTTTTTCACAAATACTGAACCGGAAAATTGTATGCTTTTCCGGTTCCCTCTCACTGTGCTTCCCGCATCGTGCTGCGACGCTCGATCAGTCTCGTCCGGTACATCACCATCTCCGGAAGCGTATGCTCCTCGATCATCTGTTGCAGCATCTCAATGGCAGTCTTTGCAATCTGCTCCCTCTGGATCTCCATGCTGGAAATCGGCGGCGCGCAGTACTGTCCCAGCGAGGAATTGTCAAACCCGATCACCGCGATATCCTCCGGGATCCGATACCCGAGATCCTGCGCTGTCTGCATCGCGATACACGCCAGCTTGTCATTTCTTCCAAAAATCGCATCAACCTTGTGGTCACGCAGATACGCTGCCACGCACTCTCTGACCTGTGCCTCGTTCTCACAGCCTGTGATCAGATTCTCCTCCGGATGCTCCGACAGACCGCTGCACTTCATTTCCTCGACAAAACCACGGTAGCGCATATCGTTCATGTCGCTGAAATGCTGCCGCTTGCTGAAACGGTCGATATAGATGATATCGCGGCAGCCGCACGACTTCAGATAACGCACATTCTCCCGCGCGCCCTCGTAGAGTCCGTTATAAATCTTCGCTGCCCCCTCCACATCGTCGTAATCGCGGTTCGCAAGAAGCACTACCGGGATATCCGCGTGGATCAACTGTCTGATATACTCCTTGTTAAAGCTGATGGAACTGATAATGACGCCGTCATACTGGCGGCTGATAATGCTGTCCACAAACTGCTGTGTATTGCGGTTGGCGCACAAGGAGATCATATATCCCAGATCATAGGCGTGTTTGTCCAGCTCGCTCACCAGCAGACTGAAATGCTCCGTCACGATCTGGTCAGCGATAAAGACAATATGGTTGAGCTTCTTCCCCTTCAATGCGCGCGCGATCGTGTTCGGCTTATAGTGAAGCTTCTTGATCGCCTCCTCCACCCTGCGCCGCTTCTCCTTGTCAACATAGCGGTTATTGTTGACGACATAGGAAACAACCGTCACACTTACCCCCGCTTCCTCCGCGACATCTTTTCTCGTCACCTGCTTATACGGCTTCTTCTCCAACAGAGCACCTCCTATATATACATACGTGTTTATGCCATTGTAAACTACCTTTGTGTAAATGTCAATCACGTATCCATAGGGGAATCTTCCGTCTCTAAAAAGTAACTTTTATCTCCGTCCCGACCTGCTCCTCACTCTTTAGCGCAATCTGCGCATCGTGCTGCGCGACGATATGCTTTACGATCGCAAGCCCGAGCCCTGTGCCGCCCGTCGATTTTGAACGGCTCTTGTCCACCCGGTAAAACCGCTCAAAAATGCGCTCCTGATGTTCTTCCGGGATCCCGATCCCCGTATCGCGCACCGCGAGGAACGGGCGTCCGCCCTCCATGCCGACAGTGATCGTGACATTGCCGCCGGGACGGTTGTAGCGCACCGCATTGCTGCACAGATTGTAAAACAACTCCTCGATCAGTGTTTTATTTCCGTCCACCGTCACGGAATCCCCCTCCAGAGAAAGCGTCACGCCGTTCTTCTCCGCCGGAAGCTCCATCTGTGCAATGCAGTTTTTTCCAAGCTCATAGAGATCCAGCGGCTCAAATTCAAGCTTCAGGCTCTCATCGTCCAGCTCCGACAGCTTGATGATGTCGTTGATCAGCGTTTGCAGGCGCTCCGCGCTGCGGTGGATCTCATCTGCAAAATGCTTTGTGTCCGTCTCATTCGTCATGCCGCTCGCGATCAGCTCCGCATAGCCGGAGATTGCCGTCAATGGCGTTTTCAGCTCATGGGAGACGTTCGCCGTAAATTCCTGACGCATCTTCGCATGGTTTAAAATATCGATATGCTGCTGCTTGATCGTGGAGATAAACGGACGCATCTCCTCGTAAACCTCGCCCTCGTCCACAAGCACAATATTGTCCGCCATCTTTTCGATCGGCAGGACGATGCGCTTTGTCAGCCGCTTTGCAAAAAAGACGCAGACGCCAAAAACCGCGACGCCCACCAGAACAATGAGCACCGTCATGCGAAAACGCAGATGGTAAATGCTGTCGCTCGACTTGCCGACGCGCAGCACATTTCCGTCCTCCATGCGCATCGCGTAATAAAATGTGTGTTTCATGGAGGTGGCGGAGCGGCGCATCCCGCGCCCCTCCCCGGTCAGAAGCGCCCGCGCGACCTCGGGGCGTCCGCTGTGATTCTCCATCGCCGTCTCGTCGCCCTCGCTGTCATAGAGCACCTCGCCCGCTTCATTTATGAGCGTGATCCGCAAGCCGTCCCCGGCAAACCGGTTTTGCCCGCTCTCTATCAGACCATCCTCCTGTTCCAATCCGCTTCCCATCATTGCGACCACGTGCGCATTTGCCTTCAGATCGTCAAAAATCTGCTCGATGAGAATACTGTAAAACAGGACGATAGCACAAGCGGCAGTCGCCACAATGGCGATTGCCGCAATCAACATAAACTTTGCATTTAATTTCTTTTTCATTCGATCATGTACCCCACATTCCGCACCGTACGGATGCCGGAGGCGTATTCCCCTAGCTTCTGGCGCAGCGTCTTGATGTGCATATCCACCGTGCGGCTCTCGCCCTCGTATTCAAAGCCCCACACCTGATCCATGATCTTGTCCCGGGAAAGCACGATGCCCTGATTGACCATCAGATACTTTAACAGTTCAAATTCCTTGTAGGTCAGCTCGCAGGGCGTCCCGTCAAGAAATACCGCGTGCTTCTCCTCGTCCAGCAAAATGCCGCCGCACTGTATTTTTGTCCCGTCAGTTTCCGCCGTCCTGGTGCGCCGCAGCAACGCTTTGACACGGGAAACCAGTTCCATAATGCCAAACGGTTTCGTCACATAGTCGTCCGCGCCAAGATCGAGCCCTTTGACCTTGTCGATCTCGCTGCCCTTCGCCGTGACCATGATCACGGGTATCGCAGCCGTCGCCTTGTCTGCGCGCAGCTTTGTGAGAATGTCGAGGCCGTCCTCGTCAGGGAGCATGATATCAAGCAAAATCAGCGAAGGCAGAGTCTCCGCAAGCCGTGCGAACAAGTCCGCACCGCAGGAAAATTCCTCTGCCTCATAACCGCTGTTCTTTAATGCATAGCGCTCAATCTCACGAATATTCGTATCATCTTCCACAATATAAATCGTTGCCATATGCGCTCTTTTCCGCTATCTCTTATAGCTGGTACTTTCTTCCGAACTCCTCTACCAGACGTGTGAACTCTGCACTCTCCTTCGCATCCATCTGCTCTGTAAAGCTGTGCTCCTCAAGCTGGGTGTCCTTTGACTGCATCATGTACACCGCGATGTTGGAGCAGTGGTCTGCCACACGCTCGTAGTTCATCGCAAGGTCTGAGAGCAGCAGTCCCATCTCGATCGTGCACTTGCCCTTGCGCAGACGCTTCATGTGATGCTTTTTCACAACCTTGTTGAGCTCGTCGATCACTTCCTCGAGAGGCTCCACTGTATGTGCAAGCATCTGGTCGTTCTTCACGAATGCCTCCGTCGTGCGTTTTAAGATGTCTGCAACCGCCTCGCCGTAAATATCCGCTTCTTCTCTTCCCTTTTTGGAGAACTCCGCGTCGTCCTTCTGCATCTGTGCGGCAATCTCTACCACATTGATCGCATGGTCGGAGATCCGCTCAAAATCCGTGATGCAGTGCAGCATCGTCGTCACCTTAAGACTGTCGCCTGCGGAGAGATCCTCCCCGTTTAACCGGGTCAGATACGCGCCGACCTTGTCGGTATAGGCGTCAACCTCATTCTCCTTTTTTATCACATCGTCCGCAACCTCCTGCGAATAGCTGCCGAGCGTCTCCATCGCTTTGAGGAAACTGTCGCGTGTCATTTCAGCCATCTGGCTGATCAGGGTACGGCACTGCTCGATCGCAAACGCCGGAGAGTTTAAGAAACGCTCGTCCAGCACTGCAAAAGCGTCCTGTGCCGGCTGCTTCTCGTCCTCCGACAGTGGAAGCGTCAGATATGCCAGCTTCTCCAGCACCTTCGTGAACGGAAGCAGAACCAGTGTTGTAAACACGTTAAAGATCGTATGGATCAGCGCGATCTCCGCTGCGCCGACCACTTCATCTGCAAAAGAAAATCCGATGATCGCATTTCCCGCAAAATATAATGTCAAAAAGAGTACTGTTCCGATCAGGTTAAAATACAGATGTACAAAGGCGGTACGTCTTGCACCTTTATTTGCGCCGACTGCGGAAATCATCGCAGTCACGCAGGTACCGATATTCTGTCCCATGATGATCGGAATGACTGAGCTGTAAGTGAACGCTCCCGTCACGGACAGCGCCTGTAAGATACCGACCGAAGCGGAAGAACTCTGGATCACGCCTGTCAGCACCGCACCCGCGATCACTCCGAGGATCGGGTTGTCAAACATCATCAGGATGTTCGTGAACTCCGGCACGTCCGCGAGAGGTTTCACCGCGCCGCTCATCATATCCATACCGGTCATGAGCACGGTAAATCCGAGCAAAATGCCGCCGAGATCTTTTTTCTTCTCACTCTTGCCGCCCATGATAAAAATGATACCGATCAGCGCAAGGATCGGCGCAAATGAGGTCGGCTTCAGCATCTGCATCAAAAAGCTTTCGCCCTCGATCCCCGTCAGACTGATCAGCCATGCGGTCACCGTCGTACCGATATTCGCACCCATAATGATGCCGATCGCCTGCGAGAGCTTCATAATGCCGGAATTTACAAAACCGACCACCATAACCGTCGTCGCCGACGAGGACTGTATCACCGCCGTCACGCCCGCGCCGAGCAATACCGCCTTGATCGGATTGGAGGTCAGCTTCTCTAAAAGCTGCTCCAGCTTACCGCCCGACATCTTCTCCAGTCCGGCTCCCATGACGTTCATACCGTATAGGAATAATGCCAGACCCCCTACCAGGGTTAGTACTCCAAAAATATCCATCTTTTTCTCCTTTAATCCTCCGGGACCTCGTCCCAAAAATATGCATACACTTCATTTATACCGTATTTTTCAGCGTTTTGCAATCAGAATCAAAGGCGCTGCCAAAATTTTTATAAAACTTTAGCCCTAATCCTCGTGTTCCCCAGTGATGGAATAGATGACCCACTCCGCGATATTTGTCGCATGGTCGCCGATGCGCTCAAAATATTTCGCCACGAGCAGCATATCGGTCGCCTGCTCGCCATTTTGGACGTTTTCACTGATCTTGCGGATCAGCTGGCGCTTAAACTCCGCAAAAAGGTCATCGACAACGTCATCCTGCGCAATGACCTTGCGCGCCAATTCCAAGTCCTTATTCACAAAAGCATCAACGCTCTTGATCACCATATCGGTTGTTTCCTTTGCCATGCTCTCCACAAGGTCAATGTTAAGCTCGCTGCGCTCATAGGCGGAGTCCGCCATCAGGATCGTCATCTCGGAAATATCCGCTGCATGGTCGCCGATACGCTCCATATCCGTGATCATTTTTAAGGCGGCAGAGATCAGGCGCAGATCTTTTGCCACAGGCTGCTGCTGCAACAGCAGCTTCATGCACAGTGCCTCGATCGCCTTCTCCTGCTCGTCGATCTCGGTGTCAAAAGCGATCGCCTTCTTCGCCTTCTCCACATCCTGCTTTACCAGTGCGGAAATCCCCATCTCGATCGCGCGCTCGATCAGGCTTCCCATCTGGATCAGCTCGTTGTTAAGCTCCAGTAACTGTCTGTCAAATCTGTTTCTCATGCTACTCCTCCCTCATCATCCGAAACGTCCGGTAATGTAGTCCTCTGTGCGCTTATCCTGCGGCACGGAGAACAGCTTTTCTGTCTCACCGCTCTCGATCACCTCGCCCAGCAGGAAAAAGACCGTCTTATCCGACACCCTAACTGCCTGCTGCATATTGTGTGTGACCATAATGATCGTATATTTTTTCTTGAGTTCGATCGCCAGATCCTCAATCTTCGAGGTGGAGATCGGGTCGAGCGCAGAGGTCGGCTCATCCATCAAAATGACCTCCGGGTCTACCGCGAGCGCTCTTGCGATGCAAAGGCGCTGCTGCTGCCCACCGGACATACCGAGCGCGCTCTTTTTGAGACGGTCCTTCACCTCGTCCCAGATCGCCGCATCGCGCAGGGATTTTTCCACGATCTCATCCAGCTTTGCCTTGGAGCGGATGCCGTGCGTCCGAGGGCCGTAGGCGATATTGTCATAAATGCTCATCGGAAACGGATTCGGCTTCTGGAATACCATGCCGACGCGCTTCCTGAGCAGGTTGACGTCCACGCCATTGTAGATATTTTCCCCATCAAGGCGGATCTCTCCGGTGATCTTACAGCCCTCCACCAGATCGTTCATGCGGTTTAAGCATTTGATAAAGGTCGACTTTCCGCAGCCGGACGGTCCGATAAACGCGGTGATCTCCTTCTCCTGAATACTCATATTGATATTTTTTAATGCGTGAAAATCCCCGTAGTAGAGATTTAAGTCTTTGATCTGAAATTTCTCTGCCATTTTTTTGTTTCCTTCCTGCTCCTATGCCTTCGACGCCTCAAGCTTTTTTGCCAGAAGTGAGGAGACCGCGTTGATGATAAGTACAATAAATAAGAGAACGACTGCCGTTGCGTTCGCTTCGTTTTTGTGCAGCCCCTCGTTGGAGAGCACATACATATGGATGGCGAGTGTACGCCCGGAATCCATCACGCCAGCCATTCCCGTCATTGTGCCTGCCGTGTAGATGAGCGCCGCCGTCTCCCCGACAATACGTCCGATCGAGAGGATCACGCCTGAGAGAATCCCCGGCATTGCCGCCGGAAGCACGATCTTAAAAATGGTGCGGAGTTTCCCCGCTCCAAGCCCGAAGCTTCCCTCCCGGTAGGAGAGCGGTACACATAAAAGCGCCTCCTCCGTGGTCCGCATGACGGTCGGCAGCACCATGATCGCAAGCGTCATCGCTCCCGCAAGCATGGAGTAGCTCCATCCGAGCGCAATCACGAAAAACAGCATACCGAACAGTCCGTAAATGATGGACGGAATACCCGTCAACGTCTCCGCCGTCAGGCGCACGATGCCGACCAGCTTGTTTCCCTTTTTCGCGTACTCCACCAGATAAATCGCGGCGCCAATGCCAAACGGAACGGAAAACAGCAGCGCCAGAAACACCATCAGGATCGTATTGACGATCGCCGGCATCATGGAAACGTTGTCCGAATTATATTCCCAAGCAAAAAGGCTCGGCTTTAGATAGGGCAATCCGTTCACCAGAATATAGCCCACCAGAAACAGCAGGGTGATCACCGTGATAACCGCGGCGATTCCCACCAGCAAAAGGAGCACGAATGAGCCCGGATGCCTCGTGTATGATTTGATCCTGTCCTTTACGGACATTTGATTGATTGGCTTTAATTTCTTATTCATCCGCGCCTACTCCTTCCCGGTTCTCTTGATCATGGAAAAGCAAAAATTGATGATCAAAATAAATACAAACAGCACAACTCCGGTGGCGATCAGCGCCTCGCGGTGCAGATCGGTCGCGTAGCCCATCTCCATGACAATATTTGTCGTCAGGGTACGAACACCCTCCAGAATATTGTGCGTCACGCGCGGCTGGTTGCCGACAACCATCACAACCGCCATGGTCTCCCCGAGCGCACGCCCGACACCCAGCACAACCGCCGCAAAAATTCCGGATTTCGCCGCCGGGAGCAGAACGGTAAACACGCTTCTCTCATGCGTCGCGCCAAGCGCCAGCGCTCCCTCATAATAGCTCTGATCCACCGCCCGGATCGCAGGCTCGGACGCGCCGATGATCGTCGGCAGGATCATGATACCGAGCAGGATCGCCGCACATAAAATGCTCTCTCCTCTGCTGTCGAAGTGCTCCCGGATAAACGGCACGAGCACGACTACGCCAAAAAATCCGTAGACGATCGAGGGGATTCCCGCCAGCAGATTCACGATCGGCTTTAAGACCTTATACCATTTTGCAGGACAGAATCTCGCCATAAAAACGGACGTCAGGATGCCAATCGGCACACCGATGATCAACGCCCCTCCCGTCACATAAATACTTCCGAGTATCATCGGAAAAATTCCGAATTTGTCATTTCCCGGTCTCCAGACCGTTCCCGTCAAAAATTCCAGAAAGCCGATCTCCTTCATTGCCGGGATTCCGTTTGCAAAGAGGAAGATGCAGATCAGCGCAACCGCCAGAATGGAAACGACTGCCGTGATCAGGAATACAAGCTCCATCAGCTTTTCCTTCGCCGTACTCCGGTTTATATTCTCCATTGAAATCTCCTTTTTCTCCACAGATGATCTGTCGGGCAAAAAGACCGGATCGCTCACGCCCGGTCTTTTCGCCTGTGCTGTTTTCTGTCTAGTTTAATCCATCCCAGTTTGTGATCTCACCGGTGAAGATTCCCTTTACATTTTCAGAAGAGAGAGCCTCTGCCGGATTCGCCAGATTTACGATCACCGCGATACCGTCCATCGCAATCTCTGTTCCGGTCAGTCCGCCCTCAAGCTCGGTGTCCTTTAACTCTCGGGACGCCATACCGATATCCAGGGTTCCGTCCATCGCTCCCGTCATACCTGTGGTGGAATCACTTGTCTGGAGTTCAATTGTAACGTTTGGGTTCAGCGCCTTGTATGCCTCGATCAGCTTCTCCATCACCGGAGCTACGGAGGAAGAACCGCCGATCACAACCTTGCCCTCTGCGCCGTTTGACGCAAACGCCGCTCCCTCATCCGAGCCGATGTAGCCGCTCTCGGTGACAACCGCCTGTCCCTCTGCGCTCATGATGTAGTTGATGAAGTCCTGCGCCGCCTCACTCACCTCGCCGCTTGTCGCGATGTTGAACGGTCTTGCGATCGCATATGTTCCGCTCTTGATATTCTCCACAGTAGCCTCTGCTCCGTCGATCTTAACCGCCTTTACAATGCTCTCATCCAGAGATCCAAGAGATACATAACCGATGCCGTAGGTGTTGCCTGCCACGGAGGTCAGCATAACGTCCGTGCTGTTTGTGATGACTGCCTCAACCGTTGTGTTGTCGATCTTCTCGCCGCTCTCGTCCTTCTCCTCGATGCCGAACAGCTCGATAAATGCACCTCTTGTGCCCGAACCGTCCTCTCTGGAATATACGGAAACGTATTCTGCCGGATCAAATTCGCCTGCCGCCTCGCTTCCTGCCTCCGGCTGCGCCTCATCCTGCGCACCGTATGTCTCTGTTCCTGCTGTATCTGCTCCTGCGTCTGTGGCAGTATCTGCGCTGTCTCCACATCCTGCCAGCATACCTGCTGCTAATACTCCTGCGAATAACATACTCATGATTTTCTTTTTCATTGTGAAATCCTCCATATCTTTCCATTTGCGGAAACTTCTTTTCCGCCTCGTTTTTCTTTTCTTTCTTGTCGACATGGGATACTTTAACGCAGAAATGTAAAATGCAAATGCATAGTTATGTAAAAGTTATGTAAAAAATGAGGACGCCGTCTGAAGAAGTACAGACAGCGTCCTCGTTTTATTATTTTATTCTTTACTTACATTCCCGGCAGGAATACTCTGCAACCTTTCCCTCATGCGCCACAGTCTCATACAGCCGGTAGCCCCCTGCAAGATTGTAGCAGTCATAGCCCCTGCCCTGCAAAATCCGGCACGCAATATAGCTGCGCAGTCCGCTGTGGCAGTGTACATACACCGGTTTGTCTTTTGAGATTTCCTCCAGATGCTCCCGCAAACCATCAAGCGGGATATGGAAAAAGCCATCAATCTTCCCATGTGACACTTCCGTCTTTGTGCGGACGTCCAGCAGCGTCACGCTTCCGTCGCGCGGCAGAGTCTCGACCTCATCCCAGAAAAACTGCTTCACCTTTCCCGTCACGATGTTTTCCGCCACAAAGCCGAGCATATTGACAGGATCCTTCGCACTGCCAAACGGCGGTGCGTAGCAAAGCTCAAGCTCCGTCAGGTCTGTCACCTTTGCCCCGAAGCGGATTGCCGCCGCCAGCACATCCATGCGCTTATCCACACCGTCAAAGCCGACAATCTGTGCGCCGAGCAGTTTTTTTGTCTCCTGATCCCACAGGGCTTTGATCGACATATTTGTCGCGCCCGGGTAGTATCCGGCGTGTGAGCCGGAATACAGATAGGTCTTATCGTACGCGATTCCAGCCGCCTGCGCCGACTTCTCATTTAATCCGGTCGATGCGATCGTCATATCAAACAGCTTTGCGACTGCCGAGCCCTGCGTTCCCGTATACTCCGACGCAATCCCACAGATATTGTCCGCTGCAATGCGCCCCTGCTTATTTGCCGGACCTGCCAGCGGAAGAAACGCCGCCTCCTTGCTCACAAAATTCTGCACCTCGATGGCGTCGCCCACGGCATAAATATCCGCAGCAT
>SAMEA3387474__coassemble_1070_pt1 | contig 31089 bp, 25 predicted proteins | sample SAMEA3387474__metabat2_low_PE_013 | metagenome-assembled genome bin SAMEA3387474 (sample SAMEA3387474) | Felis catus | biome: Faeces | place: United Kingdom | collected 2012 | reverse complement strand
GTCTCGATCCCTGCGCGGATCGCGCCTTTTCCCATCTGCACCTCGCGGATATCCCTCTGGTAAAAGCGCACGCCCTCCGCAACCGGAACTCCCCGTGTAAACCACGGTTCCTTTAACGTCCCGTTTTTATCCATCAGGTGATGCTCCACAAGCCCCGCTGCAATGTCGATGATCCCACTGCCGCAGATCCCCACGGCGGGTGCCTCTCCGATCGTCTCGCACAGAAAACGTCCGCCCCAGTACGCCGCATGACAGACAGCACCGGGAACGCCGGGCATACCGCAGGAGATATTCCCGCCCTCAAACACCGGACCTGCCGCAGTGGACGTCACAAACAGCGTATTCTTCTGCCAGAGCGCCATCTCACCGTTTGTCCCGATGTCAAGGAGCAGACAGCGCCCCCGCCGCTTCGTCATCCTCATCCCGTAGATGCCCGCCACGATATCGCCGCCGACAAACGCGGAGATCCCCGGCAAAACAGTCACCTTCATCCGCCACCCGTCCACGCCGAACAGCGCATCGGCATCCGTCTCATAAAGCCCGTTGTCCGCCGGAGCAAACGGCGCGCGCCCAAGCCCCTCGCAGGAGAGTCCCCGCAGCAGATGGCACATTGTCGTGTTTCCGGCGATCACCATATGACTGACCTGCACCTCACATTTCACCTGCGCAAGAAGTTCCTCCGTCAGTCTCACCAGATCTGCGCAGATACTCTCGCGCAGAAGCGCCCCTCTGCCCTCGTTTGCCGCCGCGATCCGTGAGAGCACATCCGCACCGTACACTCTCTGGTGATTGACCCCGGTCGCCGTGGCAAGCGTCCGCCCGTCCTCCAGTGAAAAAAGTTCTGCCGCGAGCGTCGTCGTGCCGACATCCACCGCGATACCGCAGACGGGGGCTCCGGCTCCCGTCTGTGCCGGAACGTGCTCCGGACACGCCCGGACCTCCCCCGTTCCGGCAAGCACCGCCATCTGCTCCTCGTCGTCTTCCAGAAGGATCCGGCAGGATTCTTTGACACGCACCGCGCAGGCGAGCCGCACGCCCTTTCCCAGCTCGTCTGCGCTCAAAAGTCTGCGCTCCTTCTCTGCCGGCTCAGGCGCGCCCCACGCAAAGCGGACGCGGCATCTGCCGCACTCTCCCCTCCCGCCACACGGCGCAAAAAATGCGACGCCATGCTCACCGAGAAGCGTCAGCAGCGTTTTTTCTCCCTGCATATTTTCTAGGTATATTTTTTGTCCCGTCCGGCACCGGATGATCTCTATCATAGATTGTCCTCACTTTTTACTTGCAGGAACACCCAGGCTCCTGTAAACTATAACCATATCATAACACAATGGAGGCAGCTTATGAAACTTATTTCATGGAATGTAAACGGACTTCGCGCGTGTATGCAGAAAGGCTTTCCCGACTTTTTCGCTTCCGTGGACGCAGATATTTTCTGCATTCAGGAATCGAAGCTCTCCGGGGGACAGCTTACGTTAGATCTCCCCGGCTATCACCAGTACTGGAATTACGCCGAGAAAAAGGGATATTCCGGCACGGCTGTTTTTACAAAAAAAGAACCGCTCGCCGTCACCTACGGCATCGGCATCCCGGAGCACGATCATGAGGGTCGCGTGATCACGCTGGAATATGAAGATTTTTATATGATCACCTGCTATACGCCAAACTCCCAGAACGAGCTTGCAAGGCTCCCCTACCGCATGGAGTGGGAGGACGCTTTTCTCACTTATCTGCAAAAGCTTGACGCAAAAAAACCGCTGATTTTGTGCGGAGACTTAAATGTCGCACACAGAGAAATTGATCTGAAGAATCCAAAGACCAACCGGAAAAATGCCGGCTTTACCGACGAGGAGCGCGCAAAAATGACAACGCTGCTCTCCTCCGGTTTCACCGACACCTTCCGCTATTTCTATCCCGATACAGAGGGCATCTATTCGTGGTGGTCGTACCGCTTTAAGGCGCGGGAGAAAAACGCCGGATGGCGCATTGATTACTTTATCACGTCCGCCTCCCTAAACGACAGACTGACCGGTGCAAAAATCCACACAGACGTATTCGGCTCCGACCACTGTCCGGTGGAGCTCACCATCGATCTGTAAACGGCATCAGAGCCCGTATACCTTCCGGTACAACTGTTGCCTGATCCCTTCGTACCCCTCCCGCGACACGCCGGAGGGGTATGTCATGATCCGAAGCGGCAAATCTTTCGCCTCCTCTGACAGCGCCGGCTGCACATAGTCCTCGTAGGGGTTTAATACAAATCCGTTTCTCTCATAAAAATGGATCCGGCGCACCGCCATCTCATAATCCGGCGGCTCGACCTCCAGAACAGTCTGCACGCCCAGCCCCTGCAAAAGCTCCTGCAAAAGCCCCGCGCCAAGCCCTCCGTTGCGGCAGCGCCCATCCACCGCAAAATGCTCGATAAACGCCAGATTTTCCAGTTCCCACACGGCAAAAAACGCTGCGAGCATCCCGTCCCTGCGATAACCGTACAGTCTGTAACAGGGATTTTTTAACAGCGCTCTCTGCCCCTCCATGGTTCTTCGCTCATCCAGCGGAAAACTTTGCTCCATAATGCTCCATACCTCTGCAAAATCCTTTTCTCCCAGCCGTCTCAGCCGTTTCATCTCACTCATAATTCCTCCATTCCAAAGGTGCAGGCGTCCCGAAATGGAACGCCCGCACCTTTTTTCTATTCTTTTTTGGGTTTGCGGAAAACCACCCACAGAATCACTGCAAGCAAAAGCACCGCAAACGTCATCCACCCGATCAGTACGGGGAATTCCCGATCCTTAAACATATCATAATAACCCTTTAAATACACCACCACAACGATCAGTGGCAAGATATAGGTCATATAAAAGCGCAGCCATCCCGCAGCGGGAAGTTTCTTCCCCTCCCCAGTATTGACCTCCGCAAGGAAATGCTCAAATCCCCACCCGTTCTTTTTCATGCAGAACAGCACAAACACAATGCTTCCGAGCGGCAGAAGATTTGACGACACGAGGAAATCCTCCATATCCATGATCGTGCTGCCCGCGCCGAGCGGCTGAATACCGGAGAGCACGTTAAATCCAAGCACTGCCGGAAATGACAGCAGGATGATCAGCACGATGTTAAATCCCACCGCCTTACCGCGCTTCCAGCCTCCCATATCCATATAGAAGGAAATGATATTTTCAAACACGGCGATGACCGTCGAGAGCGCGGCAAACGACATGAACACAAAAAAGCACGTTCCCCAGATCCTTCCGCCGCTCATGTTGTTAAACACGTTCGGCAGCGTGATAAACAGCAGGGACGGTCCTGCGTCCGGCTGTACACCGTAGGCAAAGCACGCCGGGATAATGATAAAGCCGGACATCAGCGCCACAAAGGTATCGAGCACAATGATACCTCCCGCCTCACCGGGCAGCCTGCGTTCCTTTTTCAGGTAACTGCCAAAGATCTCCATCGCACCGATGCCGATGCTGAGTGTAAAAAACGCCTGCGACATCGCCGCATAGACGACCACGCCGATGCCCTGCTCCTTCACAAGTCCAAAATCCGGCACAAGATAGAACTTCACGCCCTCCATCGCGCCCGGCAACACCAGAGAATGTACGGCAAGCACCACGATCAGGATGATGAGAAGTGTCATCATCACCTTCGTGATCTTCTCAACGCCATTCTGGAGTCCCATCGCGCAGACCGCAAACGAGATCAGAACAGCGACGATCATCCAGCCTGACATGAGCGGCGCATTTCCAAGCATCTGGTTAAACGCATCCGCAACGCCTGCGCCGTCCAGTCCCGCGAGCCCGCCGCTCGCCATCCGGAAGGCGTAGTACAGCATCCATCCGCCGACCATCGCATAGAACATCATCAGCAGATAGCATCCAAAGATGCTGATCCATTTCAGACGGTGCCACGATGTGCCCTTCTGCTCCAGCTTCTCAAACGCTCTGCCCATGCCGACGCCGCTTCCCCTGCCAACCGCAAATTCGCAGATTAAAATTGGCAGTCCCAGGATCACCAGAAACGCCAGATAGATTAGAATAAATGCAGCTCCGCCATACTGCCCGCAGATGTAGGGGAATTTCCACACATTGCCAAGCCCGATGGCACAGCCTGCGGACACGAGAATAAATCCCATTCTCGAGCCAAAGGTTTCTCTTTCTTTCATAACTTATACTCCAATATTTTTGATATAGGAGAAAGTATAGCAGATTTGCGGGGAAGGCACAAGTGGCGGCTGTGAGAGTTCCGGGAATCGTATCTTTGTCTCTTCTTATACGTTAGATACAAAACGCTGCGTAGAGAGGAACAATCTTTTTATTGTCCTCAAATGCAAAGTTTTTCGCCGAAAGCTTGATTTGTCCTGAAAGAACCTTTGCGCTTATCCAGGTGTAGAGCGTGGTTCCCAGGAATGGAAAGATACCTGTAAGATCCGTGTAAATGTTGAAAAATCGATCAACCATTTCAAGGATAATTTCTGCATTGCGAATCGGAAAATCCAGAATGAGAAAACGCTTCATGCCGGTTTACTGCTTGCAGGAATCACTCAGCTTGTTACCGTACTTGTGGCAGATAAAATCCACCATTATCGGTATCCTCGCAGTTTGAAGTCTTGAATTGCCTGATATTCATTTTCCATAATATTTTCTCTTCGCAGTTTATCTGTGAAGTTTTTTGCCATGCTTAAATTTTGAACCCATCTGCTTTTCATCTTAATCCTATATTACAGAATACTTACCACATTTTCCATCAGGATTGCGAACTTGTTTCGCAGTTTCCGTTCCCTATTTCCCCGCAGCACTATACTTCATAATAAACAGCTCCACCGCCATCTGGTCGTTCATCTGTCCGGTTTTCACCGCCTCCTCCAGATCCACGCCCTGGCGCAGCGCGCCCTTTAGCTGTTCCACCGTAAAGCCCTTTGCCTGCGCGAGATTGCGCCGCACGGCAAAGGGCGGGATTCCCGCCTTCTGCGCCATCATCTGCTGCCCGATCCCCTTTGCCGCCATATCACGGATGGCGAGCAGGATCTGGAACTGTCTGGAGATCAGATACATGATGCGCATCGGCGGCTCCTTGAGCGTCAGCAGATCATAATACAGATCGAGCGCTCTCCTCTGATTGTGCTCCGCAATCGCATTGACCATCTCAAAAATCTTGTTTGTCGTCTGCTCCGTCGTCACCGCCTCGACGTCCTCCGCCTCGATCACATCCTTCTCCAGTGTATAGCAGAGCAGCTTTTCCAGCTCGCGGTCAATATTTCCCATGTCAGATCCTGTCTTGCCCAGAAAAAGCTGCATCACGGGCGCCGTGATATTTTTGCCCTCCTTCTTAAGGCGCGACAGGATCCAGCGCGTGAGCAGCTCCTCCGTCTGCGTGGCAAACTCGACGATCTTCCCGGCTTTTTTCACTGCCTTGTACATCCGGGAACGCTTGTCGACCTCCTCCTCCACAAACAAAAAGAACGTCGTCTCTGCGGGCTGCGCCAGATAATCCGCCAGATCGTCGCAGGAGCTTTTAAAAAACCCACTGTTTTCTATCAAAATCACGCGGCGCTCCGCAAAAAACGGCAGCGTCTCCGCCAGATCTATGACCGCCTTCGGGTTGATGTCCTTCCCCTCAAACATCGTAAAATTCATGTCCTCCCCCATCGAAGATCCGCTCTCCGATCCGGTGAGAGCCATCTTTAGCTTATCGCGGTACTGCTTCTTTAAGTAACCTTCCTCCCCATAAAAAAGATAGATCTGTTTAAAATTTCCCGTCCTGATATCTTCATCCACTGTCTTCATTGTCTCTGCACGCTCCCTTAACTATTGTCCTATTTTAACACACCGGAAGACGAAAAACCATACACCTTTACCCCTTTTTCTCCCATCCGCACAGTGATCTGCCCCAGATCCATCGTACAGAAAATCCCACCGCACGTCTGCTCCATCCGTCCGAGCGCCTCCTCGTGCGGGTGTCCGTAACGGTTCCCCTGCGAGCAGGAGACCACGGCTGCCTGCGGTGAGATCTCCGCGAGCAGCAGCTCGGAATTGGAATATTTTGACCCGTGATGCGCCGCCTTGTAGACGTCCACCGCAACCGTGCCACCGTCCGTTTCCTCTTTTGCCAGCTCCTGCATCCTCCGCAAAATCTCTTTTTCCTGCGCGATCCCGGTATCTCCCGTGAAAAGACCGCAAAATTCATCCTCCCGGTAGGAAAACACCAGCGAGTCCGCATTTTTGTCCCCGCTGCCGGCATCTGCCGCCGGATAGAGCATATCCACGCGCGCACCGCCGAGCCGGAGCGTATCACCTGCCTCCACAAACAAAATCCCGGTTCCGTTTTTCTGCGCGAGTGCTGCCAGCGTCTCATACGCTTCCTCCCGTTCCATCGCCTCGGCAAACACAAGATTCCTGATCTCATACCCCGCCTCCAAAGCCTCTTTAAGCCCTGAAATGTGATCCTCGTCGGTGTGAGACACAAACCAGAAGTCAATCCTTTTCACCCCGCGGGATTTTAAAAACGGCAGGATCCGGTAAGTTCCCACCTGGCGGACGTCGGAGCTGCCGCCGTCCACGAACAGATGGCAGCCTTCCGCTGTGCGGATGTAACTTCCATCCCCCTGCCCGACGTCCAGAAAAGCGATCTCAAACCCTTCCGGCGGACGGAACAGCAGCACGCCAAGCAGCGCGGCTGCCACGGCGAGGAAACGCCGCACAGACCTGCCCGAAAGCTTCTCACCCCCCTGCACTCCCTTTCTGCGGTACAGAAAAACAGCGACGCCGGCGAGCCCCGCATAATAGCACGCCACCTGCCAGAGCGCGGGACGTCCGAGGATCGCCATGCTCCCCGGCAGTCCGGCGCAGCACGCACAGACAAAACGCACAAATCCCAGCAGTTTTTCCCCGCAAAAGAGGATCGCCGTGCCTGCGGGCTGGCAGACCAGCCCAAACAGTCCGCCCGCAACACCGCAGGCGAGCAGCACACCCATCAACGGCAGCACGATAAGATTGACGGGGAGCGCGTACAGCGGCGCTTCAAAATAGTGCCACGCCGCAAGCGGCAGTGTCGCAAGCTGTACGGTCAGGCTGACAAACAGTGTCTGCTTTTTCTTCCCGTGCTCTGCATCCTCAAACGACACGCAGCCGCCAAGCCACACAACGCCGAGAATCGCCGCAAAAGAAAACTGAAATCCCGCATCCCACAGCAGATAGGGATTGTTCCACAGCAACACCAGCGCCATAAGCCCCAGCGCGTTTAAGCTGTCATAGCTCCTTCCAAGCGTCTGCGCCAGCAGAAGCAGCACAAACATTCCGACTGCGCGCTGCACGGACACCCCCATCCCCACCATCGTGCCATAGCCATACAAAAGCACGCCGGCACACAGCCCGGACACGCCAAACGGCAGCCCTCTTTTTCGCAGAAAGTGGTACAGCGTCATGCCGATCACCGAAATGTGAAGTCCCGAGATTGCCATGATGTGGGAAAGTCCCGCCGTCTGGTAGAGCCGCTTGGTCTCCTCGTCCAAAAGCGTCTTGTCCCCGATGACCATCGTCGCCATCACGCCGCTCGCCTCCGGCTGCATCCTATTCTCATAGACCTCCCGCAGCCGCAGCCTTAAGTCAAAAAGCATTTCGCGCCAGCGGCTCGCCTGGCCGTGCGCGGAGACAAGCGCGACGTCTTTGAGCGCGAAATCCACCTTTCGCGCCAGATAAAAGGAGCGCGCGTCGAAATTTCCCTCATTGACCGCTGTTTTCCACAATTCTACTGTTCCATTTAACACAAGGATTTCTCCGACGGAAGCGATGTCGGAATCTGAATATGCAAGGATCCGGTTACACGCGACCGGCTCCTGCACGGATCGATCATTTGGATGGGATCCCGCCTGATTTTCGATCAGGCAGGACGTCAATTCATAGAGATACTGATCATATTTGATCTGCTTTCCTGCCACTTTTCCCTGAACGGTAAGCGCAGTTCCGTCCACAAGCCCGGGCAGATAGCACGCCCGCTTCGCCTGCTCCCCCTGATACTGCCCAAACCCCAGAACAAACATCAGCGCACAGACGCTCACCCGGAAGCGGAGACGGCGCACATCACCGGAAAGATACCGCACTGCCCAGAGTGCGAACACCCATGCCGCAGCCGGAAGAAAAACTGCAGGCGCAGGACTTCTCCTGCCAAAATACGCAGCGCCAAGGATTCCGAGCAGGAAGCATACTGCCATTCCGCAAAATGGTCTTCGCAGCATACGCCTTTACTCCTCCTCCGTCCCAGTCTCCTCCAGGTCTCCTTTGCCGGAAGTATCCCCCTCCACAAGCTCCTGATTTCTTTCATACATATCCTCAAGCTTAAGGGTATCCCGGTAGACGCCGCTCGTGTCGCCGTTGATGGAGATCTGCACCTTATTGATCGCGGGCAGCTCACACAGCGAATTTACGATCGAATAGATGACCACCGGCTCGCTCACCTGGTAATCCTGATTGCGGAACCCCTCGTCCAGACTCACATAGCAGACGCCGTCCACGACCGAGACCTTCACCAGCTTGGTTCCCGCCGGGATTGCAGATTTCGCGCCCTTTGCGGACGGTCCCTCCAAAAGCTGCTCCATCACGAGCTTCTCCAGCGACACATTGCTGCTGTAATAGACCTCCTCGCGCACCTCCCGCACCAGAGCGTCCCCCGTGTCGTTTGCAAAATAGAGCGTCAGCGCGGTGTTCTGGATGGAATTGATCTGCTCTCCCGGATTTTCCACAAAGCTGTCCGCGCTCATACTGCCGATCAGATTGCCGTGCGAATCCGTAAGCGGCGCGTCCTCCACATAAAAATTCACGGTGTCCACACCTTTGATCTGCGTCATGGTACGCACGACCGCTGCCCGGCAGAGCACCTCCTCGACCGCCCCCATCTTCTTGTAATCCGCGTCAAACCACAGTGTCAGCAGTGCGCCGTCCAGCGAATATCTGGTGATCTCCACGTCGCTCGGCACCGGTTTGCGGTATTCCACCTCGTCCGTATCCGAGCAGAGCGCCGCCAGAAATTCCCGGATCAGATCCCCGGTCCTCGTCGATTCCGGCTCATACGCGACCGGAACGATCGCCGTCTTTTCCTTATTCAGATATTCGATATAATACGTGCTCTCCTCCGGCGCACCGCCGCAGCCGGAAAGCACTCCAAAAACCATACACAGAGCAAGCAGCCACGCCAGCATCCGCCTGCTGCCCCTTCCATACCTTTTTTCCTTTATTTTTTTCAACCTCATCTTCTCCTAAGAAATATAATTGAGCGGGATTCGGACATTGAAGATCGTGCCCTCCCCCTCCGTGCTAAACACCTTGATCGCACCGCGGTGCATCAGGATGGCATTTCTCGTGATCGCAAGTCCAAGCCCCGTGCCGCCGATCTCTCTGGAATGAGACTTGTCCACGCGGTAAAAGCGCTCAAAAATATGCTCCAGCGAATCCTCCGGAATCCCCATGCCGGAATCCTCCACCTTCAGATAGAAATACTGGTGGTCGGCGTTTAGGGAGACGTGCACCCAGCCGTCCTCCTTGTTGTATTTGATCGCATTTTCGATCAGGTTTGTGAACGCCAGCGTGATCTTCACCTCGTCGACATCCGCAGTAACCGGGCGGAAACTCTCCAACACCAGCTCCACCTTCTGCCTTTCCGCGATCGGCTTTAGGCGCTTTAGGATCGTCTCGACCAGCTCGTTGATATTCACCTGCGAAATATTCAGATCCGCCGCAGATTTATCCATCTTGACAAGGGAGAGCAGATCATTGATGATCTTCGTCTCACGCTCCACCTCGTTGCCGATATCCGCCATAAATTCCTGATACAGCTCGACCGGAGCATTCTCCATGCTGTTGATGGAATCCGCCAGAACCTTCATGGAAGTGAGCGGCGTCTTTAATTCGTGGGAGACATTCGACACAAATTCCTGTCTGGAATCATCGAGCACCTTCATTCTGCCGATCATCCCATTAAACTTCTCGCAGATCTCCTTTGTCTCTGTGTAATCATCGACCGCAAGGGCATCCTCGCCGTATCCGGTCTGCACCTCCTTGATCGACCGCGACAGCTTGTGCAGCGGTCTTACCAGCCACGACGCCACAAAATAGGCGATCGTTCCGATGATAAAAATACACGTCAGCATGATCACGGCTGTGCTCGTGGAGAGATATTCCAGATTCAGATTGATGCTGTCGGTCGACACACTGACCATCAGCACGCCGATGGTATACTTCTCCCCGGTCTCCTCCTCCATCTCTGTCAGCGGAAGCGTCATTTCAATATAGCGGTTTTTGGCGTCATATTTCGTGATCTCCTCCCCGCCAAAGCTTTTCATGACCTCCTCCGAGATGATCGTCTTTCCGTTGTCAAGCGCATAGGTATCGCGCACAATATGAAAGCTGTCGTCGATGATCATGACCCGCCCGTCATAAATCGTGGAGAGCTGCTCAATCTGTACATCCACCTCGCCCACGGTCTGCCCACTATTCAGATAATCACTGGAAACAATCTGATTTGCCAGTATCTTCGCCTGGCTCAAGATCTCACTCGTGCGGATAAACACCGCACGGTTTTCATAAGAACCGAGCATACCTGCACGGGACAGTACGCTCGGTATGATTCCTATCAGAAGAAACAAAAGGATCAGTCTCCACCTGAGACTTCCAAAAAAATCTGCTGCTTTCTTAAACTTCGTCATTCCATACACCTGTTTAATTCTCGGAATAGTAATATCCCACACCCCACTTGGTGTGCACATACCTCGGCTCACTCGGATTGCTCTCGATCTTCTCGCGCAGACGCCGCACATGAACATCCACCGTGCGCACATCACCCGGGTACTCATAGCCCCACACGAGATTCAAAAGATTCTCCCTGCCGTACACCTTGTTGGGATGATTGACCAGCAGTTCGAGAAGGTCAAACTCCTTCGCCGTCAGATTCACCTCTCTGCCCTGGATAAAAAGCCTCCGGCTCTCGCAATCCAGACGCAGATCGCCCGCCTCGACGACCTTCGCCTCCTCCTCTTTCTTTTTCTGCGCATTTCCCGAGGTCCGCCGCATGATCGCCTTGATCCTCGCCTTGACCTCCAGGATATTGAACGGCTTTGTGATATAATCATCCGCACCGTACTCCAGTCCCAGGATCTTATCCATGTCGTCTCCCTTTGCCGTCAGCATGACGATCGGCATATCGGAAAACTCACGGATCTGCTGGCACACCGCAAAGCCGTCGATCTTCGGCAGCATAATGTCCAGCAGGATCATGTCGTACACCGTCTCCCGCGCCATGCGCAGCGCCTCCTCGCCGTCATAGGCGCAGTCCACCTCCATGCCGTCCTGCTCTAAGCTAAAGCGGATTCCCTTCACAATCAATTTTTCATCATCTACCACAAGAACCTTCTTCGCCATCTCACTTCACCCTTATATTATCCTTTATCCGGTTATAAAGCCCCTCTTTGATGCCGGTCACATTCATGATCTCTTCAATGGAGGAAAAACCTCCGCACTCGTTCCGGTAAGCCAGAATATCATCCGCCTTCGACTGCCCGATGCCTGGGAGCGTCATCAGCTCCTCGCCGGTCGCCGTGTTAAGATTCACGCGCCCGTCTGTCTCTGCCGGTTCTCCCGCAGCGCCACCCGAAACATTCAGCGCGTCCGTGCCGACGCCTGCCTGCGCTTCCTCCACCGTCGGCAAAAATATCATCTGCCCGTCACTGACTGTCTCCGCCTGGTTGACAGAAGCCGCGCTCGCCTCCGCTGTCAGTCCGCCCGCAAGCTGTATCACCTCATAGATCCTGCTGCCGGACGGCACCTCATAGACCCCGGGATGCGCCACCGCGCCGCACAGATAGACATAACAGATCGCATCTGGCTCCTGTCCCTCTGCTGCAGAAACCTCCTGCGCCCTCTCCTGTTCCTCCGTCCCGGGAACATCCCCTGCCGGCTGCTTCTCCCCGGACACATCGCCTTCCCCGGCGCTCTCTGTCCCGGCAGCCGCAGTCTCTGCGACCGCCTGTTCCAGATAAACCTGCTCTTCCCCGCCGCAGCCCACGCCAAAAAGGCACAGAACTGCCGCGATGATCATCATTTTTACTCTCAAGTTCATAAGCACTCTCCTTCTGATTCCGAATGAAGGAGTCCTCAATGCCCATTACTTCCATTCTAGCGAAAATTTATGCCCCTGACAAGGGGCATTGGATGTTTTTTCAGAAATATTTAGAGATCGTCTCTTCCAGCGATACCCAGAAATCCTTGGCGTCGACAGAATCCGACACCAGAACCGCAGATTCGTAGGCGTCAAACGCCACCTGCTCCACCCAGTCCGGCTCCGCGGACGGGATCACCGAATAGTGACCGCTCAGATCGTGGAGTTCTCCCGCCATCGTGACTGTCGCAAAGTAGGCAAAATCTGCCGCCTCCTCTCCCTTTTCCGAAAAATCGTTCACGACCAGCATATCCGTGATCGCGCAGGGATCCGCCGGCAGCGTATCGTTCAGATCCGGGATCTGCATCAGGGAATACTCGTAGCCTTCCAGCCGATACAGAGAGCTCGTGTCGATCATTGCCGACAGCGTTCTTCCGCCCAGAAAATTCTCGATAATGCTCTCCTCGGACACCGTCTGGGCATCCACGGAGAAGGACTCAAGGATTTTCTCAAAATATGCCAGATCCTGCTGGTACAGTTCCTCATTATAGATGACATTCAGTTTCTCCGCCTCCGTCTTTTCGAAGGTCACACTGTTTGAGATAAACGGAAAATCATAGAATGCGTCGTTGACGTCCCACTCCAGCAGATAGGACACATTCTCCGGCGGCTCGTTCGCATCGGAGTAGTCGATGAGCGCCTGAAGCGAATCCGGCGCCGTCTCAAAATAGCCGTTCTGGTAGACAAACACGCAGGTGTGAAAGCTTAACGGATAGCCGAGCAGCTTCCCCTGATAGGTCGACGCCGTCACCGCATTTTTCGCCGCCCGCGCCGCGCTGACATCGTTCTCATTCACGGAAACAAGACCATAGCGATACGCCTCCTCCAGATTGTCCCCTGAAATCAGGTAGACGTCCGGAAAAGCCCCGTCCTGCATGGTCTCATCATAGATCGCGCCGATATAATCCGGCACACTCTGGCACTGCACTGCCACCTTGACCCCCGTTTTGTCAAAATAAGCCCGCGCTGCCTCCTCAAAGAATTTTGTATAACTCTCATCCTCATACCAGAATACCACATCTGCAGCGGCACTTTGGTACGCCTCGTCATAAGCCGCCTCCGTATCCGTGGAAGGTTCGCCGCCCTTCCCCATGATGTCGTGCAGACCGCTCTTTGTCACGCCAACTGCCGCGAGCACCAGCACTCCGCCGATCGCCGCCGCAGACAATAATTTCTTTTGTAATGCTTCCATTTTTCTTCCCTATGCTCTGTTTATATTTTACCGACTGCACGAAAGACAGTGGAAAGCTTCTCTGCCATCTTGTCTATGTGCTCTTTTTCGATAATCAGCGGCGGTACAAAACGAAGCACATCCGATCCTGCCGTGAGCACGATAAGCCCCCCGGAAAGCGCCTGCGCGGCAATCTCTCCGACCGGCTTTTTGCAGACCAGTCCCTGCATCAGCCCCAGCCCCCTGCGCTCCGTCACAAAATCAAAGGACGCTGCAAGCTCATCCAGCTTTTGCTCCAGATACGGCGCAACCTCATTCACGTGTCCTGTGACATCGTCGCGCTCCATCATCCTTAGCACCGTTGTCACCGCAGCTCCCGCCAGGGGATTGCCCCCGTAGGTCGTGCCGTGGTCGCCCGGCGCAAGAGATCTTTTCGCCACGCGCTCCGTCATGAGAAATGCGCCGACGGGAACACCGCAGCCGAGCGCCTTCGCCGCCGTCAGAATGTCCGGCTTCACGCCGTAGCGCTGCCACGCGAACATCGCGCCGCATCTTCCCATCCCGCACTGGATCTCATCGAGGATCAGCAGAATGTCATGCGCATCGCAGAGTGCGCGCACACCCTCTAAAAACTCCGCCGTGGCAGGATAAATTCCACCCTCGCCTTGTACTGTCTCCAAAATAATAGCACAGGTTCGCTCATTTATCAAAGCTTTTACGCTTTCTAACTGATTAAATTCTGCAAAACGCACGCCGGGCAGCAGCGGCTCAAACGGTTCCCTGTAATGCGCGTTGCCCGTGACGGACAAAGCTCCCAGACTTCTGCCGTGAAACGAGTGGTTCATCGCGATGATCTCGTGTCCCGCATGACCGTCCCGCAGGTACGCATATTTCTTCGCCGCCTTGACTGCCCCCTCGACCGCCTCCGTGCCGCTGTTCGTAAAAAAGACGCGCTCCATGCCCGCCGCCTCTGTGAGAAGCTTTGCCGCCTCCGCCACCGGCTCATTGTAGTACAGATTGGAGATGTGCAGCAGCTTGTCGACCTGCGCCTTTACCGCTGCGCCATACTCCTCATTCCCATAGCCGAGCGCGCTGACCGCGATGCCCGCGCCGAAATCGAGGTATTCTCTGCCGTCTGTATCATAGAGATACACGCCCCTTCCGTGGTCAAACACGACCGGAAAACGGTTGTAGGTGTGGAGGATGCTGTCTTCGGCGTCCTTTATGATCTCTTCTCTATTCCTGCCCATAACCCTGCTCCTTATCCCCGAGGATCGCCGTGCCGATCCCCTGATTTGTAAAGATCTCCAGCAGCAGACAGTGGGCGATCCTTCCGTCCAGAATATGTACGCGCGACACGCCGTTTTCAATGGCGTCGATACAACTGTTTAGCTTCGGCAGCATACCGCCCCCGATCAGTCCGCCGCCAATCAGGGCGTGCGCCTCCTCCACATTCAGTTCGGAGATCAGCGTCCCCTTGTCCGCCGGGTCTTTATAAACGCCCTCAATGTCCGTCAGAAACGCCAGTTTTTCCGCATTCACCGCCTTTGCGATCGCACACGCCGCATCGTCCGCATTGATGTTGTAGCTCTGGTATTTGTCATCCATGCCGACCGGACAGACGATCGGAAGAAAATCCTTTTCCAGAAGGTCATGGAGGATCTTTGGATTGACCTCTGTGATCTCCCCGACAAATCCGATATCCTCGCCGTCCGCATATTTTTTCTTTACCTTCAGCAGGCCGCCGTCCTTGCCGCTGACGCCAACCGCATTGACGCCGAGCTCCTCAACGAGCGCCACCAGCGATTTGTTGACCTTGTTTAACACCATCTCCGCGATCTCCATCGTCGCCGCGTCCGTCTTGCGCAGCCCGTTCACAAACACGGGCTTCATGCCCGCCTTTTCCACCCAGCGGCTGATCTCCTTGCCGCCGCCGTGCACGATGATCGGCTTAAATCCCACCAGCTTCAGCAGCGTCACGTCCTGGATGACATGGCGCTTTAACTCCTCGTCCACCATCGCGCTTCCGCCGTATTTTACCACAATGATCCTCCGGTTAAACTCCTGGATATACGGCAGCGCCTCGATCAAAACCTCCGCCTTGCCGAGCAGGCTCTGCATATTTTTCTCGTCCATATTTCCTCCATTCCGAAACGGTTTTTCACACTTTTTTCCGTGCTACGAGCGGTAATCCGCATTGATCTTCACATAGTCGCAGGTTAAGTCGCAGCCCCACGCCGTCGCCTCAAAACTTCCCATCTTAATGTCCGCAATGGCTGTCACCGCAGGCTCGGAAAGGATTTTCGCCGCCTCTTCCTCGCTGTAATCCACCGCCACACCGTCCTTTAAAATCCTGATTTTTCCGGCAGCGCTCTCAAAGAACAGATCCACCCTCTCCGGGTCAAACCTGGCACCGGAATAGCCCATCGCACAGAGGATCCTTCCCCAGTTCGCGTCGTGCCCGCAGATCGCCGCCTTTGTCAGACTGGAGCTTACCACGGACTTGCTCAAAATCTTCGCCTGCTCCTTCGACTCCGCTCCTATGACCTTCACCTCAAACAGCGCCGTCGCCCCCTCGCCGTCGCCCGCCATCATCTTCGCCAGCGTCTCGTTGACGCAGTGGAGCGCCTCGCAGAATGTCCGGTAGTCCTCATTTTTTTCTGCGATCAGCGGATTTTCCGCCATGCCGTTTGCCAGGAGCAGGCAGGTATCGTTCGTGGACGTATCGCCGTCCACCGAAACCATGTTGTAGGTGTCCTCCACATCCGCGCGAAGCGCCTCCTGCAGAAGCTCCTGCGTGATCGCCGCGTCTGTCGTGACAAAGCTTAGCATCGTGCACATATTCGGATGGATCATGCCAGACCCCTTGCACATCCCGCCGACCGTCACCGTCCTGCCGCCGAGCTCCACCATGACAGCCGCCTCCTTCGGATGGGTGTCGGTCGTCATGATCGCCTGCGCCGCTGCGTGTCCGCCCGCCCAATCCGCCGTAAGCGCGCCCGCAAGCACGTCGATCCCCGCGCAGATGCGCCCGATGGGAAGCTGCATACCGATCACTCCGGTGGACGCCACAAGCACCTGATCCTCCGGCACGTGTAAGACCTCGCCCGCTTTCTTCGCCGCCTTGCGACAATACTCCATGCCCTCCTGTCCCGTGCAGGCGTTGGCGATCCCCGCGTTGACGACGACCGCCTGCGCCTGCTTCGTCTCGTACACCACACGCTGGTCCCATTTCACCGGAGCTGCCTTCACAATATTTGTTGTGAATGTTCCAGCCACAGCGCACGGAATCTCGCTATACAAAAGCGCCATGTCCATCCTGTCCTGATATTTGATCCCGGCTGCCACGCCTGCCGCCTGAAATCCTTTTGCCGCGGTAACTCCGCCCTTGATCTGATCCATGTTTCTCCTCCATTCCAAAGCGATCTTCTTTTCTGTGCGGCTTAAGTGCCGCATCCCTCACGGGTTATAGGTCGTGATATTTTTCTCGTTCAACACATATTCATAATAGTTGACGTCCTCCCGGAACGACCAGCCAAGCCCCTGCCAGAAACGGTTGCCAATCTCATTGCTGCAAAATGCGATCAGATTGACCCTGCTGATCTGCTCGGCGGCAAGCGCCTCAAGACAAGCAGCAACCAGCGCCTGCCCGATGCCGTGCTTGCGGTGATCCTCCCGCACGCACACATGGTAGAGACAGCCCCGTCTCCCGTCATGCCCGCAGAGGATCGCGCCCACGATCTCGTCCCCGCTGACCGCCACCATGCAGGTCGTTGGATTTCTCTTGAGAAAGCGGGTCACGCCCTCCGCAGAGTCATCCAGGCTCCGTATTCCAAAGCCGTGGATCCCGGTCCACAGACCGTATACTTTTTCATAATCCGCAGGCTGCATCACGCGGATCTTCCATTTCTGTGTATCCATGCCAAAACTCCTTCTGCCGTCTGCTGTCAGAGGGTGCAGTCCCTCTCTATGGAAACAGCGGTACAAGCCGCAGTCCTTCCTCCTCGGCGCATCCGAACAGCAGATTCATATTCTGCACTGCCTGCCCGGCAGCACCCTTGACCAGATTGTCAAGCGCTCCCATCAAAATGATGCGTCCCGTCCGCTCATCGATCCGGAAGCCGATATCCACATAGTTGCTCCCCTCCACCCACTTCGTCTCCGGACACTGTTTTGCCGGAAGCACGCGGATAAAACGCTCCGCTCCATAATATTTTTCGTAGACGGAGGCGATCTCCTCGTGCGAGGGGAGACTGCCGTCCGGTTTTCCCACCAGAGACGCATATTCTGTCACGAGAATGCCGCGGTTCATCGGCACAAGATGCGGAGTAAAATTCACCGTGACCTCCTTCCCTGCCGCATAACCCAACTGCTCCTCGATCTCCGGCGTGTGTCTGTGTTCCGCGACGCCGTACGCCTTAATGTTCTCGTTGACCTCACAGAAAAGATTTGGCAGCTTCGTACCTCTTCCCGCACCGGAAGTCCCGGATTTCGCATCGATGATCAGTGTGGACGGGTCGATCAGCCCTTCCTTCACCAGCGGATACGCCGTCAGGATCGAGCAGGTCGTATAGCAGCCGGGATTTGCCACAAGCCGCGCACCCTTCACCTTTTCCCGGTTGATCTCGCACAGACCGTAGACTGCCTCAGCGATAAACTGCGGGCTTTTGTGCTCCAGATGATACCACTGCTCGTAGACATTCACATCCTTCAGCCGGAAATCCGCAGACAGATCGATGATCTTTGTCTTGTTTAAGATCTCCTCCGTCAGCACACCTGCCAGAAATCCCTGCGGCGTCGCGGTGAAGATCACATCCGACTGCTCCGCCAGTTTTTCCATATTGTCATCCAGGCACGCCGCGTCCACGATCTGAAACATATTGCGGTAGACCGACGCATAGCTCTCATCCATATAGCTTCTCGAGCCGTACCACACGATCTTAACATCCTTGTGTCCCGTCAAAAGCCGCACCAGCTCATTGCCCGCATACCCGGTCGCCCCGATAATTCCTGCCCTTATCATTCCAACTCCCCTTCCACAACATTTTCTTTTGCATAATTATACATCTATGCATCCGTTTATGCAATATATTTTTTGTAATAATTCTTTTAATTGTCATTTTTGTATATGGTGATGTATTTTTATTAGTTATTTATGTATATTTTTTCACTTGCCATTTTAGAATGTTTATTGTATATTGGATTTAGTGATTTTACAGAAATACATAAAGAAAGGATCTTTACGATTATGAAGGAAAAGGTTATTTTGGCTTATTCCGGCGGACTGGACACAACCGCCATCATCCCCTGGCTAAAGGAGAATTACGATTACGAGGTCATCTGCTGCTGCATCGACTGCGGGCAGGAGGAAGAACTGGACGGACTGGAAGAACGCGCGATCTCATGCGGCGCTTCCAAATTATATATTGTAGACATCATCGACGAGTTCTGTGACGACTACATCATGCCGTGCGTGAAGGCAAACGCTGTATACGAGAACAAATATCTGCTCGGCACCTCGATGGCGCGCCCGCTGATTGCAAAAAAACTGGTGGAGGTTGCCAAAAAAGAAGGCGCTGTCGCGATCTGCCACGGTGCGACCGGAAAGGGCAACGACCAGATCCGCTTTGAGCTCGGCATCAAGGCGCTCGCACCGGAGCTTAAGATCATCGCCGCATGGAGAGACGACAAGTGGACGATGCAGTCGCGTCAGGACGAGATCGATTACTGCAAGGCACATGGCATCGATCTCCCATTCTCTGCGGACACCAGCTACAGCCGCGACCGCAATCTCTGGCACATCAGCCACGAAGGACTTGAGCTGGAAGATCCTGCCGTAGAGCCGGATTATGACCATCTTTTAGTGCTCGGCGTATCGCCGGAGAAGGCGCCGGACGAAGGTGAATATGTGACCATCACATTTGAAAAAGGTGTTCCGACCGCAGTCAACGGCAAACAGATGAAGGTCTCCGACATTATCCGTGAACTAAATGTTCTTGGCGGCAAACACGGCGTCGGTATCGTGGATATCGTGGAAAACCGCGTGGTCGGCATGAAGTCCCGCGGTGTTTACGAGACGCCGGGTGGAACGATCCTGATGGAGGCGCACCAACAGCTGGAGGAACTGGTTCTCGACCGCGCCACTATGGACGTGAAAAAGGATATGGGAAATAAGCTGGCGCAGATCGTATATGAGGGCAAATGGTTTACACCTCTGTGTGACGCCGTGCAGGCATTCGTGGAATCCACGCAGGAATATGTCACCGGAGAGGTGAAGTTTAAACTCTACAAGGGAAACATCATCAAGGCGGGAACGACCTCCCCGTACTCTCTGTACAGCGAGTCGCTCGCAAGCTTTACGACCGGGGATCTCTATGACCACCACGACGCGGAGGGCTTTATCACACTGTTCGGTCTGCCGTTAAAGGTTCGAGCGATGAAACTTCAGGAGATCGGAGCTAAAAATAAATACGAGTAGCCGAATACCAAAAAGGGGCTGTTGCAAAAGTAGATAAATAATCTACTGGAGCAACAGCTCCGTTTTTATGCCATAAAACAGAAAACGGACTCCGAAGAGTCCGCAATCCATGGTATAATAAGATATGACGAATAACTTAATCTATCACAAAAATTATACCGAATTCGGCGAACCTTATCAACTGGTTTTGCCATTAAATTTAGAAGGTCTGGTTCCTGATGATGATTCTGTCCGACTGCTGAGCCACGAACTGGAGGATTTAGAGAGACTATGAAATTTGAGGAAATCCATTATACGATTTCTTTTCATCCGAATCAATCTCCATTCCATGCTCTGCCAAAAAATCTTTCTCCAATATCATAACCATTGACATACTTTTTCACAGCTGTTATATATAAGACAAGGGTGAAAAGCCCGTGTTTACAGACTTTCACCCTTCACTATAAGAGACAAAAATGGAGATTTTTATGAACAAAAGAATCCGATTCGCCGCCATCGACCTTGACGGCACTTTATTCGACAACCACAGCCGCATCTCTCCGCGCAATCAGGAGATCATCGAAAAATGTATCGCGCAGGGCGTTACCATCGTCATTGCAACCGGACGTCCCTACGCCGGGCTTCCGATGGAGGAACTCTCCCGCCTCGGCGTCCGCTACGCCATCACGGCAAACGGAGCCGCGGTCTACGCCCTGCCGGAAAAGAACTGTATTTACGAGAGCTGCTTTTCTCCCGATGTGATCTGCCCGATCCTAAGAGAGCTCCAGCGGAAGGAAATCCATCTGGACATCTTTGTAAACGGGGAAGGGTACAGCTTAAACGACTGTATTCCACGCATCGACCGCATGGATATGCCGGAATCCATCCGCACCTACATCAAAAAGACGCGTTTTCTGACAGACGACCTCGCCGCGCTTGTGGAAAACGAACAGATCGCCGTACAGAAGGCAGTCGCCAACTTCTACCCGCTTCCCGACGGGACCTTTCTCTACCGCGACGAAGCCATCCGGCTGCTTGCCGCCTGCCCGGACATCACCTTTCTCTCGGGCGGCTACCACAACCTGGAATTTACCAAAGCCGGGACAAGCAAGGGCTCAAGCCTCCTGTTTCTCTGCCGGCACCTCGGCATTTCCAGAGAGGAGACGCTCGCCATCGGCGACACGCAGAACGATCTCGACATCTTACAGACCGCAGCAATCGGCGTCGCCATGGGCAACGCGATCCCGGAGGTCAAAAAAAGCGCCGACTTCATCACTCTCACGAATGAGGAAGACGGTGTTGCACACGCACTGGAACATTTTATTCTCAACGGGTGATGATCCCTCCCCCGGCGACATACTCGCCGTCGTAGAAGACAACCGCCTGCCCGGGTGTCACCGCCCGGACGGGCTCTTGAAATTCACAGCAGATCTCATCCTCTGCGGTTCTTCTCACCACGCACCTGCTGCCCGCATGGGAGTAGCGTATCTTGGCGACAAGCTCCGTGTCCTCACGGATATCCGGCAGCGACATGAAATTCAGCCGGTTCGCATACAGTCTGTCCGTAAACACATCTTCATTGGATCCCAGCACCACCTCGTTCGTCTCCGGACGGATCTCCGTCACAAACACCGGGTATCCGAGCGCGATCCCAAGTCCTTTCCGCTGCCCGACCGTATAGTGCGTGATCCCCTTATGCCTGCCGAGGATCTCCCCCTGCATGGACACAAAATTTCCCGGGGGTGGCACGAGACTGCCGCACTCTCTGTCGATAAATCCCGCATAGTCGTCATCCGGGATAAAGCAGATCTCCTGACTGTCCTTCTTGTGCGCCACCATCAGTCCGATGTCCTCCGCGATCGCACGGATCTCCTCCTTGGTGTAAGCCCCGACCGGCATCAGCGTGTGCGCAAGCTGCTCCTGCGTCAGATTAAACAGCGCGTACGTCTGGTCTTTCGCCGCCGTGACAGAATTGCGGATGGCGTATCTGCCATTGGAAAGTCTCTCGATCCTCGCGTAATGCCCGGTAGCGATATAGTCCGCGCCGATCTCAAGGCTGCGGCGCAGCAGCGATTCCCACTTCACATAGCGGTTGCAGGCGATGCACGGGTTGGGCGTGCGCCCTTTCAAGTATTCCGCCACGAAATAATCCATGACATTTTCCTTGAATTCACGCTTGAAATTCATCACATAATATGGGATCTCAAGTCTCTCTGCCACGCGTCTGGCATCCTCCACCGCAGAGAGTCCGCAGCATCCGCCGTTTTCCGCCTCCGCGAAATGATCCTCATCCTGCCAGATCTGCATCGTCACGCCGATGACCTCGTATCCCTGCTCCTTTAACAGCCATGCCGCCACGGAGGAATCCACGCCTCCCGACATTCCGACCACTACTTTTTTTCCTGCCATTACTCTGTCTTTTCCTGCATCACTTTATTTTATCCTCCGCTCTCTCAGATCACAGAGTTATAGATCTCACCTGTCTGGTAATTATAGGTGTAAATGCCGTTTTTACCGTAAGTGTTCGCCCGCGCTGCCTCCGTCTTTGCGTAGGATTCGATCAGCGCCGCCTGCGTGTCGATCTGGAAACCGTAAGAGCCGCGTGTGTGGAACAGATCCTTCACCTGATCCATATCCGCTTTCTTAAACGCTTCCTCATCGATCTTTAGCGTGTTGCCCTCGCCGATGGTGATGCCTACCTCCGCAAGCATCCGCTCGTTCACCTTCGTGTAATTGACCATATTTCGCGCAGCGCGCAGAATACTCTTGGTATTCGACTCCTCCGCCTCGTCGAGAAGCTCGTTATAATCCTTCACAAACGCGCTGACCGCCTCATAGATGGCTTCCGTGTCATACTCCATCTTCGTGGCGCCGGACTCGTCCTTCGTCTCCACCTTCTCAAAGACGGAATCCTTCCCGGATGCCGTCAGAGCCTCCGCGGAATCCCTCATTCCGGACGCAGCATCCTCGATGCGCGCAAGCGTTTTGGAATCATCCTTGGACGTGTTTGTCGAAAGGACGTCCTTGATCTCATCACTGTTCTCGCTGTCGCTGTAATAGGCGTCCAGCAGCTTAAAATAACTGCCGCTGCGGATCGTCGCATAATCGACATAGCTGATGCCAAGCATATCCGTACCGCCGCCGGACGAAAACGGATTGCGGTTCGTCCGGTTACTGTCCAGACTGGAAAATAAAACCCCGATCGACGCCGAATCATATCCTGAAATCGTAGCCATATTATCACTCCCTTGAAAAATCCAACTTCCGTGTTCCACTTTTCTATACTACTATATTAGACAAAATCGCGGGACTTTTCAAGCTTTTTCCGATAAAATTCCTCTGACCGCGTTATGATCCGCACTTTTTGATCCGGTTTAACCGCTCGTTGACCGCGAGCATCTCCTCCTTCGTCAGTCCCGATCCCGTTGCTCCCATCAGATTCATCAGGCGGATCGCGGTAAAGCTTCCCATCATCTCCATCATTTTTTCTGCATTTTGCAGGGACGCCTCCGGCTTATCCCCGCTGCCGCCAGCCATGCGGCCCATCACGCCGCCCATGATCTCCTGCACCAGGGTTCTTCCCTCCGCAGACTTTACGATCTCCGACAGCTTGTCATTGAGCGAATAATATCCCTCCGGCGCGGTGATGTCAAACCAGTTTAGGACTGCTCCCTTTTCCCTTAAACGGTAAGCCTCGTGAAAGGTCTCTGTTTTACGGATCAGGCTCTCGTCGCGGCATTCTCCCGCGACCGCCGCAAGCTCTGTCTCTCCCTCGTTTGGAACATCAAAATAAAAGAAATGCTCCGCGGATTCTTTTGCGCCGAGACTTTTCCCGTTTGCAAACAGTTCCACCATAGGCTGGTTTGAGTAGACTGTCACCTTCGTCACCGGCTCCACGCGGTCCACATACCGTTTGCCGCAGATATGCACAAACGGCTCGTCCGACAGCCATGCCTTGTAGGCATAGAAGGCGTCCTTTTTGTATTTGCGGTCAAAAGTCACAAGACCTTTGTGGTTCTGCCCGTTCTCTCCACCCTCGTTGCGCGCGTCCGCGCCGAAGTCAAACATATTCCACACGTGCGTCGCCCATAGGTATTTCCGCGTGAAAAGCTGTTTGATCAGCTCCTCATGATAATATGCCTGATATTCCTCCGTGTAATCGCCCTGCTCGGGGTTTGAGGTGTGCCAGTTTAACGCCTCGCAGCCATACTCGCTCACGCCGATGGGCAGCTTTGGGAATTCTTTGTGAAACCGGTCAAGCCACGGTCCGTTCATCGACACGTCCCCGCCATACCAGCCGAAATAGTGGTTGTAGGAAACCACGTCCGGGATCTGGATATACGGGTCGTGGATGTCGCACATCGACACGACTGCCACCGTGGTCAGTCTCGTGCCATCCAGCTTGTGCACCAGATCATTCAGGATGCGGTGGTTTTCCAACAGATCGGGCGTAGAGCTTCCGGTCATCGTGATCTCATTCGACAAGCCCCACACCACGATCGACGGATGATTATAATTCTGTATCACAAGCTCCTTCATCTGGGAGACCGTATTTTCGCGCCCGGACGGCATATGGCTGGAAATATAGGGAATCTCCGCCCAGACCACCATTCCTCTCTCATCACACAGATCATAGAAATACTGGTCGTGCTGATAATGAGCCAGACGGATCGTTGTCGCTCCCAGCTCACAGATCAAGTCCATATCCTCCCTGTGATGCTCCGGCAGAAGCGCGTTTCCGATGCCCCAGCGGTCCTGATGGCGGGAAACGCCGCGCAGCGGATACTCCTCTCCGTTTAAAATAAAGCCTCTCTCCGGATCGATCTCATAAGTACGGCATCCAAAACGGGTCAAGACCCGATCCAGTTTCCGCTCCCTCTCTGTGAGCAAAACCTCCGCCGTGTACAGATACGGGTCTTTCCTTCCATTCCAAAGGTGCACGGATGGAAGATCAAACACCGCCTGTGTCTCCGAGACGGCAGCCGTTTTCTCACCGACAATGTTCCCCTCCCCGTCCCAGATACGGAATGTCAGGCGCTGATCCGTTTTTGCATTTGTCAAAAATACCTCCACGGAAACCTTTGCATCCGCTCCCGTCACCTCGGGCGTCACCAGAATCCCCGGTCCCCCGTAATAATCAAGATCAAAATGCGAGGCGCTCACCGCAATGATCTTCACATCGCGGTAAAGTCCTCCATAAAACGTAAAGTCCGCATTCTGCGGGTACACCCTATCGTTGACGCCGTTGTCCACCGCAACCACAACAAGATTCTCCTCCTGTGTGAGCGCATCCGTGATATTGACACGCCAGGTGGAATACCCGCCGTCATGACACGCAAGCTTCGACCCGTTGATATACACCTCAGCGGAGGCGTTCGCTCCGCCAAACTCCAGATAGTAGACCTCCGCCTCCGGAAGTTCACTTTTTTTGATGATATTGGCATAGTACGCCGTCCCGCGATAGTAATCGTTGCCGCCGTCCTGCCCGTCAATGTCATTCCATGTATGCGGCAGATTCACCCAGCACCACTTCTTTGGCATCTGCTGCGGGACGCTCGCCGCCTCTTTTGAAAACGCCCATTTTGTATGAAAGCTGACCATTTCTCTCATCTGTTTTTCCCTCCTGTCACCGTGCCTTATTTTCTTCCGGTATATTACAAAAACCGGCACACTTCTTATTCTAACATATTTTGGGCAAAACACTCTGTAAAAATACATCGTCAGTCTTTAGTCGATCATCCGGATCCGCTCCACAAGCGTCTGTCTCTTGGAATACCAGACTGCCACTACCGCAAAGATGCCTGTCACCGCAAGCAGTGCAATGGCAAACACGAGGAGTTCCGTTACCGGAAAACAGTATACCAATTCTCCAAAGAGCTGGAACCCGTTCAGCGCGCGCACAAGCATGGCACCGACCGCGCCGCCCAGTACCACGGCAATGCCAAGCGTCGCCAGCACATACCACAAACATTCTGCAACCAGCATGAAGGACACCTGTCTTGCCGTCATCCCAATGGACTGTAACACGCCAAGCTCCTGCTGCCTTGCGATCAGATTCGTCATCAGCGTATTCACCAGATTCACCAGTGAGAACAAGAATAAAAACGCCAAAAGCAGATAGATGCCACCCGCCATCTGCATCAGATATGTCTCATACACCGCTGCGACATCCGTCCGCGCTGTAATCTCAAGTACCGGATTTTCCAGCAACTGAAAGATCGCTGTGCGCAGCGCATCGCTGTCCGTTCCGGTATGGACATTCCAGCAGGTATCAAGGTTCGCAATATCGGGATAAATTTTATGTGCCACGTCCTCCGGCATCGCAAAGAGCGCTCCGATCCCCGTGCCGTCAGAGGCGCCGCTCTTTGCAATGCCCATCACGGTAACCTCGAACGTTCCGCCATCCGGCAGACGCACGGCAAGACGGTCTCCTACCGCGGGTGTATAGTCGTAGTACATCGCCAGAAGATGGTCAGAAGCGTCCGTAATGATGATACCGTTCTGCTCTGCCAACTCGTCATAGTCCGCAGTCCCCTCTATAAGAGCATCCTGCGGCAGCCACCGCTCCATCATTTCCCGGTTAAATACCTGTATCTGAAACCACTCCTTCTTCCCCGGCAGCACAAGTTCCGCCGCCGTACACTGGTGCGGTGTGACCTTCTCTACCCCGTCCAGCGCCAGAAGCTCCTTCTGCAGGCTCTCATTTAGCGGATTGTCCCGTGCCGTGTCGGGAATGTTCTCAAACCCCACCGAGTCATGCCATGAGATCGTATAATTGGCACCGTCCCCCATCGCCGCAACCGCCATGTTTTCCACATCGATCGAGCGCAGGACCGTCGCTGCCGCCAGCACAAAGACGCCCGTCATGCCAAGCGACACAAGCGTCATCACCGCCTTTTTTCTGCTCCGGTAAAAATTCATCCCCGCCAGCGTCGCAGGCGTGATGCGACGGGCACTCCTGCGCCCTTTTCTGCAGTCTGTATCCGCCGTGTAACCGCTGTTCCGCACCGCCTCAATCGGAGAGACCTTCGCCGCCAGACGCACCGGTGTGTTGGTCGATAAAAATACCATGAAGGCTGTCGCCGCCACAACGCCCAACAGATACGGAAGATTTCCCGAAAAGCTCCAGTAAGCGGGATTCGTAAAATAACCGACCGCCCCGCCGATGAGCAGCCCCACCGAAATTCCGACAGCCGAGAGAACTGCTCCCTCGCGGCGCACAATGCGGCGGATCTGTTTCGGCGTTGTTCCGATGACCTTGAGCCTTCCGTACTCCCTCAGCTTTCCACGCACCGAAATATAAAAAATACTGTAAATGACAAACGCGCAGGCAACCAGGATCAAAAGCGCAACCGGCACATAGACCAGCGTGCTCCCCGCGCGAAAGCCTTGCATATCAAAATAGTTCGAGCTGTAAAAAATCTGATCCTCCAAAACGCCTTCCCCGGCAAGAAACTCCGCAATATCCGCCTTTAGCTGATCCATATCCGGACTTTTGTCCGCCCCCACAAAGCGAAGGCGAAACTCAAACAACGGCTCTCCCTGCGCCATCTCCTCCACAAATTCCCGTGAAACGATCAGCATAAAATAGCGCGAGGTGTTTTCCGCATCCATGATTCCGGTCACGGTGTAGTCCTGCTCGCCCATCCCAAGATTCATATGGATTTTTTGTCCGGTCTCCACCGGCAGGTGAAAATACTCCAAAAATGCGCGCTCCACCAGAATCTCATCCGCGCGCCGGGGCATCTCTCCCGTATAGGGAGGCTTTTTCCCAAGCTCCATCCAGTTTTCATCCGCATATTCCACGCTCAGCACGCTGTCCTCATAACGCGATGTGCCATAGTCCTGCGACAATCCAAACCTTTCCACCTTCGGATTTGCCGCAAGCCTGTCGATCATCGCCTGATCACAGTTTACGACAACCGCCTGGTATTGTCCCCTGATATCATCCTCTGTCTTGCGTTCCAACGCAGAGGCCGAGCAAAAAATTGCCACCATAAGCGCAGATGCCAGCGCGATTGCCAGGATCACAAAGAGATTGCGCCGTCTGTCTGCCTTCATGCTCCGGTTTGCCAGTTTTTTTACGATGGCGTTCGTATCATTCTCAAATGGTAAATTCATTCCGCCACCCCCTCTAATCGACAATTCTTCCATCTTCAATCCGCACAATACGGTCTGCGAGCTGCGCGATCTCATCATTGTGGGTAATCATTACGATCGTCTGATGGAATTCCCTGCCTGTCCGCTGCAAAAGCCCCAGCACATCCGCGCTCGTTTTGCTGTCGAGATTTCCGGTCGGCTCGTCCGCCAGCACGATCGCCGGCTTTGTGATCAGCGCGCGGGCGATCGCCACCCTCTGCTGCTGTCCGCCGGAGAGATTATTTGGCATATTGGAAAGCTTCTCCTCAAGCCCCAGCATCCCGACGACCTCCGCCATAAATTTCCGGTCGACCGTATCCCCGTCGAGTTCCACCGGAAGCGCAATGTTCTCATACACATTCAAGATTGGCACCAGATTGTAATTCTGGAAAATAAATTCGATATTTCTGCGCCGGAAGATCGTAAGCTGCTCGTCATTCATCTTTGCAAGTTCTTTTCCCCGCACCATCACACTCCCCGACGTCGGATTATCAAGCCCGCCCATCATGTGTAAAAGTGTGGATTTGCCCGAGCCCGATGTCCCGACAACCGCCACAAATTCTCCTTCCTCCACCGAAAAACTCACGCCGTCCAGCGCCCTTGTAATGTTCGGCTCTGTGCCATAATATTTTTTTAGGTCTGTTGTCTGTAAAATGGTCATACAAATACCGCCTTTCTTTTTAGATAGGCATATCTTACCTCCCAAATGTTGCAGAAATGTCCTAAAATAGATTCTTTTTTATCTCTACCTTGTTTTTCTTTTTCTTATCCTATATAATACCCCGTACAATAACGGTACAGTCAAGTGAGGATTTTTATGCGAAAGGAACAGGACACGCTCTTTACGATCGGGCAATTTGCAGCCCTCCATGAAATCAATAAGAAAACCTTAATGTGGTATGATGAAATCGGTCTGCTAAAGCCTGCGTGCACCGGAGAAAACGGCTACCGCTATTACAGCTACCGGCAAAGTGCGGCGCTTGAGACGATTCTGATGCTGCGGGAATTAAATGTCTCGCTGGGAGAGATCAAACAGTTTATGCAAAACCGCACGATCGACCGCTTTGAGGCGCTCTTGCAGGAAAAAATTGCCGAACTAAACCAAACGATCTCCCATTTAAAATCCGTACAAAAGGTTCTAAGCGGTCACCAGCAGGACATGAATACCCTGCGCTCCTTAGATCTGTCGGCGATCACCCTCGTGGAAAAACCGTGCAGCTATCTGGCGGCTGTCGCTGCGACTGCAGATCTGCCCTTTGAAAAAGAGGTTGAGCGTGTGATCGCCGAGGCGAAAAAATACCAGCTCCGCCGACTGCACGACGCCTCCTACGGCTCCATGACCCCTGTCGAAAATCTGTATCAGGGCAAGTTCAGTGCCTACACCGCTTTATATATCGAGATGCCGCTGCCGGCTTCCAAAAGAGGACTGCATCTGCGCCCTGCCGGAACATATCTCCGGGCATTTTGCAAGGGAAGCTGGGACAGACTCCCGGACAGATACAGAGAAATCCTTGACTATGCCAAGAAGCAGGGAATCTCCCTCTACGGCTATGCCTATGAGACGGGTATCAATGAACTTGTCATTGACAATATGGACGATTATATCACACAGATTGAGATACCTGTGAAGCCGAAATAACGGGTCTGGCACCGCTCTCCCGTCTCCCCGGCAAAAACACGGAAAATGTCGAACCTTTCTGGACCTCCGATGTCAGTTTGATGTAGCCGCCCTGCATCGTGATGATCTCCCGCGCCAGATAAAGCCCGATTCCGACGCCGTCCGTCTCATGCACACCGGGCTCTCTGTAAAACCGCTGAAAAACTGCCGCGTGGCTTCGTTCCGGTATGCCGATGCCGCTGTCTGTCACGTCAATTTTCACATACATCTCCCAGCTCTGCACCGACACACAGATCCTGCCGCCCTCCGGCGTATACTTCACCGCATTGTCAAGAAGATTAAACAGCGCCTCCGCCGTCCATCGGGCATCATGCGAAACGATCAGATCCTCCGGACAGTCGACCTGCAGCTTTAGCTTCTTTTGTTCCAGAAGCGCCAGCACACCGTTGATGGCGTCCGCCAGCGTCTCCTGTATGGGCACTTCCCGCTTCTCAAGTGCAATGACTCCCGTCTCCAGCCGTTGTGACTTTACCATTACCTGGATCACAAAATCCAGTTTCTCAAGCTGACTGCCCTGCGCCTCCAAAAAACGCTTTCTCTGCTTCTCGTCCATCTCCCGGCTCTGTAAGGTATCGTTCAGCATTTTCAGATTCGCGATCGGCGTCTTTGTCTGATGGGAAAGATCCGACACCAGCGCCTGCAACTCTTTTTTCTCACGCTCCGCTCTGAGCCGGCTCTCACGCAGCACCTGGTAGAGCCGGCTGATCCGGTTGCCGAGTCTTGCCAATAGGACTTCTTCCTCCCCGATATCCTTTGGACAATCCGCTCCATTCATCATGTCATCCAGCATCCCGCAGAGTTCTCCTGTAAACTCCAGAAGCGTTTTTCTGAAAAAATTGATCGCAGCCGCCTGACACAGAACCGAAAATCCCAAAAAGAAAAGCGCCGCAACAAGAAGCCGGACATCTCCCGTCATCCCAAAAACCACTGCCAGAAACACAAGTGCAGCGCCTCCCTCGCATACTGCAAGCAGAATCACAAATGTGCGCACAGTCATTTTTTGATCCCTCATATTTTTTCACCGCCCATCCACTGATATCCCATACCGTAGGCAGTCTTGATATATTTATCCCCGTTCGCTTCAATCTTCTTGCGGATGCGGCTGATGACAGTTGCCAGCGTGTGCTCATCCACAAAGTCTCCGTCAATATCCCAGAGCTGTTCCAGGATGCGGCGTTTTGTCAGGATGATCTGCGGATTCTTGACGAACAGATGCAGCGTGCGGTATTCCTTCGGCGTAAATTCCAGCGGTTTGCCGCCAAGCGACGCCGACTGGGCAGAAAAATCAATTTTTAGATTTCCGTCGTCAAACACATCGCGTCTTGGCATCCGCAGTTCCATCGTCTCAAAAACAGCGGCCAGTTTCTTTATCAGGACCGCCACGGAAAACGGCTTCGTCACATAGTCGGCAGCTCCCGCCGCATAACCCGCGAGCATATCGCT
>SAMEA3387474__coassemble_1055_pt1 | contig 33117 bp, 32 predicted proteins | sample SAMEA3387474__metabat2_low_PE_013 | metagenome-assembled genome bin SAMEA3387474 (sample SAMEA3387474) | Felis catus | biome: Faeces | place: United Kingdom | collected 2012 | reverse complement strand
AGTCTGCGCAGCTTAAAGGGGCAGGCGGTGACGGCGGATGCGTGGGAGACATATGACAGTGAGCTCAGCGATCGCATTCTTCCGGATACAGTTTCATGGAAGGACAGAGAGTACCGCAGAAATGAAGAGATCTACACGATCCTCTGCATGGGCATCGACACGGAGAATGATATGGTGGCGGAGGGCACGGGGATGCGGACCGGTGCACAGTCGGACGCCAATTTTCTGGTGGTTGTCGATGCGGAGCAGGACAAGCTTTCCGTTGTTGCGATCCCGCGCGATACCATGACGGAGATCGCCTGCTTTGACACGGAAGGGACGTCGACGGGTGTGATCAAAGATCACCTTGCCCTGCAGTATGCCTACGGGGACGGAGGGAACAGGAGCTGTGAGCTGATGCAGCAGTCCGTCTCGCGACTTTTTTATCATCAGCCGGTGGACGCCTATGTGACGTTCAGCCTGAATGCCATCGAGGCGCTCAATGGCATGGTCGGAGGTGTTTCCGTCACACTTATGGAGGATCTGGACGGACACAAGGCGGGAGAGGAGATCACACTGAACAACGAGCAGGCATACCGGTATATCCGCGTCCGTGACTGCGAGGAGGATTACAGCGCAGAGTACCGCCTGCAGAGACAGAAGCAGTACCTGACCGCTTTTATTGAAAAAGCGATCGCCTACACAAAGGAGGATATCCGGACCCCGTTTCGGATGTATGAGCAGGTTTCAGACTCCATGCTGACGAATCTGTCCGATGCACAGATCCTGTCGCTGGTGCTCTTGGGGCTGCAGTGTGATTTTTCGGACGAGAGCTTGTATGTTGTGCCGGGAGAGCAGGTGATCGGCGGATATTATGAAGAATATCATGTGGATGAACAGGGACTTTATGAACTGATACTGGAGATATTTTATCTGGAAGAGGACGGACCGTCCGGCAGAAAAAACTGATATTGGCGCGTTTGCGTTGATATAAAAGACCACACAAAAATAAAAGAATAGGGAGAGAAGACCAATGAAGAAGATGATTGCAACAGTGGCAGCTATGGTATTGACATTATCTATGAGCGTAACTGCATTTGCGGCACAGAGTCCTACATTGCCAAGTACGCCTGAGCAGAAGCCTGATTACAGCGGCAGCGTGATCATGAACGATACGCTTGTACCGGCAGAGGCAGTGGATGCGGACGGCAAGGCAGTTACCGTTGTGCGCAAAGAGATGACAGCAGAGGCAAAGGCAGCGGCAAAGGATGCTGTTGTGAAAACATTTGGAGAGAACACAGATGTATTATCCATCGGTGATTACCATGTGGACGGTGCATCCGAGGAGAACCCGATCACATTGACCTTTAAAGTTCCGGTAGTGAAGGCAGGCGATGAGGTTTATGTGCTCCACAATGTTGGAAACAAGGGAACATGGGTGAAAGAGCCGGCAACCGCAAAGGACGGAGCTGTCGTAGCTACCTTTACCTCTTTCTCACAGATGGCGGTGGTAAGAGTTGCAGAGGCAGATCAGGGAACACAGTCTGGCGGCGGATACTCTCCGGAGTATTATGAGTCGATGAAGAATGATGCGGCAGCAGCACAGGCACAGAGCACATCTCCGAAGACGGCAGAGAATGGCGTGGCTATGGTTATGGTAGCCGGTCTGGCGGCTGGTGCGGCAGTTCTTGTACTGGTAAGCAGAAAGAAAAGAGCATAAGTTCACAGAAAAAAGAAAATAACGTCTTTGTGTGGTAGAGAGGGGGACCGGAAAGTGGAAACATTTTCCGGTCTCCTTTTTTCCCTATAAAGATTCGGGTGTCAAAAGGGGTTTTTACACCCGAATCCTATAAAAAAATTTTGAAAAATGATAAAAATACTGGAAAAAGATATGCGGATGGCATTACAATAGAGAGGTATTGCGAATAAGGAAGAAAAGGAGTACGGATGATGAGTTTAAGAGAACGCCGAAAAAAGGAGAGGAGAAAGCAGTGGTGGAAGAACACGGTGTTTCTTGCCGTCACAGGAGTACTGGCTGTCATTGCAGTGGGTTGCTTTGGCTATGCGGGTGTCTACTATTATAAATTAAATCAGGGCGAGGATCAGTTTGACAAGCTGCGCGACACAGAGCAGACCGAGGCGGTATATCCGGAGGAGACTGAGGTCACGGAGGAGCCGGAGGGCGCTTTCTGCGAGGCGGTTTACGATTTTGACGAACTGCGCGCAGAAAATGAGGATATCTATGCGTGGATCACCGTTCCGGGCACGCAGGTGGACTATCCGGTGCTGCAGAGTGAGACGGACAACTATTATCTGGACCGGAATCTGGATCATTCGCAGGGCTATCCGGGATGTATCTATACAAATAAGGTCAATGCAAAAGATTTTTCGGATTATAATGTCGTACTTTACGGACACAATATGAAAAATGGAAGTATGTTTGGCTGCCTCCATTCCTTTGAGGAGAGGGAGTTTTTTGACGAGAACCGGCAGATCATTGTATACACCGAGGACAGGCGTCTGACCTATGAGATCTATGCGGCGGTGAAGTTTACGGACGCCTACATTCCGGCATACTATGAGGTGACGACGCCGGAGGGCAGGGATGCTTTTTTGCAGGATCTACGCACGGAGAGCGAGGGCAGCAGTGTGTCGCATATCCGGGAGGACATGGAGATCCTGCCGGAGGACCAGTTGATCACACTGTCCACCTGCGTGAACGGGGAACGCCCGAAGCGGCATCTTGTGGTCGGAAAGCTCACGGAGGAGGCGTATTACCTATCCGGCGGCGAGGAAAATGCCGTCGGTACGGAATTGAAAAATGAGGAGTAGTGGAAGATGTTATTTAACTCATATCTGTTTGTGTTTGTGTTTTTTCCGGTTGTGCTGCTGGTGTGGTATGGAGGCAGCCGTCTGGGACTGCAGAAACTTGCGCAGGCGGCGCTTGTGCTGCTGTCGCTTGTCTTTTACGGGTACGGACACCCGGAATACATTGTGCTGATCCTGGCGAGCGTATTTGGAAATTATTTGATCAGCTGGCTGATGGAGCGGTTTGGTGAGCGCGGGCAGAAACCGGAGCGGGCGTACCGGATTCTTGGAATCTTTGGGATCGCGTTTAATCTGGGGCTGCTATTCTATTTTAAATATTACGATTTTTTTGTCCGGAATATCAATCAGGTGATCGATACCGGACTTACTGTAAAAAATATTGCGCTGCCGCTCGGCATCAGCTTTTTTACATTCCAGCAGATTTCGTTTATTGTGGACCGGATGTGCCGGAGAGCGTCACACTACGCGATGCTTGATTATATGAACTTCGTCACGTTTTTCCCGCAGCTTGTGGCTGGGCCGATCGTGAGCCATAAAGACCTCGTTCCGCAGTTTCGAAGGATCGGAACGGATGCGGGAGCGCTTTTTCACCGTGCGGACTGGATGCAGGAGGGGCGAAGCCCCATGGAGATGGGGGCGTGCCTGTTTATCGCGGGTCTTGCCAAGAAGGTGCTGCTTGCGGACAAGCTCGGCGTGGTGGTGGACTATGGCTACGGAAATATCGCGGGACTTGACGCGGTGAGCGCGTTTGTGGTGATGCTGTGCTATACTTTCCAGATTTATTTTGATTTCAGCGGGTACTGTGATATGGCGGTCGGACTGGGCTGGATGCTGCACATCAATCTGCCGCAGAATTTCAATTCCCCGTATAAGTCCTTGTCGATCAAGGAGTTTTGGAACCGCTGGCACATTACCTTAAATGAGTTTTTTACACAGTATATCTATATCCCGCTCGGCGGCAGCAGATGCGGGCAGGTAAAACGTCTGCGCAATATCATGATCGTGTTTTTCATCAGCGGTATCTGGCACGGCGCGGCGTGGAGCTTTGTGCTCTGGGGCGTGGCGCACGGCGTGCTGATGTGTGTCGAGCCATTGTTTGAGAAACTCCACAAATGGGTGCGCTGGCTGATCACGTTCTCCTTTGTAAATCTCGCGTGGGTGCTGTTTCGGAGCGGTTCCATTTCCGTTGCCGTGCAGTTTTACCGGAAATTGTTTTCTTTTTCCTACACGGGCGCAGTCTGGGAACTTGCAGGACAGACGGAGGCGTCGTGGAATTATCCGGGCAGGCTGCTTCTTGAGCGCGTGGGAGCCGAGGGGCTGGCGGCGGGCTATCCAATGCTGATCCTTCTGTTGTTGCTTGGACTTTCCGCATTTTTCTGTACGAGAAAAAATGCTTACGAAAGTGTGTGCGCGCGTGAAGCGTCGTCGGTGAAAATATGGGTGCTGGCGCTTCTCTTTGCGTTTAGCGTTCTCTCGTTTGCCGGCGTCACAAAGTTTTTGTATTTTAATTTTTAGGAGGCGCGCATGAAAGGTCACAGAAAAATATACCAGTTACTGCTTGCAGTGGCGCTGTTTCTTGGCGGGGCTGCCCTGCTTGTGTATCTCGTCGATCCGTTTTTCCATTACCATGCGCCGTGGTTTGGGCTCAAGGCGGTGGAGGATGAAAAGGAATACCAGGTGCCCGGAATGCTCAAAAATTTTCAGTACGAGGGGGTGCTGGCAGGTTCCTCGGTTGTCATGAGCATGAATACCGATACGTTAAAGGAGCGTTTTGGCTGTGAGACGGTCAAGGCGGTCGGCGGTTCTGCAGCAGCGCCACTCCTGGACGATTACCTCAATATCGCGTTTGAAAATCATGAGATTTCCCATGTGTTTTACGGGCTGGATGTTTTTTCTTTCTACAATCCGCCGGATATGCAGACCATATCGGACGACGTGGAATTTCTGGTCAACGAAAATCCGTTTGACGATGTGGAATATCTCTGGAATATGGATATTATCGGTGGAAAAATCCCCGATATGATCGAGACGTCGCAGGATGAGAATTATCAGGAGGGACTGATCTACCAGTTAAACAAGGATGTTCCGGTGGGACCGGAGGGCGTGCTTAAAATGCACTGTCCGGGTGCGGGGGCTGTGCAGGAGGCGAAGCCGCTGACGTGGCAGGACGCCTATGTGACGGAAAATATCGACCGTCTGGAAGCGCGCGTACTGGAAAATCCGGACACGGAGTTCTTGTTTTTTATCCCGCCGTATAGTATTGTATGGTGGGATGACGCCTATGAGAAAGGATTGCTCGACACCTATCTGTATACCTTAGAGCGTTGCATGGAGCGTCTGCTCCCCTATGAAAATGTCCGTTTTTACGGGACAGAGTTCAATGAGGCGGCGACGATCACGGATATGTACCAGTATATGGATTACATTCATGGCAGCGTTCCCGTGACGGAGCGGATGGTGCAGAAAGTCGGCTCGCCGGAGGATGAGATCACGCTCGACACCTACCGGAGTGAGCTTGCGCAGTTGCGCGATGTGTTTGAGCGGTTTCGCGCCCGAGTGGAGACGGATGGATACGGATTTATTTACGAGGGACCGATTGAGTGAGTGCGGATGGAGAAGTTTTGGTGGCAGCGGAGTTAAGCTGCCGGAAGGGAGAAAAACGATGAGAGTTGGAATGGGATATGATGTGCATAAATTGGTGGAGGACAGGGATCTGATCGTCGGAGGTGTGAAGATTCCGCACACCCTGGGACTTTTGGGACATTCGGATGCCGACGTGCTGCTGCACGCGGTCATGGATGCGCTGCTGGGCGCGGCAGGACTTGGGGACATCGGAAAGCATTTTCCGGACACCGATCCGCAGTACCGCGGGATTTCCAGTGTGAGGCTGTTGGAGCGCGTGGCGAAGCTGATCGGGGAGCGGGGATATGTCGTTGAAAATATCGATGCGACGATCATCGCGCAGCGCCCAAAGATGCGCCCGTATATGGAAGAGATGGAGCAGAATATCGCGTCGGCGCTTGGGATTGGCGCGGATCAGGTGAACGTGAAGGCGACCACGGAGGAAGGACTCGGATTTACCGGAGCGGAGCAGGGGATTTCGGCGCAGGCGATCTGTGCGCTGACCTCGCTGTACGAGGGGAGTGTTGCGGTGGCAGATTCCGCGGGCGGCTGCGGGGGATGCGGCGGCTGCGGGAGATAAAAAAGCATTGACAAAACGCAGCGAACTGCATAAACTATATTATCAAGGGAAAAGCGATGAACGGAAAGAGTAGGAAGTCAGGCGTCCGAAAGAGAGAGACTGTCACCGGCTGAAAGCAGTCTTCGGAAAGAGAGTTCCAAAGTGCCTCCGGGAGCTGATCCGGTGAGGGGAGGACAGAAGTCTCCGGTAGCCGGGTACGTTTCGCACGCGTTATGTGCTTTGAGGGAAAATCATTTGATTTTTAGTAGAGTGGAACCGCGGATTATTTCGTCTCTGTGAAGATGAAATAGTCCGTTTTTTATTAGGAGGAATCAGTATGGGTATCATCAGACACGCGAAAGAGGAATTTCAGGTGATCAAAGAGCGTGATCCTGCAATAAAATCTCCGCTTGAGGTTTTGCTTTATCCAACGTTTCATGTTATGCTTAGTTACAGGCGTGCGCACCGGCTTTACGAAAAGGGACATTATTTCTGGGCGCGCCTGATCTCGCAGCGCGCGGCGCGGCGGACGGGGATCGAGATCCATCCGGGCGCAGTGATCGGAAAAGGATTTTTTATTGACCATGGCAGCGGTGTGATCATCGGCGAGACGACGATCATCGGGGACAATGTCACGCTGTACCAGGGCGTGACGCTCGGGGGAACCGGCAAGGAAACCGGAAAGCGCCACCCGACGATCGGGGATAATGTTATGATCAGTGCGGGTGCAAAGATCATCGGCTCTTTCACGGTCGGCGAAAATTCCAAGATCGGTGCGGGCAGCGTCGTGATCGAGGAAGTGCCGCCGAACTGCACGGTTGTCGGCGTGCCGGGGCGTATTGTCAAGCGGGGCAATGCGAAGATACCGCGCAGCGATATGGATCAGGTGCATCTGCCGGATCCGGTCAAGGAGGATATCGCCGTGCTTCAGCATGAAAACGCCGAACTTGTGAACCGCGTGCTGGATCTGGAGCGGACAGTCCGCAGGCTTTCCGGGAAACCGTGCGAGGAGAGCGAAGCCATATGAAAATGTGCGGGTGTCAGGGACACCCGTGCGAAGAAAAAGAAAAGAATGGAGAATACAAAGGTGGAGAATAAGTTTCAGTTTTACAACACATTGACAAGAAAGGTCGAGACGATCATTCCGCATGAGGAGGGAAAGATCGCGATGTACACCTGCGGACCGACGGTGTACCACTATGCGCATATCGGGAATCTGCGCAGCTATATCATGGAGGATGTTCTGGAGAAAGCGCTGCGCTATGTCGGCTATGACGTGAAGCGCGTCATGAACATCACGGACGTCGGGCATCTTTCCTCCGACGCGGACACCGGGGAGGATAAGATGTTAAAGGGCGCGAAGCGCGAGCACAAGACGGTCATGGAGATCGCACAGTTTTATACGGACGCGTTTTTTGACGATTGCAAAAAGCTCAATATCAAGACCCCGGATGTGGTGGAGCCGGCGACGAACTGCATCCCGGAGTTCATCCATATGGTGGAGGTGCTGCTGGAAAAAGGATTTGCGTATGTGGCGGGAGGCAACGTCTATTTCGACACCTCCAGGCTTCCGGACTACTATGTTTTTTCCTCCCAGAGCGAGAAGGAGCTGCTGGTCGGCGTGCGCGACGACGTGGAGGAGGATGCGAATAAGAAAAATAAAAATGATTTCGTGCTCTGGTTCACGAAGTCCAAGTTTGAGGATCAGGCGTTAAAGTGGGAGAGTCCGTGGGGCGTCGGCTATCCGGGCTGGCATATCGAGTGCTCCTGCATCAGCATGAAGCATCTGGGCGAGTACATGGATATCCACTGCGGCGGCGTGGACAACATTTTCCCGCACCACACGAATGAGATCGCGCAGTCGGAGAGCTATCTGGGACATAAGTGGTGCAATTACTGGTTCCATGTAAACCACTTAAACGATAAATCCGGCAAAATGAGCAAGTCGAAGGGGGATTTCCTCACGGTATCGCTTCTCCAGGAAAAAGGCTACGATCCGATGGTGTACCGTATGTTCTGCTTACAGTCGCACTACCGCAAGCCGCTTGAATTTTCCTACGAGGTGCTCGACAATATGAGCGCGGCTTACGGCAAGCTGGTGAAAAAGATCGCGGAGCTTGGGGAGGACGGCGCGGTGGATGAGCAGTGCTTTGCCTCATACAGGGAGCGGTTTTCCGATGCGCTCTGCAATGATATGAACACCTCTATGGCGATCACGATCGTATATGATCTTTTGAAAGAAGATACAAACGATGCGACAAAGCTGGCGCTGATCAAGGATTTTGACCGGGTGCTTTCCCTGAACTTAACGACCGCACAGCCGAAGGAGAGCCAGAGCGTGGACGCGGAGCTGGAGACGTATATCCTTGCAAAGATCGAGGAGCGCAAAGAGGCAAAAAAAGCAAAGGATTTCGCGAAGGCTGATGCGATCCGCGAGGAGCTTCTGGCGAAGGGAATCGCGATCAAGGACACCAGAGAAGGCGTGGTCTGGAGCGTGCAGTAAGCAGGAAAGGAAATACAGCGGATGAACAAAGGGATTGATTCTTATATCAAAGAGCAGTTTCATATCGAGGATGTGGATATCCGCACCTATTCCCCGCTCACGCTGGCGTATATCGGGGACGGTATTTTTGATCTGGTGATCCGTTCCGTGGTGGTGGCGCGGGGGAACACCAGAGCGGGGCAGCTCCACGGGCGGACAAGCCATATCGTCAAGGCGCACACGCAGGCGCAGATGATCGAGGCGCTGCTGCCGTTTCTCACCGAGGAGGAGACAGAGATCTACCGCAGAGGACGCAATGCGAAATCGCCGACCATGGCGAAAAATGCGACGGTGGCAGACTACCGGAAAGCGACGGGATTCGAGGCGCTGATGGGCTGGCTGTACCTGAGGGATGAGTTTGAGCGTCTGGTGGAGCTGGTGAAAATGGGGGCGGAGCAGTTAAAGCTGCGCCTATAAGATGGGAGAATATATGGGATACGAAGAATTAAAGATTGAGGGACGGAATGCTGTACTCGAGGCGTTTCGTTCCGGCAAAACGATTGACAAATTATATGTGCTGGACGGCTGTGAGGACGGTCCGGTGCGTACGATCGTGCGTGAGGCGAAGCGGCACGATACCATTTTAAATTTTGTTGGAAAAGAGCGGCTGGATCAGATTTCCGAGACGAAGAAGCACCAGGGCGTGATTGCGCTGGCTGCGGCGTACTCCTACGCCACGGTGGAGGATATCCTCGCGGCAGCGGAGGAAAAGGGAGAGCCGCCGTTTCTTTTTCTGCTGGACAATATTGAAGACCCGCACAATCTGGGGGCGATCATCCGTACCGCGAACCTTGCGGGCGCGCACGGGGTCATCATTCCCAAGCGCCGTGCGGTCGGTCTGACCGCGACGGTTGCGAAAACGTCGGCGGGGGCGATCAACTATACCCCGGTGGCGAAGGTGACAAATTTGACGGCGACGATCAAGGAACTGAAGGAGCGCGGCGTCTGGTTTGTGTGTGCAGATATGGGTGGCACACGGATGTACGATCTCGATCTGAAAGGTCCGATCGGGCTCGTGATCGGAAACGAGGGCGACGGTGTGAGCAAGCTTGTGCGGGAGAGCTGTGATTTTATCGCCTCGATACCGATGAAGGGCGAGATCGACTCCCTGAACGCATCGGTGGCTGCGGGCGTGCTGGCATATGAGATCGTGCGGCAGCGGATGCCGTAAGAGAATCCCTTGCGGCAGAAAAGCTGCATGGCGGCAAAACATATGCAGGAGGAAATGCAGTTTTGGACAATTACCGGAATTTATCGGATGAGGAGCTGATTGGGGCGCTGCGGGACGGCGACAGGCGAATCATGGATTATATTCTAAATAAATACAAGCCGCTCGTTTTGCGAAAGGCAAATGCGATGTATCTGATCGGCGGGGACACTGACGACCTGATCCAGGAGGGGATGATCGGGCTTTTTAAGGCGATCCGGGATTACAGAGAGGAGAAGGAGACGTCATTTTTCCATTTTGCGGAGCTGTGCATCAGCCGCCAGCTTTACAGTGCGGTGGAGGCTTCCAACCGGAAAAAACACGCGCCGCTCAACACCTATGTGTCGTTTTACTCCCGGAACGGGGAGGAAGGAAAACCGCTGGCGGAGACGCTGCCGACCGACGTGATGGACGACCCGGAACAGCTGATGATCGACCAGGAAAGTGTGCGTCTGTTTCTGGAGCGGGCGAGGGACAGCTTGAGCCCGATGGAGCGTACGGTTCTGGACGAATCCCTCGCGGGGCTTAATTACCGCCAGATCGCGGAGAAGCTCGGGAAAAGTCCGAAGGCGATCGACAATGCGCTGTCCCGCATCAAGGCAAAGATACGGCAGGTGCAGGGCGGCTCATAGCATCATCAGCGGGAGAAAAAGGAAGTCGATTGTTCAGAATGTACGGCAGTTGAAAATGAGCAGAAAAAATGTGATGTGCAATGTGCACAATTTTGAATGATGATTTTTGGTAACTTTGTGAACACTTCTCGGGGCGATCATGCTATTATAATACACGTAAAAACCCCCCAATACATTATATATAGTTTTTGCTATACCCCATAGTAAAAATACCTTCTCCTAAAAGGCAGCCGGAAGCGGCTGTCTTTTTTTGTGAAATCAGCGCTTTTCCTTTTGAAGAAGGTAGATGTAATCTGTTTTTCCTTTTCAGTTTCAAAGTTAAGTTGCCAACGATTGCTTGACATAAACATTTATTCATCCCCTTATTGTGATCGAAATAACAATGTAGTATAATCAGTGTGTTGTCATACCCAATCCGGCAACGGAAAGGGGGTGTATATTTATGTTGGATTTTGTAATTTCCTTTCTTGTCGCTGTTGCGGCTGGTGTAGCCTGCCACTACATCAACAAATGGTTAGACGGCGATAAAAAATGACAACTAACCTCGGATTGATTCCACCGTGACGGAATAAGAAAAACCCCCGGACTGCCATCCGAGGGTTTTTCATCTTGGTGTACATCTATGCCAGATATACTGTAATTTCCTTTTGCCTACTGGCATTATAGCATATGCAATTCTGAAATACAATATTCATATGTCTAAAAGTTCCTGATTCTTTCAAAATATCAGTGGTAGAAAAAACGCTTTGTGATACGATTGGAACAGCATTGCATGGAGTAAAATAGCCGAAAAAATGCTGGCTTTATAACTTGATGATCATATCAGGGAGGAAGCCTGCATGAAAATGGGAGGGGCTGGTATGTGTACACGATTTGTTTATAATGGAAATGATATGCTGACAGAATTTAATTTTGACATTGATCCTGCAATATGGAAGCATAAGGTGATGAAAGAAAAGGAGCGCTTTTATATTGGTATTCTGCGACTGGACGGCACATATCACTCCTATCACGGGGTTCATAGAAATGGAAATGCTGGAACACTGTTGTATGTACATGGCAATCCCGCCGGGGCATATCAATGTAATTTCGACTGTATAACGATCGCAGACCTGACAGAACAGTTTATCAAAGCGCAGGTTTCTTTTGATGAGGCGCTTCAGATTGTAAAGCCAAAGAATATAAGCCGCATTCCATGATCGCAAATTACTCTTTGATAAAACGGGAAAGCACAAAAGATTTTGTGGTTCCGGGGGACGAGAGTTTCTTTTGTTTACTCTGCAAAGGAGCAGACCGTGTATTATGCGGAAAATAATCATTTTGAATGTATCGGAAAATTTACGTTCCCATCGGAGGAATAGAGAGGATCGGGTATAGATATGAAAAGAGACAGATTATATGCACTGACACTATATTTACTGAATCACGGCAGATCCGCTGCCTCAGAACTTGCAAATCATTTTGAAGTATCTGTGCGGACGATTCAGAGGGATATAGATGCTTTGTGTCAGGCTGGTGTTCCGGTTTGTGCTTATACCGGTGCAAATGGTGGGTATGAAATTTTAAGTGATTTCAAAATGGATCATCAACTGGCGTCGGAAGACGAATATGCCTATATTGCAGCGGCGTTAAAGGGGTTAAAGACTGTTACCAATCATCCCATGGCTGACGATATTTATGAGAAAATAAAGGCTATGTCCAAGAACAAGAATCTGGGAATGATTTTGGATTTTTCCGTGTTAAGGGAAGGCGATGAGAGATTACTTCAAATGTTGCAGTCTGCGATTAAGAACAGACGGGTGGTTCAGTTTTCTTACACAAATAGCAGCGGTGAAACGAGAGATCACCGTGCAGAACCGATTGCAGTTATTTATAAGTGGTATGCCTGGTATATGCTGGCATACAATCCTGCTAAACAGGATTACAAGACATATAAATTGGTTCGAATGGAAAAGGTTTCTGTTACAGAAGAAAAATTTTCAAAAGAGCATATGCCGGTCGAAGATATCTTAAATGATTGTGACAATTCATATCAGGAAAAAGATATATCCACAAAAATAAGAATCCGCTGTTGCGGTAATGCAATACATAGAATAAAAGAATATTTAAACGGGCAACTGGTGGAAACGCTGGAGGATGGCACTGCGATCATGGAAATTCATGTTGTAGAGAACGAACGATGGTGGATCGGTGTGGTTCTGTCGCAGGGAAATGAAGTCGAGGTGATCGAACCCGAGCATATAAAAGCAAGGATCATTCAGTGCGCGAAAGATATTCTTTTTTTATACGGGAAACTATGACATGGAGATGTCGTAATTCTTGTGGGATAATCAGTAGGAATCTATGGAATGTTTCACGAATTACGATATGGGGGGCTGACAGGATGATGCGTATGGATTGTGTTTTGGAAAAAGGAATATCAAATGGGTATTATGTACAGGAGGTGTAGGAAATGGCTTTTGATTTTAAGAAGGAATACAAAGAATTTTATATGCCGAAGGATAAGCCGGAGATTGTCAATATCCCGAAAGTCAATTATATTGCGGTTCGAGGAAAAGGCAATCCTAATACGCCAGGCGGTGAGTATCAGGACGCGATAGGAGTGTTATATGCAGTTGCATATACTTTGAAGATGAGTTATAAAACAGATTATAAAATGGAAGGTTTTTTTGAATATGTTGTTCCGCCATTGGAAGGCTTTTGGTGGCAGGATGATGTCCGGGGGGTAGATTATGGGAACAAGGATACATTTCACTGGATTTCAGTTATCCGGTTGCCTGATTTTGTTACAAGGAAGGATTTTGCATGGGCAGTAGAAACTGCAACCAGAAAGAAAATGCTGGATTGTGGCAAAGCGGAATTTTTAACGATCGATGAAGGTCTGTGTGTTCAGATGATGCACATAGGACCATTTGATCATGAACCGGAGTCTGTCGCAATTATGGATGCATTTTTAGAAGAGCAGGGGTATGAAAACGATATCAATGAAGAACGGCTGCATCATGAAATTTATATCTCTGATGTAAGGAAAGTTGTACCGGAAAAGTGGAAAACGGTGATCAGACATCCGGTTAAAATAAAGCCGTCAGAGAAATGATCCTAACAATCTATGTTTGTGATCAGCCCCCTACTTATCATTCGTGCAGCGGTTTTTCTATAATTTATTCACCCCTTATTGTGATCAAAATAACAATGTAGTATAATCAGTGTGTTGTCACACCCAATCTGGCAACAGAAAGGGGGTGTACTCATGGAAATTATTACATCTTTTTTTGTTTCTGTTATGGCGAATGTAACCAGCTATTATATTCGCAAATGGCTAGATGGAAATAAGCGTGACAATTAGCCTAAAAAGAAAACCCCAGAGTGCCAGCTCTGGGGTTTTCACTTTGTGTACTCATGGTACTACATCTTTTTTAGCTATTGCCATTATAGCATATGCAATAACTAAAATCAAGTATTCCAAATGGAAAACAAAATATTCTGTATGATCTCAGACAATAGTTATGACAAAGAAATTGCAATATTCGGTGAAGAAAAAATCGCCGAAAACCAACGGTTTCCGGTGACCTTTATACAAAAGCTGCTGACGGGAATCGGACCCGTGACCTCCGCACTACCAATGCGACGCTCTACCGACTGAGCCACAGCAGCATTTGTGTGAGCTTCTCAACACTTGTACTACTATACTATATGGATGTTTTTCTGTCAAGAGATAAATTGAGAAAAATAAATCAAATATAAACAAAATCTTTAGAAATTCTTTGGTTTTTCCTGCAGGCGATATTTGGATTTGCCGGTTAGGATAAAAGCAACAAAAGGCAGGAGGCGATGAGATGGAACTGGAACAGATTATGGAGTATTTTGTGGCATACGGACCGATTGCGATTTATGTGATCGTGCTGTTGGAATATTTGAATCTGCCGGGATTTCCGGCGGGGGTGATCATGCCGCTGGCGGGTATCTGGGCGTCGAGAGGCGGGCTTGGGATCGTGGAGACGATGGCGATTACTATTGCGGCGGGACTGACGGGAAGTATTGCTCTTTACGGGCTTGGCAGAGGCGGCGGAGAAGCGTTTTTAAATAAATATTACAAAAAATTTCCCGGGCAGCGGGCGATGATCGAAGAAAAAATGGAATATCTGAGGAATAGGGGAGGCGTTGGGATTTTTGTGAGCAAGCTGATCCCGATGGTGCGCACCCTGATCTCGATTCCCGCGGGTGTGATAAAAATGGATTTCCGCAGCTATGTGATCAGCTCAACGCTCGGGGTGGCTGTCTGGAATCTGGTGTTTGTCGGAGCGGGGTACCTGTTCGGCGATGCAGTATTTACGATTTTTCCCTAGAAGTTACGGAGGAGGAATGACTATGAGAATCGCGATGTTTACCAATAACTATAAACCTTATATCGGCGGAGTGCCGGTTTCCATCGAGCATTTGGCGGATGCTCTGCGGGAGCAGGGACATCAGGTGTGGGTGTTTGCGCCGAGCTACAAGGATCAGGAGGAAGAGCCGTACGTAGTCAGGTATCCTTCGTTTCCGGTATCTGTCGTGGGAGCGCCCGTTCCCAATATTTTGACAAAGCTGTTTGAGCGAAAGGTAAAGGAGCTTGGGATCGATGTGATCCATGTGCACCACCCGGCGATCGTCGGAAATGTCGCGCTTAGGCTCAAAAGAAAGATGCACATTCCGGTGGTGTTTACCTATCATACGCGCTACGAGGAATATCTGCACTACATTGCCGGGTTAAAGAAAATCGAGGACTGTACGGGAGTGATCGATAAATATCTGCGCTATTTTTGCAGAAAGTGCGACCTGCTGATCGCTCCGACGCCGGGCATCTGCGCGTACCTGCAGGAAAAGAAGATGGATATGCCCGTGGCGGTTCTGCCGACGGGGATTCCGGCGGACAGTTTTTTGCCGGAAAAAGAAAAGGCAGAGCGTGTGCGAAAGGAGTATATCGGTTCGGCGGATTACCTGTTTTGCACCGTGTCGCGTCTGGCAAAAGAAAAAAATCTGTATTTTCAACTGGAAGGGCTGGTATGTTTGAAACGCCTGCTGGAAAAATCAGGCAAAAGTTTCCGGCATCTGATGATCGGGGATGGACCGGAGCGCGAAAAATTTGAAAACCGCATCCGCGAGCTTGGACTTGATCAGGAGGTGATTCTGGTCGGCAACGTTCCAAACACGGAGATCAAAAATTACCAGGCGGCGTCAGATCTGTTCCTCTTTACCTCGAAATCGGAGACACAGGGGATCGTGCTCTTAGAGGCGATGGCGGCGGAAAATCCGGTGATCGCCGTGACGGCGAGCGGTGTGTGCGACGTCGTGAAGAATGGCGAAAACGGCTATATGACGTCGGAGGATTCCCTCCGGTGGGCGAAAAAAATCGCGGACGTTTTGGAAAATCCGGAAGAGCTTGCTGCGATGCGCGCCGGAGCGAGACGCACAGCCGAGGCGTACTCCGAGGAAATGGTTGCCGCAAGAGCGGTCTTGTGCTATGAGAAAGTCTGTACAAAAACGCCGGAAGAAACATCTGCCCGTATTTCCCTCTTCCACCACTCTCACTCTGTGGTATAATATGCGGGAACGCATATTATGCCACTGTGCATGGGCGATTTCTGCGGAACCGCAGAAAGTCGCTGCACATCCGCCAGAGGCACCGTAGCCGCTGGCGGCTATGGTATAATACACGTTGGCAATGAGCAGTGCCAAAAGCGGGAGAGCGGAACTTCCTGCTTGTAGGAAAGTTACGCTGGAACGGTTTTGATAGGGCGAAGCCCGTGAGCGAGATGGAGCGAAGCGGAATCGAGCTTGCACAGCGAATGTGTGGCGGTATGCCAGGGCGTAGTCCGTGAGCAGCGGCAACAGACAAAAATACAGACAGTAAATGGAGAGCGCAATGGAACAGTACAACATACTTATCGTAGAGGACGACAAGGAAATCAGGGACGGCATCGAAATTTTTTTGAAAAGCCAGAATTACAACGTCTTTAAGGCAGCGGACGGCATTGAGGGCTTGCAGGTCATCGACCGGGAGGAGATCCATCTGGCGATCGTCGACATCATGATGCCGCGCATGGACGGTGTGACCATGACGATGAAGCTGCGGGAGCGCTATGAGTTTCCGGTGATCATGCTTTCGGCAAAATCGGAGGAGACAGACAAGGTCATCGGTTTAAACATTGGCGCGGACGACTATGTGACGAAGCCGTTTACTCCGCTGGAGCTGATGGCGCGCGTCAATTCGCAGTTGCGGCGTTATACAAAATTTTTAAACAAGAGCGGCGTTGAGATAAAAAACGACCGCGTTCATGTGATCGGTGGTCTGGAACTAAACGAGGACACAGTGGAAGTCTTTGTGGACGGCAAACCGGTCAAAATGACGCCGATCGAATTTAAGATACTCGCGCTTTTGATCCGCACCCCGGGAAGGGTTTATTCGGCGGAGGAGATTTACGAGCGTGTGTGGAATGAGAAAGCGATCAATACAGATACCATTATGGTACATGTCAGAAACATTCGGGATAAGATCGAGATCAACCCGAAGGAACCAAAATATTTAAAGGTGGTGTGGGGCGTTGGCTATAAAATTGAAAAACAACCGTAAAACAAGAATTACATTATCACTTATCGGGATCCTGGCAGTGACAGTCATTTCGATGTGCTTTTATCCGGTGATCGGTCATGAGGCGAACGAGAGGCTCCGGGAGATGTATCAGAGTGAGGAGATGCGCCAGAGTGTGAATACTGGACTGTTGGAGCATATTTACAGAGGATGCTACGAGCTTTATCTGGAGGTGAATGCAGGCAGCGGACAGACAGCGGCGGACTTCTATCTGGAGGCTTCTTATCCGGGGCAGAGCGATGAAAAAGCCTCCTATGTGGAAGAGATGAAAGATCAGGTTGAAGCGATCTTGTCAGATATCAATTACCAATTTGAAGAATTGCGTTCCCAGATCGATTACTGTATCTGGCAGGATGATGAGGTGATCAAGAACACAGACCAGCCTTTGGAAAATCTGTTTACCGATATGAGCAGCGAGGCTTTGCAGGAATACTACAATGCGTATTTTCTGATGGAATTTGATGAAAACGGACGTCTGACAGTAGACCCGGTTTACACGGGCGAGATGGATGCAAGTGCTCTCATCAAAACGCTTGGGCAGCAGGCGCGCGAAAACAGTGTGTGGGGATCTCTTGCGGAGGAGTACAGAGATTACGGGATTTCCGCCACCTTAAAGCAGCCGTCCAATATCACGATCGCATTTGGGATCCCGGCGAACAGCGATTACCAACTCACGGCGGCGGATGATATTGAGAATGCGGATTACTGGGAGGTCTTAAACGCCTATCACAACGCCGGAGCGGGACTTTTGTATGCCGGAGCGCTTGCGCTGATCGTCGGACTTGTGTTTGTCATGACGAGCGGAAAGATCTGGAAATGTGAGATCGATCTGCACCGTCCGGGGCGCTGGTATGTGATGGAGGTGGCGGTCATCGGTATATTTGTGAGTCTGTCTCTGGAGCAGACATTCATCCAGTCCATTTACAGCATGGAGGGCAGCAAAACAGAAGATCTTGGAAGTCTGATGGAGTACGGTATGGACGCTCTGCCGGGACTGTTGGATTTATTTGGCATCGGGCTTAGTGTGTTTGCGATGTTTGGCATCTGGTATCTGTCGGTCCGTTTCCTGCGGCCGGTATTCACATTTGGTATGCGTGAGTATGTCCGGGAATACAGTTTTCTGTACCAGATTTTCCCGTATGTGAAAAAGCAGTGGAACAAGCTGCGGGAAGAGACAGAGCATATCGACTTTAGCAATAAATCGGTAAAAACAATCGTAAAGCTGGTAATCCTAAACTTTATCGTACTCTCAGTTGTCTCCATGATGTGGTTCTTTGGGATCTTTGCGCTGGTGATCTACTCGGTGGTACTCTTTATTCTGCTCGAGAATTATTACCGCAAGATACAGTTCCATTACAGAGCGCTGCTGCGCGGCGTGGGCAGGATCGCCGAGGGCGATCTCGACACGGAGATCACCGAGGATCTGGGCGTGTTTGAGCCGTTTAAGGGAGAGCTTGGAAAGGTGCGCACCGGATTTAAAAAGGCGGTGGAGGACGAGGTGAAGAGTCAGCGGATGAAAACAGAGCTGATCACCAATGTTTCCCACGATCTAAAGACGCCGCTGACCGCGATCACGACCTATGTGGAGCTCCTGAAAAAAGAGGACATCACGGAGGAGGAACGCCGTTCCTACATTGAGATTTTGGAGAAAAAATCGCTGCGCCTAAAGGTGCTCGTGGAGGATCTGTTCGAGGTGAGCAAGGCGACCAGTAATAATATTACCATAGAAAAAATGGATGTGGATGTTGTCAATCTGTTAAAGCAGGTGAGCGTAGAACACACGGACAAATTTGCGAAGATGGAGCTTGACGTGCGCTGGAATGTGCCTGACGAAAAGGTTATTTTGCAGTTAGATAATCAGAAAACGTACCGGATTTTTGAAAATCTTTTTGTGAATATCCAGAAATACGCTATGCCACGCAGCCGTGTTTATATTGACGTACGCAAGGCGGACGGTTGTGCGGAAATTGTGATCCGGAATATGTCCGCGGCTGAGTTAAATGTCAGACCGGAAGAATTGACGGAGCGGTTTGTGCGGGGAGACGCGTCAAGAAATACGGAAGGCTCGGGTCTTGGTCTTGCGATCGCCAAGAGCTTTACCGAGGCGCAGGGCGGTATGTTCTCCGTGGATGTGGACGGTGATCTGTTTAAGGTTGTTATTCGCTGGAAGCTGGAAATGAAAGAAGTATAAAAGGTTCATCTGGCAGATTTCCCACTGCTGTGGTATACTGACCAGAGAACGGCTGAAAAGACAAGCGCCGCAGGATTCCTGCGGCGTTTGGTAAAAAGGCAGCAAAAAAATACGGAGGTGTCTGCATATGGAAACAATGGATGATTACAAGGAGGAGCTGGAGGCGTCCTTCCGCCGTATCAAAGAGGGCGATCGGATTTCGGGAACGGTCATTGATGCAAACGAGGAGGAGGTGACGCTGGATTTAAAGTATTATGCGCAGGGGATCATAAGGGTCGCAGATTTCAGCAGCGATCCTGATTTTGCCGTTGCCAGGGAGGTGCATCCGGGCGATGTGCTCGAGGCGACCGTACTTAAGACAGACGACGGAAATGGAAATATCCTGCTGTCGCGTAAGGAGGCGGCGGATGCGCTTGCATGGGAAAAGGCAAAAGAGATGATGGAGCAGGAGACAACGGTGACCGTCCGCATCAAGGAGAGCGTTCCAAGCGGTGTGGTCGCTTATTTAGAGGGCATCCGCGCATTCATTCCGGCGTCGCAGCTTGCGGCGTCCTATGTTGAGGATACGGAGGCATGGATTGGAAAAGAGATCCCGGTGCGCGTTATTACCGTGGATGAGGCAAAGGAAAAGCTGGTGCTCTCCGGAAAGGTGGTCGCAAGAGAGGCAGAGCAGGAGGAGAGAAACCATAAGATTTCCATGCTTGTGCCGGGAACGGTGCTTGAGGGAACCGTGGAAACGTTGATGCCCTACGGCGCGTTTGTAAGTCTCGGTGACGGTCTGAGTGGTCTCGTTCACATTTCCCAGATCTGCGGGCGGAGGATCGGCAAGCCGTCCGAGGTCTTGAAGGTGGGACAGAAGGTCAAGGCAAAGGTTTTAAACACCAATGACAATAAGATCAGTCTTTCGATGAAGGCGCTGGAGGAGGAGATGGTCGATACGGAGGGAGCGGCAGATTTGGCGGCTTACACCAACACCGAACAGACCGGAACAAGCCTTGGGGCGCTTCTCGCAGGAATGAAAATTGATGAATCGTAGAGAGGGTGAAAATTGGATGAAGGGGGAGTTGTATGAATAAAAAGAAAAGAGTAAGCATATCGCTCGGTGTTCTTTTTGCGGCTTTGTGTATGGTTTCCTGTGGGCAGGCAAAAGAAGATGAGTTTACAAAAAATCAACAGGAAAATGATATAAATGCAGAAAGTCCTTCTGTAAATGTACAAGAAAGCAGTACACAGATGGCAGAAAATGCAAATGCAGAAATAACATCCGAAGACTTCGCCAGCTCTGATAACAGTGAAGAAGATGATATAGAGCTAACCGATACGATTGAAGTAGATTTCACCTATGATTATACAGAAGATATCAAAGCGGATGTTGACTATGTGGTATCAAATTCGTCCTCTCTTCAGGAAGAATTAAAGAATATCAATACAATTACTTCAAAATACACCCTGCTGGCAGAGTCTGCACTGACTCAAGCAGAGATGAATGTGGCATCTCAATGGCTTTATGTGATTTGGGATACGGAACTGAATAATCTTTGGAGCAGGTTCAGTAGCCTGGCAGATCAGGATACCAAAGAAATGTTTCTTGAAGAACAGAGAAACTGGATTGCTATGAAAGAGGAAGTAACCTTAATGAGCCTTGGTTCTCGGGAGGAAAATGGTAGTATGTATCCGATGCTTGTAAATTCCCTTTGGGAAGAAAAAACCAAGAATAGGGCTTATTTGATTGCAAATGAGCTGGCAAAGATTAAGGGAGAATCTTTTGCCATGCCAGAAGCATCTACAAAGTATGGTTTGTTTGTCGACAACAAGGAAACCGGTTCTGTGTACAGTTCGTTAATCGTTCGACAAAGCTTGGAGGGAGAAGATGAGGCAATCATGTCTGTCTATGGGCTGGGTGGAACAGAAGGAAGTTTTATTGATAATGGAAATGGAAATCTTGATTTCACATCGGATGACGGCAGCATAAAGGGAACGATCCAAATCAACGGATGGGATGGAGCAACTTTCGAAGTCACGGAAACAGTAGGAGCAGTTCCATTCTCTGTAGGGGAGAAATTTGAATTTCCTTTAGCATTTTAATCTGGGAAATGATGATTGGAAATTATGCGTAAATATGTTGCAAGTGAATGGACTGTGCCCGTCACCTGCCACTGTTTCGCAGGTAAGCCGCGTGCAGCGTTTATCGGAGAGGACATTTTTCACAGACTTTTGTGTTGCTCTTTTAGAGCAGCTAAAAAGTCTGTGTAATGTCCTGCTTCGATAAACGCTGTGCATGGCTCACTCTAAACAGTGAAAGAGACAAGCTGCTTTACAGTAGCTGCACTCCGTTTTTCTCACATTCCGCGATCATTTCCTCAGACCACAGCGAGGACTGTACCTCGCCGATATGAGCCTTCCGCAGGAAAAACATACAGATTCTCGACTGCCCGATACCGCCTCCGATGGTGTAGGGCAGTTCTTCGTTGATGATCGCCTGCTGGAATGGAAGGTTTGCGCGCTCCTCGCAGCCGGCTTTTTGCAGTTGGGAGAGCAGCGCATCCTTGTCAACGCGGATGCCCATCGAGGAAAGCTCCAGAGCAATGTCCAAAAGCGGATAGTAGACAAGAATGTCTGCGTTTAGCGACCAGTCGTCATAGTCCGGCGCGCGTCCGTCGTGAGGCTCGCCGTCTGACAATTGATCGCCGATCTGGAGCAGACACACCGCGCCCTTTTCGCGCGTGATCTTGTACTCCCGCTCCTTCGGCGTACTGTCCGGAAACATTGCTGCCAGCTCCTCCGTTGTGATGAAGAAAATATCGCGTGGCAGGATCTCCTCAATATAATCATACTGGATCGACATATATTTTTCCGTCTTGCGCAGGCACTTGTACACGGTGTCCACGGTCTCCTTTAAAAAATCAAGCGTGCGTTCTTCTCTATGTATCACTTTTTCCCAGTCCCACTGGTCGACAAAGACAGAATGGATATTGTCCGTAACCTCGTCGCGGCGGATGGCATTCATGTCCGTGTAGAGCCCCTCGCCGCAGGCAAAGCCGTATTTGGCGAGTGCGTAGCGCTTCCATTTGGCAAGCGACTGCACGACCTCCGCCTCCCTGCCGTCCTGCTCCCTGATATCGAAAGTGACCGGACGCTCGATACCGTTTAAGTTATCGTTGAGACCGGAAGCCGGATCCACAAAAAGCGGTGCGGATACGCGCGAGAGATTCAGGCGCAGCGCAAGGATCCCCTGAAAAAAATCTTTGACCGTCTTGATCGCGATCTGTGTGTCGTGCAGATTCAGCGTGGAATGATAATCTTTTGGGATGGTTAAATGCTCCATAATAAGGCTCTCCTCTCTCTGGTCTGACATGAATGTCTGTGCCAACTGGGGTTATTATAGCACAAGGCGTTACGATAACACAAGGCGTTTGTTTTCCGGGAAACAAACAAGGTTTCTTACAATATATGTTCGTACCGCAAAAATTTGACTTTCGGAATCGGAAAAAATATAGTATTCTAAAAGGTATAGTGAGAGACAGGAGGGCAGGCAATGAAATATACGCATGAGGTGCACACCTTTGCGCCCGTATTTGACAAACAGTCAGAGATTTTGATCCTCGGTTCGTTCCCTTCCGTCAAATCGCGGGAGAACCAGTTTTATTACGGGCACCCGCAAAACCGTTTCTGGAAGGTGACGGCGGGCGTTTTCGGGGATGAGATCCCGCAGACTATCGCGGAAAAGCGGGAATTTCTGCTGCGCAACCATATCGCGGTGTGGGACGTGATCGCCTCCTGCGACATCGCCGGCTCATCGGACAGTTCGATCCGCAACGTGGAGGCGAACGACATGGAGGTCATTTTGTCGCAGGCGAAGATCCGCGCGATCTACGCGAACGGCGACACGGCGTACCGTCTGTTTTTAAAATACTGCCAAAAAGAGGGACAGCCGCAGGTGTATAAGCTGCCCTCCACAAGCCCCGCCAACGCGGCGTGGAAGGTGGAGCGGCTGATCGGGGCATGGGAGGTGATTCGCGGATGAGAAAGAATGAGATGACGTGGCAGGCGATGCTTGCGGAGGCAGTCGGGCTTGTCGCGGCAGTCGTTTATCTGGGGCTGCAGGTTTATTACGGCATCGCGTATCATGTGTCAGCGGTGCAGATCCTTTTAAACATTGCCGTGATGGTTCTGGTGTACGCCGGACTCACGATGCTTGGCATCTACCCGGAGCACGTCAACGGTCTGCCCAGGGAGATCTGCAAGGGGGATGTACGCAAGTACACCGTGCGTATGGTGCGCGTCGCAAAGCTTATCTTTGCAGGCGGGCTGCTGCTCACAAGTATCTGTGATGCGATGGGAAAGGAGCTTCCGGCTGCTTACACGGTGGTGGTGCTCGTGCTGATGGTGGTGACGGCGGTGTACTATGAGTACCGGATCATTAAAATTTTGCGAAAACACTATAAGAAATAGGAAGAGGAGGAATCGCTGTGTTTGGATTTGGAAAAAAGGAAAAGAAACCGTTGTTTATCCGGGCGAAGGATGTATTTGCTGTGATCAGAGAAGACTATGAGGACGGCGTTGCATTCTGCATCGCAGAGTTTACTTACAAAAACAGAAGTTATCAGATGGGATCGTGCCTGATGCCCGGCTGTGACGAGGCGAAGGAAAATATCTTTTTTGTCTTTGGAGACCGCGAGTATGCAACCTATGAGGAGTTTGCGGCAAATGCGATCATAGACGGCGTCAGACTCGAAGAGTCGGGAGATCTGATCGAGATTACGCGTGCGGGAATCATCGACGGGGACGCGGCGATCAAAACGCCGTGGGATGACACGCGGCTAGCAGGGCTCGCGTTAAAAGAGCCGTAGAGGATGGCGGAATCGGTGTATTCCGCCATCCCCCGACAGTTACTGCGGATAGACAAGATGTGCCTCGTCGATGCCTGTAAGCGTCTGCGTGAGGTAGCGCGCGGCGAGATAATTCGCCATGCCAAGATTCATGTCGAGATAATTGCCGCAGTCTTTTGCGGATGCGCCGGGCACTTCACCCCGGAAATCACGGATAAATGTAAACATTTCCGTCACGAGCGGTACGATGTCGGCGGAGCTGTAATCTCCGGCGAGAAGCAGATAGAAACCCGTCCGGCAGCCCATCGGTCCAAAGTAGATGGTCTTTTCGGCAAATTCCCCGTGATTGCGCAGGAACGTGGCGCCCAGATGCTCGATGGTGTGCATTTCTGCGGTGTTCATCACCGGCTCCTCATTGGGAGAGGTCATGCGCAGGTCAAAGGTCGTGATGACCTCCGCGCCGATGTGATCTTTCCGGGAGACATAGACGCCGGGCTGTAATTTGATGTGGTCTATGGTGAAGCTTGCAATTTTTTCCATAAAAAATCCTCCATTTCGAAATGAAATATATAAGAAAACATTAAAACAGAATATGCGGTTCGTCAAGAAAAAACTGAAAAGACGCCGGGAAAGGGAAAGACAAGATATGATACAGAAGTTTGATTTTACAAGCCAGCCGTCCATTCTGGTCCAGGGGGCGATGGAGACGGAGACCGATTACCTGACCGGACAGCTTGCGGACGCAGTGTGTGTGACGGTGGGCAACTGGAAATATACGACGGGATTTCTCGGGGAGCGGAGAGTTCCGGTGATCGTGTCGAGGACGTATCAGGGAATGGCAAACGCAGCCGCAGCCACGGCTCTGGCGCTGACGCATTTTGCGCCGTGTGCAGTGATCAATCAGGGCATTGCAGGCGGTCACGCGAAGAAGCTCCATGTGGGGGATCTTGTGATCGGGGAGAAGGTTGTCCCGATGGGGGCGGTGATGCAGGAATTTCGCCCGGAGGGCGACGGGATCGCGCCGCTCGACTTCACCCCACTTTTTCTGGAGGTTTACGATAGGGAGAAGGCAGCGACGGAGAAGGTGTTTGCATTTGACTGTGACGAGAGGCTGGTTGCCGCTGCAGGGACGGTAAAGACCGGGCTGAGCGTTTATAAGGGAGTACTCGGCTCTGCGGACGAGTGGAACAACCAGATCGACTGGATCGCGGTGATGCGGGAGCGCTATCACACGGCGGCGGAGGATATGGAGTCGGCGGCAGTGGCACAGATGTGCAGGTCGTTTCATGTTCCTTTTATCGGCATCCGCATCATCTCCAATTCGATTGTAAACGGGGAGGAGTTTGACGAGTCAACGGCGCTTTTGGGACAGAAGTTTGTCGCAGATTACATCGGGGAGCTTCGCGGATTTTTGGGCTGACGCACGGGGGAGAAGGATGAAAACATATACGGATCGTTGGAACATGGGGTACAAAAGAGGAGCGGCGTTTTTGCTTGCGGTGGTCTGTCTACTGCTTGGCTTTTTCACGGAGACGGCAGCGGCGGCAGAAAAATCGGGCGAGGGGCGCACGGTGCGCATCGGCTACATCGGTTATGACGGCTTTATCACAGAGACGGCGGACGGTTCTTACAAGGGCTATGGGGTGGAATACCTCGAAAAGATCGCGGAATACACCGGCTGGGAGTACGAGTATGTATTTGACAGTTGGGAACACCATATGCAGGCGCTGCGGGACGGGGAGATTGACTTTATCTGCCACGCGCAGAAAACACCGGAGCGCGAGCAGGAGTATCTGTTTTCCAAATATGCGATCGGCTCGGAGTCGAACGTGCTCTATGCGAGGGCGGACGATGACCGCTATTATTACAATGACTTTAAGGCTTTTGACGGCATGAGGATCGCCGTTCTGGCGGACAGCTACCAGAATATGGAATTTTCAAATTATGCAGAGAAAAAGGGGTTTGCCTTCAGCTTTCTCCCATATGCGACGTCCGACGACTGTTTCCGGGCACTGGACGCGGGAATCGTGGATGCGGTGGCGATGGGGAGCCTTGGACTGCGGGCAGAATACAAGGTGATCTGCCGTTTTGGTTCCGATCCCTTCTATTTTATGGCAGGGAAGGAAAACCAGGAGCTGGTGGATGAACTGGACGATGCGCTCGGTCAGATCACGGCGGCGGGATCGTCCTTTGCGGTAGAGCTGTACCAGAAATACTATGGGGACATGGTGGCGGAGCAGGAGGTCGTCCTGACGCGCGAGGAGGCTGCCTATATTGAGCAGGCGGACGCGATCCAGGTGGCGTTTCTCCCGCTGAGAAAACCGTTTTCCTATCTCGATGAAAACGGGGAGATCGCGGGTATCACCGTGGATATCTTAAAGCTGATCGAGGAGCGCAGCGGGCTTTCTTTTACATATACCATGATGCCTGCGGGGATGCGTGTGCCGGAATATCTGGAACTCTATCCCGATGCGTTTGTGGCGGGGGCAATGGCGGACAATCCGGAATTTCAGAGTGAGCTGTATCTGATATCGGAGGTCATTTATACGGACGATGTGACGCTGGTATGCGCTACCGGGAGCGAGTACGATATGAATGCCGCAAACCGGACATACCGTCTTGCTATCCCAAGGAGCTATGTGGCGCTGGAGAAATACATCAACAGCAATTACCCGCAGTTTGAGATTGTCATGTGTGACGACACGGAGGGGTGCCTTGGCATGGTACTCGCGGGGGAGGCTGATTTTGCCGCACAGAATGTCAATGTGATAAATCAATATCTCTCCAGCCCGCGCTATGAGAAGATGACGGTGCTGCCCACCTTTTTCATGGAAGAAAATACGGGGATCGTCTCTCTGGAGACCAGAGAAAATGAGATGGTCATGAATATTTTTAACCGCTGTATCGCGTCGATGACGCCGGATGAGCTGGCGCAGATTACGGTGAACCATACGGTTGGGAATACCTACCGCCTGACATGGGGGGATATGCTCTATAAGTTCCGCTACCCGTTTTTTGCCATCGGCGTGCTCATTGTGCTGATACTGGCGCTTATGGAGGCGTTTATCATATCGCGCCGGAGAAGCTATCTTCGTCTGGCAGAGAAAAATGTGCAGCTCGGGGAGGCGGTCGCGCAGGCAAACCATGCCAACACGGCAAAGAGCCAGTTCCTCGCGCGGATGAGCCACGAGATACGGACGCCGATGAATGCGATCGTGGGGCTGACGGAGCTGGCGAGACACCACAGGAGCGAGCCGGAGCAGATGGTCGATTACCTCGATAAGATCGAGACGTCCTCAAAGGTGCTGCTCGGCATTATCAATGATGTGCTGGATATGTCGGCGATCGAGAGCAATAAATTAAAAATTGCACACAAGCCGTTTGCGCTCACGGAGATCCTTGATTCCATCGAGACGGTGTACAGCACACAGTGCCGGCAGAAAGGCGTCGGTTTTGAACTGAAACGCGACCAGATCAAAAGGAGCTTTCTGTGCGGCGACGGGCTTCGTTTGAATCAGGTGCTGCTGAACCTGATCTCCAACGCGTACAAATTTACGCCCGAGGGCGGCAGGGTGACCGTGACGGCGACGGAGCTCTCGCAGCAGGGCGAAAAGATCTACTACAAATTCACAGTGGCGGATACCGGAGAGGGAATGTCCGAGGAGATGCTTGGCAGGCTGTTTGAGCCGTTTGAGCAGGAGATGGCGGAGACGGCGCAGAAGCATGGAGGCAGCGGTCTTGGACTTTCCATCGCAAAAAATCTGGTGGAGCTTATGGGCGGAAATATCTCCTGCCAGTCAAAGAAGGGGGAGGGAACGGTGTTTACGGTGTCGATCCCGTTCCTTCTGGATACACAGGCGCAGGAGATAGGAGGCGATGAGGGCGCAGCGCCGGAGCGGGAGAAATCAGAGAAAACGTATGATTTTTCCGGAAAGACAGTCCTTCTGGCGGAGGATACGGAGATGAACGCGGAGATCGCGATGGAGCTGTTAGAGCTGGTCGGGTTAAAGACAGACCATGCGTGGAACGGCAGGCAGGCGGTAGAAATGTTTACAGCGTCAGCGCCGGGAACCTATATGGCGGTGCTGATGGATGTGCAGATGCCGGAGATGAACGGCTATGAGGCGGCGCGGGCGATCCGCGCGTCCACACACCCTGATGCGGCGAAGATACCGGTGTTTGCGATGACGGCAAATGCGTTTACGGAGGATGTCAGCGCAGCGTTAAACGCCGGGATGAACGGGCATATTGCCAAGCCGATCGACACGGAGATCTTATACGAGACTTTACGAAAAGCAGGGGAGGAGAACTGATGGCAGAGCATATTAGCACATTTTCGGGGGTACATTTTGCGCCGCTTGCGCCGCACCGTGAGGATATTCTGGTTGCGGATATCGCACACGCGCTTTCGCTGATGACGCGGGCGAACGGACATTTCCCGGAATTCTATTCGGTGGCGCAGCACTGTCTGGACTGCGCCGCGGAGGCAAAGGCGGAAGGGCTTACGGAGCGGGAGCAGCTTGCGTGTCTGCTCCACGACGCCAGCGAGGCGTATCTGTCGGATATTACAAGACCGGTAAAGGCAAGCCTGCCGGAGTACCGGGTGATTGAAAAGAGACTTCAGGATATGATCTATGAAAAATATCTGCCGGGTGGTCTCACTGATGGGGAGACACAGACTGTAAGACGTATTGACGATGCGTGTCTGTACTATGAATTTCTGCATTTTAAGGGAGAGCGCCTGTTTGCGGAGCAGCCGGAACTTGCACGGATACCGGAATATGAGATACGCCCCTTCCGGGAGGTGGAAGAGGCGTTCTTAAGACGGTTTACAGAATTATTTAGTAATTGCTCAGAATGAGGCGGCTTTTAAACGGCGGCTCTAACTGGTCGATCGTCCGCCTCGCCTGCCCATAGCGTCTGGGGTTTGTCAGAATGACATAAAACTGTTTGGCGCCTGCGTATTTTTCGCGCAGAAAAAAGGGAATTTTGATCCAGTTTCTCGTAAACGGAATCTGATTTTCCATCAGAAGCCGGGCGGCGTGATCGCTGATGCGCGCATTCGTCGTCCGGCACAATTCGATATCCCTGTCAATTTCTCTCACATTGCCTAAAATTTTTGCAGCCATGATGTCCTCCGTTGTCAACTGATCTTAATATGAATCTGCTTTCCGAGACTTTCCGCGACCTTCACGAGAAAGTCGAGACTCGGATTGTATTTGCCGCTCTCAAAGCGGGAAATATTGGATTTTTTCGTGCCGACGCGTGCGGCGAGCACTTCCTGCGTCACATCCTGCGCCTTGCGCGCATTTTTTAGCTGTTCCACCACCTCGTAGCGGGGGAGCAGCCGTTTGTCATTTTCTTTCATAAATTCCCCGTTTTTCTGTGCCTGCTTTCGTCATACGTTACTCAAAAAGTTATCATATAAGATAACTTTTGTCAAGGAAGAGGAAGCTTGATTTTTCATTGGACTTTTCTTTTTTTCATGTTATAATATGGCACAAGAAGAATTTTATTTTGTTTATATAAATGAGAAAGAAGGGACGATATGTTTGAATTTACAGATGATCTGCTGACAGGGATCAGTGCGATTGATCATGAGCACAAATGGCTTTTTACATTGTTGGAGAAGATAAGAGTTATGCTGGAGGATGAGTATCTGAAAGACCGTTATGACCAGATCAAGGAGGTTTTTGAGGAGTTGGCGGACTATGCGGATAAACACATGGCGCATGAAGAAGCGTATATGGAGAAGATCCGTGATCCCGAGTTGATTAGCCAGAGGGCGCAGCATATGAATTTCCGTAACAAGATCCAGGAGTTTATGTTTCGCGATATCAGCGAGGAGGAGGATCAGCACAAAGCGCTGGAGGAGTTGAATCTCTATATGGTGCGCTGGCTGTATCATCATATCATAGGAAGCGATCTTATGATCGGAAAGCTTCAGCCGCTGGAGGAGTGGATGGTGCTTGAGAATCCGTGTGAATTTACGGATGCTTACCTGACGGGGATCCAGTTGGTCGATGACGAACACCGGGAGTTGTTCCGCATTATCAACGATATCAATAAAATTGTGCGCGACTATTCTGTCGCAGACCAGTACGATGCGCTCCAGGTAATTTTTGCGAGACTGATCGACTATACGGAAGAACATTTCAGGGATGAAGAAGAATACATGGAGAGTATTCGGTACGAAGGACTTGCCGTGGAACGGCGGGCGCACGAAGGATTTGTAAATAAGCTCAAATCCATTCAGTCGAATCCTGATAAGATCGATGAAGACCCGCAGAAATATATGGAGAGGCTGGTCGAGTTCCTGCTCAGGTGGCTCGTGTTTCATATTCTTTATCTGGATAAGAAGATTCCGAAACTGGAAGATGTGGAGCAGCACATTCTGTAAATTAAGGTGTTTGATGGCGACTGGCTAATTCTTCCAGCATAATTGTTTCCAGTCTTGTAATGTCTGGAAATACAACTTTTTTCCCACGGGCGAGAAGTTGGCGGATTTGTTTCATGTTAGTACTGATTGTACGATGGACAGAGTGTTTCACGGGAACGGGATTGTTGTTCCGGGTATGTACATGATCCAGATAGTATTCCGTTACCGGAAACATATTTTGGAGGAGAAATGCAGCTTCTTTGCCATCAAACTCTCCCAGAACAATTGTTAAACATTTTCCATATCGGGCAATCTGTTTGTCGTGGATTGCTTTGAATTTTTTTACCCGGCTACTGAGAGGGACCATCCAGAGGAGAGAAGTTTTAGGATCACGCAGACAAAAGAAAGTTGGGCGATATGTGCCATTTTCCTTGTTTTGCATGAGCTTGTCATCTTGTACTTTTTCGAAGTATTCGTCTTTGATATGATAAACATATCCTTCCTGATAGATCATAATTTCACCACCTATGAGTTTCCCAATAAACTAAAATAGCCCTACCTTGCGATAGGGCTGAATTTTCGAGCCGGACATTTATTAGACGCTTCCGGTAAGCGAACAATATTTTCGAGCCGTTCATTTATAAGTCGCCAGCGGTAAGCGAACAATATTTTCAATGACAGACTGCTCTGTCTCTATTATCATTATACGCACGGACAGAAAATATGTCAATTTATTTTTCGTCTTCCGCAATCTCCATCGTCGCATCCGTAATCTCATGATTTTTGACCGCATTGTTAAGGAGCCTTATCCGGTAGATTGATATGAAAAAAGGCTTCCCCGTTTCACGAGGAAGCCAATGCCGGCAATGGGACTTGAACCCATACGTGGTTGCCCACAACAGATTTTGAGTCTGCCTCGTCTGCCATTCCGACACGCCGGCAAATCTTATGCGGTGCGAAAGCCGCTTAAGCAAAATCTATCTTACCATAACATTTTTGAGATTGCAACAATTATTTTTGTCACTTTTACTTGCTGTGTTTGGAAGCGCGGATTCCGAGAATGAAATAATCTACCATGCGGTTGATGGTGTTTTGCTGCGTTTCTATGATTTTTTTAAAATTATCATTTTCTTTTGTTAAACGAGCCAGTTCCATATCGCTGTTCATATTGTCCGTCCTTCACAGATTTTATAGTATGACGCTACTAATGATAGGGAATTGCTTATGGCGTGTCAATGCCGGCGGTGCAATTTTTTGGAGAGCGTCTGCGTTATTAACAGAATCTGTCAAAACAGCGGAGGATTCGACAAAAATCATTTGTGAAATTTTTGCAAAATAAATAGGAAAAAAATCCCTGGTGTGCTAAAATAGCAGAATGACAAAAGGAAGCTGGAAAGAAAACATGAAAAAAATACTGACATGGAAGCATCTTTTATGGGGAGTGCTGGCGTTTGTGCCGCCGGCGGTATTCTTCTATTTACTGGAATTTTATACGCACAATCCGTTTGAGGAGGTGCGCCCGTGGGCGCAGCTTTTTAATGTCGTGCTCTTTGAACTGATCGCGGCGATCCTCTTTTGCATCCTCGGCGATCTTCGGCGCGCGTACCGCGTACTGGCGGTCGCGGCGATGGTGTTCGGGCTTGCCAACGCCTACGTGGTGCGGTTCCGCACGAACCCGATCGTGCCGTGGGATATTTTATCGTGGAGAACGGCGGTGAGCGTGGCGGACAATTATGACTTTACGCCGGATATCCGCATGGTCGTTGTGACGCTTCTTTTTCTGGGATGCATCGCGGCGCTGCACCTGGTAAAGGTGGCGTGGGGAGGCTTTGTAAACCCGAAACGCTGGCTGGCGGGACTTGTGCCGCTTGCGGCGCTGCTTGTCTTTTCGAATGTACTCCAGCAGGAGAGCTTTCAGAACAGCCACCGCCTTTACAACAAGCTGTTTACCCCGGTGTTTATGACGGAGGTGGACGGGATCCCCGTCACGTTCGTGATGAATCTCGCCTATATGTCGATCGACAAGCCGGACGGCTATGACAGGGAGGAGGCTGGGGAGCTTCTCCTGGAATACGAAAGTGCGGACAGTCCAAACGGGAGCGGGGAGCCGACGCAGGGCGACGGGGAGCAGCTGCCGAATATGATCGTCGTGATGGACGAGGCGTTTTCCGATCCTGCCGTGCTCGGTGATTTTGTGGTGAACCAGGACTATATGCCGTATCTGCATATGCTCCAGCGGGGCTATGAAAATACGGTGACGGGGATGTTAAACGTATCGGTCTGCGGGGGCAATACGGCAAACACGGAATTTGAGTTTCTGACCGGAAACACGATGGCGTTTCTGCCGCAGGGGAGCGTGCCCTACCAGCAGTACATCAGCGGGGAATGTGAGACGCTCGCCTCGCATCTGCGGGATCTCGGCTACGAGACGGTGGCGACGCATCCCTACAATGCGACGGGCTGGGAGCGCGATGTGGTCTACCCGTGGATGGGATTTTCGGACAGCATTTTTGTGGAGGGATATGCGGGGGCGTCGCGTGTGCGCGATTATGTGAGCGACGAGGCGTGCGTGCAGAAGATCATCTCCCTCTACGAGCAGAAGGAGGAGGGGAAACCGCTGTTTGTGTTTAATGTGACGATGCAGAACCACGGCGGCTATGACGAGGCGTATCCAAATTTTACGCCGGATGTGCTGGTGGATGATTTTGACAGCTTTTCCG
>SAMEA3387474__coassemble_1045_pt1 | contig 34368 bp, 35 predicted proteins | sample SAMEA3387474__metabat2_low_PE_013 | metagenome-assembled genome bin SAMEA3387474 (sample SAMEA3387474) | Felis catus | biome: Faeces | place: United Kingdom | collected 2012 | reverse complement strand
TGGTACTTTGGGGAGGACATACCTATCTTTTTATTGTAGTTTGCGGAAACTCAAGCGCTTCCGGGGTTGAAAAAGAAATTCAGATGTGTTATAGTGAAATTACAAAGGGAAACCAAGAAGCGGCTTACCCCTTAATATTTAGCAACCTTAACCTCTTACGAGGTCGGCCGTCAACTATTGGGAGTAGTTGGCGGCTATTTTCTTTTATCCTCATATATCTGACGAATCAGACTTATGAGGGACACAACGAATATACAAAACTGAATCAAATCAGAATATGTAACCATTGTCACCCCTCCTTTCTTTCGTCTGGAGGGTGAACCCTCCGAAGGAGGGCAAGCCGCCTCGCTCTGGTTTCCCTAAACTTTATTATAACAATATATTTTTGTCTTTACAATCTTTTTCTTCAAACATAGTTATCTCTCATTTCTTCCTGCTCCTGAAGCTCCTCCAAAAGCTTGCGGATCCTCTGCTCCGTTCTGCCGGAACGTCTCTCCTCTTCCTCTATACGTTGCTCCACAATCCATTTTCTCTTGTTTGCCCGGACAAAGAAAGTGATCAGAAGATCTACGATCACATACGTCCAAAAAATGCTGGGTTCTCCGGGAAAAAGCGGGTACCCATATATCAGTATAAACACCGGCCATGCGATCATATTAAAAATATAAGATTCCTTTTCATCCCACGTCATGTCGTGAAACCATCTTATTTTTTCTTCCTGCATGATTTTCCCCCTACTTCTCACCCTTCAAAAATTTACCGAAAAAAGACGACCGCTCCGGCTTTCCAGATTTCCCTTCCGCGCCTGTGTCCTTGCCATCTTCTCCTTCTTTCCATTTAAAATACTCCGAGTCAAGATTTACCCTGACCTCCGCGGCAACCGGCTCCAGCTTCTCCTCCGGCTGCTCATCCCCAGACTCCTCCGGAAGCGCCAGGCCTGCCATCTCAAAATATTCCCGATTGATCTTGATCTCCGGCTTGGGAGCAGTAAATGCAGGCTGCTCTTCTCCCCCTGCCTTCTCTTTCGCCCGCTCCTTCTCCATCTTCCGGTTGCGCTCCTCAATAAGCTTTAAATACTTATCCGTGTCATGCAGATCCTCAAGATGCCGCCTGAGTTCAAGCTGGTCACGGGAGACCGCCGCCTTTTCCTTCTGAAGCTTCGCATTCATCTTCTCATATGCCAGCTTCACGGAATCTGCCGCCTCCTGCATGATATCCTGCACATGGCGCAGCGCCTCATCGGTATAAAGCACCGCCCCGGCATAGACGTCCTCTGCCGTATGGTTTGCATCCGCAATGATGCCCTCGCCCTTGCGGCGGAACTCACGCTCCGCCGCGTCACGCTTCTGCTCTGTCAGTCCGCGTTCATCCATCATCTCATAAAGACTGACATTCAGGCGCTGTAAAAGCAGCAATATTTCTTTTTTATCTACGATCACGCGGCTGCCCGTCCCATCATATGCCTCGCTTTTTGAAAGCAAAATATGAATGTCCCGCAAAACCTGTTCTGTCTTATCCTGCGCGCTCATCCTTCACTCCTGTATCCGGTAAATGTCATTTTCTTCCGTTCCGTTTTATTTTGCCCATATCTTTTCCATTCATACGTTTTATCAATTTTACCACCAACCGGACAAGCAATACAACCACTAAAATGAAAATCGCTGCGACTCCCACGATCATTGCCGCATATTTATTCGGATTTTTCATCAGATCCAAAATATTTTTGCTGTCTATCACCTGCTTGCGGCCTTCCATTTCACTGTAAGAAAGCGGAACGTTTCCGATGCCATCGCCGTCCTCATCCGGGAATGACTGCATATATCTGGCAATGGCGTCCCACGCCTTCAATTCTCTGTCGCCCTCCATGATGATCACATCCTCGAGATCCTCAATCGGCGTGCCGTCTGCATATTTTGGCACAACCGACAACAGCCCGTAGGACATATCTGTCACCGTGCTTAACATCTGCCCGCTGTAAAGGTCTGCAACCACGCGGTAAAGCTTATCATCCTCCAGCTCCACGCGGTTTCCTCCATCATCCACCAGATAGGTATCCGTCACTTTATTTAAGATCAAACGATTCGGGTTGAAAGAAAAATGAAGCCCGCTGATATACAGACGCGCCGTCGTCATAAAATCCGAGACGGATGCGTCGATCTCCGCCGCGATCTTTAACTCCTCCCCGGTCAGATACACGCTGATCAGAGGATAGCCCGGTACGCCGTCCGCGCCGATCCCAAGCGAATAGGAATTAAACACATCCTCAACAGTGATGTCTCCCGTTCCGTAGGTATCGCGCACACAGCCGCTCGGCACAACGGCGACGTCCACGGGCTCGCCGCCCTCGGCATTTTCCACAGCATAGACAAACGCATCTGCCATCAGGCTTCCGAGGTTTTGCTCGGTATGTACGTTTGACAGATCATCCAGACTGGAAAAATCCACATTGTCATTGTGTGCCAGCACGGTGTCTTTTGTATATCCAAAATCTTTCAGATAACCGCTGTCCACAGCCGCCATAAACTCTTCTGCCCGCGCCTGCGTCGTCTCATCCTCCGGCACACCGGCATCGATTGCCGTCAACTGGTAATCCGCCATCTCCCAGCGTCCGTCCTCCTTCTGCTTCATCGAAAGAGAACCCAGATTCTTACCGTACTCGCCCGCTGATACGATATAGGTGTCCCCATGTACGATCGGCTCCGGCAGCTCTGTGTGCGTATGACCGCTGATGATCAGATCCAGTTCCGGCACGCTTTTCGCCAGTATCTCATCCTCGGATTTGCTCTCATCCTCCCACGTCCCGCTGTGTGAAATGCAGACGATCATATCCACATCCTCGTTTTCCTCAATCTCCTCCACCGTCTCGCTGACTGCCTCCACCGGATCGGAGAAAAGCAGCTCGCACGTCGGCGCGCACGCCAGCGCATCCTTTCCGAAAACGCCAACCACCGCAACGCTCACATCGCCCTGCTCAAAAACTGCATAATCTTTCATTCCATAAGCGTCAAAGCTGTCGCGAAGCTGCTGCTGTCCCTCCGTGAGACCGGTCTCCTCCATCGCCTCCCAGTCCACGTTGCAGACCAACATCTCCGGGAACTTCTCCCCGCTGCCTGCCGCCGTCTGCAGCATATTGGCAAGCCCCTTGGAACGGTAATCAAATTCATGGTTGCCGAGCACTGTCGCCTGACAACCGAGTTCCCCCAGCATCCGTATCTCTGCCGCCTCATCCTCATACACCGTCTGCACCAGCGTTCCCATTGAAAAATCACCGCCGTCGAGCACCAGCGTATCGGGGTTCTTTTCCTTCTGCGCATCGATCAGTGTCTTTATCCGCGCAAAACCGCCGACCTCCTGCGTTCCCTCCTCAGTCACTGTCGTAAAGCTGTTCAAATGCGAGTGCAGATCGTGCGTAAACATGATATCGATTTCCTTCTGCTCCGCAGCCGAAACCGTCTCTGTCACAGGAAACTGTGTCAGCAGACACCCCACGGTCAAAAATGACATGAAAAATCTTCCTTTGCCTTTCATTACATTTCCTCCCCATTTCATTATCATTATGTGCTCTCAGCATAACATATTTCGCCTTATTTTTCTATCTTTTCCTACGGATCGCATCAATCAGCATCCCCTGCAAGACACCCTTGGATTGAAAAACGGCATGAAAAATCCGCGCCGAAAAGGCGCGGATTGGAAAATCTCTGTATCCGGTTCTTATCTTACATTAAATCCTTCTGGTGTGTCGCATAGAGATATTCATCGATCGTATTGATGATGCGGTCCTCCATCAGCTCCACAGGATCGTTTTTCAGCTCGCCCTCGCGCACCTTCGTGTACTGGATCGGCATAAACTGGCTCAACAGATTCAGCGGGATTCCGGTTGTGCGCAGATTCCCGATCAGGCGGTCAGCCGCTTCGCAGACTTCCGGTGTCGGCATATAGTATCTGCACCGGTCGGAGAAAGAATATTTCCTCTTGAGGCGGATCTGGAGTTCTGTTCCCTGATAATGTTTCTTCCAGTACTTACCGTCTTTGCACATCTGTGCATCGAGCGTCTCGGCAAACTTACTCGGCTGCATATCTGTTCCATAAAGCACTTCCTTCTCGATCTGCTCCAACGCGAACATTCCCTCGCGCATCGCAAAGGTCAGCCCCGGACCTACCTTTAAAATGCCGACGCCGTCCTCCACAAGCTCGCGCAGCTTGATCTTCGTCTGGTAATCAGTGGAGTGTCCCTCAAACACAAGGCTCGGAAACTCTTTGATCGAAGCCATCAGCTCTTTTGCCTTCTCGCGGTCATACTCGGTACATCCGCTGTCCTTTTCCTCCACACCCGGCTGCACGACAACGCCGATGACACGGTTCCACACATCCTCACCGAGTCCTGCTCCTTCAAACGCCTGCCGGAATGCCGCTACGGTATTCTTAAAGTCCTCGACTCTCGTCACCTGAACGCCATTATCCTCCGCACCGACTGCACCGCCCGGGATCGGAACCTCACTTCCGATGATATAAACCGGCGGAATCGCATCCGGCTCCTGTGAGAGAAGTTCCTGATACGTCTCCTCTGCAACCTTCGCCAGACGCGCGCCGCGTCCTGCAATGATCTCGTCCGACAGGCGAACATCCTCCGGATCACTGTTGACCTTCATGCTTGTATCGATATGGATCTTCGTAAAGCCTGCGCGCACGTAATGGCGGATAAGCTCTTCCGCGTCCGCCATCGCCTCCGGCTCGTCCTTCGATGCAAATGTAAGTGGTCCCAGATGGTCTCCGCCGAGGAAAATCCTATTCCGGTCAAATCCGCAGCCATCCGCGATGTCACAAACAAATTTCTTGAAATCGGCAGGAGTCATTCCTGTATAACCGCCGTTCTGGTCGCACTGGTTCGCCGTACTCTCGATCAAAACGCAGGAACCGTCGGAAAGTCCCCTCTTCATGACAGCCTCAATCACATACTGGTTGGCGCTGCAAGCAGAATAGATGCCGACATTTTTTCCCTGCTTCTGCAGTTCAACAATTTTTTTTAATGGATTCTCACGCATTGTAATGTCTCCTTTTTGTTTTTATCGTAGCACTTTCCATGATGGTCTACTTTGGATTATTTAAACAATCATTTGCATTTTTTGAGAAAGTCAAAAATGAAAATGCAGATTTTTACGATATGTGCTATACTTGTACTGAAAACACACAAATTTCTAAAGAATCGAGGTTATCATTATGCCATTAGTTACAACAAAAGAAATGTTTGAAAAGGCACAGGCAGGACATTATGCAGTCGGCGCCTTCAATGTGGAAAATCTTGAGATGGTGATGGCAGTCATCAAGGCAGCCGAGGAGTTAAACGCTCCGGTCATCATGCAGTCCACCCCGTCCACTGTGAAGTACGCGGGACTTGACTATTATCTGGCAATGGCAAAGGCGGCTGCCGAGAGAGCCAGTGTTCCTGTTGCAATGCATCTCGACCACGGCAATACCTTTGAGCTCGCCATGCAGGCGCTGCGCACCGGCTATACCTCTATCATGATCGACGGCTCCCATGGTTCTTTTGAGGAGAACATCGCACTGTCCCGCCGCGTAGCGGATGCGTGTCTTCCTTCTAATATCAGTGTGGAGGCAGAACTCGGAAAAGTCGGAGGAAAGGAAGACGACCTTGAGGCTGAGAACGACTCTCCATACACAGACCCGCAGCAGGCAAAGGAATTTGTAGAGCGTACCAACGTGACCTCCCTTGCGGTTGCCATCGGCACGGCGCACGGACTGTATCAGGGCACGCCAAAGCTTGACTTTGAGCGTTTAAGCGCGATCCGCGAGCTTGTATCGATTCCGCTTGTACTTCACGGCGCTTCCGGTGTACCGGACGACGCAGTGCGCGAATCCATCAGACGCGGTATCTGTAAGGTAAACTTTGCGACAGAGCTTCGCATCGCATACAGCGACGGCGTAAAGAAGTATCTTGCGGAGAATCCGGACGGATTTGACCCGAAGAAATACGGCGCTGTCGGCATGGAGAATGTGGCCGCACTTGTAAAAGAGAAGATCTGCGTATGCGGTTCAAACGGTAAGGCATAATTTATTTTCTCACAATATAAAACGACAAAAAGAATCCATCCGGAGTCTTGTGCTTTGGATGGATTCTTTTTATGGACTCATTTCATTTTTGTCAGTGCGATGATATGAAGCACGGCAAAGTAGATCCCCACGAACGCGATGCCCCCACTGAATACGAGCAGTCCGATCGAATATTTCTCAATATATGCGTTCAATACGACAAGCACAGCGAGAAGCAGGTAAAGGACGATCAGCGCGATCGTCTTTCCTCTTCCCTTATTCTCCACGATGTACTGCAATGCGGAGACGCGGCGCTCAAAATCGACGTCCGTCACCGCCTCCAGCTTCTTCAAGAAGCCGAAGCGGAAAGAGATTTCCGCAAGCAGCATCAGAATGACCCATCCGATCACTGCCTGCGTCACCGTCATAAAGGTGGCTCCGCATAAAATCGCCGCAAATAAAATGACGACCATGCGGTTCTTGTAAAACTGTGCCGCATTCTCACGCTCTTTATCTACCAGATACCCCTTCTTGGTGATCATATCGTAGTAGATCACGCGCCCTTTTTTATCTGTATAAATGTTTCTTCCTGAAAGGCGGATTTTCTCCACCGGTTGTGATTTTTTCTTAGCCATTGTTATTCCTCTTTACTGCTCTAACATTGCCTTACCCATGCAGTAGGTCTGGAGCACCTGATAATCGCGGTCAAGCACCACGAGATCTGCGTCCAGTCCGACCTTAATCGAGCCCTTGCGGTTCTCCAGATGCAGACAGGCAGCCGGATTCTTTGTACAGGAGTTGATCGCGGTGTCAACCGGAACGAGAGCCTCCTCGATTAGAATCCTCAGACCGTCGTTCAGGCGGAGCGTAGAGCCGGCAAGCCCCTTTGTCTCTGTCAGGTGTGCGCTTCCGTCCGGGTAAATCTCGATCTCATTTCCTCCAAAAATAAACTTGGAGCCGACCGGAGAGCCCTTTGCCATCAGCGCGTCGCTGACCATAATACCGTAGTGAGCGCCTTTCGCCTCAAAGAACTGGTGCAGCGCCGCCGGAGTGGAGTGATTGCCGTCGCAGATGATCTCTCCGTACATACTCTTGATCGTGTATGCCGCACCGACCAGTCCATTCGCACGGTGATTAAACGGCGTCATTCCATTGTATACATGAGTCATGGAGCGTGCGCCGTGTGCGAATGCCTGCACCGCCTCCTCGATCGTGGCAGCCGAATGCCCGATGCTCACGACGATTCCGTGCTCTGCGCAGTAGCGTGTCAGAGCGAAATCCTCGTCTGTCTCCGTCGCCATCGTGATGTAGCGGATCAGACCGTTTGCCGCCTCTTGGTATTTCTCAAACTGCTCAACCGTCGGCTTTACAATATACTGCTCCGGCTGTGCTCCCTTGTATTTCATATCAAGGTAAGGTCCTTCAAAATGTACACCCAGGATCTCCGCGCCCTCATAACCGTCTGCAACGACCTTTGCGACATTTTTTAATGCATTTGTCAGCACCTCTTCGCTCTGGGTGATCGTCGTCGCGAGCAGGGAAGTCACACCTTCCCCTACGATATTGCGCACCCAGTAGCGCAGCCCGTCCTCTTTCGCATCATTTGTGTCAAAACCGTACGCTCCGTGGCAGTGTACGTCGATAAATCCCGGAAGTATACGGTTATTTCCGTAATCAACATCTGCCGGATGTGTTCCATACGCATAGATTCCGACAATTTTTCCATCGCTTACCTCAATCTGTGCCTCCACAAACTGGTCTGCAAGCCAAACTTTTTTACTCTGAATAATCATTGTCTTTCCTCCTTACCTACTAGGAATGTCATTTCCCCGTCTTGATTTTTAACAAAACATATACTATAATTTTAAAAAGTACAAATCGATTTGCCTCATAAAGGAGCATTATCATGATCAATCAGACATCCACTGATTCCCTTGAAGCTTTTGGCTCATGCTATGATAAGCCATTACATATACAAAAGTTAAGTTTCATTCGTCACGAAATTTCCGCGTCCTCCAGAAAAATCGATATTCTGTTTACGTTTCCCTGCGAAGTGTATGTGGAATGTCCTCCGGGTCTGGCGCTTCTGCTCGTCGCGCCTGCCGAGGATATCACGGATCTGCATACTTTCCCGCTCCGGCAGAATATAAAGCTTTCCGCCGGCACGCGGTTTAACCTCATCCCTCTTGCCTCCCCGGTGACATGGCATCTGCTTGTTCCCAAGAGCTGCGCAAATCCGGCGGAAGACGCAGGGCTTTTTTCATTTACAGAGGAACTGCCTTCTTCTTATACCTACCAGCCGGTGTCTGTCCCATTTTATCTGAAGCAGATTTTAGACTGCTGGTTCACCAGACAGACGGATGCCTGCCGCCTGATGAAAGCCGCCCACAAGTTCTATGAACTGATTTACGTATATGAAGGCTCTCTCACCATCACGCTCGCATCCGGTACACATTCGCTCTATGCGCATGACCTGATCATCTATCACTCCGATGACGCTGATATTCAGCTTGGTGCAGGATGTTCCTACCTCACAGTCGTCTTTGACGTATCCCAGAAGAAGCATTTGTACATTCTGGATCATGTGTTTCACTGTACCAGCGAAATGCAGCAGATCCTGTGGAAGCTTCTGATCGAGAGCCCGGAACATTCTTACTATACGCGCACGCTCATGCTCTGCTATCTTCAGGAAGTGCTTTTGCTGCTCATGCAGTTTTATGAGACCAGAAACCACAAGACGCTGCTGTCTGACAATAAAGCGGCGCAGAACGATCTGCTGTCCGAAATACTCGTTTACATGAATAAGCACCTGACGGAGCAGGTTACCATGGAGGAGATCTGTCACGAATTTTATATTTCCCGCTCCACACTCCAGACGCTGTTTAAGACACACTTAAACACATCGCCCAAAAACTACCTGCTCAATATCAAGCTGCAAAAGAGCAAGGAGCTCATCCGGGAGAACCAGTATACGATCAGCGAAATCGCCTACAAGCTCGGTTTCAGCTCGATCCACTATTTCTCACGGCTCTTTAAAAAATATTTTAACACGACGCCAAGCGCCTACGCGAGAAAAGCAGCCAAAAATGAAAGCTCTGCGCAAAGTGACCTTTGACAGATACACCCTGCCCACAGCTTCCGTTTCAATCAGTCTGTGATGACATTCTGGATGCTGTAGCGGGAAATCTGGATCACGGTACTTTTATTGACCTCAACATCGATCATGTCGTTTTTTATCTTCACGATTTTTCCGTAGATGCCGCCTGCAAACATGATTCTTGCACCAACCTTAATATTGGCCTGCAGATCTCTCATGGCTTCTCTGTTTTTCTTCATATTGCGCGAAGACATCGCGATCAACACGATCGCGCAGAGACCGATCAGCACTCCGACCGTAACACAGGTCCATATAATAACTTCCACATTCGCATTCATATTTGTAAATTCTCCTTCTTATCAGAATATGGTCTGCCAGACGGCAGACCATATTCTTTTTCCGTCTTTCTTATTTTCTTGTGTAAGGGTAAAGTGTAACACCCTTTACCACGCGGTTTACCTCTCCGGTCGGGCATGGATTGTCCGGTGTGATCGCAAGTGAGAGAGATTTTAAAACTGCAAGTGTCTGGGCAAATAAAATGTAGTCCAGACCGAGAAGAATATTCTCATGCTCCTCTTTCAAACCATAGACAACCGTATAGTCAACAAGCGCCTTCACTGTCTCGTCCTCTCTGCTCATCACAGCCACGATCTTGTTGCCCTTGCGCTGGCCGCTCATCTCCTTGAGCAGATCGATCTCGTACTGTCTCGTGTAAGCGTCATCGCTTAAGTACACAACCGTGAGTGTCGTGTCGTCTACGATGGACTTCGGACCGTGACGGAATCCCATCGGTGTGTCGTACATGGTCACAACGCGTCCCGCTGTCAGCTCAAGCATCTTAAGCGCTGACTCCTGGGAGGTTCCCTTTAAGGTATTGCTTCCAAGGTATACAATACGCTCGAAATTATAGGTATCAACGATATTCTGTGCAACGCCGTAGCCATTGTCAAGGAAGCTCTGTCCTGCATCAGCGATTGCCTGAACCTTTGCGCATACTTCGTCAAGCTCATTTAAGTGGAAGCAGAGATAAGTTGCAAGGTACATATTGGAGTAGCTGGACGTCATCGCAAAGCTCTGGTCATGTGTCTCGTCTGTCAGATTGATGGCATAGCAGTTATGTGTCTCTGCTGCACGCTTGGAGAGCGCTCCGTTCTTATTGCAGGTTACGAAAAGATGGTAAACATTGTCGCATACGCTCTCTGCTGCATCCACTGCGCCAACGGACTCCGGTGAGTTTCCGGAACGTCCAAAGCTGATCAACAGTGTCGGCTTTGTACGTGACAAATATGCCTCCGGCGTAGCCACGATGTCAGTTGTTCCGTAAGACTTTACCTTGTGATCCAGCAGACCTGCCAGATGTGCAAACAGTGCGTTTCCAACAAACTCGCTTGTTCCTGCTCCTGTCAGGATCACATCATAATCCTCGCATTTGATCACCTGATCGATAAATTTCTGGAGCTCGTCCTTATGCTCCCTGATCTGACGGCAGGTCTTTTCCCATGTCGCCGGCTGCTGATAAATCTCCGACAGTGTAAACGTTGCGGAGGTTTCCTTCATCTTGTCCTCTGTGATACCAAAAATTGTACTCATTTTAACATTTCTCCTTTCGTCCGGGTTTTCCCCAACAATATTTATATGGTACAGATATCTGTTACTTTCTTAGATGCCATCCTCTGACTCTTCCTGCACTACCTGTTTAAATTCGTATTTTACTACCTGCTCTTTTCCAGTCTCAAGAGAGGTCTCTACCAGTGCGTCCACATCGTCCTCAAACTTGCGTGTCATCACGATCTCCACAAGCATCGGAAGGTTCGTTCCCGCAATAATACGGATATTGTCCTTGCCATGTGCAATCTGCGCAGAAACATTGAACGGTGTTCCACCCTGAAGATCGGTAAAAATAATAACCTTCTCACAGTCCTTTAATTCATCAAGCGCCTTCTCCAACTCCGCCTTAAGCTCATCGATGCCATAGGTCGGTAAGAAATCCACATAGCGGTAAGCTTCCTGCTCTCCCGCGATCAGATTTACAGAGCTTGTGATCCCGGAACCAAAATTTGCGTGTCCTGTAACGAGTAATCCTATCATAGTATCTCTCCTGTTCTCTTTCATATCTGCCTCTGCAGAATTTCTTTTCTATTTTATATTGCTATTATACCTCGTTGTCTCTCAAATACCGTTCGACAACCGGCATATAGACAGCTTTGGGATGAAAGCACGCCTTTGCACTCTGCATATAGACAAGCGCATTTTTATGATCCCCTAAACTGGAAAATTGTTTTGAGATCATAAACAAAATCGTTCCCAGCGCAAATCCATAGTAACGCTTTGAATTTACGTCCTCCTCCATCTCTTCAATCAGATCATTTCTGCCATCAAGCATGACCGCGTATGAATTCTCATTATAATGGATAAATGATTCATCGCCTGTCTTTTTGATTTCTTCTAATATCCAGTCTGCATATTTCCGATTCCCCTTAATCAGAAATGTGTGGAAATACGTTTCCAAAAAACTTTTTTTATCGTCCGGACGCTTATATTCTGCTTCCAGCATATGCCGGAGCATCTCCTCAAACTTATCCGCGTCCTTTGTTATATAATACGCTCTCAATTTATAGAGATCACAAGCATAATCACCAAGCAGCTTCCTTGTCATCTGCATATCTGCTGTTTTCTCTACGAGAATACTGTCCTTATTTTTCAGCCCCAGATTCATGGTACGCAACTGAAAACTTTTTATGCCCTGAAAGATCAAATATCCAACAGCGACAATTACTATAATAAAAATCGTTATCGTGTTCAAACAGCCACCTGATTTCTTCCAAAAATAACGTAAGGGGGGGATTAAAATCCCTCCCCTTACTTATAACGGATACCCTACTGTATCCGTGTTTCCCGAATATCTCCAACTTATTCAGCCGGCGGCTCCGGATACTGATACCACTCAACCAGCGGCTTGTATCCGCCCGGAATTGTGTTTCCTTCTGCGTCCATAGCCTTGGAATCACCAGTCCAGATACCGAATGCACATCCAACGATACCTACAACGAGGATCAGCATGATACATTTCACCGGTGTCCAGCCCTTCTTGATCAGTACATAGATTCCAAGTGTGATCAGCAACGGAATCAGCTTCGGCAATACGCCGTCGATCAGACCCTGAATGTTGATCGCAGGATCACCTACGATGATACGCAGGGATGTGCTGCCATAGTTTGCAATCAGACCACCTACAACGAAGATACCAAGGATACTTGCTGCACGTGTAAACTCTTTTGCACTCGATGTCAAAAGTGTTACTGCCTTTGTACCAAGTCCGTATGACCAGTACATCAGACCGAAACGAACGGCAAACTGTACGCCGTTGAAGATCAGCAGGAAGAGGATCGCACCTGCGATCTGACCTTCCATCGCCATGTTCGCTGTCAGACCTGCTGTGATCGGAACCAGTGTCAGCCAGAAAAGAGCGTCACCGATACCACCAAGCGGACCTGCTGCGGAAATACGTACGGAACGGATCGTTGCTGTGTCTGCCTTGCTCTGCTCTAAGGAGAGAACAATACCCATTACGAATGTTACAAGGAACGGGTGTGTATTTAAGAAGTCAAGGTTGTGAGCCATAGAAGCCTTAAGGTCTTCTTTGTTGGTATGTATCTTCTGAAGTCCCGGAAGCATTGACCAGAGCCAGCCACACGCCTGCATTCTCTCATAGTTGAAGGAAGCCTGTAAGAAACAGGACAGCCATACCATCTTATTCAATGTTTTCTTATCCAACTGTGCAGCCGGAGTCAAATCCTGATATTTATCTGGAATATTATATGCCATCCTCGTCACCTCCTACAAAACCTGCACCTGCGCCTGCGTTCTGTTTGATCTTTGTCTGTACAGTAAAGTCATAGATTGCAATTGCCACACCTACGAATGCGCAAAGCAGAAGTGTTGCGCCTGATGTTGCAGGGTTTGCTGCGCAAAGCAGAGCCATTGCGAAACCTGCAAGCAGGAATCCCCACATCTCACCGGACATCATAACCTTCATAAGGATTGCGAATCCGACAAACTTCATAGCACCGCCGGCTGCATCAAGACCTGCCATTACCCATGAGAACTGCCATGAGAAATCCTTTAATGCCTCACCGAGTGCTGTACCGCCGTAAAGACCTGCTACTGCAAGTAAACCAAACAGCGTACCAAGAATTGCCATCTCGAGGAAGTTCAGGTTACGGATACCCTTTACGTTAGCTTCCTCTGCGTACTTATCTGCTTTTGCCATCATACCTGACATAGCTGTAAATGTCAATGTAACTGCGTACTGTCCGAATACTGCGAACGGAATCGCAAGACCCATTGCAGCACCAACACCGTCTGCCGTTGCCTCCATACCAAGAGAAACCGCGAAAACGGTTGCCATGATACCGCCAAGGATTGCGTTTGGCGGCTGTGCTCCACCGATCGGCATACTTCCGATCTGAATCAACTGGTAAGCACCACCTACTACGATACCAAGCTCAAAGTTACCGAGGATTGCTCCGATGATCGGGCAGGTAACGATTGGCTGGTAAAGAGATTCTAAGAAACTGAACTGATCAATACCCATGATAAAAGCTACCACGAAGACCAGTAAAGCCTGGATGATTGAAATATCTCCCATGTCTGCTCCTTTCCAATGAAACCATAAAATTTGTTATTTGAATAATTTGTCCGTGCTCTCCGCCGGTGTGTCCGGAACACGCTTGATCTCAAGCTCAACACCAAGTTCCTGCAGCTTCTTAAATGCTGCAACATCATCATCATCAACCGCAACAGAGGTAGCAACCTGACGTTTTCCATCAGCCATGTGCATATTGCCGATGTTGACTTTCTTGATCGGCACTCCGCCCTCAACAAGCTTAAGCACATCCTGCGGTGACTCGCAGATAATTGCGATATGCTGGTTTGCCGACGCCTTGTGGATGATATTGATTGTCTTCTCGATGCTGAAAAAACGTGTCTGCGCATATGCCGGGGCAGCCATGTTCATCAGTCCTTGACGGAACTCGTCATTCGCCACTTCATCGTTTGCAACAAGCAGAAGATTCGCGCCTACGACGCCGCACCACTGAGTTGCCACCTGTCCATGGATCAGACGGTTGTCAATTCTTGTCAACCGAATATCTGGCATTCTCATATCCTCCTTCTCCTTAGATTCTCTAGCAGCTTCATGGATTTTCTAATCTTCAGCCACTATTTATAAGATATTATACCAGAATTCCACCTGAGTGATTTACACTTTTTGTTACTTCATTTGCATTTTTGATTATATAATTTTAATAAATTTTTCAGTGTTTTTTCTTTTTTTACATTTAAAAATAACAACTGTGCAGATTTTCTTTTGGTTTTCGCAAGACAGTTTTCATAATTTCATAAGAGAATCTTAAGAATAAACGACCTTTCCGTCTATGATCGTATACACAATGCGGGCATCCACTGCAAACGGAGAGCCCTGGATCAGCACAAAATCCGCGTCCTTTCCCTCCTCAATGCTCCCCACACGGTCATCCACGCCAATATGTCTTGCCGCATGGATCGTGATCGCTTTGAGCGCGTCAAACTCTTTCATTCCGTCACGGATGGCACATCCGGCGCACAGCGGCAGATAGCGCTGCTCGATCACCGGGGAGTCCGTGATGATCGAAACCTGACACCCCGCCTCCGCGAGGATCCCCGGCGTCTCAAATCCCTTGTTTTTTAACTCGTACTTGGTCGCGTGGCCAAAGGACGGACCGACCGCCACCGGGAAACCTTCTTTTGCAAGATCATCCGCGATCAGCGCACCGTCCGTCGTGTGGTCAATGCGCAGATCAAGCTGCAATTCTTTTGCGATGCGGATCGCGGTATAGATATCGTCCGCGCGGTGCGCGTGCGCCTTTAGCGGTATTTCCCCACGGATCACCGGGAGCAGAGCCTCAAGCTTCGCGTCATAAGGAGGCATCTCTTTTTCGTCGCCGTTCGCCTCCTCCAGCTTTTTGCCGTAAATCTGCGCTTTGCGCAGCATCTCCCGTAGCGTCGCCGCTATGGTCATTCTGGAGTATACCACCTTGTCCTTGTAACACCTCTTCGGGTTCTCGCCGAACGCGATCTTCATCGCGGATTTCTCTTTCACCACCATGTCGTCCACGCGTTTGCCGTAAGTCTTGATCACGCAGAATGTCCCTCCGATGATATTCGAGCTGCCGGGTCCTGTCGATACGCAGGTGACACCGCCCTCGCGCGCCATCCGAAAAGTCTCATCCTGTGGGTTTATGGCGTCAACCGCCGAGAGCTGCGGCGTCACCGGATCGTTTAGCTCATTAAAGTCCTGTCCCTCATAGCCGATGGCATAGCCGTCGAGTCCCAGATGGCAGTGCGCCTCCACAAAACCCGGATAAACATCAAGCCCGGTCGCATCGATCACCTCCGCTTCGTTGATCACTTTTCCTTCCAGAACCGGGGCGATCATCTTGATCTTGCCATTCTCCACAAGGATGTCTGCGACAAACGGCTCCTCCGTGATGGCATTGTGGATCGTCCCCTGCTTTAACAATAAATATTTTTCCATACGCAGTTCTCCTTCCCGCCTCCATACGCACACTTTTCCATAGTTTTTCCTACAGTACGCGATTCTATTCCATCATTATATCACAACAAAGCCGGTCTTGAGAAAAACATTTATTTTACCTCTTTCTTCAGCACGCCGAGCAGCGCGCAGGATACCGCAGAACCCGCTGCCAGAGCGGCGAGATACAGCAATGGATTCCCCACTGTCAGGAACACGAAGATTCCGCCATGCGGAGCCATCAGCGTACAGTGAAACGCCATAGACAGCGCCCCTGCCACCGCCGAGCCTGCCACACACGCCGGTATGACGTGTAACGGGTCAGATGCCGCAAACGGGATCGCACCCTCTGTGATAAAGGAAAGTCCCATAATAAAGTTTGTCGGTCCTGCCTTTCTCTGTTCTTCCGTAAACTTATTCTTAAAGATCAGTGTTGCAAGGGCGATCGCAAGCGGCGGAACCATACCGCCAATCATGACAGCCGCCATGATATTGTAATTTCCCGCTGCGATAGAAGCCGTACCAAACACATACGCCGCCTTGTTGACCGGACCTCCCATATCCACCGCCATCATACCCCCAAGCAGCGCGCCGAGTAAAACGGCGCTTGTACCGCTCATGCCGTTTAGCCCATTGTTGATCATCGTATTGAGCGCACCGACCGGAGGCTCGACCGCATAAGTCATCACCACGCCGACGATAAAGATACCAAGCAGCGGATACAAGAGCACCGGTTTGATCCCGTCAAGGCTGTCCGGGAGCTTCTCAAAAATTTTCTTTAACAGCTTCACCGTATAACCCGCCAGAAAACCGGCAACCAGCGCGCCAAGAAAACCGGACGTACCGTTTGCAGCGATCGCTCCGCCGACAAAGCCGACTGCAAGTCCCGGACGGTCTGCGATACTCATCGCGATAAATCCCGCCAGAACCGGAAGCATAAAGCCAAATGCAATACCGCCGATCGATTTGAACATCGCGGCAAGTGGCGTGATTGTACCGAAGTTTGCGCGCTCCTCCATCGGAAGCGCATTTAAGTCTACGGAAAAACCATCGATCAAAAATGCGAGTGCGATCAGAATACCGCCGCCGACCACAAACGGAAGCATATGGGAAACACCGTTCATCAGGTGCTTGTAAATCCGGTGACCGACACTGTCGCCACTCTCCAGCCCGCTCTCACCCGTTTCCTTTTCCGATGCGCGATACAAAGGTGCTTTTTTGTCCATCGCACGTTTTATCAGCTCCTCCGCCTTGCTGATCCCGTCTGCAACCTTGCACTGGATCACCGGTTTTCCGTCAAAACGCTCCATCGGCACCTGCGTGTCCGCCGCAACGATGATGCAGTCTGCCGCAGCAATCTCCTCCTTTGTCAGCACGTTCTTCGCGCCGCCGGAACCTCTCGTCTCCACCTTGATTTTACAGCCGAGCTCCGCCGCCTTTTTCTCAAGGCTCTCCGCTGCCATGTAGGTGTGCGCGATTCCGGTCGGACATCCCGTAACGGCAAGTATATAACATCCGTCTGCCGGAATAGTCTCCCGCCCCGCCGCCTGCTCTTTTTTCTCATTCCAAGCGTCCTTGTCCGCCTCCGCAATATCGATCACATCGAGAAATTCCTCGATCGTCTGCGCGTTTCGCAGCCCTCTCGTAAAATTCTCGTCCATCAGCAGCACGGAGAGCTTACTCAAAACATCCAGATGTACATTGTCCTTTGTGTTCGGCGCCGCGATCAGAAAAATAAGATCCACCTTTTCCCCGTCCAGCGCGTCATAATCCACGCCGTCCGTCACCACCATCGCGGCAAGCCCCGGTCTTGACACCGCATCGGACTTGCAGTGTGGGATCGCAATTCCCTCACCGATCCCGGTCGTGCCCTCCTCCTCTCTCGCAAAGACGCCCGCGCGGTACTTCTCCACGTCGTTGATTTTCCCGCTCTTTGCCATCAGCGCAACCATCTGTTCTATGGCGTCTCTTTTATCTGCCACGCATCCATTCAGTTCAATGCTCTCAACTGCCAAAAGTTCCCTGATCTTCATCGTCTCTTCCTCCTTTTCATCCGTGTCGTCAAACAAGCGTCGACAAATCCCGGTTCCGCTCCATCAGTGCCAGGACTTCCTCTCTGGTGGCAAGTTCCTCCGAGAACGCCGATGCGCTTCCTGTGCACACTCCCATACGAAAAGCGTCCGCATAAGTGCCGTGCTCCAAATAGCCTGCGAGAAAACCCGCAACCATCGAATCTCCAGCCCCGACAGAATTGACCACCCTGCCCTCCGGCGCTTTCGACTGGTAAACGGTTCCATCTGCGGCAAGCAGCACCGCGCCGTCCCCCGCCATCGAGACGAGCACATTCTGGGCGCCCATCTCCTGAAGCTTCCTGCCATACCGGATCACTTCTGCTTTCTCCCTGACCGTCACACCAAAAATCTCTCCCAGCTCGTGATTATTTGGCTTGATCAAAAACGGGCGGTACTTTAAGACATTGACAAGCAGATCTTTTGTCGCGTCCACGACCACACGGAGTTTCTTTTCTTTCAGATGCTCCAAAATATCCATGTACACCGTCTTTGGCATGACGTCCGGAATACTCCCCGCCATCACGAGAATATCGCCATCGCAGAGACAGTCCAGCTTCCCATAAAGCTTTTGAATATCCGTCTCCTGCATCAGGGGTCCCTGCCCGTTGATCTCCGTCTCCTGATCGGAGCGAAGCTTGACGTTGATCCGCGTCATTCCCTGCGCCACCTCGATGAAGTCTGCACGGATCCCCTTTTGCTCCACGAGACCCTTGAATGCTTCCCCGATAAACCCGGCAAGAAAACCGAGCGCCGTATTCTCAAATCCAAGATTTCCAAGCACCATCGATACGTTGATTCCTTTTCCGCCCGGATAAATGATCTCCCGGCTTGTACGATTGACGATGCCGCAGGTAAACTGCGGAACGGTCACGATATAATCTAGCGATGGATTCAAGGTTAATGTGTAGATCATAAAATCCCTCCTTTACAGCCTTATAATGTTCCGGCATTTTGAAAATGCCGCCTGCCCAGGCCCCGTGGTGATCACGGTCGCACGCTCAAACGGAGCGAAAGTCACGCTCGATATCTTGCCAAACTTGCTCTCGTCCGCCAGAACATAGCACTCCATACAGTTCTCCATCGACTTTTTCTTCACCATCGCCTCCTTGAGCTCCGGCGTGGAAAATCCCCTCTGGATGCTGATGCCGTTCGTGCCCCAGAACCCTTTGGTAAAATTGTACTTCCCGACTGTCGCGACTGCCTCCTCTCCGACGATCGCCTCCGTGACCGCCTTAAACTCACCGCCGAGGATATAAACCGTAAATCCCCGGTCCGCCAATCTCTTGGCATGGGTGATCGCATTCGTCACAAACACCGCCTGCTTTGCGGTCACAGAATCAATCATCCACTCCGTCGTCGTCCCGGCATCGAGATAGACAAAATCACCCGGACGGATCAGCTCTGCCGCATAGCGGGCAATCTTCTCCTTCGCCTCTCTGTTCTGTTCTTTCCGGTGCATCACCTCGTCGTCTCTCGTGTCGTACTCTCCACTCCGCAAGAGCGCGCCGCCATGAACCTTTGTGAGCTGCCCGTTCGCATCGAGCGTCGTCAGATCCCTGCGGATCGTGGATTCCGAGACATTCAGTTCATCCATCAGTTGCTGCACAGTTATGCTGCCCGCGCTCTCTAATAAGGATAAAATTTTACCAAACCGTTCCTCTGCCAGCATCTCTCTACCTCCAAATTCGTTCATTTTCCGTCAGAATCGTTTTTCTGACTGTATTATAGTTTCATATTCAGCCAAAGTCAATCACATTCACTCAAAATCATTCACAAAATAACCCACCGGTTTTTGTAAATTCTGCATAAAAAGAGAGTTTCGCAAGCGAAACTCTCTTTTTATTTTTCTGCAATTTTATAACCGTTGCGCTGATTCTTTTTCACTTCATAGAGCGCCCGGTCTGCCGCCTCATATAATTCATGAAACGTTTTTTCTTCCCTCACGATCACGATCCCGATCGACACGCTCGTTGTGATCGTCTTTTCCTTCGCCAGATAATTCAGCGTCAGAACAGCGTTTAATTTCTCAGCGAACGCTTCGATGGCGGAAACATCGGGTTCATTCTGGATAAACAGAACAAACTCGTCCCCTCCCAGCCTTCCGGCAAAATCCGCGCTCTTTATCGCAGTTTTCATCTTTTCTCCGATCTCATGCAGTGCACGGTCTCCGATCATATGTCCAAGCATATCATTTACTTCCTTGAAATGATCCACGTCGATCAGAAACAATGCGCTTACGCCCTTCTCTGCCTCATCCGGCGCTCCGTTTAGGATGCTTTCCAATTTCTCAATAAAATATTCCCGTGTATACACCGTGGTGAGAAGGTCGATCCGCCCCTTCTCTGTGATTTCTTCTATTTTCATGTCACGGTGCATCTGCTCGTTGTAGTCCTCCAAAAAGCCCACCAGATAATCCTTACTAATCGTGAGACCGTGCACCCGGCTGTACTCCCACTCGCCCGCCATTTTCAGCCCTATGACAAAGGGTTCCACACTCTCCCCTCTTCTCAATTTTTCGTAGGCTTCTTTGTATGTCTCATAGTCACACGCCCGGATCCTTCCGGATTTCAGAAGATTCTCCGGAGAAAAATCATGGATGATCTCGCAGTCGCCCTCCTCACCCTCATCATTGTGGTAAATACGTAACTGGTCTTTCTGAAAATCAAGCTCAAACAATACGTCCTTCGTCTTTTTTATCAGCATAGACAGCAGGGAATTTTTGACAAAAAGCTGATCGTTCTTTTCCTTCATCCGGCTGATCAGTCTGTAGATCAAAACCCCGATACTGCCGCTTATGATCGCAACACAGATCAGTACCCCGGTCAACAGCAGAGAAAAAATGTGCTCGATCTCATTGACGTAATCAAGCAGATAGTCTTCCACCAGCACCGAGAATACATACCAGTTGTTGATCCCTAACGGCTCATAAGTCACATATCTGCCCTCTCCATTATAGGTAAAATGAAAATACCCGCTTTCCCCATTCTCTACATTGCTTTGGCTCTCCTCGATCGTCGTACCCTCCGGAAAGTCATAGCGCTGCATCTCTTCCCACAGATTTGGGCTCTTTGCAAAGGAGTTGACATTGCTGGAAGCACTGATATACACGCCGTTATTATCAATGATCTGGAAATACCTATAGGAATCCCCCGACATTTCGATTTTATCCGAGATCGTGGAAACCGCATACTGTCCCCAGACTGCGCCGACTACTTCTTCATCCCTGTGTATCGGAATCGCCATAATAATATTATCGGAAACCCCAATAATATTGGAAATATAGATCTCATTATTTCTAATATGAACCAGAAGGTCGGTCTCTCCCGCCACCGAGACACTTCCAGTATCATCGATGCTTTTTCCATTCAGATCGACGATACCCATTCTCTTAAAATTTGCCTTCTCCCGTATGGTTCCCAGGTAGCGTACAACTTCATCCACATCATAATCCCTGACATCATGAAAAACCTCCTCGCTGGTATCCATAAGCTCCACGCAGCGGTTGATTTCCCCCTGAATGATCTGTGTGACATAATAAGACACCTTTTCCATCTGTTCAATATCTTTTTCCAAAACCATTTTGGCAATCTTATCAAAACAAATGCTAAAGGAAACACCCACAATCACCATAGAGATTATGACTGCGATGCTGATTGTCACGATGTACTTTGCCCGTCCCCTCGAATTTATCTTCTGCTTCATTCCCAAACTTCCCCATTTCAGCGCCGCCATACAGATTCCTCCGGCGCACTCTCCCTATACTTTAACAAAAAAATCCATCGCCGTCTATATTTCCAGTGATTCTTATCCACTTTCAATAAAAAATCATACTTTTCCGGAAAGCAAAAGCACATTTACGGCAACGATCTATCTCTGCCGCAAATGTGCTTCATTCAACTAATCCAGTTTAAACTTATTTACTTCCTCATTCAGCAAATGCACAATGTTCAGATTTGTGTTTGCCTCTGTCTGGATCTCACTGACGCTTGCGGTCAGATCCACAGACATTTCCGTCACGTTCACCACGCCTTTTGCACTATCCTCCACGGCTGAATTGACCACATCGATCGCTTCCCTGATCTGGTCGATGCTGTGCTTCACCTCTTTGCTTTCATCTGCAAAGTACTGCATCATTGCGCCCATATCACTGACATCACCGCGATAGTTCTCGCTGGTCTTAAGCAGACTCTCGTAACCTTTCAACGCAGTTTCATCCATAAACACAAGCATCTGCTCCGCATTCTGTGCCAGCTCGTCCACTGCTCCTACCACATTCTCGCTCACACGCTGGATCTTCTCCGCGATATCAGCAGAATTTGCCGCAAGCTTTCCAATCTCATCCGCGACAACTGCAAATCCTCTGCCCGCTTCCCCCGCGCGCGCTGCCTCGATACTTGCGTTTAACGCCAGAAGATTGGTCTGCTCTGTGATGCTGATAATATTCTCCGTCAGCGACCGAATTTCCTCAACCGCCTTGGACTTCTCAATCTTGTGGTTGACGTCCTCCGCGATCCTGGCTGCCAGAAGCTTCGCCTGCTTCTGTTCCTCCGAAGCCCTCTCATAGACATCTTTCGCCTTATTCACAATGTCAAACGACTCTTCCTTTCCGGCGCCTGCGTTTTCAGAGATAATCTCTATCAGAGAATAAACCGTTCTGGCAGACTCATTGACCTGGCTCAGAGAAGCGCTCGTCTCCTCAAACGACGCGCTCATCTCCTCCATCGTTGCCGAGATATCCGTAATACTCATCTCTGCACTTGAGATATTCTCCGACACCACTCTGGAAGAGTTATCAAGCTGTACAGAATTTTCTGTAATATGGATCATGATCTCACGAATATACTCTAACAGCTTATTGATGTTATTCGCGATCAGCTCCATCTCATCGCCGGTATGGATCTCAAGCTTCTGCGTCAAATCCCCCTCATTATGAACGAGATCGTATATTTTCTGTCTGACTGTATTTAATCCCTTTACCGTCTGTCCGACAAAAATGTTCAGTATCGTAAGCGCAACAATGATACAAACTGTTGCAACAACCACAACCTCGATCGCTGTCAGCTTCAACTGTCTGGCAACTTCTGACGCATCGTAATCGCTTCCCAGCACACCGATAATCTGCCCCTTGGTATTTTCAATCGGCAGATATGCAGAGATCAAATCTCCATTCTGTGTGTGAGAAACAGAATCCTGCACATATCCCTGCCCGTTAAAAACATCCTCCAGTTCTTCATAGGAAAGTTCAAATTCCTCACCGACTTTCGCCCGTTTTTCCTCTCTGTCCGAATCCGCTCCATAATAAACCTTGCTGCCATCTGTATATAGAGTGTACAAATACGCATTGCCATATTTCTGCTGTACAGAGCGCATTCCCGCTAAAAGGGCTTCATATTCTGTCGTTCCCTCGCATCCCGGTTCTAACTGCTGCACCAGATTGCCGTCTGTATTGTCAAGCGCAATCTTCGCCATCATATGTGCCTGATCCATCCCCAGGGTGATGATTCCATCCTGAAGTCTGCGGTATGCGGATATCCCCATGATCACACAGACGATCAGGATCAGCAGACTTGCCGGCACTAAAATCTTATATCTTATACTTAATCTTCTTGTTTTCTCTTTCATCTGAGTTCTCCTTCGTAGCAAATATTCCTACTCTATTTTATACCAGAATGTGGCTAATTTACAAGTATCAGTCGCAAATATCGTAAATTTTTATAAAGGTTTGTTGTAAAATGTAAAAAATTTTCCATTAAAAAAGAAAAGAGCAGAAACCGCCCAAAAACGGTTTCTGCTTTCTTCCCGTATTCTTATTTTGCGATATCAATCCGCACCAGAGCCTTGCGAAGCGCAAACTCTGCACGCTTGACGTCGGTTGCCTCTGTCTTGTTTGCCAGACGCTCCTCGGCGCGCGCCTTTGCCGCCTCCGCTCTGTCTTTGTCAATCTCATCCGGCCACTCCGCAATCTCCGCGAGAAGCGTCACCTGCTCCGGCAGGATCTCTGCGAAACCGGAATGTACTGCCGCCACGACATCCTCTTCCCCGTCGTTATGAATCGTAACGATCCCGGGCGCGAGAACCGTGGTAAGCGGAATGTGATTTTTATATACACCAATCTCACCGGCAGCCGTATTAAACTCGATCATCGTCGCCGGCCCCGTATGGAACACACGGTCAGGCGTGATGATCTTGATCTGAAAAATTCTGCCCTCGTCTGCCATAATTCTCCTCCTTACCGCCGCTTCTACTGCCGGTTGAATTTCTCACGAACTTCGTCGATCGTGCCTGCATTCAAGAAGTAGCTCTCCGGAATATCATCATGCTTTCCTTCCAGAATCTCCCTGAATCCGCGAACCGTCTCGGCAATCGGAACATATTTGCCCTCCAGGCCGGTAAACTGTGTCGCAACAGAGAACGGCTGAGAGAGGAATCTCTGGATCTTACGCGCACGGTTTACGACAAGCTTGTCATCCTCAGAAAGCTCATCCATACCGAGAATCGCGATAATATCCTGAAGTTCCTTGTATTTCTGCAAAATTTCCTGCACGCCGCGGGCAACCTCAAAGTGCTCCTGACCAACGATACGCGGGTCTAAGATACGGGAACTGGATCCGAGCGGGTCTACCGCCGGATAGATACCAAGCTCTACGATGGAACGATCCAGTACGGTCGTCGCATCCAGATGCGCGAAAGTCGTTGCCGGGGCCGGGTCTGTCAGGTCGTCCGCCGGCACATAGACTGCCTGCACGGATGTGATAGAACCGCTCTTTGTCGATGTGATACGCTCCTGCAGCGCACCCATCTCGGTCTGTAAGGTCGGCTGGTAACCAACCGCAGACGGCATACGTCCAAGCAGCGCCGATACCTCGGAGCCCGCCTGCGTGAAACGGAAAATATTGTCGATGAAAAGAAGCACGTCCTTACCGCCCTTATCGCGGAAGTACTCTGCCATTGTAAGTCCGGTCAGCGCTACACGCATACGCGCTCCCGGCGGCTCGTTCATCTGTCCGAACACCATCGTGGTCTTGTCGATAACGCCGGACTCCTTCATCTCATAGTAAAGGTCGTTTCCCTCTCGGGTACGCTCGCCTACTCCGGTGAATACGGAATAACCGCCGTGCTCTGTCGCAATGTTGTGGATCAGCTCCTGGATCAGCACGGTCTTTCCTACTCCCGCACCGCCAAACAGACCAATCTTACCACCCTTCTGGTACGGGCAGAGAAGGTCAACGACTTTGATACCTGTCTCCAGCATCTCCTGAGAAGTCGCCTGCTCCTCAAATGCCGGAGCCGGTCTGTGAATCGACCAGTTCTCCACATCCGTTGGAGGGTCCAACTCGTCAATCGGGTTACCAAGAACATTAAACATACGGCCCAGGGTGTTCTCGCCTACCGGAACGCTGATCGGTCCTCCGGTAGCAACTGCCTCCATGCCGCGCACAAGTCCATCGGTAGGTCCCATCGCGATACATCTTACTGTATCATCACCCAGATGCTGGGATACCTCCACGACCAGCACCCTGCCGTCTCCGGCGTCAATGCGGATCGCGTCGTTGATCTCCGGCAGATTGCCTTCTGAAAATTTGATATCCAGAACGGCACCGATAATCTGGGTAATCTTACCGATATTATTTGCCATCGCTTATTTCTCCTTGCAATTATATTTTATGTTGCTATCTCCCAGTTCGCAGATTGCGTTCAACTCGCACTCGAGAATCGAAGATTCTCTCGTTCTCGTTGCACTCTCATATCAAGTGCCCTGCCGCTTCTTTTGTGCAAGCACAAGCAGCGGCACTTCACTTGATACTCAATCTGCTTATCTAGGAGATGGCGGATGCACCTGCAATGATCTCTGTCAGCTCCTGCGTGATAGAGCCCTGCCGTGCACGGTTAAATTTCAGTGTCAAATCACTAATCATTTCCTCTGCGTTGCTGGTTGCAGAATCCATCGCCTGCATTCTCGCACCGTTCTCACTGGCAACCGCCTCGACAAGTGCGCCGTAAAACAGACTGGTGATATATTTTGGAATGATCATATCGAGCGCTTCCTCCTCGTTCGGCTCATAATTCATGAGCACCTCGGACTCCGCCGCGCGACTGATCTCCTCCTCGTCAAACTCCACGGGAAGCAGCTTGATCAGCGTCGGCTCATGGCTTACCGTATTCTTAAAATGCGTGTATGCCAGATAGATCTCACCGATCTTACCGGACACATAGTCGTCCAGCACTTTTTTGCAAAGTGTCAGAGCGTCCTCATATGCCGGAGACTCTATGATCTCAGACGCGTCCTCCCGGATGGTATATCCCTTGCGCTCCAGCGCATCCTTTCCCTTCGTACCGATGGCGTAGATCTCCACGTCATCCGTATGAAAATCCACACACTCTGTCACGAGCTTCACAACATTGGAGTTGTAGCCCCCGGCAAGACCACGGTTGGAGGTGATGACAACCACCGCCTTTTTCGTGGAATCGCCCTTTCTGAGATACGGATGATCGATGGTGCCGGACTTTGCCAGCATAGAGGTCACAGTCTGGTACATATAGTTAAAATATGGATTCGTCTGCTCCGCTCTATTTTTCGCTTTCTGCAATTTAACAGTAGAAACAAGCTTCATGGCTTTTGTGATTTGCTGCGTACTCTGTATGCTGCCTTTTCTGCGCTTTATGTCTCTCATTGACGCCATAACCTAAGCACCGCCTTTCTCTACCATTTATTTTCTGCCCTCTGTCTGACCGATAAAATCAGCCTTACATTCGGTGATTGCCTGCACAAGCTTCGCCTCTGTCTCGTCGTTTATGACCTTCTCTGTGCGGATCGCCTCCGGAATCTCCGGATACTTCGTCTCCACATACTCAAAGAGCGCCTTCTCAAACGGAAGGATCTGATCCACCGGAATATCCATCAGATATTTTCTGGTTGCGGCGAAGATGATCATAACCTGCTTCTCAACCGGCATCGGCTGGTACTGCGGCTGCTTTAAGATCTCCTTAATGCGCTCTCCCTGTGTCAGCTTCTCCGTCGTATCGGCATCTAACTCAGAACCAAACTGCGCGAATGCAGCAAGCTCGCGGTACTGTGCCAGCTCGGTACGGATCGGCGCGGCGATCTTCTTCATCGCCTTGATCTGCGCGGAACCTCCCACTCGTGATACGGAAAGACCCGCGTTGATCGCCGGGCGGAAACCTGCGTTAAACATCTCGGTCTCCAGATAGATCTGTCCGTCCGTGATGGAGATAACGTTTGTCGGAATATATGCGGAAACGTCGCCCGCCTGCGTCTCGATGATCGGAAGCGCTGTCAGCGAGCCGCCACCCAGTTTATCCGAAAGTCTCGCCGCACGCTCAAGAAGTCTTGAGTGCAGATAGAAGACGTCACCCGGATATGCCTCACGTCCTGGCGGTCTCTTAAGGAGCAGGGAGAGTGTACGGTATGCCGCTGCGTGTTTGCTCAGGTCGTCATAGACAACGAGCACGTCCTCTCCGTTCTCCATCCATTCCTCACCGATCGCACATCCTGCGTACGGTGCAATATACTGTAACGGCGCAAGCTCGCTCGCCGTAGACGCAACGACTGTCGTATAGGACATCGCGCCAAACTCTTCTAAGGTCTTAACGATCGATGCAACCGTAGATGCCTTCTGTCCGATGGCAACGTAGATACATTTTACGTTCTGCCCCTTCTGGTTGATGATCGTATCGATCGCGATCGCCGTCTTACCGGTCTGTCTGTCACCGATGATAAGCTCACGCTGTCCGCGTCCGATCGGCACCATCGAGTCGATCGCCTTGATACCTGTCTGTAACGGTGTATCTACGGATTTTCTCGAGATAACACCGGATGCAACACGTTCGATCTGACGGTACTTATCCGTCTCGATCGGTCCTTTTCCGTCGATCGGCTGTCCGAGCGCATTCACGACACGTCCCAACATCGCATCTCCAACCGGAACCTCAACCACGCGTCCGGTTGTCTTTACAGTATCGCCCTCGTTGATATTTCTCTGGCTTCCAAGTAATACGGCACCGACATTATCCTCCTCGAGGTTCAACACCATTCCATATACTTCGCCAGGGAACTCCAGGAGTTCTCCCTGCATTGCATTGTCAAGACCATGAATACGCGCGATACCGTCTGCCACCTGAATAACCGTACCAACGTCAGCTACTTCTAACTGCGCTGCATATCGTTTAATCTGTTCTTTGATCACGGAACTTATTTCTTCTGGTTTTAAATTCATGGAGCGCATTCACCTGCTTTCAACTGTATTTTTGATAACTCGCGTGTCAGATCATAGAGCTTTGTTCTGACACTGGAATCGACGACGCGGTCGCCGATCCGGATGATCATTCCGCCGATCAGGGCAGAATCCACCGCATAATGCATTTCAAATTCCACATACCGGGTCGTCTCCAAAAGACGCTTCTTCACAGCCTCCTTCTGCGCCTCCGACAATTCCATCGCCGTCGTCACATACGCTGTTCCGATGCTCTTGTGCTCCTTGACCCGCTCCTCAAAATACGCGAGCACCTCGTCTATTTCCGCAAAATGATCCTTTTCCACGATCATGCGGAGCAAACCGGCGAGCTCGCCCGAAATCTTCCCTGCAAATATGTCTTCGATCATCTGAACTTTCTGTTCTTTTACAATCTTCGGATGATTCATCAGTTTGAACAGCTCGGGATTCTCGTTTAAGGCAGTTCTGACCGCCTGAACCTCCTCCCAGAAGGCGTCCATCTGTCCGCTTTCTGCCGCGACGTCAAACAGTGCATCACCGTATGTTTTTGATACTAGCTTTGCCATGTCGAATCACCCATTTCTTTCAATGTCTCTTCCACCAGCGTATCCTGCACAGCCGCATCAATATTGGCGGCAACGACCTTCGCTGCCATCATGGATGCAACCGTGATCATTTCCTGCTTCACCTCATCCATTGCACGCTTCTTCGACAGCTCTGCTTCGTCGTTTGCAGTACGGATGATACGGGCAGCCTCTTCTTTGGCTTCACTCTCAATGCGCGCAGCATTTTTCTGCGCCTTCTGACGCGCTTCGCTTAAAATCTGTTCCGCCTCTTTGTCGATATTTTTGAGCCTGGCTTCATACTCTGCTTTCAGTGCCGCAGCGTCTTTCTTGTCCGTCTCCGCCGTCTCAATGTCTGTCGCGATGCGCTTCCTGCGCTCCTCCAGCATCTTGCGCGCCGGATTGAACAACATCTTTGACAGGAACAAAAACAGGAAGAATACTGCCAGCGCCATAAGAACCACGTCGTGAAGCAGTTGCATATCCAAGCCAAAAAGTCTTTGCATTTCCTCCAAAGTCTGGCCTCCTTTCCGTTATTCTCATTCTATTGGCACAAATCTTCTGCCAATACCTCGGAAGAACGTCCCGCGTTCTTCTAATGGCTCGAACTTATTCGAGACTATTTTTAGCCCAGAGGCTGTACGAAAAGTAAGAGCATAGCGATCAGCAAGCCGTAAAGACCTGTGGTCTCTGCTACCGCCTGACCAAGAAGCATGGTAGACATAATGTCACCCTTTGCGCCCGGGTTACGTCCTACTGCTGCCGCACCGTGACCTGCCGCGATACCCTGTCCGATACCAGGTCCGATACCTGCGATAACTGCTAAACCTGCGCCAATAGCTGAGCACGCCATAATTAAATCATGTCCTGTGATATTCATAGAAAATTCCTCCTAAAAAAATTATTCTGTTTCGTAGTTCTGGCCGATGTATGTCATTGTCAACATACAGAATACATACGTCTGAATCGCTCCGGAGAACAAATCAAAGTATACATGGAGTGCTGCCGGCCACACAAGTGCAATCTTGCTCAGCAATCCATAGACCAGTGCCATCATGACTGTTCCCGACAATATGTTCGCAAACAAACGCAGCGACAAGGAAATCGGCACGGCAATCTCACTGATCAGGTTGATCGGAAACCATACCGGCAGCCACGGCGGCAATGGGGAACACATATCCTTCCAAATCTGTTTGACTGGCAGATTTTTAAACTGCGTAATATGGATAAGGAAGAACGTAATCAGACCCAGAGCCAGGGTCGTGCCGTAATCGGCAGTCGGCGGCCTTAAGCCAAATAGACCGGAAATATTGCTCATCAGAATGAAAATAAATATGGTACTGATGTAATTGGCAAACTTCGGAGCGGCAATCCTGCCCATGGTAGCCTCCACCATGCCGTCAAGTTTTTCGACCATCAGCTCCACCACATTCTGAAATCCCTCCGGTATTTCCTTTGCACGCTTCATCGCACGGTTTCCCGCGATGGCGAGCGCCATCATCAAGAGCACGACGATCAGGATGCAGACGTGTGATGTGGTTATCCAGACTTCCTGGCCAAAGATTTCATATTTGAAGATACCGTGTATCATGAAATCAATGTTCTCAGCGCCGGATGACATCAATATTGCATTGTTCACTGTTTCACCTCCTTTAGATAGCTCCGCTATCTTCACTGTTTGAAGAATCATCACCTCTTCCTTGCAGTTTCATAATAAATCTATGTGCAAAGGGCTGTAAATAGGCGGAAACCTTAAGGCCCAGAACACCGATAAAAGCGGCAAACAAATTGCCGAGGTTAAAACGCATCATGACATAAAAAACCACCACGATGACGATGTAGCGCAGGATGGATTTCGCAACGATCTTTTTCTGCGCGCCGGATTCCCCGTAGATATCGACCGCATCCTGCAATACGACCGCGATATGGATCGCCATGCCGACCGCAAGCGCAATTCCGATCGCAAGCCCTGTCGTATAACGCAGCTTGTCGGAGACAAACCAGACGCCGATCAGTTCCACCAGTCCTCCGTATACAAGAATCCCCAGAACAAGTCCCGGTAATGCGTCGTTTAATCTTTTGAGCATACTATCTGTCTGATTCACCATCCCGTCCGTATATTTTCTTTGCCATCTTAAAAATATTTGTAAATCCGGCAAGCGCGCCCATGATAAACAGCGGCACTGCCAGAAACGGCATATCAAATTTTCTTCCCAGCCATGCGCCAAATAAGGTGCACATGACAATGGGAACAATCATATTCAACCCAAATTGTAAGATCAGGGTCAGTGTCTGAAAAACTTTTCTGTGATGCTTCATATCCTATAATACCATGTGCACTTCCCTGTTCGTGTGCTCATATCTCTGCAAAGTCACTCCTGCTGCCTTTAACATCCGCTTGGACGCCACCACCGACGGCGTGTTCTCATACTTGTCACTGTCATACACCAGACGGCGGATACCGGACTGGATGATTGCTTTGGCACATTCATTGCACGGAAACAGCGTGACATACATCGTCGCTCCGTCCAAGCTGCCGCCGCGGTAATTTAAGATCGCGTTCAGCTCACTGTGCGTCGTATAGAAATATTTGTTATCCAGCGGGTCACCCTCGCGCGCCCACGGAAATTCATCATCCGAACAGCCCACGGGAAAGCCATTGTAGCCCATCGACAAAATCTTGTGATCCGGGCTTACGATGCAGGCTCCCACCTGCGTATTCGGATCCTTGGAGCGCATCCCGGACAAAGTCGCCACGCCCATAAAATATTCATCCCAACTGATATAATCCTGTCGTTTTCCGCTCATTCCATCCTCCACAGCAGAGTCTGCAGTCTGCGCACACAATTATTTGGTTCCGAAAATGCGGTCTCCCGCATCTCCAAGTCCCGGAACGATATAGCCGTGCTCATTGAGATGGTCGTCGAGCGCTCCGATATAGATATCCACATCCGGATGCGCCTCCTGCATCCGCTTCACACCCTCCGGCGCTGCGATAATGCACATCAGGCGCATATTTTTTACACCCTTGTCCTTGAGCATCTGGATCGCCGCCACCGAAGAACCTCCGGTTGCAAGCATCGGGTCAACCACAAACACCTCACGGTTCGCGCAGTCCTCCGGGAGTTTACAGTAATACTCGACCGGCTCTAACGTCTCCGGATCGCGGTAGAGACCGATATGTCCGACCTTCGCCGCCGGGATCATCGTGAGCATACCATCCACCATTCCAAGTCCCGCGCGCAGGATCGGAACGACCGCAAGCTTTTTGCCCTTCAACTCCTTGACGGTCGTCGTGCAGATCGGCGTATGGATCTCCACATCGGAAAGCTTAAGATCCCTGGTCGCCTCATAGCACATGAGCATCGCAATCTCACTGACCAGTGTCCGAAAATCCTTTGATCCTGTTTCCTCTCTCCGGATAATACCAATCTTGTGCTGGATCAGCGGATGATCCATAACCATTACTTTTGACATATTTATTCTCCTTCGTTTAAAAGATTGACAAGTTTTAAAATCGTCTTGCGCAGCATCTCATAGCACAGCCCATATGCCTGGAGCGTACCGCCGTAGGGGTCGATGATCTCAAGCTCCTCCCCCACCAGATCTGTCAGCACGGAAACATTTTCCGGCTTCGCATTCTCATAATTTTCAAGAACCTTCGCAAGCTGCGCCTGTTCCATCACAAGCACCAGCGTGTCCTCCGTGAAATCCTCCTCCGAAAGCTGGGTGGACATAAATCCGTCCATGTTAATGCCGTTACTGACCATAACAGCTTCCGCCTTCTGGTTCAACGGCTCCGGGAACAGTACCACCAGTCCCCTCGTCAGGATCTCTACCGGATGCTTCAGTGGAAATTCTGACATGATACCCGCTGCCATCGGAGCCCGGCAGGTATCGCTTGCACAGACAAATATGATTCTCTTATACTCTCTCATCCAATAATCCTTCTCCTATACCGTGATGATCTGATGACCCGCAGCCTTTAGCAGACGGTTCATGATCGCCTGTCCAATGCGCGGGGTCGCAAAACTCTCCGAATAAATGATATCGGCTCCACGGTCGTCAAACTCCCGCAAAAGCTTGTACAGATGCCTTGCGATCGCGTCCTCATCCGAACGCGCGCCGATGCTCACCGTATCTGCACCGTCATAGCGCTCCATCGTCTCGTCCGTCGCGATGATGCCGACCTTTTTACCCGCTGCCCGGCGTTCTCCCGCCAGACGGTTGATCGTCTCTATCACCTTGCCGGTCTCCCCCTCGACCAGTATCAGGTCTGCTTTGGGCGCATAGTGCTTGTACTTCATACCCGGCGCCTTGGGTTTCTGTCCGGAATCGGAAGCGATAATGCCCGGATCGATCCGAACCTCCTCACCGAGCGCATCCGTAAGCATCTCCTGCGTGATATAACCGGGACGCAGGATCATCGGCGTCTCCTCCGTCAGATCTATGATCGTGGACTCGATCCCGATCCCCACCGCTCCCCCGTCCAAGATCATCGGTATCCGTCCGTCCATATCTCGCGCCACGTGTGCCGCCTCCGTCGGGCTCGGTCTGCCCGAAATGTTCGCGCTCGGCGCTGCCACCAGACATCCGCTCTCCCGTATCAGCCGAAGCGCCACCGGATGATCCGGCATTCTGATGCCGACTGTATCAAGACCACCTGTGGTTGTATCCGGAATCACAGAAAGCCGCGGTACAATCATCGTCAAGGGACCGGGCCAGAATACCTCCATCAGTTTTTCCATATCCCCGGTGATTTTCGGGGTCAGTTTCATAATATCGTTTTTAGACGATATATGAACAATCATGGGATTATCTGAAGGTCTTCCCTTCGCCGCATAAACCTTTCCGACTGCGTCTGCATTCAGAGCATCTGCGCCCAGACCGTAAACAGTTTCCGTAGGAAACGCCGCAAGTCCGCCTTCTGCAAGAATCTTCGCTGCCAAAGCAATATCTTCAGTTGTATCAGAAAGTAGTTTGGTATTCATGGTTTCTATATAGTGCAATACGCAGAAAAATTTTCAGAATGCACAGCCTCTGCAGACAGCAGTGCGCGCCCGCTTAAAATACGCAGGCCAACCGCTGCACAGCAGAAAGGGCAGTCCGAAAATTTTGCAGCCATTAAAAATTCTTCATCTTCTCAGCCTGATCGTTGGTAATCAGTGCATCAATAATTTCGTCCAAATCTCCGTCCAGAATCGCATTCAGTCTATATAAAGTCAAACCGATTCTATGTTCGCTGACTCTGCCCTGCGGGAAATTATAGGTACGGATACGCTCACTTCTATCACCGGAACCAACCTGGCTCTTTCTGGCTTCGGAAATTTCCTTGTTCTGCTCCTGTACCATCATATCGTAAAGTCTGGCCTTCAGAACTTTGAACGCCTTTTCTTTATTCTTAATCTGAGATTTTTCGTCCTGACAGGTTACTACTAAACCGGTCGGTTCGTGAGTCAGACGAACCGCAGAGTCTGTAGTGTTTACGCACTGTCCGCCGTTGCCGGAAGCGCGGTATACATCAACTCTGACATCATTAGGGTTCAAATCGACTTCCACATCGTCAACTTCAGGAAGTACCGCAACCGTTGCCGCAGAAGTATGCACACGACCTGCCGATTCCGTTTCCGGCACACGCTGTACTCTGTGAACTCCCGATTCGTATTTCAGCCGGGAATACGCACCTTTTCCTTTAATCAGAACAACCGCTTCCTTAATGCCGCCGATACCTGTATCATTGATATCCATCAGTTCGGTTTTCCATCTGTGCCGTTCTGCATAACGC
>SAMEA3387474__coassemble_1030_pt1 | contig 36985 bp, 35 predicted proteins | sample SAMEA3387474__metabat2_low_PE_013 | metagenome-assembled genome bin SAMEA3387474 (sample SAMEA3387474) | Felis catus | biome: Faeces | place: United Kingdom | collected 2012 | reverse complement strand
AGCCCGAATTGCGCCATGGATGGCGCATGGAGGGCGGTTGTGTCTGGAGCCAATACCGAACCCAGAACATTTTAGAAGTTCTTAGCTTCGGAATCCTGAACAAAAAGAATACGATGCGTGCATTTTTCCGCCTCATTTACCTTATCAAAAATGCGAGGAAATGTAAACGAATAAACACAAGACTTGCAACAAATATTAGAAAATGTTAGTATAAAGCCATTGGGAAAGGAAAATGGAATGGATACACATAAATTTTTTGTGGAGAAGCTGCGGTTTCATCTGACGGACAGAAATCAGCTTGTGTTCGTGGGATGGTTTTTTGACGGAAACACGAAGAACCACTCTCTTGAGGCATATCTGGATGACCGGAAGCTCCCACTGCAGATACAGATCAATAAAGGGGCAGAGGTCAGGCAGAAGTATATCAGGAGCATCAATGAGATCGAGGAGGAAGTGGTCGGGATCGTGACGCTACCGGAGGACTGGCAGGACGGCAGAAGGTTTTGTATTGTGTCGTTTTACGGGGAGCAGCGCTCGAAGGCATACAGTGCCTCTGCCGCAAAGCTGCAGCGTCTTGCGCAGGAGATCAGCTACTATGTGGAAAGCTGCCACCGCGGGGAGGACCGCGTGACAGTCACCGGCTGGTGCATGGCGGACGGCGAGGTGAAGATCGATGTTTTAAATGCGGCGAAGCAGCCGATTTCCGAGAAGGTCGAGCACTATTATAGGAAGGATCTGCTTTCCGTATTTCCGGAATGTGTAAAAGAGAGCAAGCCCGGCTTTCTGGTCTCCGCAAAGGTGCGTGCGGATGAGCCGGGACCTTTTTTTCTGGAGATGCGCAATGCGAGCAGGATGTCGCGGACGAAGCTGCGCAAGTGGGATGACGGCACGAAGCTTCAGTACATGATGGAAAAGGCGGGAAGTGCGGTGCGCTATCTGGAGCGCAACGGCGCAACGGCAACCCTCTATAAAATACAGAGCAGGCTTTTAAAGAAAGAAGGCAACACCTACGAGAACTGGCGGAAGAAATACGCGGTGACGGAGGAGGAGCTTGCGGCGCAGAGAGAGCGGCAGTTTGCAAAAAAGATCCGCTTTTCCGTTGTCGTGCCGCTGTATGCGACAAAGCCTGCCTATCTGCGTGAGATGATAGAATCCGTTTTGGCGCAGACCTATGCAAACTGGCAGCTCTGCATGGCGGACGGCAGTCCGGATACCGAACTGACGGCGATCCTGGAGGAATATGCCGTGAAGGATGCGCGCATCTGTTTTACGACGCTTGCGGAGAATTGCGGTATTTCGGGAAATACAAACGAGGCGCTCGCGCTTGCGGACGGCGATTATCTGGTGTTTGCAGACCATGACGATCTCCTCGCGCCGAATGCGCTCTATGAATTTGCGGCTGCGATCGAGCGCGAGCCGGACATTGATATGCTTTATTCCGATGAGGATAAGGTGGATATGGACGGAAAGAAATATTTTGAGCCGCATTTTAAACCGGATTTTAATGTGGATCTGCTCTGCAGCATGAACTATATCTGCCATCTGCTCGCCGTGCGGGGGGATGTGGTGGCGCGCGCGGGGCATTTCCTCGCGGAGTATGACGGCGCGCAGGATCTGGATTTTATTTTGCGGTGCAGTGAGCGGGCGGAGCATATCCATCATGTGCCAAAGATCCTTTACCACTGGCGCAGCCATATGGATTCGACGGCGGCAAACCCGGAGAGCAAGCGCTATGCCTTTGAGGCGGGGCGGCGCGCCATAGAGGCGCATTACAGGAGGCAGTCCATCCCGGCGCGTGTGGAGAACGCACAGTTTTACGGGATGTACCGCACGCGCTATGAGTGGCAGGAGACGCCGCTTGTCTCCATCATCATTCCGAACAAGGATCATGTGGCGGATCTGGACGTCTGCGTCCGTTCCGTCTTTGAGAAGTCTCGGTACCGGAATTTTGAGTTTGTGATCGTGGAGAACAACAGCACGGAGGAAGAGACGTTTACTTACTATAAAAAGCTTGCAAACGAGCACGACAATGTCCGCATCGTGCACTATGAGGGAGATTTTAATTATTCCAGGATCAACAATTTTGGTGTGAAGGCGGCAGGGGGAGAGTATCTGCTGCTGCTAAATAACGATACGGAACTGATCGACGGTGAGGCGATCGGCGAGATGCTCGGCTATTGCATGAGAGAGGACGTCGGCGTTGTCGGAGCAAAGCTTTTGTATGGGGACGATACGATACAGCACGCCGGAGTGATCCTTGGCTTTGGCGGGACCGCGGGGCACGCATTTATCGGCAAGAACCGTTACGATACCGGATATTTCGGCAGGATTTTGTGTGCGCAGGACTATTCGGCGGTGACGGCGGCGTGCATGATGACGAAGCGCAGCGTGTTTGAGGCGGCTGGCGGCATGACCGAGGAGCTGGCGGTGGCGTTTAACGATATCGACTACTGTCTGAAAGTGCGCAGCCTCGGAAAACTTGTGGTGTATGATCCGTACGCGGAGCTGTACCACTACGAGTCAAAGTCGAGAGGGCTTGAGGATTCGCCGGAGAAGGTGGAGCGCTTTAACGGGGAGGTGGAGATCCTGCTTTCGCGCTGGAGAGCGCTGATCGAGGCGGGCGATCCATACTATAATTGTAACCTGACACTGGATAACTCGGATTTTTCCCTGAGAAGATGACCGGAATGGTAGAAAAGAGGCAGTCCCATGATGAAGGTATATATCTGCCCATCCTGCGGCTGGATGCGTGTGGTGTCCAGACGCAGGGAGGTAGAGTGTTATAAATGTGACGAGAAGCAGATGGTTCTGGCAAAACTCGACTTTGCAAAGTATGCGGAGATGTCGGAAGAGGAAAGGAAAAATTATTCGGATGGATGGATCTATATCCATCAGAGAAAGCATGGAGTATGAAGATTACAGTTTCAAATGTAAAAAAAGGTATGCGTTATCTGAAGCATTACGGCGTGAAGGAATTTTTCATCCGTCTGCAGGAGAAACGGGAGGCGGAGAGTATTCCCTATGAGCCGTGGTATGAAGCCCATAAGGCGACGCCGGAGCAGCTTGCGCGCCAGAGAAAGGAATCCGGTAAGTGGCAGGATGCGCCGCAGATCAGCATTGTCGTGCCGTTATACTGCACAAAGGAGACTTTCCTGCGCGAAATGATCGCATCGGTGCAGGCGCAGAGCTATGAGAACTGGCAGCTCTGTCTGGCGGATGCAAGTCCGCGCGAGGGGGAGAACTGTCCGGAAACCGGGCGCATTGTGGCGGAGTACGCCGCGCAGGACAAACGGATCGTCTATGCGGCGCTCGCGGAAAATCTGGGGATCGCGGAGAACACAAATGCGGCGATCGCGCTGGCGACGGGCGACTGGATCGCGTTTATGGATCACGATGATCTTCTGGCGCCGGACGCCCTCTATGAGGCGGTCCTCCTGATGCGAAGAGGCAGCAGGCGTGGGACAGCGGCGGAGTGCGCCGGGCTTTTGCATCCGCAGGAACAGGATGCAGTTTATGAGCTGATCTACACGGATGAGGACAAGGTGGATATGGAGGGCAACGTACATTTCCAGCCGCACCTGAAACCGGATATCAATATCGATCTGCTCCGTTCCAACAACTACATCACACATTTTACGATGGTAAGCCGCGCGCTGTATTCCCATGTGGGAGGTCTGCGCGCGGAATTTGACGGAGCGCAGGATTACGATTTTATCCTGCGCTGTGTGGAGCAGGCGCAGGCGGTGGGTCATGTGCCGCGGATCCTCTATCACTGGCGTTCCCACCAGGAATCCACGTCGTCCAATCCGTTCAGCAAGCAGTATGCCGTGGATGCGGGTAGACGCGCGATCGTGGAGCACTTAAAACGGACGGGCGTACGCGGTGAGGTGACGGCGACAAAGGACATGGGTTTCTACACGGTGCGCTACGAGACGCAGGGCGAGCCGCTGGTATCTATTATCATTCCGAACAAGGACGAGGTGGAATCTCTGGAAAAGTGCCTTTCTTCCATTGAAAAGTCGTCTTACACGAATTATGAAGTGATCATTGCAGAGAATAACAGTTGTGAGAAGACGTTTTCTTATTATAAGAAGATTGCGCCGGACTGCGTGGAGAAAAACGGCACGGTCTGCTATGAGGGCAGGCTTTCCGGAGGACAGAGACTGTGCGTGGCTGTCTGGAAGGAGGGGTTCCATTATTCGAAGCTGAATAATTTTGGAGTCTCTTTTGCAAAGGGCGAGTATCTGGTGCTGATGAACAATGACATTGAAATGCTCTCCGGTACCTGGATGTCGGAGATGCTCGGCACTTGCCAGAGAAGGGAAGTCGGCGCGGTCGGCGCAAAGCTCTACTATCCGGACGATACGGTGCAGCACGCGGGGATCGTCGTCGGCATCGGAGGCAGTGCAAGAGGCATCGGACAGAATATGTTTGCCGGGTTAAAGCGCGGGCGCAGCGGCTATCTGCACAAGGCGTCCCTGGCGATGGATTACAGCGCCGTGACAGCGGCGTGCCTGATGACAAAGAGAAGCGTCTATGAGGCAGTCGGCGGATTTGCCGACGAGCTGGCGGTGGCGTTTAACGATGTGGATTTCTGCCTGAAAATCCGCGCGATGGGGCTGCTTGTCGTATACCAGCCGCGCGTGGAGGCGTACCACTATGAGTCGAAGTCGAGGGGAAGCGAGGACACGCCGGAAAAAGTGGCGCGTTTTCAGACAGAAATAGAATATATGCGCGAAACATGGATTGGAATCTTAAAGAATGGAGACCCTTATTATAATCCGAATTTTTCGCCTTACGCATCCGACTATGCGCTGCGTGATAACCGCAGGAGCAGGGGATGAAGGAGGACACGATGCCGAAAGCAGCGGAAGTGACAGTGATCATTCCCAATTACAACGGGAAACAGCTTTTGGAAAATTGCATAAGGACGCTTGAGCGGCAGACCTGCCGTGATTTTACGCTGCTTGTCATCGACAACGGTTCGACGGACGGGAGTGCGGAGGTGACGTCCGTGCTGCCCGGATTTCAGATGGTTGCGCTGCCGGAGAACACCGGATTCTGCGGTGCGGTCAACGAGGGGATCCGCCGCACGGTGACGCCGTATTTCCTTCTGCTGAACAATGACACGGAGGCGGAGCCGGAATTTGTGGAGGCGCTGCTTGCCGGGATCAAAAAGTCCGGGCGGATTTTTTCGTGCGGCGCCATGATGATCGACTACCGGAACCGGGAACTCATCGACAATGCCGGGGACTACTATACGGCGCTCGGCTGGGCGGTGGCGCGCGCGAAGGGGAAACCGCGCGGCGCTTGCGAAAAGGAGCGTGCAGTCTTTTCCTGCTGTGGCGGCGCGGCGATCTACCGCACGGACGCGGTGCGGGAAACCGGACTTTTCGACGAAAACCACTTCGCGTATCTGGAGGATGTGGATCTGGGCTACCGCGCCCGTATTTTCGGCTATGAGAACCGCTATATCCCGCAGGCGAAGGTGTTTCATGTGGGAAGCGCAACGACCGGCACACGCTACAATGAGAAAAAGGTGTTTCTCGCGGCGCGCAATTCGATCTATCTGGTCTATAAAAATATGCCGTTTGTGCAGATGCTTTTGAATCTGCCGTTTCTTCTTCCGGGGATTCTGGTAAAGACATTATTTTTTGCGGGCAAAGGATTTGCGGGCGAGTATCTCAAGGGGATCGCCGCGGGCATCCGGGGCGCGCACCGCTGTAAGCGGGTGAAATTTCGTGTTGCACACCTGAAAAACTATGTAAAAATCCAGTTGGATCTGTGGCTTAATATCGTGCGGATTGCGCTTTCTGTGTAATCTAAAGAAAATATTAAGGATTTGTTACGAATTGTTTGCGGAAAACGGGTTGTGCTTTGCAGGAAATTATTGTATGATTAAGGTCATGTGGTAATGACTGAAATAACAAGGATAACAATATGATAAAAGATAATCAGCAGCATTTTAACAGGCTGCACGTCATCATAGATGCGGCGGTGGTTGCGGTATCTTATATGCTGGCGTGGTGGCTGAAGTTTAAAAGCGGCATCTTGGACAGCGGACTGGGAGCTCTTTCGTTTGGCTTTTATATGAGCGCGCTGATTGTGATCGTTCCCGGGTATATTCTGCTCTATTATTCATTTAATCTGTACACGGCGAAGCGTGTGCAGGGGAGGCGTCTGGAGCTTTCCAATATCGTGCTGGCGAACACGGTCGGTATTCTGGTACTGTTTACGCTGCTTTACAATCTACAGTCCTACGAGTCACAGTTTAAGAATTTCTCGCGTGAGATGCTCTTTTACTTTTATGTGATCAACATTGTGGACGAGGAGATCATCCGGCTGCTGATCCGCCGCTTTCTGCGCGACATACGCAGAAAGGGCTACAATCTAAAGCATATTCTGCTCGTCGGATATTCGCGGGCGGCAGAGCAGTACATTGACAGGATCCAGCAGAATCCGCAGTGGGGCTACCACATCCGCGGGGTGCTCGACGACAATATCGCCCGCGGCACTTCCTATAAGGGGATCCGGGTGATCGGCAGCATCGGGAATCTGAGTTATATCCTGCCGCAGAACAGTCTGGACGAGATCGCGATCACACTCGGGCTGGAGGAGTATGACAAGCTGGAAAAGATCGTGGCTGAGTGCGAGAAGTCCGGCGTGCACACCAAGTTCATTCCCGATTATGGCAACATCATTCCGACGAAGCCGTACACCGAGGATCTGCTGGGGCTGCCGGTCATCAATATCCGCTATGTGCCCCTGACCAACACATTTAACGCGCTGGTGAAGCGCTGCATGGATGTGGTCGGCTCGATCCTTTGCATCATTGTGTTTTCCCCGGTGATGCTGTTTTCGGCGATCATGGTAAAGACGACGTCGAAGGGACCGCTGATCTTCGCGCAGGAGCGCGTGGGTCTGCACAATAAGCCGTTTAAAATGTACAAGTTCCGCACGATGTACGTGCAGACGGAGGAAGAGGAACAGAAGGGCTGGACGACGAAGAATGATCCGAGGATCACGAAATGCGGCGGCTTTCTGAGAAAGACAAGCCTTGACGAGTTCCCGCAGCTTTTTAATGTGTTAAAAGGCGATATGAGTCTGGTAGGACCAAGACCGGAGCGTCCGCAGTATGTCGAGAGGTTCCGCGAGGAGATCCCGCGCTATATGATCAAACACCAGGTGCGTCCGGGGATGACCGGATGGGCGCAGGTGAACGGTTACCGCGGCGACACCTCCATACGAAAGAGAATTGAGCATGATTTGTATTACATTGAAAACTGGACAGTTGGTTTGGATATCAAGATTTTATTTCTGACCGTTTTCAAAGGTTTTATCAATAAAAATGCATATTAGGAGAAGATTCATGAGTAGAGAAATGGAAAAGAAACCCCTGACAAAGAAACAGAGAGCGGCGATCCGCAAAAAGAAGCAGCAGAGAAAGATCCTGCTTGTAGTGCTGGAAGTTTTGGTGCTGCTGATCCTTGGGATCGTACTGTTTGCGGTATTAAAACTGGGAAAGATCCAGAAGGACACATCGTTTGACGAGGGAGATCTCGAATTTAATGAGGGAATTTCTGCGGAATCCCAGGAGCTGATGGACAACTACACGACGATCGCGCTGTTTGGTCTGGATAACCGGTCCAACGGTAATCTGTCAAAGGGTAACAGCGACGTGATCATGATCGCAAGTATCAACAATAAGACGCATGAGGTGAAGCTTGTGTCTGTGTTCCGTGATACCTATCTGGACATCGGAAACGACACCTACCGCAAGTGTAACGCGGCGTACGCCAACGGCGGACCGGAGCAGGCGATCACCATGCTCAACAAGAACCTCGACTTAAATATCACCGACTATGTGACCGTGGACTTCAATGCGGTTGTCGAGTGCGTCGATCTGCTCGGCGGCGTGGAGGTGACAGTCACGGACGAGGAAGCAGTCCTGATGCAGGGCTACATGAAGGAGATCAATAAGCTCACGAAGAAGAGCCCTTCCGAATATTCGGAGTACCTGCCGGGAGCAGGAACCTACAATATGGACGGTGTGCAGGCTTGTTCCTACGCGCGTATCCGCTATACTGCAGGTGATGATTACAAACGTGCAGAGCGTCAGAGAATCGTGCTTGCAGCCATGGTGGAGAAGGCGCAGAAGTCTGATCTCAAGACGATCAACAGTCTGATCGACCAGGTATTTGGCGATATCAAGACAAGCTTCAGCAATACGGATCTGATCGCACTCGCAGCGCAGGTGTTCAATTATAAGCTGGGAGAGACAGCGGGATTTCCGTTTGAGAAGAATACGGCAACGCTTGGCTCAAAGGGAAGTGTGGTCGTGCCGTGTGATCTGAAGTCCAATGTTGTGGAGCTTCACAATTTCCTCTATGAGGATGAGCTCTATGAGCCGACCGATACAGTGAAGAACAACAGCGAGAAGATTATTAACGATACCGGTTTCCATCAGGGAGATGGTTATTGATGAAAGTAGATATAATTATTCCGGTTTACAAGCCGGACGATACATTTTGTCTGCTCCTGCAAAGATTGCGGGAGCAGACCTTTGTCGTTCATAGGCTGATTCTTTTAAATACAGAGGAAGATCTGTGGGAGGATGCGTGTGCAAAATATCCGATCGCGCAGCGTCTTCGGGAGCTTCCCTTTGCGCATACACTGACCCATGTGACGCGGGATTCCTTTGACCACGGCGGCACCAGAAATCTTGGCGCAAGGCAGTCGGATGCGGATATTCTGATTTTTATGACGCAGGACGCCGTACCGGCGGACAGTCGGCTGGTGGAGAAGCTGACAGAGCCGTTTTCCGACACGGCGGATGGTAAGGAAAAGGTGGCGGTCGCCTATGCGCGCCAGATTCCGGCGGAGGACTGCGGCGTGATCGAGCGCTATACGAGACAGTTCAATTATCCGGAGGAGAGCCGCACAAAGGGCAGAGAGGATATTCCTACACTTGGCATCAAGACCTTTTTCTGCTCGGACGTCTGTGCGGCATACCGCAGAGATCTCTTTGTGGAGCTTGGGGAGTTTGAGACCCCGGTGATCTTTAATGAGGATATGTTTTTTGCGGCACACGCGGTGATGGAAGGGTGGCAGATCACATATGTGGCCGAGGCGAGGGTGATCCACTCGCACAATTATTCTGCAGTGCAGCAGTTCCACCGCAATTTCGACCTTGCCGTGTCGCAGACGTCACACCCGGAGATCTTTGCGCAGGTCAGCTCGGAGGCGGAGGGGATGAGGCTGGTCAAGAGCACGGTAAAATATCTGTGCAGCGCGGGGAAACCCTGGCTGGTCTGGAAGCTGTTTGTGCAGTGTGTGGGCAAATATGCCGGGTATTTTCTGGGAAAACGATACCGGAAGCTTGGCAGGAAAATGATCCTGCGGTGTACCATGAACCCTGCTTACTGGAAAAAGGTCTGGTGACCCGCGACAGGATGGAGAGAACGAAGGCATGGAAGATACTTTATATATTGTAGTGCCCTGCTATAACGAGCAGGAGGTTTTACCGGAGACCGCAAGACGGTTGTCAGAGAAGCTTGCGGAACTGAAAAATCAGGGAAAGATCGGGGAGGCAAGCCGCATCATGTTTGTCAATGACGGTTCGAAGGACCAGACGTGGAGCATGATCGGGGAGCTGTGCGCGCAGGATGTGGTGTTTGCCGGGGTCAATCTGTCCCGGAACAGAGGACACCAGAACGCGCTTCTTGCCGGGATTTCGACGGCGGTGTCACACGCGGATATCATCGTGTCGATGGATGCGGATCTGCAGGACGATATCCATGCGGTGGACGCGATGATCGACGCATACCACGAGGGAAATGATGTGGTCTACGGCGTGCGCTCATCCAGACAGCGGGACACGTTTTTCAAGCGCAGCACGGCGCAGGCGTTTTACCGCCTGTTAAAGCTTCTCGGCGCGGAGATCGTATACAATCATGCGGATTACCGGCTTTTGAGCAGGCGGGCGGCGGAGGCGCTGCTCTCTTTTGACGAGGTCAACCTGTTTTTGCGCGGGATCGTGCCGATGGTCGGTTTTCGCAGTACGACGGTTTCCTACGAGCGCGGGGAGCGTTTCGCGGGAAAGAGCAAATATCCTCTGGGCAAGATGCTGACGTTTGCGCTGGAGGGGATCACGTCGCTGTCGATAAAGCCGATCCGGATGATCACGATCGGGGGGCTGTTTGTCTGTCTCGTCAGTCTTGTGATGCTTGTCAAGGCGTTCGTGGATTACTCACTGGGAAATGTCGTTCCGGGATGGACAAGTGTCATTATTTCCATCTGGGTGCTCGGTGGTCTGCAACTGTTTGCCATCGGCATTATCGGAGAGTATATCGGTAAGACTTATATGGAGACGAAGGCGCGTCCGAAGTTCATCATTGAGTCGGTGCTTCTCTCGGAAGAGAAGGATGGGGAGTCATAGGCATGGGGAAAAAGACAGACAGAAAGTTCTATATTTTTTGGATTGCGATGTTTCTCGCAGCGCTTGCCGTACTTGGATTTGCCGGATATTCCGACGGCGACGACACCTATTTTTACCAGCATACGCACAGCATGGGATTTCTGGAATATCTGGGCTGGCGCTATGAGACGTGGGTTGGCAGAATGGCAGCGGAGGCTCTGGTCTATGTCGCATTTCATCTGGGGCTGCCGTTCTGGCGCATCATCAATGCCCTGATGCTCGTGCTTCTTCCCATCGGTATTCTGTCTCTGGCAGTGCGTGCTGCGCGGATTCCGGAGGGGACACTTGGCAGATTCTGGGACAGAACACCTGCGTGCGCGGGGAAAAGCTGTGTGCAGATAGGGCTTTGGGCTTCCGTGGCGTGCGTGGCGGGGTATTTTATGATGAATGTCCAGACGCTTGGCTACGCTGCGGTGTGGGTCAACGGCTCTATTTTTTATACTTGGTCTTTCACCTGCGGTATCTGGGCGCTCACCACGTTTGCGGAGTTTGTGTTCCGCGAGAAGCCTGCGGCAGATGTGCGCGGCAGGATTACATTTGGGATGGAGGGCTGTCCGGGGTGGAAGTTCCTTTATGCTGTTCCGTGCGCTGTGGTGGCGTCCATGTCGATCGAGCAGATGGGGGCGGTACTCCTTGTGTTTGAGGTGCTGGGCATTGTCTACGGGATCCTCAAATGGCGCAGCGTGCACCCGCTTTTGCTTTTGCAGGCGTGCGTGACACTGGTGGCTTTCGCGGTTCTGTTTGCGGCGCCGGGCAATGATGTGCGCGTGGCGGCGGAGATCGTCAACTGGATGCCGCAGTATGAGACGATGTCCCTGGGACAGCATCTGTTTATCACGGCGCACTGGCTGATCTCCTCCTTTGCCAATGAGAATAAGCTGTTTCTCTGTGCGATCTGGATCGCGGGAATCCTGCTTTTGCTGCAAAAGGAAAAAAGGAGCAGGACGGACGGTGTGATGGCGGTGCCTGCGGTCTTGTTTACAGTTGTCGCGGTGCTGCCGTATCTTGGGATCACCGCGTTTTCCAATCTGGGAATGCAGTATCTGGATATTACGCAGTGTATCACGGAGGTTCCGGTTTTTGAGCGCTTTACGGGGATGCAGCTTGCAGCGATGTTCTGGTGGGCGGCGGCGCTTGTCTATACATTTGTGTTTCTCTGGCGTGTGTCGGGCTGTCAGATGACGCTGCTCCTCGCCTACCTCGCAGGGATCGCAAGCGAGGCGATCATGTTTTTTTCGCCGACGATGTATGCGTCCGGCGCGCGGGTCTATTATCTGACAGACCTGCTGTACTTATTTGTGATACTCTGTCTTGCATTTGGCATCCGTGACGTCCGCCGCAGAAATGGTATGTATGCGGTCTGTGTGGGGGCGGGAATCATCAATTTTGTGAGCCAGCTTCCCGCGTTTTTCGCCATGTTATAAGGTGCGGGATCAGATTTTTCCGGAAATCATAGAATTTTGATATTTCTGTCACAATTCCAACACAATTAAACGGTAGACTTACCATATCACAAGGAAAGAGTAATCGCTTGTGTATGAAAGGAGAAACGTCATGGATCACAATAACTATAATAACAACAATGGCAATAACGGACAGTCTTCCGACCCGTTTTATTCGTATAATCACACCTACGCGGGAGAGAATGGAAACGTCGGAAATACGGCTGCGGGCGGCAATGCGGCAGGAAGTGAAAACACAGCAAATGCGGGCGGCTGTGCGGCGGGTGGTTTCCAGAACCAGAACAACACATATCAGGAGCGCTTTTATCAGACGGCGAGCGCACCGCAGAATTCCGGAAAGAAGCAGAAGAAGCCGAGAAAACCGGGAGGTTTTGGGATGAAGCTTGCGAAGTGCGCAGCGCTGGCGCTGGTCTTTGGTCTGGTGGCAGGAACGGTGTTCGAGGGCGTGCAGTTGGCGTCCGGCGCGATTTTCGGCGATGACAGCAGGACGGCAAGCGCTGAGGGGAACACGTTGAGCCAGTCGTCCTCCGGTGATGTAAAGACGACGTCCACGTCCTCGAATTATGTGGCGACGGATGTCTCGGATATCGTCGAGGAAGTGATGCCGTCCATCGTGGCGATCACAAATGTGAGCATTGCAGAGTACCAGAGCCTCTGGGGCGGCAGAGAGGTATACGAAGTGCCGAGCTTCGGCTCCGGGATCATCATCAGCCAGAACGACGAGTATCTGTATGTTGTGACAAACAACCATGTCGTTGCAGGCGCAAACAGTCTGACTGTGACGTTTGTCGATGAGTCGACGGCAAGCGCAGAGGTGCGTGGAACAGATCCCTCCACCGATCTGGCGGTGATCCAGATCCCGCTTTCCGGTATCGCGGAGGAGACGCTTTCCCATATCAAGGTTGCAACGATCGGCAATTCCGACGAGCTCAAGGTGGGCGAGGCGTCGATTGCCATCGGAAACGCGCTGGGTTACGGACAGTCGGTGACGACCGGATGCATCAGTGCACTGGACCGTGAGGTATCGGTCTCTGATTCCGGCAGCAACACGAACTATACCCAGAGACTGATCCAGACAGACGCAGCCATCAATCCGGGCAACAGCGGCGGCGCGCTTTTGAATGCCGCCGGTGAGGTGATCGGCATCAACTCTGTGAAATATGCGGATACGGACGTGGAGGGTATCGGTTATGCCATCCCGATCAGCACGGCAAGCCCGATCATTGAGGATCTGATCACGAAGGAAAAAGTGGATGAATCCGAGAGTGCATTTTTGGGCGTTTCGGGCGTGGATGTGACGAGCGAGGTTGCAGAAGCTTACAATCTGCCGACGGGCGTCTCTGTCAGACAGGTGACCAAGGGATCTGCCGCAGAGAAGGCGGGTATCCAGGTAGGCGACATCATCACGAGCTTTGACGGCAGAGAGGTGAAATCCATGGAGGAGTTGTCCACACGGATGCAGTATTACAGAGCGGGCGACACCGTGGAGGTGGTGATCAAGAGAGCCTCCGATGGAACTTATGCCGAGCAGACGCTGGAGGTGACACTCGGCAAGAGAGAATCATAATCTTATAAGGGTATTCGTACAAATAAAATCGCAGCGACCGGATGTAAGTTTTCGGCGCTGCGATTTTATTTGAAATTTTCTTGACGCTTCCGCAAAAAATAGATACCATTAGAGGTAGAAAATGGTATTTCGGAAAGGAAGGTCTTTGTATGATTGACAAGATTATCGGCTTTATCGGCGCGGGAAATATGGGAAGCGCGATGATTGGCGGGATTTTAAACGCATCGTTAGCGTCGACCGGACAGTTGATCGCGAGCGCACGCTCTGCGGAGACATTAGAGCGGCTGCATGAGAAGTTTAAGATAGAGACGACGCTCTCAAATCAGACAGTTGCGGAGCGCAGCGACATCCTTTTTCTGGCGGTGAAGCCGGATAAATTTGACGAGGTGATCCCGCAGATCGCCCCGCATATCAAAAGCCGGTGCATCCTTGTGTCGGTGGCGGCGGGCAGGACGATCGCCTCGATCGAGGAGAGCTTTGGGAGAGAGATCCGGCTGGTGCGCGCGATGCCAAACACGCCTGCGCTTGTGGGGGAGGCGATGAGCGCACTGTGCGCTAACGCGAATGTGACCGCCGCAGAGCTCGGCGAGGTGCAGCAGATTTTCAATGCGTTCGGCAGATCGGAGATCGTGCCGGAGAGCCTGCTCGATGCGGTGGTGGGAGTGTCGGGATCTTCGCCGGCGTATGTGTATCTGTTTATCGAGGCGATGGCGGACGCCGCTGTCGCGGAGGGGATGTCCCGGGCGCAGGCATACAAATTTGCTGCGCAGGCGGTTTATGGGGCTGCCAAAATGGTGCTTGAGACGGGAAAGCATCCGGGAGAGCTAAAGGACGCGGTCTGCTCGCCGGGAGGGACGACGATCGAGGCGGTCGCCGCACTGGAAAAAGGCGGTCTGCGCGACGTCGTGATCACGGCACAGCGCGCCTGCACGGAGAAATCGCGCGCGATGGGAAGAAAAGAATAAAAGAGAAGAGAGAGGACAGATTTTTATGTGGGCGTATGAGAGTGTTTTTTACCAGATTTATCCGCTGGGTTTTTGCGGGGCGCCGTTTGAGAACGACGGGGTAGCTGCGCACAGAATCTTAAAGGTCAACGACTGGATCGCGCATATCAAAAAGCTTGGGGCGAACGCCATTTACTTTTCCCCGGTGTTTGAGTCGGATACGCACGGCTACAATACCAGAGATTTTACAAAGATCGACACGCGTCTTGGCACAAACGAAGATTTTGCCGGGGTGTGCCAAAATCTCCATAAGGAGGGGATCCGCGTGGTGCTCGACGGCGTGTTTAACCATGTCGGGCGCGGTTTCTGGGCGTTTCGCGACGTGCTGGAAAAGCGGTGGGATTCGCCGTACAAGGACTGGTTTCATTTGAATTTTGACGGAAATTCCAATTATAACGACGGGCTGTGGTACGAGGGCTGGGAGGGCAATTACGACCTCGTGAAGCTAAACCTCCGGAATGAGGAGGTCGTACAGCATATCTTTTCCTGCATCGGACAGTGGGTGGAGGAGTTTGACATCGATGGTCTCCGCCTCGACGTTGCCTACTGTCTCGACCATGATTTTCTGCGCAGACTGCGCAGCTACTGTGACAGTTTAAAGCCGGATTTCTTTCTGGTGGGGGAGACGCTGCACGGCGATTACAACCAGATCATGAATGACGCGATGCTCCACTCTGTCACGAATTATGAGTGCTACAAGGGGCTTCACTCCAGCTTCAATTCGATGAATATGTTTGAGATCAATCATTCACTGCTGCGCCAGTTTGGACCGGAGAACTGGACGCTCTACAAGGGAAAGCATCTGTTCTCCTTTGTGGATAACCATGACGTCACGCGTGTGGCAAGCATTTTGAACAATCCTGAGCATCTGCCGCTGATCTATGCGCTCGCGTTTGGGATGCCGGGGATCCCGTGCGTCTATTACGGCAGCGAGTGGGGAGCAAAGGCGCGCAAGGAGGAGGGAGATTCAGCGCTCCGAGCCTGCTTTGAGGAACCGGAGTGGAATGAGCTGACGGCGTTTATCCGCAGGCTGGCGGAGGCGAAGAAGGCTTCTGCGGCATTAAATTACGGGGATTTCCGCTCGGTACTCCTGACCAATCATCAGTGTATTTTTGAGAGAAAGACGGAAGGCGAGCGCGTGCTCGTCGCCATCAATGCGGATGAAAATGAGTTCACGGCACATTTTGACGCGGGCTGTGGTCAGGCGGAGAATCTGCTGACCGGAGAGACGCATGATTTTGGCGGTGGAAGCGTGCTGCCGGGATATTCGGCGGCGTTCTGGAAAATGGAAGCGTAGAGATGAACGAAATTTCTTATAAAGATTCGGATGTCAAAAGGTTTTTACAGATTGCGGCTGGCAAATGCACAAATGATATTCTTTTTTGTTCAGGATTCCGAGGCTAAGAACTTCTAAAATGTTCTGCGTATCGGTAATGTGTAGGAACGCAACCGCCCTCCATGCACCATCCGTGGCGCAATTCGGGCTTTCGCCGGCATCCCTGCCGTCGAATTGCTGGAACTTGGCAGAACATTAAGAAGTTCTAAGCTTCTCCATATTCACAAATCAGAATATCATTGGTGCATTTTGCCAATCCCATTTTGGCGCCCGAATCCCATAAAGGAATAAAGAGTTTCGCTTTATAGGGAACGACGTTTCCTATAAAGCAAAAACAGAGCCCCCGTTCAGGCCCTGTCTTATCTTCACTTATAAAAAACGCATACGGTCTTTGCCATCCCTCTTCTTCGGCGCCTCCTGCACCTTCGGCTTACCCAGAGTGCCTGAAAATGTATCCATCATACTTTTCTTGCACTTATCACAGAAACGTCCCGTACAAATCGGCGCACCGCACGTTTCGCAGGTGATCCCATCCGCGCCCGCATTGACCAGTGAAAGACGCTCCTCCCTGATCCAGTGTTTGATCTGTTTCGTAGACACGTCGACCTCCTCGGAAACCTCCGCGATCGTCGCATTGGGCTTTCTGTCCAGATACGCCTTTACCTCCTGGAACTTATCCTCCAGCGCTTTCTGGCAGGCCTGGCAAAGCGGTGCTCCGCCCATATAGTTAAACAAACGTCCACATCCCTTGCAATTCCTGACATCCATATTTCAATCCTCCCAGTCTGTCAAAATCCGGCTCCGATGCTGATACAGACATAACAGACGCGCTCTGCGCCGCCGGAAAGCAGCACTTTTGCAGCCTCATCCATCGTGCTGCCCGTCGTATAGATATCGTCCACCAGCAATATATGGCTATATTTTACTACATCCGGTACTAATTGAAAAGCATTTTTTAGATTCTTCTGCCGCTGTGCGTCACTTAACTCCTTCTGCGGCACCGTATTGCGGATGCGTTTCAGCAGTCCGGACTCCACTGGGATCCCAAGTTCCCTCCCAAGCGCCCTTGCAAACACCTCGGCCTGATTGTATCCGCGCCTGCGCTTTTTCTTCGGGTACATCGGAACCGGCACGATCACCTCGATGTGTTTTCGTGCGATCCAGCCTCCGTACAACAGCGCCGCTTTTCTGGCATAAAACTGCGCATACTCCCGCCGGTTGCTGTACTTAAAGCGGTACATGGATTTCTTGATCCCCGCCCGGTAGACAAAGACCGCCTTCCCCTGCTCATAGCTGTGCTTCTTCCTCGCACAGTCCCCGCAGTACTCCTGCCGCTCATTCTCAAGCGGCTTGCCACATCTGGCGCACACCGGCTCCCGGACCGTCACCGCCTCCTTTTCGCACCCGTCACAGATTTCACTGCCGGGCGCTAACAGCGCGTCACAGACCGGACACCGGGGTGGGAACAGATAATCCACCGCTGTTTTCATCCATCGCTGCATCCCTTGTTCCGCTCTCCCCGGAAACCGTATGCAATCCCTGACTCCTTTTCATCCTAGCACTTTTCTTTTCCTGATACCAGAAACATTTTCTTAATTTTTTCTTGAGAAAAGCTTGCGGATCAGGCCTTTCTTCTCCACGCCGTCCGCCTGCGTCCCAAGGGTTTCCACGTCTTGCCCGGGCAGTCTGCTTTCCATAAAATGTATATCCTCCAGATCGTCGCGCCCGTTAATCCTTGCGCACATACTTTTGAGCGTCTCCGTCATGGTATCCATCATACGCCGGACGTTCTGCGCCATGCGATCCTCGAGCGTCATACCCCTGTCCGGCGCGTCCTCGCCCCAGATACAGTCGTCCCCCAGCACCCGCAGTCTGTTCAGACGGTCGCGCTGCTCCTTGCGCACCGCGCTTAAGAAACGGCTGACCTGCGTATTGTGCGCCTCCTCCTGCGTGTAGCAGAGGAACTGCTCCAGCGAATTACTCCGCGGACATCCGATCTCGTAATAGAGATTGTACACACGGCAGATCTGCTCCGCCACACCGCGCAGGATGATGCCGCAATCTCTGGGATTTTTCCGGTACTCCCGCTCCGCCCGTTCCAGTCCCTCGCCGATCGCGTCATACATTGCCTGCAATTCTTCCGATTCCATCCGGCACTCTCTCAAAAATCCAAAGTTCCCCATCAGCCCTGCTCCTGCTTTTCTGCCATCCGCTCTTGTATCTCCTCACAGATCTCCCGGATGGACCTTCCGTCCGTCGCCACGCGAAGATCCGCGACCTCCTCGTAACGCACCCTGCGCTTCTCCATCAGCTCCCCGATATCGGAGACGTTCATATGCCCGTTTAGCACCGGACGGTTCGTACTCCGCTTCACGCGCTCATATACCGTCTCCGGTCTTGCGGTGAGCAGCACGATACTGCCCCTCTCCCGCATCAGCGCCGCATTCTCCTCCCGCAGAACGCTGCCGCCCCCACAAGAGACGACGACCGGACGCCCGCTTCCCTGAGCCCGCAAAAATTCCGTCTCCAGATCCCGGAAATACGTCTCCCCGTATCTTTCAAAAATCTCTGTGATCGTCATATTCTGCTGTGTTTCGATCTGTCTGTCCATCTCAACGCACGCCATGCCAAGCTGCTCTGCAAGCACACTGCCCACCGCACTCTTGCCCGTCCCCATAAATCCAATCAGATAAATATTCTTCAACGTCCCGCTTCCTTCCCTTAAAGCATCGCAGTCCTGCCGCCTAATCCCCAAAAAACCGCGCCTTTACCTCCTCCACAGGCATCTCCTGTCCCGTGTAGAGACGAAATGCCGACACGCCCTGCCAGAGCAGCATTCCCTTTCCGCCAACGCAGGTACAGCCTGCCGCGCGCGCTTCCCGCAGCAGCCTCGTCTCCTTCGGGTGATAGACAATGTCCGCAACCACAAGCCCCGGATAAAACGCTCCGGTATCCTTCACCACAGTCTCACCATCCTCCGGCGCCATCCCGACACTCGTCCCGTTGATAAAAATCTCACAGCCGCGGATCTCTCTCGTCAGCGTGTCCGTATCTGCGATGTCATGCACCCGCACCGTGCAGGAGGGAACCTCCGCCCGGATGCGCTCTGCGGTCTGCTCTGCCTTTTCCACCGTCCGGTTAAAGATCACAAGTTCCCGGACGCCGTCTAAGGCACACTGTACCTGGATTGCCGTCGCCGCACCGCCGCTTCCTGCGATCACAACACGCCTGCCCGCGACATCGATCCCGTGATCCCGCAGATTATTGACAAAGCCCTCCCCGTCCGTCATATGTCCGGTGAGCCTGCCGTCGTCATTTACGACCGTATTGACTGCGCCGCACATACGCGCTGCCGGAGACAGCGCATCCATATATGTGACGATCTCCGTCTTGCACGGCATCGTCACATTGCAGCCGCGCAGTCCAAATGTCCTGACTGCGTCCACCGCCGCTGCCACCTGCTCCTTTTTCACGTCAAACGCCACATAGACGTAGTCTAATCCCAGCCGTTTGAAACTGTAATTGTACATCGCCGGAGAACCTGAGTGCCCGACCGGAGAACCGATCAGTGCCAGCACACCCGTGTGTCCCGAAATTCTACTTTCCATCTCTTCACTCCCGCCCTGTTTCTGCCGGCACTATGACACCAGCGCTTCCAGACCTTCGATATCCGTGACCTGTATCCTGCCTCTCGAAAGTTTCACGTATCCCTCTTCCTCAAAATATTTCAGCATACGGGAAACCACCTCTCTGGCACTTCCGATATATTTCGCGATCTGCTCATGCGTCATGAACAGGGTATCTCCTCCCGTCTTTGCCGTCTCATCCACAAGAAACAGCGCAAGGCGCTTGTCAAAACTCAAAAATAAAATCTGCTGCATCGCCCACATCACGTCCGAAAAACGTCCGGCCGTCTGCTTGTACAGATAATTTTCCGCATAGATATTTTCCGATGTGATCCTGCGAAAAACAGACGGGGTGATCAGAACAATACGGCTGTCAAGCTCCGCCTCAACCAGAACCTCGAAGGTGATCTCGCTCATAAAGCACGAAGCCGACAGCGTACAGATCTCCCCCGGCTCCATCCGGTACAGTGTGACGTCCCTGCCCTCCTCCGATTCCACATAGACGCGAAGCCTGCCTTCCTCCACCAGGATCAGTCCCAGACACTTCTCGCTCGCCGAGTGGACCATGCTCCCTTTTTCGTAAGACCTGCGCACTGTTCCGGAGAGCAGCTGTTCCTTTTCCCGGTCATTTAACTTTTCCCAGAAAGGAAAGTTCTCCTCCAGCACTTCCTGTAAGTTCTTCTCCATATGCTCCTCCGTTCTGCAAAAATGTACCGAACCGCCTGCCATCATTTCCCTACCAGCAGAGAACCTCGTGCCCATCCTCCGTGACGAGCACCATGATCTCCCACTGTGCGGATGGTTTTCCGTCCTCTGTATACACTTCCCAGTCGTTTTCGTCGTCGACATAGATATCCGCCGCGCCCATATTGACCATCGGCTCTATCGTAAATATCATGCCGGGAACCATCAGCATCTCCTGCCCGCGCCTGCTGTTGTAGCCGACCCAGGGCTCCTCATGAAATGCAAGCCCCACACCGTGTCCGCCGATCTCGCGCACCACCGTATAGCCGTTTGCAAAGGCATGATCGTGCACCGCCTGCCCCATATCGCCCAGAAAGCCCCACGGCTTCACCTCGCGCAGCCCAAGTTCCACGCACTCCTTTGTCACCTGCACCAGACGCTTCTTCTCCGCGCTCACCTCTCCGATGCAGAACATCCTTGACGAGTCCGAAAAATAACCGTTTAAAATCGTCGAGACATCCACATTGATGATGTCCCCCTCCTGCAAAATGACCTTTTCTGACGGAAAACCGTGGCACACCTGCTCATTGACCGAGGTACACACGCTGTACGGATATCCCTGATAATGCAGCGGCGCCGGTATTCCTCCCATTTTCGTCGTCATATCATACACGATCCTATCGATCTCCGCCGTGTTCATCCCTGCATGGATATGTTCTTCGATATAGTCCAGCACAGCGATATTGATCCTGCAGCTCTCTTTGATTCCGGCGATCTGCTCTGCATTTTTGATGATCTTGTGCGACGGAATGGTATGTCCTTTTGCCGCCGCGAGCATCAGCTTCTCATCAAATGCCTGATGGCACGCCTTGTACTTCCTGCCGCTTTTGCACCAGCAGGGATCATTTCGATTTAATTTGATTGTCATGGTTTCTCTTTTCTATCTTTTATTTTTATATTTTATTTCCCGCTCAGTGTCTCACCGTCACCGAGCCAAACGGCACACGCTCCCAGACGTTTTCATCCAGCGTATAGGTGTGCTCCTCAAGGAGACGCGCATACGCTTCCCCCGTAAAAGAATATTCCTCAAAATCTTTCTGTTGCATCTGTGCGAAAAGAGCCTGATACTTCTCCGCAAGCGCGACTTTTCGCATACTCTCCCCCAGTTCCTCCTCGGAAATACCAAGCGCCGCACGCCCGTCCTCCTCCAGATCGCTCCAGAAGTCATACCGGTCATTGGCAAGATGGGCTTCCTCCTCCCGGGAAAGGACGATGCCCTCCGCGACCGCCATCTGATAAAAGATCTCATCATGGACCGCCATCTCTATCACTGCCTGCTTTCCGGCGTCCCGCAAAAAAGTGTGGTTCGTATAGAGGTTCCAGTATTCATTCGTATTCTCCGGGTTATAGATCAGCGCCTCCGCCTCAATGGTCTGCTCCTGATAAGCAATGTAAAATGCCAGATCCCCGAGTGTGAGCTCCCGTCCGTCCACAGTAAGCGCCACGCGGTCTGTCTCCTCACAAAACACAAGTTCCTTCCGGCTGTCATACTCCCGGACAGACAACACGCCCAGAACCACCACCAGAACAAGCAGAACCGCCGTAAATGTCAGTTTCTGCTTTAGCTGCATATCCGTTCCTCCTTCATTTTCACTCTCTGCCTGTGCAGATCATAACACTCTTTTTCCATAATAAATTTATGCGTCACTATAGGACACGGCGAACCGCCACGATCGTCCGGTAGGTTGCATTTCCATAACAGACACCTGTGCGCGGATTGGAAGCGTGTATGATCTTGCCGTTGCCAACGTAGATCGCCACGTGTCCCGCATAACAGATCAGATCGCCCGGCTGCGCATTCTCATAGCTGACCGCCTGACCGCAGGTGCGCTGACCATAGGAGGTCCGCGGGATGGAGATACCAAAATTCTGGTAAACTGCCATCGTAAAATAGGAGCAGTCCGTTCCGTTTGTCAGACTGGTGCCCCCCAGCACATACGGACATCCCAGAAACTTGCTCGCATAGTCCACCACCTGACTGCCGCTCACCCCGGTCGCATAGCCCGGATTCAAATTGCCGTCGGTCAGTCCGGTCGATGAACCTCCGGAGCTTCCGTCGGTTCCCGCACTGTTTCCACTGCCCGGCTTTTTTCCCGCAGCGCCGTTATTCTTATTGGCATTCGCCGCCTGCTGCGCAGCTTTCTCCTTTGCAATGATCTGGTTCTGCTGGCGTATCGTCTTTGCGTACTGCTGCGCCAGAACCTCCGCATTGGCAAGCTGGCTGTCAAAATCGGAGATCTGTGCCTGCATCGTGGCGATCATCTGCTCGAGCGATGCCTGCTGTTCCTGATAATAGATCTCCATCTCCTCCATCTCTGCCATCTCGTTTGCAAGCTGCACTGTCAGATCCTCGACCTGCCGGACAACATCCTGATAGTCCGTCAGAAGCTGTCTGTCATATTCATACACATCCGTGATATATTCTGCGCGGTTCAAAAAATCCGACATCCCTTCCGCCCCAGCAAGGGCAGTCCATACCGACTGGTCGCCGTTCTCATACATATAGCGGATACGAACCTTCATCGCCTCATACTGCTGCGCCTCCTCAAGCCTGGCGTTCTCCAGATCCGCATTTGCCTGCTCGATCTCGACTTCCTGCGCATCCATATCCCCCTGCAAAATCTCCATATCCGTGAGAACTGCCATCAACTGCTCATCATATCCCGCCATTTCAGACTGGAGACTGTTCTGCGCCGCCTGGATGCCCGCGATCTCACTGTTGATCTTGTCAAGTTCTTCCTGCGCATCCGCCTTTTTCTTCTCCGCATCGCTGATGGCGTCCGCTGCGACCGGTGTGGCGCAGGTAAGTCCCAACGCCAGAACCAGCACAAACGCCGTGCCCTTTTGCCTTTTATCTGTTCTCTTGTTCCATGCTTCTCTTATGTTCATAGAGCATCCCCTTTATAATCAAAAATGGGTTGCCGCATCCTCTGCGACAACCCTATTCTATCATATTTCATGATAAATTTGTTAATTTTTCTGGAATTTTACAAATACTTAAGGATTAGTTCCATCCGATGTAGCGCATATCCAGCTCATCCACGCCACCTTCCCAGAAATCTACGGAAATGGAGTTCTCCTCTGCATCATAATACTCGTCGTTGTGGTTATACCACTGATAGCTCTCATAATCATCGCCATCATAATCATAATCCGGTGTTCCAAACGCCTTCATGAAGTCCTCGACCGTTGAATCCTGCGTGAGACCATTTGGAAGAGAAAATGTTGTTCCATCCTCCATCACATAACTGTCAATGTTGACGCCGAATACCACGCACTCGTTCATCGGAAGCGCACCGTCTGTCTCATTGCCGATATACACCTCTCCGACTTCCGTGCCGGCGGCATCATAAAACGTCGGATTGTAATACTCATTTTTGTTTATCACGTATTCCGCATCCTCGCTGTCCACAGAAAATCCTGCCGCCGCAAAATCCCCGTAAGACATCGGAAAAGTGATCGTCACTCCGTTGACCGTAATCGTCGGATCCGTAAATCCTTCACCCGGCGTCACCTCCTGCGGCGCTGCCGGCACATCGGCATCCGGCACATCCACCGGATCCTCATCATAGCTGTCCGTATCATCATAACTGTCATAATAGTCATCATACGTAGAATCATAAATATCCTCGTATGTAGAATTGTAGCCCTCCTCAAAGCCCGTCATAAAGGCTTCGCCGAAACCACCAACGGTCCACATTAAAATATTTGCAATCATTCCGACTACTGCAAAACCGAAACCGATCCACAAAAAGATATTCGTGGTTTTAGACTTCGACCGGAACTCTTCCCATCTTCCCTCTTTGTATGCAGCATTCGCCTGGGAGCTGAATACGCAGCCAACAATACCCATGATCATCGTAACGAAATTACATCCACAGCAGCACCATAAAACCTCTATGATGGAAAATGCCATCTTCATGCCGTAATTGTTCTTCAGCGGCTGACCGTTCTTGTCAAGCGGCACTTCTGCGGCATTGTAATTCGACTGTCCGTAGAACTGCTGGTCATAAGATGTCTGACCGTAAGACTGCTGCCCATACGTCTGGTCTGTCTGTCCGTAGGACTGCTGCCCGTATGTCTGGTCTGTCTGTCCGTATGTCTGGTCCGGCTGACCATACGCCTGATCCGGCTGACCGTAATAGGACTGCTGCCCCGGATTGCTGTAATACGACTGCTGCTCTGTCTCCCCGTAAGACGGCTGTTCCGGCTCTCCGTAAGACGGCTGCTCTGCCTCTCCGTAAGACGGCTGTTCCGGCTCTCCATAGGTCTGCGCTTCGTTCTCCGGATTCTCTGCTCCTGCGTTCATTTTCTTGTTTTCATCCATAATGTTGCTCCCCCTTTTTCTGTGTGATGCCTTCACCGCATCTTTTTATTAACATAAGAGCGACTCGCGAAGTGTGTCGCTCGTTGTTATGCTGCCGGCTCCCAAAAGCACCACTGGTATAAGTTTAGTATAGCAGAGCGGAGAATTGTGCACAAGTACTATTTTCACATGGTTTTTGGCACTATTTTTACTGTATAATGCACATTTTATCCCACTTGTTTGACGATGAGTACCGTGTCCCCAGGTGCAAGTTCCTTTTCCTTCCACCCGTTTGTATCCATAATGTCACGGATGGTCGTATGGTTTTCCTTGGCGATATCCCAAAGCTCATCGCCCTCCTTTGCAATATAGCCGACCAGCCCCGGACGGTTTCTCAGCTCCTCCATATCAAGGGGCTCCTCCGCGATCTCCTCGATATTGTGAACCGTCTGCTCCGAGACTGCCAGCAGATCCAGATGCACCACCGCCTTCACCTCGATATGTTCCTGGTCGAGCATCGCCGCCTGAAGCTGCTCAATACCGCAGTCGAGCTCCATCACAAGCTCCCCTTCCGGTTCGGGTATCTCGATCAGCTGGGAAAACGGATAGATCTCACGCACAGTCCCCACCGGCATATTGTCGTCCGTCGTGATATACAACAGTTCCACAACGATCGTTCCCTCCGCCTGCACACCGTTTTCCACGATCTCCTTTCGCTCTAAGCTGACCTTTCCCTCGCAGGCGCAGATCTGCAAAATCCGCTCCTGACTTTCCGGCAGCTCGATCTGTTCTGCGATCCTGCTCTTCGCATAATTTTTTACCAGAAGCTTCTCGAGCACGCGCTCTTTGTATACCGGATTCAACTGTTTTTTCAGGGAATAGATGTCTGCAAGCAGCGTAAGCTGTTCCTCCCGCCACACGCGCACATCCACGCTCAGCACCAGCTCGAGCACCAGGATCCGTTCTTCCCCGTCATAATCCGGCTTCACCTCAAGCTCCATGGAAACCGGCGTGGTTTTCACCCGGCAGATCACATTCTCCTCCTCCACGCCGCAGTCGGTCTCACACTCTAACGGCACGGTCGTCTCATACCATTGTAACCGGTCCGTCTCCTCTTCCTCACTGTATAGTACGGCGATCAGCACCTCCCCGGAAATCCAGACAGTCCCGTCTGCGACCCGGCTCTCCACATTGCGTAGCTCGATGCTTCTCCAGAGTATCTCCCGCACGTTCGGCTTGCTCGACGGCAGCACAGCCTCGCTTTTCTGGCGGCAGATATCGCGGTTTGACGCGAGCAGCGTCAGCCCCTCCCGCGTGATGGTCTTTTGCTCGCAGTCGTCCTCCTGCCGGGGTTTTGTCGTCAGCTCCTCGTCCACGTCTTCCTCCGCTGCGGCGTGGAGCACCACAACCGCGCGGACATTTAATTTTCTCGAATTGATGACGCCGATCGTGATGTCCTCGATCTCGCCGGACGCAAAAACCCGGTTCTGCTCTTGCACGCCGTCAAGGTTTAACTTTTCCTGAAACGGGATCTCGCCTTTGAGACAACTGATCTTCGTGCTTCCCTGCTCGCTCCGGTAGAGTACCAGAAAGCTTAAGCTGCCCTTAACCCAGACAGCCCCGCTTCCCGCCTTTACCTCATCAAACCGCAGTTCGCCCTTTTCCTTCAACACCTTCACAAGATCCGGACGGTAATCCGGCACATTATAATCATCGTCGAGCGTGATCTGGCTGACCGCCGAACCGGTTTTCTGTTTTCTATGTATTTTTACTTTCTCAAGTTCCAAAAAAATTCCCCCATATCCGATGCTTTCTCAACATCTTATTCGGATAGGAAGGAATTTATACATCAATCAAATATTCAATTAGCAAAGCTTCATCCGGATATCCCTCGTGATAATGTCTGAATAACTGAATGATAAAAGTTGTGGCGGGTTCTGTTCCTGCCCGTCATTTATCAGAATGGTAAATACGCTCGGATAGGCTTTCTGGATCACACCCTCTTGAACGTCCACTTTATTGCGTCCCCGGTCAAGCTGAATCAGTACCTTCCTGCCGCACTGCTGGTGCACGGATGCCCGCACCCGGCTGATGTCTTCCTGCTGCATACTTCTACCTCCTGTTCTGGTCCTGCTGATGTCATTTCGCTTTAGTTTAGCATTGTATTAAATTTTTGTCAAACAAAATGTTTTATTTTTCTTAAATATCAAGAATATTTACTCAAATATGGTACTTTGGTCACGATTTTCCGTTTTCACAACAATATAAGGGTAGCTTGGGCTTGCCGTGACGTTCTCTCCCTTTCGCGGTCCCACGAGCTCTGTGTCAAACAGTATGGCGTTGGATGCGAGATAGCAGTCCGTGATGCGGATGCTGTACCCTCCCGTCGCCTGTTCGCCGTACCCCCGCACAATGTAAAGATCCTCCCCAAGCTCGTAGGTCATTTTAAAATCCGCCGCTTTCTTTTCCTCTATCATCGTCATCAGCTCCTCCGGTATCCCGGCGTCCTCCACGATCACATATTCGATATCTGCAACCTTTGTCCGGTTGGTTTCCTCCACACTGCATCCGCCGAGCACACTCCCAAGCAGCATGACCGCCAAAAGGAGCAGCCCTCTTTTTTTCCTCTCACTCCGCCTCATTTTCCACACCCCCGGGTTTTACTTCTATCCTCTATCATATGAGCGCAACCCCCGGAATATGACTGCGCGATTCTCTTGTTGTTTTTCATGGAATTTTTATTTATAATGAAGCTGTTAGATTTTATGAAAGTAAAAGAAAGGACATTTTTATGTTACGTTTGATTCTTGTAGCTCTGTTTCTTGTATTGTTTCTGGTTCTGGGGATCCCGGTTCTCGCCGTCGAGTGGGTGCTCTCGAAATTCCGCCCCTACGCCGCAGACTTAAGCCAGCTTCGCATGGTACAGTGGGCGTTTAAGGTTATTTTGTTTCTCTCCGGCGTCAAACTGACAGTCATCGGTGAGGAGCTTGTTCCAAAGGATGAAGCCGTGCTCTACATCGGAAACCACAAAAGCTTTTTCGACGTCCTCATCACCTACGCGCGCTGTCCGCGCCTGACCGGGTACGTCTCAAAGGAATCCATGAAAAAAGTGCCTCTGCTCTCCATCTGGATGAAGCGCCTGCACTGTCTGTTTTTAAACCGTGAGGATATTAAAGAAGGGTTAAAGACGATTCTCGCCGGAATCGAGAATATTAAGAATGGAATCTCCATGTGCATCTTCCCGGAGGGAACGCGAAACACAACCGATGAACTGATGCTTCCATTTAAAGAGGGAAGCTTTAAGATGGCAGAAAAGACCGGATGCGCGATCGTGCCGATGGCGATCACGAACTCCGCAGAGATCTTCGAGAACCATCTGCCCCGCATCAAATCCACACACGTCATCCTGCAATACGGCGCTCCCATCTATCCCAAGGAGCTTGACAAGGAGACGCGAAAAAAAATCGGCGCATACTGCCAGAATATCATCCGGGAGATGCTGGAAAAGAATTCGGGGGAAGTGCACTGACAAGGAGTGGGCAACTGCCCACTCAGTCAGACGTCGACGTCAATGCCTCCACAATCTTTGTATATCCCATAAAGTGCGACGCCTTCACCAGAATCGTGTCCCCGCTTCTGCGGTACGCCAGAAGTTCACGGGTCAGGGTTTCCTGATCCTTACACTCACACACCCTGGTCGCAGGGCTGCATCTTTTCACCTCCGCTGCAAGCGCTGCCGACAGCGCTCCCGTGCAGAACAGTGCGTCAATCTGTTTTCCCGCAAAGTGTCTGCCGACCATCGCATGAAGTTCTCTCTCATCCGCACCCAGTTCTCCCATATCGCCGAGCACCGCAATCTTTCTGCCTGCCGCCCCCGCCAGAACATCAATGGACGCTTTCATCGAGACGGGATTCGCGTTATAGCAGTCGTCGATGATCGTAACGCCATCCTTCTCGATGAGGTTGCTTCTGCCGCTGATGGTGCGCACTGCCGCGATGCCACGCTGCATCTCCTCCGCCGTGAGGGAAAGCTCTCTGCCGACGCAGACCGCCGCAAGCGCATTGTAGACATTGTGTGCTCCCGCAAGCGGAATCTCCGCCGCAAAGCTCTCGTCTCCCATATGGATCACGGCGTGCGTGCCCGCAAGCCCCACCGTGTGCACATCGGTCGCATAGACCTCCTTCTCTGCCAGAAGCCGTTCGCCCGCCTCATCCGCAAAACGGACCGCCTCTTTCCCGATGCCGTAGAAAACTACCGGCTTGCCGTTCACTGTCTTTTCCCCGGAAAGCTTGTCGTCGTCGCCGTTTAAGACCACGGTCCCGCCCGGCGCAAGATGCGCAAAGCTCTCCGTCTTTGCCTTTAAGATGCCATCCCGCGTTTTTAAATTTTCCAGGTGGCAGAGTCCGATATTGGTGATCACGCAAATGTCCGGCTGTGCCATATCCGCCAGACGGTCCATCTCGCCAAACTCGGAGATCCCCATCTCCAGCACCGCCACCTCGTGCTCCTTTCGGATCCTAAAGATCGTCAGGGGAAGCCCGATCTCATTATTCAGGTTTCCCTCGGTCTTTAACACGCGGTACTTCTGCTCCAGCACGGACGCGATCATTTCCTTCGTGCTCGTCTTGCCGACACTTCCGGTAATCCCGACAACCGTAACGCCCAGCGCACGCCTGTAAAATCCGGCGAGCTGTTTCATCGCCCGCTCCGCGGACCCCACCAGAATATAAGGCCCTGCCGCATCGGTGAGCAGACGCTCCGACAAGACAGCCAGCGCCCCTTTTTCAAAAACGGACGGAATGAAGTCGTGTCCGTCCACACGCGCCCCCTTAATGGGGATAAACAGACAGCCCGGCTCTGCCAGACGGCTGTCGATCACGACGCTGCTCACCGCACAGTGCCGTTTCTTCGGATCGCCAATGTATTCGCCGCCACACGCGCGCACAATATTTTCCAATGTCATATGTTCCATATCTCTATTCCTCATATCTGCGAAGGGAAAGTACGATCAGCTTCTCACAGAGCTGGTGAAAATTCATCCCCACCACCAGTGCCTCCTGCGGGAGCAGGCTCGTCGGCGTCATGCCCGGAAGGGTGTTTACCTCCAGACAGTAGATCCGGTTATCCCTGCCAAGCAGGAAATCCGAGCGGGAATAGGTGTCGAGCCCCAGAACCTGCGCCACTCTCCTGGCATACTGCTGCATCTCCTCCGTCAGCGCAGGGGAAAGCTCTGCCGGACAAGTCTCCACCGCGCTCCCCGCCTTGTATTTATTCTTATAATCGTAAAAGCCCTCCACCGGTGCGATCTCAATCACAGGAAGCGGCTCACCATCGATCACGCCGACCGAGAACTCTCTCCCCTCGATAAACTCCTCGACGATCAGTTCGTCCTCCAAACGGAATGCCTCCGCCAGCGCTGTGGCAAACGCATCCTCCGTGTGCACGATCGAGACGCCGATGCTTGAACCGCCGCGGCACGGCTTTACCACGCACGGCAATGTCAGCCCAAGTTCTGCCACACTTTTTGCATCCTCGCCCCTTTTTAAGGAAATGCCGTTCGGTGTCGGAATCCCGTTCATGCGGAAGATCTGCTTCGCCAGCCCCTTATCCATCGCAAGGGCGCTGCCCAGATAATCGCTGCCCGTGTAACGGATGCCAAACAGATCAAACGCTGCCTGGATCCTGCCGTCCTCCCCGTTCTCTCCGTGCAGAGCCAGAAAAACGACGTCCGCCATCTGGCACAGCGCGATAACGTTCGGTCCGAAGAAATTGTCGGACTGGTCCTTTCGCATCGCCCGAACCTTCGCGAGATCCGGCGCGGTCTCCGCAATTCCCGAAACCCTGACGCTTACCTCCTCTCCCCGTTCAAAAATTCCGGCAAGATTCTCCTCTTTCTCTCCATATCCCATAAAAACATCCAGCAAAATAACCTGATGTCCGTTTTCTCTCAATGCTTTCGCAACCGTCTCCCCCGTCTTAAGGGACACGTCGCGCTCTGTGCTAAGACCTCCGGCTAACACAACTATATTCATGGTATCTGTTCTCCTTCACCAAATTTTTCTCGTTTTATAGTATACCTTTTTTCCTGCCGTGGCAAGGCAAAACCCTGTTTTTCATCAAATGTACACACCCTGCCGTGCACAGCCCCCGCATGACCCTCTCCTCCTTTTTCTCTCCCGTCTGCCGGTTTTATGGTGTGGTACCCTCTGTGATCTCCAGCAGCCATAAAAAGAGCTGTCTCGCCAGCAGATCATTCCCCTTAATCATACTCCCGTACCGATAGATTTCATTCCTGATTTCTTCCTTTCCCAGTTTCCCCATCTTGAGGAAAATATGCTCCAATACATGAAAACGTACCTGATTACAATCACATATATGCTCAATATGCTCCATAAACCACCGGTTCTCCTGCATCACGCGAACCAGAGACTCGCTCCGTTCCAGTTTTTCTCCTGCTTCCTGCTTTCTTGTTTCCTGATTTCCTATTTCCTGATTCTTTTGTTCCGTTAAATGATTCATTTTCTTTTGTCTGTCACACGGGTCGTGCAACTACGATTATAAGTTATTTTACAGCACTGCACAGCCGCATTACGCGCAGAGCCTACGCGCTATGCAGATATGGATCCAAAAAAATAGCAAACAAAAGTGTGCTTCTATGTCACAAAAAGCGGCGGGATGTCGCCATCGCCGCCGCTCTTTTTCTCACACATACAGCACAATTCTCCTAATATTCCGGTTCGATCAGACCGTAAGTATGATTGCCTTTTCTCTTGTATACAACATTTACCTCTTCCGTCTCTGCATTGATAAATACAAAGAAATCGTGTCCCAGCAACTCCATCTGCACGCACGCGTCCTCCGCGTACATCGGCTTCATGGAAAACTTCTTGCTGCGTGTGATCGTGATCTCCTCATCCTCCTCCGGCACGGAATCAAGAAATTCCTGCTTGAACACAGACGAGACATTCTGCTGTCTGGTCACCAGCTTTGTCCGGTATTTCTTTAACTGACGCTCTATGACCTCCTCCACCAGGTCAATGGATACATACATATCGTTGCTCACCTGCTCGGAACGCACATAATTGCCCTTCATCGGGATCGTAACCTCAACCTTCTGCCGCTCCTTCTCAACACTCAGCGTAACATAGACATCTGTCTCCGGTGTAAAATACTTCTCCAGCTTATTCAGCTTGTCCTCAACTGCCGCCTTCAGACCCTCAGTCAACTCGATATTTCTTCCTGTAATCTTAATTCTCATGATGTCTGCCCCCTCGTCGTTTATTTGATACAGATATATCATGTCTATATTATACCATATTTCTCTTTAATATCAAGAAAATATGTGCAGTTTATATAATCTTTTCAGAATATTTATAAATGCTATCCGAGAGTCAGCGCGAGGTACCCGTCTGTGGCTGCCGCCACCTCCGACAGTCCCTGCGGCAGCCACAGCATACCGCCCATCTGCCCGCATCGCACACGGCACGTTCCGCTCTCTGCCAGAAGCTGCGGCAGCACTGCCCCAAGCCTGTCCGAATCCAGTGTCGTCTCCTCGATCACCAGCAGATCACCGTCCTTTTCGTACAGCAGAAGATCCTGCGCACCGTCCGCCGCCGTAAGCAGCACGGCGCCGCCGTCCGCCCTTTCACAGAGCCTGATCGCATATCCGACCGCTTCCGCATCCCACTGCACATAGCCGTCCCGCTGTAACTTCTCATCCCGCAGCTTTACATATTCCTGCGCTGTCAGCGGTTTTGTCTCATATGGTTCCTCGGCGGAAAGCGCCGTAAGCGTAACCTCCTGCTCTGCTCCGGTGTCTGCAAACGCAGCCACAAAGCCCAGCTTTTCATAGTAATCCATCAGCGTTTTCTCCGCCGGTGCCAGAAGGAGCGGCTGTCCGTAGTACTCCTGCGCAAATTTTAAAATCCGCGCCGCCAGTCCACGTCCCCGGTATTCCGGCAGCGTCGCCACCGCATAGACATAGCGCGCATCCACATACTCCCCGCCGCAGAGGTAACGCACCGGAAGAAAGCTTGCCATCGAGACGATCTTCCCGTCCTCATGGATCACGAGCATATTATGGTCTGTCATGCGCTCCTGCATATAAAAATCAATATATTCCAGCTCATCGCCAAAACATTTTTGCCAGATATCCGCGATTTGTTCCCGCTCCGTCTCACGGTCCGCATACACGATCCCACTCTCAACCGCCACATATTTTTCCAACAGGATCTCAGGATAATAGGAAAGCTTCGCCTTGCGCAGTCCCAGATCCCCGGTGTCCTCCTCGCGGTTGACGTAAGCATATTCCCCGCAGGCATGAAGGACAAACTGCTGGTTGATCATCGGATACGCTCCCTGCATATCCGGAAACGCCTTCTCAAAATGCACCACGAAGGTGTCGGAATTTAACGGCTCTCCCATGGAGAATGCGACGATCTCACCCTCCCTGCGCAGCACGCCGCCGGTAAGCCCCAGCTCCTTTCTGTGATCGAACGCCTCGTGAAGCACCGAAACCTCCTGCTCCATCTCCTCGTTCCACTTGTCCGAGCGCATTTTGATCCAGTTGTAAGTCATGGCACGACATTCCTCGAGATTGTCATCCGTGACCGGCTCATAACTCCACGCACCGCCGTCCTTAAACCGCGCGATGTGGTTCCGCTTGCCGTGCAGCTTCTTGCCCTTTAAATCTGCCAGCTTCTCCCTCGCATAAATATAGTCAAAATCATCCCGGTCTGCCTCCATCAGGAATCTGCCCGGAAACCACTCCGAAAGCTGACGGCAGCTCTCCGCAGAGAGCGGCGCCATCCGGAGAGGCTGTCCATCTTTTCTGCAGATCGCAAGAAGCTCCCCGACCGCCGCGCGCTTGTCCCCCGCGCCGACCGGATAGGAATAGCAGTACTTCCCACCCTGCACAGAGCGGATGACGAGGCATCCGTAAATCTCCGCCACCGCGACCTGATAAATCTTTCTCCAGATAAAATTATTCGCAAATGTATACTCGCAGGCATTCCAGTCATCCTCCCGGAATCTCTCATCCATCCATGCCTTGTCTTCCAGTGTTATCTCATGAAACTCCATATCTCTCGTCTGTACTCCTTCTATTACATATGATGACATTATATGATATTCCTTTCCGAATATACTGTGACCCGGTCACATTCCGGACGGGGACACCAGAGTGCTTTGTAAACCGTCACAGATACGGGCTGTTGTACGCCATTCGCCTCGCCTCCCCCGGCGTACAGCCATACCGCTCCTTAAACATCCGGTAGAAAAGCTTCTGGTTAAAAAAACCGTGGCGCTCCAAAATCTCCTGCACACCCTCATCCGTGTGCAGAAGATCCTGATAAATATGATTGATACGCACCTGATTGACGTACCGGATAAAAGAACTTCCCGTGTTCTGCTTAAAAAAGCGGCAGAAATATTCTTTATTTAAACCCAGCTCATCCGCCGCCTCCTGCAACGTGATCTCCTCCTGATAGTGCTGCTCCACATAGTCGCAGATTCTCTCCAGACGTTCCATATTTCCGGTTTTTGCAACCGTGGCAGACAGCGTCACCGGGGTGCCGAAATGCTCGATGAGGCAGGCAAGGATATTTAACACAAGCGCCGTGCTCTTCAGCCGGTACGTCTTTTTCTGGTTGACATAAAGCACTGTCAGCTCCTTCAAAAAAGAACACAGTCTTTCGTAAGCCTCCTGCTGCTCTCCCGTCAGCCGCTGTCCGACGCACCAGATCTCCATCGGTTCCACATCCCCCAGATAGCGCCGCAGAAGCTGCCTGGAGACATGGATGCAGATTCCCATCGTCTGCGGCAGTTCATAGATCACTTCGTGCACTTTCGCATAGTCCATCACGATCGCGTCCAGCGGATTTAACTCATACCGCTTCCCCTCCATGCTGACGATCGCATGACCGTTTAAAATATATAAAATCTCCAGTTCCCTGTGCCAGTGAAACGGAGAGTTGTGGTTCATCGTCACAAAGCGGATATCAAACCCTGTATCCGGCGTAAGAACCACATTTTCATAGGTATTATCGCGTTCCATCCCCGTCATTTTCGCCCTCTTATTTTCTTTCCTTACGGCTATAATATAGTATTTTCTTCCTTTTTTTGTAATCTGTCAAGTCAATATCACCCAACTTTTCACTAATATTATATCTGGTTTCCCACGCAGATATCCGCTATCATCATATTTGTCAGATGACAAAACCTAACGCAAACAAACAAGAAAAACCAGAAGGAGGAAATGAACCTCCTCACAAAAGTATGAAACCGCAGTGACCGGATATCCGAAATCCGGTCGCCGCGGTTTTATTTTGACATAAGAGTGGCTGGCGAAGCGTGTCGCTCATTATTTTTTCTCTGCTTTCATCGCATGGTACCCAATGCACACCGTCCAGACATATGCCAGCGTTTTCGGTATCATCAACATTCCAATGACCGGAACGATATCGGCAAACAATACTACTGGCAAATAGAATCCAAAACTGATCACGATCGTCAGCCACATATTCTTAAATAATTTGTCTCCATTTTCCCGGGAGCTTTTATAAAAGAGCACTATGATCAAAATTCCCATGATCGTAAATGGAATATTTCTATAAATAGCCCAGGTGAGCGGAGAATCCGCGCTTGTCCAGGCATTTTGCGGGAACAGACACAGCAAAATCCTTAACGCCGCCAAGCCATACACAGATACTGTATAAAAATTCTTACCTTCCACATGGTATCTTACGCGCCAGACATAATATAAGAGAATATAAAATACCGTCATTGTGATGGATGTGATAAACTTGCCAATTCCCAGTGCGAACGTGTAATGTTCCAGTCCCGTTGTACATAATGCAACCGCTCTTGGTATTAAATGGAACGAATCTCCCAGTCCAAGCACAACCGCCATGATTCCAAATAGTTTATACTGCTTATTCCCATGGCTTTTAACGATCATAAGGATCCCCAGTGTAATCACCCCTATGAGATAACAGGTATCGAACACGGTTTCAACAACTGCCTGCATAAATATACCTCCTTAAACTTCAATCAGAATAACAACAATAATGTTTCATAAAATTGATCCCGGCTCCAAACAATGCAGTCCCTAAACCAGAGTAAAAAACTGCGATCACAGCGTCCGGCAATAAATCCAGAGCCCGTATTGTCACACCCAGCGTGATCATAAATGCCATAATGATAAATGCCGGTATGTCAAAAAAATTCCAAAAATATTTCTTTTCGCTTCCGTAGCCCTTGATTCGGGCGGTATGTTTTATCACCAGTTTTCGAAAAACCATGAGCCAGAATGCGAAAAAGATTGCCACCGAACATACTATATTCAAAATATGGATATGCCCGGCATATGAAATAATCCCAATTCTCAGGATGTTAAATCCTGCAATCATCCAGACGATGCCGGCAATGAATAATAATGTTTTACTTTTGACCATTGAAACCTCCTGTTTTAAATTTGAACATTGTTCAGTTCGGTTCAAAAATTATCCCACTCTGTTTTAGTGGGATTTATAAATATAATTCGATATGAATGTTAAGAGTGGAACGAGGTCTTCTTTATTCAATAGGGAGGACAACACCAGAGTAAATACATAGTCAATGAACTTCTCATCCGAAAAATCATCGTTAAATATCTCCGGATTCACGGATGTGTCTTTCCTCAATACAACCAAAAGATTTTTCTTTAGTCTGGAAAAATAGGAGTTCATCATTTCGATTCCTTCTTTTTTTCCTTCAGAGGCAAAACTCAGATAATGTATGGAAAAAAATCCGGGATATCTGGAATTTCCGTTTTCAATCGTTTCATACATACACTTGACAACTTCGGGAAAACGATCGAAATCACTCAAATTGTTAAATGGTTCAAATATTTCTTTCCAGATGCTTTCTACTGTCGCAATGACCAGTTCTGTCTTTGACGGAAAATAATTGTATAGCGTTCCAATCGATATCCCGCATTCTCTCGTGATCGTTCTGACGTTAAATGATGAGAAACCATTTTGTAAAATGTATTTTTTACTTACCTTTAAAATATCCGCTTCCGTTGTCAACTGTTTATTCAAAAAAACCTCCCATAACATGAACACTGTTCATATTGAAGATAATATATCTTTTTTCCGTTTCTGTCAAGGTTTAAATCTTCAAGCCGAACTCCCGGTACAGCTTCCTTCTGTACCCCAGATCCTCCGCCGCTCTTTTTAAGTCCTCAATGCGTGAAGCTTTCAATAAAAGATTTGTCAGTTCTCCAAATAATTTCTCTCCTTCGGCAAGTCCTTCTTCCTTTCCCCTGGCTAGTCCCTTCTTCTCACCCTCGGCAAGTCCTGCTTCTCTTCCCCACTCTGCTCCACGGGCATAGGCTTCGTCTGCCGCGATCCTTCTCTCATTCTCGATATGCCGCTCTTCATCATACTCTGTCAGTAACATCGAACGCACCTCCTCGCGCT
>SAMEA3387474__coassemble_1021_pt1 | contig 37826 bp, 34 predicted proteins | sample SAMEA3387474__metabat2_low_PE_013 | metagenome-assembled genome bin SAMEA3387474 (sample SAMEA3387474) | Felis catus | biome: Faeces | place: United Kingdom | collected 2012 | reverse complement strand
GTTCGTATGCCATGTCAACGGTGCTGCGGCTGATGGAGAGCCCCTCCGCCAGACGGCGCGTCGAGGGGAGCTTTTCCCCCTTCGCAAGCTTTCCCGCAGTGATCTCACTCTTGATATATTCGTATATTTTTTCATAAAGGGGAGCTTTCGCTCCCCCCTGTAAATCAATCATAAATTCTGTCATTGTTTGCTTTTTTTGATCTCGTTTACAATCTTTTCCTTCAGATCATACGCACGGTCCTTCATCTTTTTGGACGCCGCTGCCGACTGCTGGATGCGCGCGATACACTTGGACGCCACGTCATATTTCTTAAAGTGATATGCCATCGTCGCCAGAAGGTAATCCAGCGTGCACTCATCCATGCCGCAGATCGGGTAATTCTCGCTTGCCACCGCTTTGGTCAGGCCTTCAAATGCCTGCGCGTAGAAAGCCTCCTCCTGCTCCCTGCACTCCTTCCGCTCCTCTGCCAGCGATGCGTCATTCGGGTCGAGAGTCTCGTATTTGCCGCGCAGCAGCCACGCCAGATTCAGGCAGGTGTACGCCTTCTCACTCGCCTTCGCCTTCTTGACGATCGAACAGAACAGCGCCAGCTTATAGCGCTCGATTGCCTCGTCATAGCTTAACAGCTTTGGCTCCACATCGTCACTGCCCTTAAAGTTTGCGCAGACCTGCTCGTTTAAAAGACGGATCTGCATACTCGACAAGTGTTCAAAATAGCGGTTCACCGCCGTGTAACCGCAGTAAGGGCAGGATTTTGTGTTATATTTTAAGGTGTCGATGTGCTCGTAGCGCGGGCGCAGATCCAGATCCGGCTCCAGGCGCTTGACACGGCTGTTGACCATCTTCGTCTTAAACACCTTGTCACAGACCACGCAGCGGATCGCCTTATCGAGCAGAAAACTCGATTCCTGCGGCGCCGCTTCCGTCTTTGTGCCGTTCTCCGTCACAGTTTCCCGCTTCTCCTCCTCAAACAGATTCATGTTATCCTCTGCCTTTAATCCAAACTTTTCGAGTCCTGATAATAAATTCATTTTCTTTTCCTCCTAAGTGAAGTGTAAAGCCCTACGCCGTCGGCAGCTTAAATGAGCTCTTGAGCGATACGATACGGTTAAATACCGGATTCTCCGGCGTCGAATCCTTCGCGTCCACGCAGAAAAAGCCTTGTCGCACAAACTGGAAGCTATCGTACGCCTTCACATCTGCCAGATTCTCCTCCAGCATACAGTTTTTTAGCACCGTCAGGGAGTTTGGATTCAGGTTCAGACTGCCGTCCTCATTGTAAACGCCCTTCTCCTCGTCCACGATATTCTCGTACAGACGCACAGTTGCCTGCATGGCATGAGCGGCGGATACCCAGTGGATCGTTCCCTTGACCTTTCTGCCGTCCGGGCTGTTGCCTCCCTTGGACGCCGGGTCGTAGGTACAGTGGATCTCGGTCACTTTTCCATTCGCGTCCTTCACAAAACTGTTGCAGGTCACAAAGTATGCGTTCATCAGGCGCACCTCATTGCCCGGGAACATACGGAAATATTTCTTCGGCGGCTCCTCCATAAAGTCCTCGCGCTCGATATAAATCTCTCTCGAAAACGGAACCTTGCGGCTGCCGAGCGCCTCGTTCTCAAGGTTATTGACAACGTCCAGATACTCCGTCTCGCCCTCCGGATAGTTGTCGATGACCACCTTCACCGGATCCAGCACCGCCATCATGCGTGGGCGCTTCATCTTCAGATCCTCGCGGATGCAGTACTCTAACATCGCGTAGTCCACCGAACTGTTTGCCTTTGAAATGCCGCAGAGCTCCACAAACATTTTTAAGGATTCCGGAGTAAAGCCTCTTCTCCTGAGCGCAGCGATCGACACGAGACGCGGGTCGTCCCAGCCGTCCACGATGCCTTCCTCCACCAGACGCTTGATGTAGCGCTTTCCGGTCACAACGTTTGTCAGATAAAGCTTCGCAAACTCGATCTGTCTCGGCGGCATCTGGCTCTGATCCGGCACCATCTCTGCTCCGACCTCCCGGATCACCCAGTCGTAGAGCGGTCTGTGATCCTCAAACTCCAGCGTGCAGATGGAATGTGTGATGCCCTCGATCGCGTCCTCCATCGGATGCGCGTAGTCGTACATCGGATAAATGCACCACGTATCCCCCGTCCTGTGGTGGCTCATGCGCGCCACACGGTAGATCACCGGGTCTCTCATATTGATATTGGAAGCCGCCATGTCGATGCGTGCGCGCAGCACCTTCTCCCCGTCCGCAAACTTCCCGTTTTTCATATCCTCAAAAAGCGCCAGGTTCTCCTCGATGCTTCTGCTGCTGTACGGATCCTCTTTTCCCGGCTCTGTCAGCGTGCCGCGGTACTCGCGGATCTGCTCCGCCGAAAGGTCTGACACATACGCCTTGCCCTTTTTGATCAGCTTCACCGCGCCCTCATACATCTGGTCGAAATAATCGGATGCAAAGAGCAGCCTGTCCTCCCAGTCGGCGCCCAGCCACCGGATATCCTCGATGATCGCCTCGACGAACTCCGTCTTTTCCTTCGTCGGATTCGTATCGTCAAAACGCAGGTTAAACTTGCCGCCATATTTCTGCGCCAGCCCGTAATTCAGCAGAATGGACTTCGCATGACCGATGTGCAGATAGCCGTTCGGCTCCGGTGGAAATCTCGTGTGCACCCTGGTGCAGTGCCCCTCCTCTATATCCTGATCGATGATCTGTTCGATAAAATTCTTTGAGATATTCTCATTCTCCATTGTGTCTGTTCCTCCTCAAAAAAACATAGCAACTCATGAAATATCATACATGATACCCCTGTAAGGTGCAAGTATAATATAACACGAATTGTCTGTGTTTGTTAAGAATTACTTTTATTTTTCCGTCCTGATCTCCTCCGGCAGCCCCGTTTGATACTGCTTATAGTTCTCATCCCATGCCCAGTATACCGGATCGCCTCTGTGATCTGTGAGCGGATACTGTCCGGCGATGTAGCTGCCCAGATACTCGCTCACCTTCATAGAACCTGTATAATTCAGATGAAGCCCGGCATCCATTGTGTCCTCCGACCAGTCAATCCCCACTTCCTCCGTCATCTGGTTCAGATCCAGATAGGGCAGACCATGTGCGTCGGCGTATTCCGCCACTGCATCATGCCTTTCATTATTCCAGCTCTGCGGGGATGGCACACTTAACAGCAGAAGTTCTATCCCGTGGGATTTGCAAAAGGAAGTCAGTTTCTTCAGATACAGCTCCGCCGCCGGATCTATCTCTCCGCTCATCTCGTTATCTTCCATATAGTCCCCGCCCAGATACGGGTCTGTGCCTGTTTTTACCTTAAAACCTTTCGTAACATCTATTTCTGTGTAAACCGGTTCTTCCGTAAGGTCTGCCTTTGTAAGATTCTTCCAGCGGTCATGATAATGTGCCAGCGGAATATAATGCTCCACCAGCTCTCCAAGGCTATAGTCCATCTCCGCCACAGCGCCCTCTCCGTTATAGAGCGCATTCACTTCCAGAATCACCAGCTCCGGCGTCTGTTTCGGATAAATCTCCTCCAGCCAGTAATAGGATTCCACTACCTTCTGCCCTGACTGCCCCGCAACATAAGACGTGATTCCCTGCTGATTCCAGATATCAAGCGGAGAAACTCCCGTGAGGACAATGCTGTCCCCCAAAATCAGCACATCGACGCGGTCGCGTTCTTCCGCGATCGCCCCCATCGGCTTCCAGTCACGCTCCGACACACCGGCTAATGTTGAATTGTTCTTCGGTGTAAAAATCCCCGACAGCACCGATAACAATAACGCAAAAATCACCCAGAACAGAATATATCCTGTATATTTTTTTACTTTTTCCATTCCAGCCTCCTAAAATCCTGCGTAAATCAGTTCCACTGCCAGGTATCCGTCTCCGTATGCGCCAAAAATAATCACCGACAGCATCAGTACATAGTAAACACACCACCGGGCAGGCGCCGGAATCCCTGCCAGCTTTTCCCGGACATGGACGCCTCTCTCGTGCAGACAGTCAACCACAAAAACAGCCGCTGCCACCAGCAGTATGATCAGATAATCTTTCACGTCCAGACCAAGCCCCAGCAGATTTCCCGTCACAACCGCACTTGGGTGAAAATTCTTTATCATATGTGAAAACATCAGCAATCCGTGTTTTAATCCCTCCGCCCGGAAGAATAGTTCTCCGATCACCACCAGAATACCGGTCCGTCCGATCTGAAATGCGATATAGAGCGGATGTTTCACAAGCTTGGGAAAACGCTCCGAAAATTTCAGAAACAGCGGTTCAAAAATAACACCTGCCAGAATCAGCACAAAGTAATACATTCCAAAGAAGATATAGCTCCATCTCGCGCCATGCCAGACGCCGTTGCACAGCCATACCGGAAACAGCGCCGCAAGCGACACTACAACCTTCGCCCCATGCTTGCCAAACCGGCTTTTTGCATGGCTTCCCGCCTTCTTCACGCCTTCCGTCAGTGACACCGGATAAAAAATGTAATCTTTCAGCCATGCCCCCAGTGTGATGTGCCAGCGTCTCCAGAACTCCGACACACTCCGGGAAAAAAACGGCTGCCGGAAATTCTCCGGAAGCGTGACGCCAAAAATTTCTGCCGTGCCGATCACCATATCCATACATCCGGAAAACTCCATGTAAAGCTGCAGTGTGTACGCCGCCGCACCCACAAAGATCACTGCGCCGTCACAATACTGATAACCCGAAAAAATATTTCCGACCATCGTGTTGAGACGGTCCGCAACAACAATCTTCTTTAACAGTCCCCAGAAGATCCGCTGTCCGCCCATCGTAAGATTCTGCACCGAAATCCGGCTTCCCGCATACAGCTGATCTGCGGTCTGGTCATACCGGCCGATCGGTCCTTCCATGATCTGCGGAAAAAATGCCATAAACAGCGCAAGCTTTCCGAAATTGCGTTCTGCTTTGATCTTGCCCTCATAGACATCCACAAGATAGCCGATTCCCTGCAGGGTGTAAAAAGAAATGCCGATCGGCTGCAAAATATCAAGCTGCGGAAGACCGACAGACACGGAAAGCGCCACCGCAATCTTGGTTACATTCTCCGCAAAAAAATTATAGTATTTCACCGTAAGAAGCGTACCCGCAAGAAAGAGAATCCCCACGAAAAGGATTCTCCGTTTTTTGGCAGTTATCGCTTTTTTTAATTCTTTCGTCGCCGTGCGGTCAAGTCCCTTTTTCTGCTCCTTGAACATCAGCCGGTACTTTTCCATACCGATCCCCGCAAAATACATCACCACGGTCGCCCCGATCAGGTAGACAAAAAGCCATCTGCTGAAAGAAAAGAAAAACACATATCCGGCAGCAAGCAGCACCATCGGCCGGAATTTTTTTCCAGCAAGCTGGTACAGAATTACTACGGCAGGCAGAAAGACAATGAGAAACAATAACATATGATAAGCCATTTTCAGCCCTCTTCCTCCAGTCTCTGGATCATTGCCCAGATCGCCTGTGCGGAGTTAAAGTTCTCCGCTACCATATCGCCCGGTGCGATCTGTACATCAAAGGCATCTCCGATCTCCGATACCAGTGACAGAATCGCAAAAGAATCTAAAATGTGGTCGTCGATCAGTGTGGTGCACGTAGCATAATCTACATCCGGTTCAATCTCTTCCAAAATCTCTAATAACTCTTCCATAATTTCCATTCTCCTTCATGATATTTTTACTCATTCTGCTTACATATTAAGCGGATAGCCCGGTGTGCATTTTCTCAATGCGGTATACCCTTCTTCTTCCGAATAACACACCACCGCCGGAAGATCCCTGCTCAAAAACAGAGACATTCCCTCTGTCATCGCATATGCCCCGACCCGTTCAAACACAAGCAGATCGCCGGGTTTTATTTCCCGCAGCGGATACTGCCTGATCAAAATATCGTTCGCCGAGCAGAGCGCTCCGCAAATGGTATAACTTTTCTCTCCATCTTCCTCCCTTGCCGGAATCTGCGTACAGTACGGCGTCTTCATTGCCATGACCTGCCCGTCATAATGGATGTGATGCATCCCGCCGTCTACCAGGCAATACTCCGTATCCTCATTCCGCTTTACTTCCCGGACACAGGTAACAAAGTATCCATACATCGCCGTAAGAAATCTTCCCATCTCAAACGTTACAGTGCCGCCGAACTTAAGCGCTTTCGCACAATCGCCCGCCGCTTTCAATAATGCAGCGGCGTCCTCTTTGCCCCACTGCTTCGCGGTCTTGAAATATTCGATTCCAAATCCCGGTCCATACTCCAGATGTTCCACCGGCATTCCGGTTTTTTCACAGACCTCCAGACATACCTCGTCGAGCAGCAGCAATTCTTTTTCAATCTGCCCCGCCTTATGCTTCTGGGTGCCGGAATAAAAATGGATTCCTTTCATTTTCACGAACGGATGCCCGGAAAGCTCTTGCGCCGCCGCAAGCAGCGTCTTTCGGTCCATGCCGAACTGGTTGCCGCTGGTTAAACGCAGAAGGACTTCTGCCCTGCGTTCGTATTTTTCCGCCGTTTCACAGAGCCGTTTTACCTGTACTTCGGACTCTGCTGTAAAAACCGGCAATTCCGCTCCGCCGAAAAGCAGTTCAAGATCCTGCTGGTCTTTTAACACACCGGAAAAAATGATCCGGCTCATGGGGATCTTCTTCGCGAGACAAATCTGTAACTCTCCCGGCGAGCACACCTCGATCTTAGACACCATCCCCGCCATCCGGTCTGTCAGAAACGGATTCGCTTTCATCGCAAAGCACAAGGATATTTCATCTCCCAGCATATCCTTTATCTCTTTCGTCCCCTGCTTTAAGGCATCCAGATCAAACAGATAAAGCGGGGTTTTATACTCCTTCGCCGCATATGCTAAAATCTCCTGTGTCATCGCTTCTTTTCCTCCTTATACCGGTTCCACAGTGCGGTCCTGTCTATTTTTCCATTCTTCGTCAGAGGCATTTCCTCCACCTGGAAAAACTTATCCGGCATCATAAAGCCCGGCATCTGTTCCCTGATATCCCTGCGGATCGTCTTTTTGTCCGCCGTTCCGACATAAAAAGCAACCAGCTTATTCTCTGACTCGCCATAGATACAGCAGGCGCGCGCTACCCCCTCCGCTTTTTCTATCGTAAGCTGAATCTCTTCCAGCTCAATCCGATGTCCCATCCGTTTGATCTGAAAATCCCTCCGTCCTAAAAAGCAGAGCTCACCGTCTTTATTCCAGTAACCATTATCGCCGGTCCGGTAAATCCGTTCCGGATAGCTGCTGTTGCCCGGATTTTGTACAAAGCTCTTCTCTGTCGCCTCTGCGTTATTGTAATATCCTGCTGCAAGCGAACTTCCCGCCACGCAGATTTCTCCGTTCTCTCCGGGCTCTGTAACCTCATGATTTTCCTCATCAAGCAAAAATACTCTCCGGTTCGGGAACGCTCTGCCGACCGGAAGCGCCGTATCCGGTTCTTCATCTCCCCGCACCCGGTAATAGGTACAGTTGCAGGTAATCTCTGTCGGTCCGTAAAGATTCACAAACTCTGCCTTGGGAAGCGCCTCCCGCCATGTATGCAAATGCTTATACGGCATCACCTCACCGCTAAAAAGCACCCGCTTCACATCCGACGGAATGCGGTACTCAAACCCCCGCAGCGTCGTCACGATACAAAGCGCCGAGACCGCCCATGTGAGAGATGTCACCCGCTTCTCACACAAAAAATCCAGCAGCGCCGGCGGCATGGAAAACATATGCTTCGGTATCAGCACCAGTTTCGCTCCGGTAAATATCGACGCGTAAATGTCTTTTACCGAAACGTCAAAATCGAGCGGCGCCTGATTTCCAATAATATCATCTTCCGAAAACCCAAACAGCTCTGTGAAGTAACCGATAAAATCAATCACCGCCCGGTGGCTCACGATCACGCCCTTTGGCACTCCCGTGGAGCCGGAGGTAAAGATACCGTACAAAATGTCCTTATCTGTCGCGCGCGCCCGAATACCGGAAAGCAGATCTTCCCGCAGCTCATGCGCCTTTGCCGCGTCTATTTCAAGCACTTCCCCCGCATATCCACAAGCTCTTATCTTATCTTTGTATTTCGGCTCCAACACCACTGTGTCGGTCTGCAGTGTCTCTAAAATCTTTTCTATCCGCACATTCGGATATTCCGGATTTACAAGAACATAAAATCCTCCCACATATACGATTCCGAAAAAGGCTGCCAGCGTATCCGCACGCTTGTCCATCACAACCGCAATAGGCCTTCCCTCCCGTCCCGGCTTTGCAAGCGCCGACCCGACCCGCTTCGACAAGTCCAAAAGCTCCTGCCAGGAATAACTGACTTCTCCGTCATCCACCGCTACTTTATCCGCAAAACGTACCGCCGTGTATTCCAACTGTTCTAATATGTTTTTCAATGATGTCCCCTTTCTTTTATTGACATTACGCAGCCTGATTCTAAACCTATGTGAGATTATATCACATACTTAGCCGCTTTCAACCGTCACGGTCGAAAATCTCTTCTTAATTTCATCAAAAAATCCGGGCAAAAGGGGGGCGCCTTCAGCTCCTTTTGCTACGATCTCTTTTCCAACGGTTGCACAGCCGTATTCCTGCCAGCAGCAAAACGGGAAAGATCACCGCAAACAAAATTCCGGCTTTTAAATTGTCGTCCATCGCGCCGGAAATCATACCGACCAGCGTGGGGCCTCCGGAGCATCCCAGATCGCCGCCGAGCGCCAGCAGTGCAAACATCGCCGTACCGCCCGCCGGGAGCGACGCCGCCGCCTTGCTGAAAGTCCCCGGCCACATGATGCCGACCGACAGACCGCAGATGGCGCAGGCGATCAGACTGACCGCCGGAACCGGCACAAAGACGATGGTAAGATACGATGCAATGCACAAAATGCTGCTGCCCGCCATAAAGCGGTCGAGATTGAGCCGCTCGCCAAACTTCCCATAAAAGGCGCGGGAGATTCCCATGAGGATCGCAAACGCCATCGGTCCTGCCAGATCTCCGAGCGTCTTGCTGATCCCAAGCCCCATCTCCGCAAAGACGGACGCCCACTGACTCACCGCCTGTTCGCTCGCGCCGGAGCACACCATCATTAAGACAAGCACCCAGAACAATCTGTTTGAGAACAATTCCCCAAGATTCATCCCACTCTCCCCCTCCGGCGTCAGGGTGGCGATCGGGACTTTTGTAAAGACAAACATATTTGCAAGCGGGATCAGCGCCCAAAACAGCGCCAGAATCTTCCACGAGGACGTCCCGCATATCTGGAAGAACAGTGTGGAGATCAGCACGACACCCACATGACCCCAGCAGTAGAAGGCGTGCAGCATACTCATCGCCGCCTCCTTGTTCCCGGATGGGCACGCCTCCACCACGGGGCTTAACAGCACCTCCAACAGCCCGCCGCCGACCGCATAGATCATGACGGAGAGCAAAATCCCCACAAACGGATCCGGGAGCACTTCCGGCAGAACCGTCAAAGCTGCCAGACCCGCCGCCGCAAAAAAGTGTGCCAGCACCATTGAAACCCGGTAACCGATCCGGTCGATAAATCCGATCGACAGCAGATCCACCAGAAGCTGGACGCCGAAATTGAAGGTGACCAGCAAGGTGATTTTTGACAACGAAATACCATAGCTGCTGTGAAATGTCAGAAACAGCAGCGGAACAAAATTATTTACGATCGCCTGCACGATATAGCCGATGAAACACGCGGTGATCGTCTTGTTGTACTGATTTTTCATTTGGAATACTTCTTGCTCTGCTCCTCCAAAAATTCCGGCGTATCAAAATAGTTGATCTTCATCGCCGCCTTTACCTCTGCCAGCGTTTTGGCTGCTTCCTCCCGAGCCTTCTCGCTGCCAGCCTTTAAGATGTCGTAGACATCGCCGATTCTCTGCTCGTACTCCGCCCTGCGCGCACGGATCGGGCGAAGCTCCTCCTGAATGACGTTGTTTAAGAATTTCTTTACCTTCACATCGCCAAGTCCCCCCCTCTGGTAGTGCGCTTTCAGTTCATCCAGGTTGGCATACTCCGGCAGATACTCCGCAAAATGACCGTCGTTGCAGAAGGCGTCCAGATAGGTAAAAACCGTGTTTCCCTCGAGTTTTCCCGGGTCTTCGATGCGGATGTGATCCGGGTCTGTAAACATCGACATCACTTTCTTGCGCACATCCTCCTCGGCCTCGGACAGATAGATGCAGTTGCCCAGCGACTTGCTCATCTTCGCCTTGCCGTCCGTACCCGGCAGACGCAGACACGCCTTGTTCGACGGCAGGAGAATCTGTGGGTCAACAAGCGTCTCCCCGTACACCGCATTAAATTTGTGGACGATCTCCTTCGTCTGCTCGATCATCGGCATCTGGTCCTCGCCGACCGGCACGGTCGTCGCCTTAAACGCTGTGATATCCGCCGCCTGGCTGATCGGATAGGTAAAGAAGCCGACCGGAATACTCGTCTCGAAATTGCGCATCTGGATCTCCGCCTTTACCGTCGGATTGCGCTGCAGTCTGGAAACCGTCACAAGATTCATGTAGTAAAAGGCGAGCTCTGTCAGCTCTGCCACATGGGACTGGATAAAAATACAGGTCTTCGCCGGATCGATCCCCACCGACAGGTAGTCGAGCGCAACCTCCATAATGTTGTCCCGCACCTTCGCCGGATTGTCCGCATTGTCCGTCAGCGCCTGCGCATCCGCGATCATGATAAATATCTTATCGAACTCCCCCGAATTCTGGAGTTCCACTCTTCTCTTTAACGAACCCACATAGTGACCTACATGGAGTTTTCCGGTTGGACGGTCTCCCGTCAAAATAATTTTTTCTGCCATATTCGCTCTCCCGTCAAAAATATTCTCTGCTCATTATACACGTTTTCCCTTTTGTGTGCAATCTTTGCCACTGAAAAAGGAGCTCCGTTTCACGACGCCCCGCTGTCTATCTGTCCTCGCGGAAATACGCCTCGCCGAGACTTGCCGGCGGCTGGTTTTCCTGCTTATTCCGTTTGCTGGTGATCACGAGCACCACGATCGTCACGACATACGGCAGCATCTTACACAGTTCCTGCGTCGCGCGCGTCAGTCCCGGCAGATAAATGTAGAGGATATACAGTCCGCCGAAGACAAACGATCCCCAGATCGCATTTGCCGGATTCCACAGTGCCAGGATCACAAGCGCGATCGCAAGCCAGCCGCGGTCGCCAAAACCGTTGTTCGACCATGTACCGCCCAGATACTCCATGACAAAATAAAGTCCGCCAAGTCCGGCAATCGCCGCACCGGTCACAGTCGCCACATATTTATAGCGTGAGACGTTGATGCCCGCCGCATCTGCGGTCGCGGGATCCTCTCCGATGGCGCGCAGATTTAAGCCTTTCCTTGTGCGCTTTAGGAAATAGGTCATGCCGAGCGCGATCACAACCGACAGATAGGTCAGAAAGCCGTAGGAAAACAATAGATCCCCGACCACCGGAATCTCGGACAGCACCGGGATCTGTGCGCGGAACGCCTCCGCTGTCGTCTTGACCGAAATCTGTCCGACGCCGCCAGCAAGCTTTGAGATCGAGCCTCCGAAAAAGTTGCCGAAGCCCACGCCGAACGTGGTCAGCGCCAGTCCGACCACATTCTGGTTTGCGCGCAGCGTGATCGTCAGAAAGCTGTAGAGGAGACCGCCAAGCGCCGACGCTGCGAGCGTGCATACGATCGCGATCAGAAAGCCCACAAATCCGTTCGGATTCTCAGTTCCGTTTTCATAGAAAAATGCCCCCATCAGTCCGGCGATCCCGCCCATGTACATGATGCCCGGAATCCCGAGATTGAGGTTTCCGGATTTCTCCGTTACGATCTCTCCGGTCGCGCCAAAAAGAATTGCCACGCCCTGACCGATCGCTTTTTGTATAAATGTCAACAGTAAATTCATAGCACCTCACTCCTCTCATGCGTTCCGGTTTTTGCGGAATTCCAGACGATAGTTGATAAAGAACTCACAGCCGATCAGGAAAAACAGCAGAATACCGGTGATGATATCCGACGCGTTTTCGTTTAACCCGAACTGGGATGCGATCTGGATCGACCCCTGCTGCATAAACACGAGAAATGCCGACACCAGGATCATTGCAAACGGGTTGAACTTCGACATCCACGCAACGATGATCGCAGTAAATCCGCGTCCGCCTGCCGTACTCGTGGAGATCGTATGACTTGCGCCGCTGACGATCAGACATCCCGCAAAACCGCAGATCGCACCCGAGAGCATCATCGTGCGGATGATCACGCGCTTTACATTGATGCCCGCATACCGGGCAGTATTCTGACTCTCGCCGACCACCGAGATCTCATATCCGTGCTTGCTGTATTTCATGTAAATATAGATCCCCACCGTGAGCACTGCCACCAGAATGACATTCAGCCCGTAGGTGCTGCCAAGCACCGGGGGAAACCACCCCTTCTGTCCTGCCGCGCCGATGATCCCGACGGTATTCGATCCTGCCGGATTCTCCCAGAACACGATGCAGAAGGTCACGACCTGCATCGCCACATAATTGAGCATCAGCGTAAACAGTGTCTCATTCGTATTGTATTTTGCCTTGAAGATCGCAGGGATCAGTCCCCACACCATGCCTGCCGCCGCGCTCGCGATAAAGATCACGATCAAAAGCAGCCAGTTCGGCAGAGCGTCGCCCGCATAGATCATCAGCGCGGCTGTCGCCGCACCGCCCATCAGGATCTGTCCCTCCGCCCCGATGTTCCAGAACTTCATTTTAAATGCCGGAGTCAGTCCGATGGCGATGCACAAAAGCACCACCGTCTCGCGGATGGTCACCCACGCACGGCGGTTTGTTCCGACTGCGCCGTCCACGATCCCCAGATACACTTCGACCGGATTCTGTTTCGTGATCGCAACGATCACCACCGCCGCTGTGACCAGGGAGAGGAGCACTGCGATCAGGCGGATTCCCCATGCTTTCCCCCTGGAAATCGTATCTCTCTTTGCCATGCGGACAACGGGCTCTCTCTTCGCCACTGTCACTTCTCTACTCATCTGCCTTCTTCTCCTCTCCGTCTCCTGTCATCATCAGTCCGAGCTCCTCCTTCGTCGTGCTTCTCGCATCCACGATACCTGCCACGCGCCCGCTGTTTAAGACAAGGATTTTATCACAGAGCGCGAGCAGCACATCCAGATCCTCGCCGACGCAGATCACCGCCACACCCTTCTTTTTCTGTTCATTTAAAAGATTGTAAATCGTGTAGGAGGAATTGATATCGAGCCCCCTGACCGGATATGCCACCATCAGCACGGTCGGGTTGCCCGCGATCTCGCGTCCCACCAGAATTTTCTGGACATTTCCACCGGAGAGACGGCTGACCGGCGTATCCACACCCGGGGTTGCGACCTCAAGCCGGCTTACGATCTCCTCCGCAAGCTTCTTCGGCTTCTTTCTGTCCGCGAAAAATTTTCCGCCCTCCTTGTAGCTGCGGATCATCATGTTGTCGGTCAGGTCCATCGACCCGACCAGTCCCATCCCCAGTCTGTCCTCCGGCACAAAGGACAGCGTGATGCCGAGCTTCTTGATGTCCTCCGCCTTCATCCCGGAGATCTTCTCCGTCGCGCCCTCCGGCGGATAGTACAGGATCTCGCCACTCTCGATCGGCTGCAGTCCTGCGACCGACTCCAAAAGTTCCTTCTGACCGCTGCCGGAAATTCCCGCAACACCGAGGATCTCGCCGCTGTACGCGTCAAACGACGCCTCCTTTAACACCTTAAGTCCCTCTTTGTTCCTACAGGTGATACCGCGCATCTCAATGCGCTTCTTAACGCCCTCCGGCTTGGTGCGGTGGATATCGAGCGTCACCTTCTCGCCGACCATCATCTCTGTGAGGGACTCCACAGTCGCCTCCTTCGTCGGTACGGTATCTATGTATTTTCCTTTCCGAAGAACCGCCACGCGGTCGGAGAGCTCCAAAACCTCGTTCAGCTTATGCGTGATGATGATAATCGATTTTCCCGCCTCGCGCATATTGCGCAGCACCGCAAAGAGCTTCTCCGTCTCCTGCGGCGTCAGCACCGCCGTCGGCTCGTCCAGGATCAGGATATCCGCGCCCCGGTAGAGCACCTTCACGATCTCAACCGTCTGTTTCTGCGAAACCGACATATCGTAAATCTTCTGTGCCGGATTCAGGTCAAAACCATAGCGCGCCGTCAGCTCCGCGATCTCCCGCTCCACCTGCTTCATGTTCAGCCGTCCGCTCCCCGGCAGACCGAGGATGATATTCTCCGCCGCCGTCAGGATCTGGATCAGCTTAAAGTGCTGGTGGATCATTCCGATGCCGAGCGCGAAGGAATCCTTCGGCGAACGGATCGTCACTGTCTCGCCATTCACCCGGATCTCCCCCTCATCCGGAAAGTAGATGCCGGAGAGCATATTCATCAGCGTCGTCTTGCCGCTGCCGTTCTCACCCAGGATCGAGAGGATCTCTCCTTTTCTCACCGTCAGATTTACATTGTCATTCGCGGTCACTTCGCCAAACCGCTTGGTAACGCCTTTTAACTCAATCGCATTTACCGGTTCCACAATCGTCCTCCTTTAACGTAAACTGCGGAACTGCGGACGCCAGAGGCGTTCCGCGGTTCCGCTTTTATCTGTTATATCATGCAGAGGGGATTCCCGCCTGCGGGATTCTTTTCTGCTGTCAGTTACTCTGTCACGGAAGTGATGCCATCGATGATGAGATCAAATGCCGGAGCACTCGCAAGCTCTGACTCGTGATAGTAGCCGTCAGACACATATGCGCTGTACTTCTCGTAATCACCGCCCTGTGCGATCAGATCCTCGAGAGAAGAGCCGTTCACGGTAAAGGTGCTCGTATCAAATACGTGAAGCTTTCCTTCCTTCAACGCGCCCTCAACCTCTGCGACCTTCTCTGCCGTTCCCTCTGCGATCACAGTCTCGTTGAGCGGAGTGATCTTGTCTGCTCCCTCTACATATCCCTGACACCAGTCTGTCACGATCGCCTCACCGTTCATCACGCACTCTACCGCGTAGGTGTAATACGGTCCCCAGTTGATCGATGCGGATGTCAGCGCGCTGTTTGGCGCCACAGAAGTCATATCGATATTGTAGCCGACACACGGTACGCCCTTCTCCTCACAAGCGCTCGGGGCTCCTGTGGTATCTGCGTGCTGGCTGATCAGCACACAGCCGTCGTCGATCAGCTTGGAAGCAACCTCTGCCTCGCCTGCCATGTCCGCCCAACTGTTGGTGTACTGAACTTCCATCGTAACGCTCGGGCAGACGCTTCTCGCGCCGAGATAGAAGGATGTGAATCCTGAGATCACCTCCGCGTACGGGAAGGCGCCTACATATCCCATCTTTGCCTCGTCCTCGGTGATCGTGCCGTCTGCGATCATCTCGTTTAACTTAAGACCTGCGACCACACCGGACACATAACGTGACTCATACACAGCAGTAAAATAGTTGTGCATATTGGCAAGCCCTGAGGAGGACGCCTGATAACCGGTCGCATGACAGAACTCGATTTCCGGGTACTCCGCTGCCGCCTGGATCATATAGGTTTCAAATCCGAAGCTGTTTCCAAAAATAATATCGCATCCCTGCTCTGCAAGGTCCACTGCCGCGTCATAGCAGGACTCGTCCTCCGGAACGGTTGTCTTCTCGATCACCTGATCCTCGGAAAGCCCCAGCGTCTCCATCATCTCGTCAATACCAGCCATATGGGCGGAGCTGTAACCCTCGTTCTCATCGCCGATATAGATGATGCCGACCTTAATATCCTCTGCTGCAACCGGTTCTCCCGCTGCCTCCGTGCCCGCAGTCTCACCCACTGCGCCGCCGTCTGCCGCTGTTCCTGCCGCGTCGTCTGAACCGCAGCCTGCCAGCATAGAAACGGAAAGTCCCATTGCAAGTAACACACTCAGTATTTTTTTCATAATCCCTTTTCCTCCAGTATTCTTCTTGGAAATACACTGCCAATTTAGCACAGCAATATTTTTCCGTCAATAGGAAAATGAGCTTTTCTGAAAAAAAGACTTATATTTATAAGTAATACTAATATTTATTCACGCCCCCTCTTATAGTTCCCCGTTTTTCCCTGCTTTTCTGCTCTTTTCGGTATCCCACTCCCGAAAAATGTGGATCACGCCATTATCGTTTAAGCTCTTTAAAAATGCCATCGCAAGCGGCATCAAAAACATCCCCGCGATCCCCAGAAAATGAAGTCCAAGGATCATGGAAAGAAGTGTCACAACCGGGGAGAGCCCCATCTGCTTTCCAACGAGGTGAGGCTCCACGATATTGCGCACCACGGTGATCACAAGATACAGCGCCACCAGACCGATGCCAAACGGCAGGTCGCCCGCGCAGGAAACGATCACCGCCCACGGCAGCAAGACCGTTCCCGTCCCCAGCACCGGGAGAATATCGAGCAGCGCGATCAGAAATGCGATCAGGACCGCCCCTTCCACCCGCAGCAGCAAAAGCCCCGCCACAAGCTCGACGAGCGTCAGCCCAAGGATCAGGCAGTAGGAAAGCATACACTTTCCCAGCGTTCCCAGCACATATTTCCTCACATCCAGCACATACTGCCGGAAACGCTCCGGCACCTGCGCAGCCAGAAACGCGCAGATATCAGGAAACTCCAGCTCCATCAGAAGCGTCGCGATCACCGTCAGAAACAGATTCATGCAGATACCGGGGATGTGTCCCGCCACCGCCGAAACCCCGTCGACCACCTTTCCGGAGATCTCCGCCGCCATATCTCCCGTGCGCCCCGCCGCTGCCGCAAGCCCCCCGGCATCTCCTGCAAAAAATTCCTTTCCCCATGCGCTTGCCCGCCGGAAAAAAGGCGCCACAGATTCCTGAAAAAAGCAGGAAAGCTGATCCGTGCAGCCGGACAAAAGATCCAGGATCTGGTAGCCCAGCAGATAAAAAAGTACCGCAAGCAGCGCGTAAAAGAGCACGACGATAAGCACCGCCGCCACCTTCCGCCCCATATGCAGCCGCTCTGTCGCAAAATCCACCGGAAAGGAGAGCGCCCATGCCACGGCAAACGCCAGAACAAACGGAAACACTGCCGCAGCGGCATACTTGAGCACCAGGATTGCCAGACCGCCAAGTACTGCCCAGTACGCCGCCCGGATAAGAAACTCTTTCTGCCTTTTTAACCGCTCCGCTCTGTCCATCGCATTTCTCCTTTTTGCATTTCTCTTATTAACTATATCCAGACAAGGGAATATCATTCTTGCAAAAAGAAAATTGCAGAGGGAGCATTTTCCATAGACAAAAACAGGAGACAGTCTCCCCACGGATCTCTGTCTCCTGTTCAAAATCTATTCTTCCAACTTTAAAATATAAATGCAGTTCGGCTTATCGACCTTTACACTCCGCCCTTCCTGAAGGGAGTAGCCCTGGTCATAATAAATCTGGTACGTATAAATGTCATTTGAATTATTGTTCAGTGTCAGATAGTGCTGCTCATCCGGGTAAAAGGCGAGCATCTTCGGATAGTCACTGTTGACCTTCGTCATAAACTTCTCGGTGAGCATCCCTGTCTTTGCATCAATCTCGTAGCACACAACAGAGTTGACGCCGGCGTTACTGCACATCAGATATCTGCCGCTTCTCGACACCTCCATACCCGATGCCGCACATACGTCCTCCTCCTTGTTCGTCACGGTGTGCACTTCCTGGATCTTCTCAAAGACCGGAGTGTCGTCCACCACCGAATAGCGGTACACCTCGATCACATTGAGCAGTTCGTACAGGATATACGCGTACTTTCCGTCTCTGGAAAAACGGATCATGCGCGGTGCGGATTCCAGCTTGCCGCGGATAATGTCGATCAGCTTTAATCTGCCACGCTCATAATCCACACGGTACACCTTCACCTGATCCAGACCGTTGTCTACCGCACAGAGAAATTTCTGCTCCGGTGTCAGCTTCACGCAGTCCACGTGCGGGATAAAATTGCGCTGTGCAATACTTCTTCCCATCCCCTTGTGAAATACGCCGTCAGCGATCGCGCCGATGCTTCCATCCGGCTCCAAACGCATCATGCTGACGCGCCCGTCGTGGTGCCCGCCCACAAAGAGATAGCGGTTCTCATCGTCCACCTCGACATAGCAGCCACGCATACCGCCGATCCACTGCTTATTCATCGGAACGAGGTCACCGTCCGGCTGAATGGCGAACGCCTCCACGCCCTCGTCTGCGATCGAGTACAGAAACTTACGGTTTTTCGACACCACGATATCCGAGGGATTGTTGATCGGAACGACCTTGCGCTCCTTCATCTCCCCCTTTTCCACGTTCACATCATAGATATGGATTCCGACACTGTTCTCATGGGTATAGGTACCCACATATGCAACATATTTCTCCTGTTTCATCGCCTTGTACCATCCTTATTCTTTTCTGCGCAAAATGTCATACATTTCCAGCGGCTGTCCCAGATCGATAAAAAGTACCTGCTTTGGATGCGGTGCGGACTCCATCCCGGTCCCGTCCTCATCCACAATGCGTTTCACCGTCACCGTCAGATTCTCCCCGTCCGGCTTCATCACCTCGATCTCTTCTCCCACGGAAAATTTGTTGCGCTGCTCGATGCGGTACAGTCCGTCCTCATTCTGCTCCCCGACAATTCCAAGATATGTATATTCCTTCACATACGTGTTGTTGTCATAGATCTGGGTCTCGTCAGACGGCTTTCCAAAGAAAAATCCGGTCGTAAACTGGCGGTAAGTACAGTTCGATATCTGGTCAAGATACCACGGCAGATTCTCCCGGTAAAGCTCCGGCGACTGCTTGTAATCGTCGATGGCTTTGCGGTAGGTTCTCGCCACGGTCGCCACATATAGTGCTGTCTTCATTCTACCCTCTATTTTGAAACTGTCAATACCGGATTCCATCAGTTCAGGAATATGCTCGATCATACACAGATCCTTGGAGTTGAAAATATAGGTGCCGCGCTCATTCTCATAGACTGGCAGATATTCTCCCGGACGCTTCTCCTCCACCAGCGCATACTTCCAGCGGCAGGGGTGTGTGCACGCGCCCCGGTTCGCATCCCTTCCGGTAAAATAATTCGACAGCAGGCAGCGCCCGGAATACGCCATACACATGGCTCCATGGATAAACGTCTCGATCTCAAGGTCGTCCGGAATATGTGCACGGATCTCCCGTATCTCCGCCAGCGAGAGCTCCCTTGCAGAAACCACGCGCTTCGCACCCTGCGCATACCAGAACAGATATGTGCCGTAGTTGGTATTGTTCGCCTGCGTGCTGATATGGCGCTCAATCTCCGGGCATACCTCCGCCGCGATGGCAAATACGCCCGGATCCGAGATGATCAGCGCATCCGGCTTTATCTCCCGCAGCTCTTCAAAATAGGCGCGCACGCCGTTCAGATCGCCGTTGTGCGCCAGAATATTCGCCGTGATATACACCTTTACGTCATGCGCGTGCGCAAACGCGATGCCCTCGCGGATCTCCTCCATCGAAAAATTTTTCGCTTTCGCGCGCAGCCCAAACGCCTCGCCGCCGATATATACCGCATCCGCGCCGTAGATGACTGCGATCTTCAATACCTCAAGGCTGCTTGCCGGTATCAGTAATTCCGGTCTTCTCATATGCTACTTCCTCTCTGTCTCAGATAGACGATCCTTCCCCGCCGTCTCCGACCGTCTTGTGCTCACCGTGATCCCGTCTCCGACCGGAAGCACGGTCGTCACAAGCTCCCCCTGGTGGGTCAGCTCGTACAAATATTCTCTCATGCGCTTATGGATGGTGCGGTTTCTGCGCGTCACGACAAACCGCGACTCGATGATGTCGCCATCCTGCAACACATTGTCCGACACCAGCACGCCGTCCGGCGCCAGCAGACGCAGGATCTCCGGCAGAAAATGGATATACTGCCCCTTCGCCGCATCCATAAAAATAAAGTCAAACGGTTCCTCCAGCGTCTTTAGAACCTCCGTGGCGTCCCCCGCCAGAAGGGTGATCTGTGATTCTTTCCCTGCGCGGATGAAATTCTCCCGCGCGATAGGAATGCGCTTCTGATAATTCTCGATCGTGGTGATCTGCGCCCGCACCGGATCATACTCCGCCATCAGGATCGCGGAAAACCCGACCGCGGTGCCGACCTCCAGAATACGCGCGGGCTTCTTTAAGGCGAGCAGCACTTTCAGAAAAGTCTGCATCTCCTTGCGGATGATCGGAACATGATCCGCAACCGCCTCTCTCTCGATTGTGTCTAAAATCTCTGTATTTCCCGTATCAAGCGAATTGATATAGGAAGCCAGTCTCTCATTCACTATCACTGCTCGGTACTCTCCTCCGCTCCGGTGCCCATCACCGCGATCATTTCCTTTCCGGTCATCGAGGTGTTCAGCGTGTAGGTGCCGGGCAGAAGTTTGCCGGAATACGCCGACAGCTTCAACTGTGCAAAAAACAGCTTGCTGTCGCGGATCAACCCTTCCGCCTCCAGCATATCCCCGATATCGCCCTCCGACATACCCTCTGTCACCTGCACGACGATGTCTGTTCCGGGCGCCTCCTCCACCGCAGTCTCGGTAAACACCCGGTAACCGAAATCGTAGCAGAACGTACCAAGCTCGATGAGCCCCACCACGACAAGCAGCAGAACCAGAATGGAAAAACTGACGCTGACAAATTTCAAAATCACTTTATTTAACTTCATGTATCTTCCTCGCCCGCTGTATCCAAAGCGTTTTCTCCCAAATGAACGCTGCGTTTATACCTCCATGATGATCGGCATGATCATCGGACGTCTCTTTGTCTCTTTCCAGACAAAATCGCTGAGGGAATCCTTGATCTCCGTCTTGATCCTGCCCCAGTCCGTGATCCTCTTGTCCATGCAGTACTGCATCTTATCGTCAAGCAGATGCTTCGCCTCCTCCATCAGGCTCTCCGAGCCTCTGACGTAGACGAAACCTCTTGACACGATATCCGGTCCTGCCAGAACCTGACCCGAGCCTCCCTCGAGTGTCAGCACCACGATAATGATACCGTCCTCCGCCAGATGCTGGCGGTCACGCAGCACGATATTGCCGACGTCTCCGACGCCGAGACCGTCCACCATGATCGCTCCGGTGTGTACTTTGCCCGTAACCCCGGCACTCTCCTCCGAAAGCTCCAGGACATCTCCTGTCGAAATGAGGAAAATATTTTCCTTTGGAATACCGAGTTCCTCTGCCACCTTCGCCTGTGCGATCAGATGCCTGTACTCTCCATGGATAGGTACCGCGTACTTTGGTCTCAGCAGGGAGTAGATCAGCTTGATCTCCTCCTGGCAGGCATGACCCGACACATGAACATCCTGGAAGATCACGTTTGCCCCCTTCATCGACAGCTCGTTGATGATGCGGGAAACCGCTTTCTCATTGCCCGGGATCGGGTTGGAGCTGAGCACGATCGTGTCATTCGGCTTGATCGTGATCTTTTTATGAATGCCGCTCGCCATGCGGGAGAGCGCCGCCATCGCCTCGCCCTGGCTTCCCGTCGTGACAAGGGCGATCTGCTCGTCCGGATAATGTTTCACCTCATCGATGTCGATGAGCGTATTGTCCGGTATCTGGATATATCCAAGCTCCGACGCGATCCCGATGATATTCACCATACTGCGCCCCTCGACCGCAACCTTGCGCCCATGCTTGTGCGCCGTATTGATCACCTGCTGCACGCGGTCCACATTCGACGCGAACGTAGCGACGATGATCCTGCTGTTCTTATGATCGGCAAAAAGCTCCTCAAAGGTTCTTCCGACCGTCCTCTCCGACTTCGTAAAGCCCGGGCGCTCCGCGTTCGTACTGTCGCACATCAGCGCGAGTACACCCTTCTTGCCAATCTCGCCGAAGCGCTGCAGATCGATCGCATCGCCGAATACCGGCGTGTAGTCGATCTTAAAGTCTCCGGTGTGCACGACGATCCCCGCCGGGGAATAGATCGCAAGCGCCGCCGCGTCCTGGATACTGTGGTTTGTCTTGATAAACTCCACGCGGAAACAGCCCAGATTGATGTGCTGTCCATGTTTTACCACCTTGCGCTTTACCTTTGTGAGCATATTGTGCTCACGCAGCTTGTGCTCGATAATACCGTTTGTCAGCTTGGTCGCATAAATCGGCACGTTGATCTCCCGCAAAACATAAGGGATCGCTCCGATGTGATCCTCGTGACCGTGCGTGATAAAAAATCCCTTTACTTTTTCGATGTTGTCTCTCAGATAGCTGATATCCGGGATCACCAGGTCGATCCCGTACATATCGTCCTCTGGAAATGACAGTCCGCAGTCCACAACAATAATACTGTCTTCGTACTCAAAGGCAGTAATGTTCATACCAATCTGCTCCAATCCTCCTAACGGAATGATCTTAAGCTTTGCAGTTTTTTCTTTTTTCAAAATTTTACCTCCATTCATAAATTCCGTTCTCATTCACATCTAATACGCGATGTCTGCGTCTTCGATCAGCTCCGAAAAAATCTTGCCCACGGCTGCCAGCTCGGTGTCGTCCTCCACCATCTCGTACACGGACTCCTCGTCCTCTGTGCAGACCTCCTTCAAGATATATGCGTCACAGTCTCCGTCCTCTTCCTCCGTCACAAAAAGATATCTTGTGCCGTTTACCTTTGTTTCTTCCACTACGAAAAACTCTGTTTTCTCCTTCGACTCAGGCTCGATAAATACAACTTTTTCCATAAATGACTCCATTCACCTGCTCATACTCAAAGAATCCAGATAGCCCTGCAGTATCAATGCCGCGGCGATCTCGTCCACGTATTTCTTCCGGTTCTCTCTCCTGACCCCGGTCTCCATCATCAGTCTGTCGGCGGAAACGGTCGTCAGGCGCTCGTCCCACAGAATCACCTCAAGACCTGTCCGGCGCTCCAGCATCTCCTTGAACTCTTTGGTTTTCTCGCAACGCTCCCCTTCGGTATTGTTCATATTCTTCGGGTAACCCAACACGATACGCTCTACCTGGTATTCCCGCACAATTTCTTCCACTCTGGCTAAAGACTGGCGCAACTTATTAGGGGACTGTCTCCTGATGATCTCCAGTCCCTGCGCCGTCAGTAAAAGCTCGTCACTGACCGCAACTCCCACGGTCTTTGAGCCGAAATCCAATCCTAAAATCCTCATCCGCTCCTACTCCCAATGGTTATTCCTGATGTAAGCCTTAAGAACCTCCTCTACGAGTTCGTCGCGCTCCACCTTCATGATCAGACTTCTTGCATTATTATAGCTGGTGATATAAGTGGGGTCACCGGACATAATATATCCAACGATCTGATTCACCGGATTATAGCCCTTCTCGGTCAGCGCCCGGTAGACGATGGTCAGCACATCGCTCACCTTAAGCTCCGGCTCTTTCTCTACTTTGAAATATTGTGTGTTATTGATATTCTGCATATTTGTCACGCCCTTATACCTGCTCTCACAAGAATTTGTGCATTTTATCTCTCTTGTGTGAAAAGCATTGCTGATTTTATTCTAATATAGTTTGTCCTAAAATTCAACCAAAAGATAGACGCCGTCTGCAAGCTCCCCTTTTATAGTCCCCTTTACGAACTGATTTTCCATATCCGCATCCGTCTTATACGCCACTTTGACGTACTCTTTTGTGTACCCGGTGTAGTAGGTTTTGCCCTCCCGGACAAACGGCTCCTCCAAAAGCGCCTCGGTCTCCCTGCCCACATAGTACTCCCGGAATTCACGCGACATCCGCTCTCCGAGTGCGATCAGCTCCTCGCTCCGCCGCTTTTTTACCGACTCCGGGATCTGGTCTTTCATCACTGCCGCCTTCGTGCCTTCACGCCTCGAATACTGGAAAATGTGCATCTCATAGAAACGGATCCGCTCCAGATACGCGCGCGTCGTCTCAAATTCCTCCTCCGTCTCCCCCGGAAATCCAACGATCACGTCCGTGGTGATCGCCGGATGCGCGAAATATCTGCGCAGGATCTCACATCCCTTTTCATATTCTACCGTGTCATAGCGTCTGTTCATGCGCGCGAGCGTCGCGTCGCAGCCGCTCTGCAAGGACAGATGGAAATGCGGACAGATTTTCGGCATCTGTGACAGGCGCTCCGCAAATTCCTCCGTCACAATGCGCGGCTCCAGGCTGCCCAGGCGGATCCTGTCGATCCCTTCCTCGGCGTGCACCAGCTCGATCAGGTGCAGCAGACTCTCCCCCGTATCCACGCCGTAGGAGCTTAGATGGATGCCCGTCAGCACGACCTCCTTACAGCCGTTTGCCGCCAGCCGCCGGATCTCTGCCAGAACCTCTCCTATGCCGCGGCTTCTGACCCTGCCGCGCGCAAACGGAATGATACAGTAGCTGCAAAACTGGTTGCAGCCGTCCTGCACCTTGATAAACGCTCTGGTGTGCTCCGCCGTTTTGGAGAGGAACAGCTCCTCATACTCCTGCTCCTCGTGATTGATGTCCGCGATACTCTTCGCTTTCACATGTGACGCCTCATATTCCTCCAGCAGGCTTAAGAGTTCATGCTTTCTGTTGTTCCCGATCACAATGTCAACCGCCTCGTCCACGAGCGCCTGTGCCTCTTTTGTCTGGACATAGCATCCCGCCCCCACGACCACGGCGTGCGGGTTCAGTTTTTTCGCCCGGTGCAGCATCTGTCTGGACTTGCGGTCCGCCATGTTTGTCACCGAACAGGTGTTGATCACATAAACGTCGGCATATTCTGTAAAGGGTACGATCTCATATCCCGCGCCCTCTAAAATCTGCTGCATCGCTTCCGTCTCATACGCATTTACTTTACATCCCAGGTTGTGCAACGCTGCTTTTTTCATCTTCGATTCTTCCTCATTTTCGGTTGTTTTACTGTTGACTTTTCCATGAAAAACCATTACTATAAAATTATCTTGAAATAGTTAATCTTAAGGAGGTTCTTTTAATATGAAGACAGTACAGATTTCTTTAAACTCCATCGACAAGGTAAAGTCCTTTGTCAATGCGATCACACAGTATGAATTTGATTTCGATCTGATCTCCGGCAGATATGTGATCGATGCAAAATCTATCATGGGTATCTTCAGCTTAGATCTGTCCAAGCCGATCGATCTTGCAATTCATGCAGAGTCAAATGTGGACGAGATCATGGAGACCTTAAAACCGTACTTAATCTAATATCTAAGACAGCACACCGCAGGATACTTTCCTGCGGTTTTTCTGTCCTTCTTTTCTATCCGTCGATCCGGATCACTTCCGTCGTGTCGATCGCCTCCTGCATCAGCGCGTCGATCTTCTCCTCAAGCTTTTTCTCGTCATTGTGGATCACGTTTAAGCTCGGTTTTGTCACCGGGTGCTTTGCGACAAAAATCGTACAGCAGTCCTCGTATGGCAGAATGGACGTCTCGTATGCGCCGATCTTCTCGGACACCTCCACGATCTCCTGCTTGTCAAAGCCGATCAGCGGACGGTATACCGGTATCGTGCAGACCTCGTTTGTCGCCGCCAGCGACTGCATCGTCTGGCTTGCCACCTGACCGATACTCTCCCCCGTGATCAGTCCCAGACATTTATTTTCCTTCGCAAAATGCTCCGCGAGCTTCATCATATAGCGGCGCATGATGATCGTCAGCTCCTCATGCGGGCACTGCTCGTAGATGTAGAGCTGAATGTCCGTAAAGTTTACGATGTGCAGGTTGATCGGACCGGAATATCTTGCCACGATCTTCGCCAGATCGACAACTTTCTGCTTGGCGCGCTCCGATGTATAAGGCGGCGCGTGGAAGTAGGTCGCGTCGATCGCCACGCCGCGTTTGGCGATCATATAGCCTGCCACCGGACTGTCGATGCCGCCGGATAAGAGCAGCATGGCTTTGCCGTTTGTCCCGACCGGCATACCGCCCGGCCCCGGCACGATGACGGAATAGATATTGATCTGATTGCGGATCTCAACATTGAACACCACATCCGGATGATGCACGTCCACACGCGTCTCCGGAAATGCCTCTAAAATCTTCTCTCCCAGCTTCGCGTTGATCTCCATCGACTCCATCGGGTAATTCTTTCTGGCACGTCTCGCGTTGACTTTAAACGTGAAGTGCTTGTCCGGGTATACCTTGTCCACATAGGCGAGCACCTCCTCCACAAGGCGGTCAAAGCCTTCATCCTCGATCAGCACAACCGGGCAGATGCCGACGATGCCGAACACACACTTTAATGCGCCGACCACCTCGTCGTAATCATACTCCCCTTCCGTATCCACATAAATTCTGCCCTGCTCCTTGCGCACGCAGAATTTACCGTCCACTTTTTTTAACGCATGGCTGATCTGACCGACGAGCGCATCCTCAAACAGATAGCGGTTTTTTCCCTTGATCGCGATCTCTGCGTACTTGATTAAAAATGATCTGTACATATATAATCTCCATTCTTTTTACATATACGTGTCTATTTGCGGACAAATTTTCTGCGGAACGGGATGATCTCCTTCATTTTCTCCACCGCATAATCGACTTCCTCCTCCGTCGTTTCCGCGCAGAAACTGATGCGGATGGCAGATGCAACCGCGCTCTTTGACAGCCCGATCTCCTGCAGGGTGCGGCTTGGCGCAGGCTTATTCGAGGAGCAGGCGCTGCCCGCCGACACGTAGATGCCGTATTCCTCCAGAGAGTGCAGCATGACCTCGCTTCGCACATCGCGGATGCTGATATTCACGATATGCGGCGCGCAGTCCCGGTCCGTCCTTCCGTTGACGGTCACTCCCTCGATCTCTGTCACACCCCGGATCAGGCGCTCTCTGAGCGCGTACAGGCGCTCTGTTTTTGACTCGAAATCCTCGTATGCCTCCTCCGCCGCCGCGCCGAGCGCAGCCACACCCGGCACGTTCTCCGTGCCGGAGCGCAGCCCCTTCTGCTGCCCGCCGCCGTAAATGACCGGCTTGACCTTTACCTTGTCCGCGATGTAGAGAAAACCCGTTCCCTTGGGCGCATGGATCTTATGACCGCTCACGGACATCAGGTCAATGCCCCATTTCTTCGGGTAAATGCGGAATTTCCCATACGCCTGGATCGCATCCACATGAAACAGCGTGCCGGGATTTTTTTCTTTGATCAGCTTCGCCGCCGCTTCGACCGGCTCCAGCGCGCCGATCTCGTTGTTGACCATCATGATGGAGACGAGCACCGTATCCTCGCGCACCGCCTCACGCAACTCGTCCAGTGAGATCTGCCCATTCTCATCCACGGAAAGGTATGTGATCTCATATCCAAGCTCCTTTAGATAGTCGAGCGGCGCTAAAACTGACGCGTGCTCGATACCCGTCGTGATGATATGCCTGCCATTCCTACGGTTTGCAAGCGTCCCGCCGATCAGCGCCATATTGTTGGACTCCGTCCCCCCGGAGGTAAAGACCAGTTCCCTTCCGTCAATTTTTAATGTCCGAGCGATCTGCTCCCTCGCCGTGCGAATGTAGTCCTCCGCCTCTTTTCCCTTGTTGTGCAGGGACGACGGATTCCCGTAGTCCTCCGTCAGGATCCTGACCATCAGATCCTTTGCGCGCGCGCTGCAACGGGTCGTTGCCGAATTATCCAAATATGCTTCCATGTCTCCACTCTTTTCTATCTGTCGTTCGTCTCAAGATGATACATCAAAACAGACAGCGTGGCAAGCCCCGCCGTCTCCGTCCGCAAAATGCGCCCTCCAAGAGATATGAGTTTCATATCCCGCTCACGCGCCAACGCGATCTCCCCGTCGGAGAAACCGCCCTCCGGACCGATCAAAATGCCAATGCTCTGCCCCGGCACGATCGCCTCGATCGCTTCCCTCGTCGCCGCCATCCCGCGCTCATTCTCGTAGGGGATGAGCACAACGTCAAGCTCTGCCGCAGCCGCTAACGCCTCCTGATAACTCACCGGACGCCCCACCGTCGGAATGACGCTCCTCTTGGACTGCTTCGCCGCGCTCTTTGCGATCTCCTGCCAGCGCGCCGTCTTTGCCGCAGCCTTTTTTTCATCGAGCTTCACCACACAGTTTTTCATCGCAACCGGAATGATCTCACAGGCGCCAAGCTCCACGGCTTTTTGGATGATAAGCTCCATTTTATCGCTTTTGGGAAGTCCCTGAAACAGATAAATCCGGCTGGGAAGCTCCGTGTCCGGGGCACATTCCTGTGTGATGGCGACAAGCACCGTATCGCCGGAAAACTCTGCGATCTCACCGAAATAATTTTTGCCCGATGTGCTGCTGATGCGCACCCGCTCACCGCGTTTCATGCGGAGCACATTTTTGATATGGTTGACGTCGCTGCCCTCAATGGTGACGGTGTGCTCCCCGACCTGCGCATCCTCCACAAAAAACTGGTACATAATCTCTTCCCCTTATCATCTGCCGGATCTGCGCAGATCGACCGCTGATCCGGTATTATTTTCTTGCCGTGATATTGACCCACTCACCCTGATGGTTGATCTCAACCACCGTAAGTCCTGCCCGCTCGATCGCTTCCTTCACTTCCTGTTCCTTGAAATCAATGATTCCCGAAGTAATGAAGTAGCCGCCCTTTTTCAGGCGCGCCGGAATGACGGGCGTCATCGGGATGATCACGTCCGCCAGAATATTGGCGACCACGATCTCATATTCCTCACTGCCGACCTTGTCCTGCAATTTTTCATCGTCGATGAGGTTGCCGACATAGAAGGTTCCGAGCGACGCGTCCAGATGGTTGACCTGCATATTCTCCCGCGTGGACGTCATGCAGTCCACATCCAGATCTGTCCCGACAACCGCAGACGCACCAAGCTTTAACGCCACGATCGACAAGATCCCGCTGCCGCAGCCGACGTCAAGCACCTTCGGAGCGTTCCACTCCGGCGTGTACTCCTTCGTTCCGCGGATGTATTTTAACAACTGGCGGATGCAAAGCTGCGTCGTCTCATGCTTTCCCGTGCCAAACGACACACCCGGATCGATCTCGATCAAAAACTTGTCCGCGTCCTCCGGCTTTAAGTCCTCCCACGTCGGTTTGATCAGGATATCGTCGATGTAAAAGGAGGAGAAAAACTGTTTCCAGTTGTTGATCCAGTCCAGATCCTCCGTCTCGTCCGAGGTGATCGTTCCGCTGCCGACATCTACGGTCTGGCGCAGCTCCTCCAGCGCGGTCTTTACCTGCTTTAACAGCTCCGTGTAGTCCTCGCCATTGTCCTCAAGGTAAAAGCTGACATGGCTCACGCCGTCGTCCGGCGGAAGCTCCGGCAGAAAATCGATAAACATATCTGCCTGATCCTCCTTCGAAAGAGGGATGTTGTCCTCAATCTCCACACCCTCAATGCCGAGCTCCATCAGCGTGGCACTCATAAAATCCTCCGCCGCCGTCGTCGTCTCAATCGTGTATTTTTTCCATTTCATAAAAAGCCTCCATGATAAAACGTGTGCGCAATAATAGATATAGTATCACAATTTGCGGTGTGTTGCAAATAGGTATCATTGAAAAAAGGAACCGCGCAAGCGCGGTTCCTCCCCGAAAAACTTTTTATCTCTTTAATTCAAATTTCTGTACCATCTCATTTAACGTCGTCGCCTGCGCCGCAAGCTCCTCCGAGGTCGCCGAGCTCTCCTGCGCCATCGCCGAATTATCCTGCACGGTCTGGGAGATCTCCTCGATTCCCTCCTTGATCTGCTCAATGCTCATCGCCTGGCATACGGCATTTTCTGACGTCCGCTGGATCTTGCCATTGACATTTTCGACCGCCTCCACGGAAGCCTTCAGGGAAGCCACCACCTCTTCTGCGAGGGTGTTGCCCCGCTCGATCTCCTCCAGCGATACCCCGATCATATCGCGGGTCGTATTGACCGCCTTCGCACTCTGGTCTGCCAGATTACCGATCTCCCCGGCAACCACCGCAAAGCCCCGTCCTGCTTCTCCGGCACGCGCCGCCTCGATCGACGCGTTGAGCGCCAGAAGATTTGTCTGGTCTGCGATCTCCTCGATCGTCTTGATGATCCCGACAACCTCTCTCGACGTCTGATGGATCTTGCTCATCGCCTCCATCATGCGCTTCATCTGCTCCTGGCTCTCCTCCATCTTCGTGACAACCTGCATTGCCTCTTTGGCAGAGTTTTCAGCCTCCGTCTTGTTCTCCTCCACCTGCTCTGTGATGGAGGTCACCGTAGCAACAAGCTCCTCCACTGCAGCCGCCTGCGTGCCTGCGCCGCCCGCAAGACTCTGCGATGCACGCGCCAGATCATCCGCACCTGCGGTCACCTGCTCCGCGCTCTCACTGATGCCGAGCATCACCTCGTTCATCGAATCCGAGATATTGAGCAGTGCCTGCTTCACCTTCTGGAACTCTCCGACATAATCGTATTTCAGCTCGATCGCAAGCTTGCCTTCCGCCATTTTTGCAAGCACCTCGGAAACCTCGTCGATGTAGGCAATATATTCTTTCAGCCGCTTGACGGTCTCGTTGATCGACGCGCCCAGCTCCCCGACCTCATCGTTGGAGTTGATCTGAAGGCTCACATCGAGATCGCCTTCCGCAAGCTTTAATGCCGTCTGGTTTAATTCCCGCAGCGGTCTTGTGATCCTTGTCGCCACCCTGCGCAGCCCAAACTGTAACACGACCATTCCAATCGCAAACAACACTACAAGCACAACGATCAGTCTCACCAGATCTTTATAATACTCCACAGCCGGCAGATCGCTGACCACCATATATCCGGTATCGCTCACATGAGACACCTGACCATACTGTGTCCGTCCGCCCTGCTTATATTTTAAGAAGACCTCTTCGTCCGCCGCAATCGCGTCCAGCACATTCTGCGACAGATCCGCCTCGGAAATATTCTTATACAGCATATCCTCTGACGGATGGGCAAGGATCGTGCCCTGCTCTGATAACAGCACGACAAATCCCGTCTCCCCGATCCTGTGCTTCTCCATCATCTCATTCAGACGACCCATGGTGACATCGATTCCCACTACGCCGAGGATCTTCTTCCCACTCTTGTCATAGACAGGCGTCGCCGCTGTCAATACCATATCTCCAGTAGAAACGTCCTCATAAGGTTCCGTCAATACGGTGTGCCCCACCTCTGTGCAGGAATACCACTCCCTTGAAGTAACGTCAAACTCCCCCTTTTTGGAGATAAATCCATCTGACTGCGCGATCATATTGGCGTCTATATCCGCAACCCATGTCGCAAGTACATTCGCACTGTCCAGTCCCGTCACATTCTTAAGATTGTCAAAAACCGTCGGCCAGCTCTCTGCCTCTGTGATATTTCCCCCTGACTTCGTTTCCGCCACCAGCGCCTGAACCTCCGGATTCACGGCAAGCGTCTCCGTCATCCTCGTATACTGGTCAAGAACGTCCCCGAGCTGGTAGGCAACTCTCTCCGACTGTAAGACCAGCTCCTCCCGCTTGGTCTCCATCACCACAGCGCGCACCATAAAAATAACGGCAAACGCTACCACTGCAAATACAATCAACGTGTCCACACCGATCCGCGTCCTGATCTGCTCCTCAATTCCTCCCCGACGTTGACCAGACCTGTTACTGTCTGACTGTTCGCTTTTGTTCTTCATGATACTACTCCCCTCTGTATGAATATTCTCTTTCTATTATGAATATAGAAATCTTTATTTTCATACTAACATATAATTTCTCGTTTGTACAGAATTTTTCGTCAGTATTTGACCCCCCCCCATAAATTTTCTGATAATTCTACAAAACTTTCGACAAAAACTCGCGCAGCCTCGGGCTTTTCGGACTGCCAAATACTTCCTCCGGCGTTCCCTCCTCCTGGATCACGCCGTCGTTGATAAACATCACGCGGTTGGCAACCTCTCTGGCAAATCCCATCTCGTGGGTCACCACCACCATCGTCATCCCGTCCTGCGCAAGCTCCTTCATCACGGCGAGCACCTCGCCGACCATCTCCGGGTCGAGCGCCGAGGTCGGCTCGTCAAACAGAATAATGTCCGGGTTCATCGCCAGTGAGCGCACGATCGCGATCCTCTGCTTCTGTCCGCCGGAGAGCTGCGCCGGATAAGCGTCCGCCTTATCGCTTAAACCGATACGCGCAAGGAGCTCCACCGCTTTTTTCTCCGCATCTTCTCTTGTCATCCTCCCAAGCTTCACCGGGGCGAGCATAATGTTTTCCCTGATCGTCATATTCGGGAACAGATTAAACTGCTGGAACACCATGCCGATTTTCTGGCGCACCTGATTGATGTCGACGGATCTGTCCGTCAGATCCGTGCCCTCGAACAGCACATGACCGTCCGTCGGGATCTCAAGGAGATTTAAGGAGCGCAGAAATGTGGATTTTCCACAGCCGGAAGGTCCGATCAGCGCCAGCACATCCCCTTTTTTGATCGTCGTGGTAATGCCCTTTAAAACCTCCTGCCCGTCAAAGGATTTGCGAAGGTTCTTTGTCTCCAAAATCACTGTATTATCGTTCATTGCTCCGTAACTTCCTTTCTAACAGATTCACACCTTTCGTCAGTCCCATCACCATCAGCAGATAGACCAGGGCCACCGCTAGCAGCGGCAAAAGCGCGTCGTAGGTCACACTCCGGATAATATCTCCGCCCTTGGTCAGATCCATAAATCCGATGTAACCGCTGATGGAGGTCTCCTTTAAGAGGCTGATAAACTCGTTGCACAGCGCCGGAAGAATATTTTTTACCGCCTGCGGCATCACAATGCTCATCATCGTCTGGCGGTAGGTCAGTCCCAGACTTCTGCCCGCCTCAAACTGTCCGACGTCCACCGCCATGATACCGGAGCGCACGATCTCCGCCACATACGCCGCCGAGTTCAGACCAAATGCGATCACTGCCACGACAAGCTTGTTGATCGTCACGCTCTGGAAAATGACGTAATAGATGATCAAAAGCTGGATCATCACAGGCGTTCCGCGCACGATCGTTAAATACGCCTTACAGATCGCATTCAGCACCGTAAAGCCGCCGTTTCTGTCATGGTTTGTGCGCACGACTGCGATCAGAAAGCCGAGCGCGATACCGATCATCACCGCAAAAATCGTGATGACAATGGTATTTCCAAGACCTTTCACCAGATACATATAACGGTTATCCTTGATAAAGCTGTTGTAAAACTTCTCGGAGAGCGTCTGTCCTGCCTGCACCGCATCCTCGTCCGCCACGATGATCACCTGCTTGGAGGTCGTGTAGGTGTCGGAGAAATTCGCATTCTTCTTCCGCTCCTCCGTCACCGTAAAGCCTGCCGCGCCGATGTCCGCTTTTCCGCTGGATACTGCCGGGATAATGGAGTCAAACGCCATGTCCTCGATCTTGATCTCCATGCCCAGCTTGTCGCAGACTGCCCGCATGATATCCATATCCATGCCGGTCACCGCGCCGTCCTCATAGTACTCGTAGGGAGGGAACTCTGCGTTTGTCGCAACGACAAGCGTGCCGTTTGGACGCTCCACATCCGCAGACTCATAGGGATATTTGCCCACCTCGGATTCCGCGCCGACATAATTTTTCTTGATCTCGTCCAAAACGCCCTCTTCCCTCAACTCGGCGAGCGCTCCGTTTACCTTTTCTAAAAGTTCCTCATTGTCCTTCGCGATCAGAAAGGCATAGTCCTCCAGTGTAAATTCCTCCTCAAGGATCCGAAGCCCACCGTTTTGCTCCACGAACCTAAGCGCCGGCTGCTCGTCAATGACAACGCAGTCGATCTTTCCCTGCTTGAGCGCCTGCACCGCGTCCGCGCCCTTGTTGTAGCGCTCCACGACCGTGCCGGAGCCGTCGCTCTCATAATCGCTGACGTAAATATCGCCCGTCGTTCCAAGCTGCACGCCGATGCGCGCGCCCGGCAGATCATCCACTGATGTGACCGTGTGCTCCGCCGTCTCCGTTCCCTGTACCGTCTCTGTCTCCTGTCCTGCCTCTGTTCCCGCTGTGCTCTGTCCGCAGGCTGCCGCGCCAAGCAGCGCCATCCCCGCGAGCAGCAGACAAAGGATCTGTTTTTTTCTCTTCATGATCACTCTCTCCTGCAATGATTGTTTTTTCATATTTTATGTATAAATATTCATTCATGGAGTATAACACGTTTTTCACAAAATAGAAAGTACTTTTTTAGGAAAGGATCTCACAGACCCGGTAAAGATAACTCCTGCCCTCTTTTCCGATGCGCTCCACGATCTTTTGCTCCGTCAAAAGCAGCAGCGTCGTCTGCGCCAGACGCACCGGAATCTTCGCACACTTTGCGAACTCCTTTGCCGTGAAATTTTCCGGGATCTCATACGGAACAAACTGCATATAATCCTCGCGGCAGTCGATGCAGACCTCCTCCACAAACGCGGTCGGTATGCGGTCAAACCGCTCGCTGCCCTTCTTTCTGTCCCTGCTCCAGCCGTTTAGCAGACGGTACTCCTCCATATCCAAAAGCGCAAAGCGAAAGTGCAGATTGGGATCTCCCAGAAACTGCCTGATCTTGTACAGCTCGATAAACGCCTGATACGGATTGCCCTTCTTCGGGGATTTTCGCCCCGCCGAGGTCTCCCCCGTCTCCTCGTCGATCCAGTACAGCCACTTCTGCCTCGGGATCGGATAGACGATCGTCACCGGATACTCCGGCAGAAATGCCGCCAGCTTGCGCCGCATCGTCTGAAAAGAGCGTGTCTGGATCTCGATGATCTCCTTCCCGTCACAGATGTCCGCGACAAAATCCGCGACCGGAATCTCGTGCATCGCCTGATCCGGCGCATAATAATTTTTTAATACCGCGTGCGTCGTCTTTTCCGACAGCGTCCCGATTCCCTGACGCTCCCGCGAGACGCCGATAATTCTGTTTTTTGCCTGCTCAAAACGTTCCTCGTCAATACACATCGTTTTCACACCGGCAAATGTTTTCAATCTCGCAGAGCTCCTCCTCCGAAAAAACGGGAGCAACCAAGATCGCGACATTCTCACGGATCTGCTCCGGCGTCGACGCACCGATCAGCACCGAGCAGACCTCATCGTCCTTAAGCACCCATGACAACGCCATCTGCGCCAGCGTCTGCCCGCGCCGCTTCGCCAGCTCATTTAATGCCCGCACTTTTTGCAGCTTCTCCTCGGTCAGCGCCGTCTCGTTCAGGTAGCGCGAGCCCTTTCCGATCCTGCTCTCCTGCGGGATTCCGCACAGATATTTGTCCGACAATATCCCCTGCGCCAGAGGACTGAACGCGATGATCCCGAGTCCGGCTTCCTTACAGTACTTCTTCACGCCGTCCTCCTCGATCGTGCGGTCTAACATCGAGTATCTCCTCTGGTTTACGATAAACGGACAGTGCAGCTCCTTTAAAAGCTCCACCGCACGCTTTGTATATTCCAGGTCATAATTGGAGACGCCTGCGTACAGCGCTTTTCCGCTGCGCACAATATCCGCCAGCGCCTGCATCGTCTCCTCCAGCGGCGTCTTAGGATCCATTCTGTGATGATAAAAAATATCCACATAGTCCAGCTTCATCCGCTTTAAACTCTGGTCAAGGCTCGCCATCAGATATTTCCTGCTGCCCCAGTTTCCATACGGTCCGTCCCACATATCGTACCCGGCTTTTGTCGTGACCACTATCTCATCCCGGTACGGACGGAAATCTGTCTCCATGATCTTTCCGAATGTCTCCTCCGCGCTTCCATAGACCGGTCCGTAATTATTGGCAAGGTCAAACTGTGTGATCCCCAGATCAAACGCCGTCCGGCACATCTGCCTGCTGTTGTCGTAGCTGTCCCTGCTACCAAAATTCTGCCACAAGCCAAGCGACACCGCCGGGAATTTCAGACCGCTTCTCCCCACCCGGTTGTACGCCATCCTATCATAGCGCGTCCCTGCCGCCGTATAAACATTTGCAATATCTGCCATCTTTGGTTCCTCCTTTACTGTTCCCACTTCATATCCTTTAAGACATCGAAGCAGTCGAACGTCCGGAAATAGTCCTCCGGCGTCTCGGCGCGTCGGATCAGCTGTGTCGAACCGTCCTCCCTTAGAAGCACCTCCGCCGAACGGAGCTTTCCATTATAGTTGTAACCCATCGAAAAGCCGTGTGCACCCGTGTCGTGAATGACCAGAAGATCGTCCATCGCAATCTCGGGCAGCATCCTGTCCACGGCGAATTTGTCACAGTTCTCGCAGAGCGAGCCCGTCACGTCATATTTGTGGTCGCAGGGCGCATCCTCCTTCCCCATCACGGTGATGTGGTGGTATGCGCCGTAAATTGCCGGACGCATCAGATTGACCGCGCAGGCGTCCACGCCGATATATTCCTTATGCGTATGCTTCTCGTGAATCGCGCGCGTCACCAGACAGCCGTACGGTCCCAACATAAAGCGTCCCATCTCCGTGTAGATGGAAACGTCGCCGAGCCCCGCCGGCACCAGGATTTCCTCAAACGCCTCGCGCACACCCTCACCGATCAAACGGATATCATTTGGCGTCTGCTCCGGTGTGTACGGGATCCCCACACCGCCGGAGAGATTGATAAAACGGATGTCACAGCCCGTCTTTTCCTTTAATTCCACGACAAGCTCAAAAAGCTGTCGCGCCAGCTTCGGATAGTATTCATTTGTCACCGTATTGCTCGCCAGAAACGCGTGGACACCGAAATGCTTTGCGCCCTTTTCCTTTAGAAGCCGGAATCCCTCGATGATCTGCTCATGTGTAAAGCCGTACTTCGCATCACCCGGATTATCCATAATGCCGTTGCTCATCTTAAACACGCCTCCCGGATTGTAGCGGCAACTGATCGTCTCCGGGATCTTCCCGATCGTCTGTTCCAGAAACTCAATATGCGTGAAATCGTCGAGATTGATAATCGCTCCCAGCCGGTCCGCGAGCACAAATTCCTCTGCCGGGGTATCGTTTGACGAAAACATGATATGCTCTCCGTCAAACCCCTGCGAATCCGCGAGCATCAGCTCCGTCAGGGAGGCGCAGTCACAGCCGCAGTCGTATTCCTTTAAAATATTGAGAATGTACGGATTCGGCGTCGCCTTCACCGCAAAATACTCCCGAAATCCCGGATTCCACGCAAACGCCTCCCTCACTGCCCTTGCATTTTCCCGGATGCCCTTCTCATCGTAAAGATGAAACGGTGTCGGATATTTTTTTACGATCTCCTCCAACTGTTCTTTCGTCACAAAAGTTTCTTTTTTCATACTTCATCCTCCATCTGCCAATTTTATTTTATTCTTCCCCATTTCTTCCGATTGTGTTATAATGTTTCTAGTTGTATGTATTTTGAGTTTTGATGATAAAGGAGCTTCCCATGAGCATTACTGTTTTGCCTTACCACAATCAGGCGTTTGTCGATCAGGTAAATGCCGCAGCACAGGAGCGCGCCAGAGCGTTGGAAGCGGAAAAAGCAGCCCGCCAGTCCGCAGATTTCTCCGCTACGCTAAACAACGCATCCGCCGCCTATGGCAGCACCACCCCCGCGCCGTCCGTCGAATGTCCGGCTGATCTGTACGGGATTTTTAAAGAGGCGGGCGAAACCTTCGGCGTCTCCATCAACCTTCTGACCTCGATCGCACGCGCGGAATCCGGCTTTGATCCCAATGCAGTAAGCTCTGTGGGCGCCGTCGGCATCATGCAGCTCATGCCCCAAACCGCGGCTTCGCTCGGCGTCACCAATTCGTACGACGTCCGCGAGAATATCATGGGCGGCGCAAAACTGATCGCACAGTTTTTGGACAAATATAACGGCGACACTTCCCTTGCGCTCGCCGCTTACAATGCCGGAAGCGGCAATGTGGACAGCTACGGCGGCATCCCTCCGTTTGCGGAGACACAGAATTATGT
>SAMEA3387474__coassemble_1009_pt1 | contig 39227 bp, 34 predicted proteins | sample SAMEA3387474__metabat2_low_PE_013 | metagenome-assembled genome bin SAMEA3387474 (sample SAMEA3387474) | Felis catus | biome: Faeces | place: United Kingdom | collected 2012 | reverse complement strand
GGACATACCTATCTTTTTATTGTAGTTTGCGGAAACTCAAGCTATTCTTCCACAGCAGCGGAATTTACTTCCTCCGGCTCCGCCTCCAGTCTGACCCGCAGGATTCCTGCCCCGGCAAACACCAGTGCACAGAGCCCACCGCAGAGCAGGAAGATCACAGACACCGACACCTTTAACAGCAGTGCGCTGATCAAAAAGGACATCACCGGCATCACCGCATAGGCTCCCGCGCTGAAAATAGACGCGGCACGCGCCAGATACTGCTCCTCCACGACCTTCATAAACTGTACGTTTAGTGTTCCGATCACAAAGCTCACAGAAGCACCCATCCCAAAGACTGTCACCGCACACAGCATGGCGGACAGCAGGAGATTTCCGTAGGTAAATCCACTGAGCAGGATCATGGCAACATAGACAACGCCAAGGAAAATGCCGGACACCGACACGAGGGGAAGTGGCTTAAACTTCTGTATCAGATACGGAAATACCACCGTTCCGATTCCCAGTCCCACGGTTGACGCCACACCGAACACGCTGAGCAGCTCACTGCCCACGCCAAAGATCTCAACGGTCATTGCCGACTGCAAGGAATTTAACGGCACGAGCGTTGCATTCGCAAACGCGGCAAGAATACAGAAATTCATCACCGCCTGCTTGTTCTTCACATAGCGGAAACCGTCCTTTAACGTGCCGAAATATGCCTTCACGCCCGCATTGATGTCCTCTTTCTGCCGCTTTTCTTCCACCTTTACAAGCATCGTGATGATACCTGAAATAAAAAACGTCGCGCAGTCAATGAGGATCGCTGCACCAACACCAAGCGCCGCGATCAGCACTCCCGCCAGCCCCATGCCGATCAATTCTGTGATCCTGCTCGCCGTAGAATTTAAGGAGGTGCCAAAGGCATAGTACTCTTTGTCAAGAATCTTGGGGACGAGCGCCGTGCTCGCCGGCATACAGAAAGCCTCCACCGAGGAGATCGTCAGCGTAAAGACCGCCAGAACGAGCGGAGTCACCATGTCTGCCAGATACAGCGCCGCCAGTCCCGCCACGATACCGCCGCGCAGAAAGTCCGACACCACAACCACGCTTTTCTTGCGCATTCCCTCGACAAATGCCCCGGCAAACGGCTGCAGCACCACGCTCGGGATCTGGTTCAGTGCAAAGATCACTGCCGTCCACGCGGCGCTCCCCGTCACGGCATATACCAGCCACGTAAATGCGATCGCGTCGATAGAATCGCCGAAACGGTTGATCAGATTCGCGACAATGATCTTCATGTACTCTTTTTGGCGCAGAATGTCTCTGTAACCGATTTTTTTGTCTGTCACATTTTCGCTCATACGAAACTCCTCCTTTGTTTATCATAATAATAGTCCAGGTAAGCACGTTCTTCAAGTGTTAATCCGTCATTTCTTTTTCCGATACAAGATTTATTATTTATGCTTCTCCGATATTTGCAGGTGGCTATGCAAAACGGAAGCTCTTTGCAATTTCTGCACTCCTCGTTTTGCAACGCAGAAACCGTTTTTAATTTATAATATAACGCTGTATTCTGTATAATCATCTCGCCATCATCACTTAAATATCCCAGTTCCTTATCTTCTGATCTGGCATTTGCACATACTATAATTTTTCCATTCGCGTCAATCACAACTCCATTCATGAGGCAGACCTGACATGCCATAAATACATTGTTTCTCATTTTATATAAATATCCCATTTCGATTGCTCTCTCATATATTTTATATGGACTGATTTTTTTCTCTGTCTGATACAGATTCGCTACACTGACCGTGACCGTTGACCGATATTCCTGCGGAATCAGTTCTAATATGTCACACACACTGTCCGCATTTGTGTCGTCTATATTCATGCGCAGTATCATTGGAATCCCATACTCTGCTATCATTGCAATGTTATTTACAATTACATCATATGTGCCTTCTCCGTTTGCCAAAAAACGTCTTTTGTCATGAGATTTTCTGTCACCGTCCAAAGTAATCTGCAACATAGTAAAATGCAGTTTTTTCAGTTCTGCAATGCGTTCTCTATTCAATAAATATCCGTTGCTTACCATTCCTGCTTCCAATTCACACCGGTTTTTTTCACAGATACTGATTGCTCGTTCCATCATCTTCCTGACACGCTTATATTGTAAAAGTGGCTCACCGCCAAACCACGTAATCTTTATTCTTCTTGCACTTTGTGATCTCTGTCTGATAAGACTTATGATTTTTTCTGCCGAATCATCTGATAGTGCCACGTTCTCGTGTTCCTGTACACAATAAGGGCAACGAAAATTGCACCCGTTTGTCACAATAATCATGATATGAAATGTATCGCTCTGAAAACGAATCTGATTCTCTCTGTACACCAACTCATCCATCTCATCTGCCGCATCTGCTAAAACAATTTTTTTCTGTACAAGCTCTTGTAATATTGCAATCTCACTTTCATCATATGTGCCTTTATTGAGATTGTGTAAGATACACTCCATCCTGCTTTCTTCCTCCTCAGGATAGGAAAAATATGTTTTATCCACAGTATTGTATAATAAAATTTTACCATTGTTCAGTTTTACACGTACTGCATATCTTGAAATTTTCATGATAAATCCCCTGACTTCCTAAATAGCTATGACAGCAACCTAAGCTGCTGTCATAGTTGTACCTGCTAATATTAGTTTCTCTCTCCAATGTTGATACAGAGAAATCCTCCTTCGTTTTCCTCCTCACCGGTCAGCTTCACTTCCTCCGACTGGATGGCTCTCACCAATTCCTCAGAATCAATCACAACCTTTCCGTTTACCACCTGAGTGTTCTTCTCATTCAAATTGATCATTCTTTTTTCCATTTCTTTTCCCTTCCTTTGTTTTAACTTTTTATATCAATTTGGAACTAATCCAAATCAATAACAATTTCATATCCGATTCCACGATTTTCCTCTTGTTTTTCCGGCTCAACCGACGTATCCTGAATCAATATTTCTTTTTCTTCCTCGCATATAATTTTTTTCTTATCTTCCATTTGCCGTTTCCTCCATCTCGTAAGGTGCAAATACCGTAAACAAACTATATGTATCCTCTGCCTGCAAATCCTCCATCTCCTGATATTTCTGAAATAATTTTTCTATTTCTTCCCTAAATTGCAGCATATTTTCTTTTTTTGCTTTCATAAAATATGATTTTATTTTATTCGGCTTATCTGTTTCATTTCCTGCACTTTTTATTGCCCTTTTGGTCATCACTGCAAAATGCTGTGCCGCAATGTCCATTTGCCGCCTTTTTGCTGCATCAGAAGATAAATCATCCTGCACACGGTTAATGATCTCAATCTCATCAGATACCAACTGATACGCCTTTTCAATCTGACCATTTTTTATCGAATCAACCTTTTCCTCTACCAGCCCTGCCTTCACCAGCCTTTGAAGATAAAGTTGTACAGAGTATATAGGCATTCTAAGCCTCTGTGCAAGAGCCATCGCCTTATCCGTCCCATCCATTAACCCGAAAAGCACATCCAATCCCCTGCCTGCCAGTATATCCCGGTCGATATCCTCATTTTCTTCCAACATATTCATTTCATATACACATGCCATGTCACTCATACTATCGCTCCCTTCTAGGAAAATGCTACCGTCTCCAGTAATTGGTCAAAGTCGCATTCTCCTATCACAGCCAGTCCCATATTATCCTCAAGCATTATTTCCCGAAGCGCCGCTTCTAAATTTATTTGCTCAATCTGCCGGATACGTCGAATTTCATTTTCAATATAAAAGTCACCCGACATTTCACTGCACTTTCCGATATATCTTAAATGCTCTGTGATATTATCTACTTCCAAAAGCAATGATGTCTCCATGACACGCTTTTCCCGCTGGATTTCCTCCTCCGCAAATCCATTTTCCCGTACGGTCTGAAGCACATCCATCATAATCTTCGCCACTTCGTTCGTCTTTTCTTTACTACATACAGAAAGAAATCCGAGTGTGCCCCTATTCTTATAAAAACTTGAAAAACCACCTACCGTATATGCCAATCCCCGTTTAATCCGTATTTCCTGCATCATTCTTGACTGCATTCCGCTATATCCAAGCATCCTTACCATCATATCTACAGTCACTCGGTTTGCCGCTGAGTAAGCCGGTCCCCGAAAACCGATGGAAATTACAGTACTTTCACCGCTCCCCTTGTTAAAATAGATTCCCGGCACATTCTCGACCAATTCTGGCAGTCTGTCCTTTTTACAATCTTTCCAACTCGAAAAAATATCTTCAATCATGTGAAGTACACTTCCATAATCAATATTCCCAATTACTATGAGCGTCGCATTTTCCGGTATATAAGCATCTTCAATGATTTTCTTTATCTGAGCTGTCTCTGCACCCCTGATATTTTTTATATCTCCCATGATAATACGCCCAGCACCCGTGTTCCCCCACAACGCCTGACTCATACGTTCTTTGATCTGCTGAAAAGATGAATAAAAACTGGTAGCTTCTTGCAACACTACTTTCTTCTCCTTTTCAAAGAAATCTTCTGGAAATCCCCTTTCATCCATCGCTATACAAGATAAACACTCCAGGCAAAGCTTCAGGGTATCCGGCAAGCCGGTATAATAAAAGCAAGTATATTCTTTCGTTGTCGCAGCATTGTAAATAACTCCTTCCAGAGCAGCCCTCTCCATCAGGCTGTGGTATCTGGGACATTCATCATTCACCGCATTAAGCAACAAATGCTCTGTTAAATGAGACAATCCATTGTTGAGATCATCTTCATTTACACTTCCCTGTTTTACCCACAATCCACATGCGACAGTTTTTGCTTCTGGTATCTTATGAAGTATGATTTTTAATCCATTTTCCAAATAAGCATTTAATACGTCATACACCTTTTTGTCCCCTCTGTCTTTTTCTGATTCTCATTATATTCCTTCTGCTTGTGAATTGAAGATAAGTAAATGGAATTTTTAAAATTTCCATTTGTGTATAGTTCTTCCTTAATACACTTAGAAAACCTTGATTTTATATTGTAATTCTTTTACAATAATAGTAGAAATTATAGAAATGGAGATGGGTAAAAACTATGAGTGTACGAAATGCAGGAAAAACCATACGTGAAGCCAGATTAAAAGCCGGGCTGACGCAGGAAGCGCTCTCTGACGGTATCTGCTCCGTATTATCTTTGTCCCGGATTGAAAACTGTTCCGCAGGTGTCAGTCCTGCCACCTTTCATGCACTTATGTCACGCGCCGGAGTAAGTTGTGAAGCGTTTCCAACCTTTGCCAGCCGCAAGGACTTCGACTGCTTCTATACGCTAAAAAGAGCCCGCTTTTATCTGGAAGCATGGCAATTTCAGGATGCTTATGCACAACTTACAGCCGTTTGTGAAATGAACTGGGCAGACAGCCGCTTCTATTATCAGGAATGGCTTCTTCTTCAATACAAAATCCTGTTTTACAACCAGAATCTGGATCATCCTCAACTGTACCACCTCCTGATGGAAGCCATCCAGATTTCATGTCCTTCATTTTCATCGAATAACATCATCGGACTCCTGCTTTCAACCGTGGAACTTGAACTTATCATTGCACTTGCGCAGGAATATCTGTATCTCGGTCAGGCAGAAATCTGCGGTTATCTCTGTATGCAGATAGAAAGCTATCTCTTGGGCTGTCATCTGGCTGACCTCGAAAAAGAACGCCTGCTTGCGCAAAACGGGATCGTCCATGCCAAATATCTGCTCGCTGTTTCCGATCATGAGAAAGCCCTGTCAGTGGCAGATAAAAACCGTCATCAGATGGTGTTAAACAATGAAAACTCACTGTTATACGAGCTTACCTTTTTGACATCTGTCTCCTATTACCACACCGGCGACCGCAGCAGATTCCTTTCTCTATTTCAGACTGCGTTCTATTCCAGTCATGCAATTGGAAGCTGCTATGCGACCATCTGCCTCCACTATGTCAGAGACACGCTCAATGTCAACCCGCCGGAGCACCTGCTGACGCTTGCCGAAATTTCATACGGTGATTTTACACTAAAAAAAATCGAAGATGCGTCACAATTACATGACGGTATCTTCGATGCCAATTCCAACACTATTTTTTATTTTGGAGATTTGATTCGCGATCTGCGCACAGAACAAAAACTTTCCCAACAAATTGTCTGTCAGGGACTTTGCAGCAAGTCTAAGCTTTCTAAAATTGAGAACAACTATTTACAACCGGATATTGCACTTGCGGAAGCATTGTTGCAGCGTCTCGGACTGTCCGAGCGCGTGTTTACGTTCTGGGGAACGGAAAAAGAGCAAAAAATAAATAAATACAAATCCCGTATTCGCACAAAAGTATATCGTTCTCCTGAAAGTAATCTACGCTATTTTGAACATTTGTCCGCACTCATCTCTCCACAAGACAAACTTCACTGGCAATATCTTTTATTACAAAAACTACATTTTATTTCAGATCCAGACCAAAAATTGGCTCTGGCTTTTCAGGCGCTGCATATTACTTTACCTGATTTTGATTTTGTCCACATTGCCAATTATCGCCTTTCGTGGGTCGAACTGACATTAATAAATAATATCTGTGTCACTATGGACGATACCAATTCATCCTACAACTCCCTCATGCATTTCAGTTACATTCTTGAATATATAAAACACAATAACCTAGATGCTACATATAAGTGCTCTGTTTTTCCCATCACTTTTTCCTACTTTGTAAAGTCATTATATATGCAACAGCACTATTCAGAAATATTATCTTTAGCACCTTACTTTTGTGACAGTACTTTGTATCACTCCATCATATTTTTCGGCAATACTTTGGGCTTTTATTGTCAGGTTCTCGGTGAAAATAGCGACCTAAACTCCGCCAAATTGTATGCTTGTTACTCCTATGCCATTCTCTGTCTCACAGAACTCTATACGAATGGAAATGCTCTGAAACAATTTTTACTGGAGGATTTTAATATAAGCCTGACATTCTAATGTTCGGTGACTTCATCTATAATGAAATTCCCATACATAACGATCCCACCACTGTTGCCTGCCAATTCCGGCACAGCCGACAGAAGTGCTGCTACCATCATCACCGCCACAAACTTTTTCATGCAATTTCTCTTTCTCATCATACTGTACCTCACATTTTTCTTTTGTATCATTTCTCTGCAAGATACTTTACCAAAATATATTTACTATGAGAATAACAAAAATGGAAACTTTAAAATTTCCATTTTTGAAAGCCTGCCACCTTCTCCCCCAAAGCCGCGCCTACAGCAGCAAAAACTGCGCCAGCACATAGTTGCTCACTTCCTGCCCGCGCTTCGTGAGAAAAATCTGCCCAGCACGTTTCGCCAGCAGTCCCTCCTGCTTCAGTGACTGCATCACATCCTGATAGACCGCCTCGATCTCGGTGCCGAAATTCTGCGCAAAGCGCTCTCTCGACACGCCGTCCGTCATGCGCAGTCCCAAAAACATAAATTCTTCCATCTGCGCCTTGCGCGGTATGCGCTCCGCCGTCTCATGGAGATTTGTCGCGGGAATGACCTGCGCGCTTTGCCTGCACGCCGCCTGATCCGCAACATCCCCGCTGCCGGGCGCCGCGGTCCGGCGCAGTTCCTCCTTAATATACACTGTCTTCTCCAAATATTTGTACAAATCAGAAACATTGGTGTAGCGGATATTTTCCATCAGAGACGCCGCACCAATCCCAAGACCCAAATAATTCGCCCTCTGCCAGTAGCCGATGTTGTGGCGGCAGGCATACCCCGGCTTTGCAAAATTGGAGATCTCATACTGTTCATATCCTGCGTCCGAAAGCAGCTCCTCCGTCAGCCGCGTCGTCCGCAAAACCTCCTCCTCCGCGGGCAGAGCCGCCGTCGGCTCTCCTGCACGCTGCCTGTCTGCGTCCCCCTGATAGCGTGCATAAAACGGCGTACCCTCCTCAATGATCAGAGAGTACACCGATATATGCTCCGGCTTTAGGCGGATGACCTGTCTTAATGTATGCGAAAAGCTCTCTGCGGTCTGTCCCGGCAGAGAGTTCATAAGATCGATATTGATATTCGTAAATCCGTTTCTGCGCGCCAGCTCATAGGTCTTTAGGAACTGCTCATAGGTATGAATCCTTCCCAAAAGCCGCAGCTCCTCCTTGTCCGCAGACTGTAACCCGATGCTGATGCGGTTGATGCCGGCACGCCGGTAGGCGGCAAACTTTCCGTCTGTCACCGTTCCCGGATTGCACTCGATCGAAATCTCTGCCTCCGGCGACAGTGAAAAATGACTGCGCACAGCGCTCATGATCCCGGACATCAGCTCCTCGTCCAGCCACGACGGCGTACCCCCGCCGATATAGACGCTTGTGACGGTATACTCCCGGCATTTTTCTCCGTAATAGGCGATCTCACGCAGCAGCGCCTCCACATAGGCGTGCTGCGTGTGCTCGTCCGCCCGGAAAGAGAGAAAATCGCAGTACTCACACTTTTTTATGCAAAACGGAATATGGATATACAATTCCAGTTCTTTTTTCATTCTCTCATCCACACTTCCCAAAACACGGCTTAATCCTCGTCCAGCTTTAAGACGCTCATAAATGCCTCCTGCGGGATCTCCACGTTTCCGACCTGGCGCATCCGCTTCTTTCCTTCCTTCTGCTTCTCCAAAAGCTTTCGCTTACGGGAAATATCGCCGCCGTAGCACTTCGCGAGAACGTCCTTGCGCATCGCCTTGACCGTCTCGCGCGCGATCACCTTACCGCCGACCGCCGCCTGGATCGGGATCTCAAACAGGTGTCTCGGGATCTCCTCCTTTAACCGCTCGCACATTCTCCTGCCGCGGTCATAAGCGCTGTCCTTAAACACGATAAAGGAAAGTGCATCCACCTGCTCGCGGTTGATCAGAATATCAAGCTTCACCAGCTCGGATCGCTCGTACCCCTTCAGCTCATAGTCAAAGGACGCATAGCCCCGCGAGCGCGATTTGAGCGCATCGAAGAAATCATAGATGATCTCATTGAGCGGCAGATCGTATTTGATGAGCGCACGCGTTTTCTCAATGTATTCCATACTGATGTACACGCCGCGCCGCTCCTGACAGAGGCTCATGATCGCGCCGACATAATCGCTTGACACCATGATCTCCGCCGCCACGACCGGCTCCTCCATATATTCGATCTCGGACGGATCCGGAAGATTGGAAGGATTCGTCAGCTCGATCACCTCGCCGTCCGTCTTGTGCACCTTGTAGATAACGCCCGGCGCCGTCGTGACGAGATCGAGATTGAACTCGCGCTCCAGGCGCTCCTGAATGATCTCTAAATGCAGCAGACCCAGAAATCCACAGCGGAATCCGAATCCGAGCGCCAGAGAGGTCTCCGGCTCATACTGTAAGGATGCGTCATTGATCTGAAGCTTCTCCAGCGCATCGCGCAGATCCGGATACTTCGCACTGTCCGCCGGATACATTCCGCAGTATACCATCGGATTGACTTTCTTATAACCCGGCAGCGGTTTCTCGCACGGGCGCGCCACATTCGTCACCGTGTCGCCGACGCGCGTATCGCGCACATTTTTGATGCTCGCGCACAGATAGCCGACCATTCCGGCGGAGAGCTCCTCACACGGAATAAACTGCCCCGCGCCGAAATATCCGACCTCCGTCACCTCGGACTGTGCTCCGGTCGCCATCATGCGGATCGGATCTCCGACCCGGACCGTCCCCTCCTTGATGCGGCAGAATACGATCACACCCTTGTAGGAGTCGTAGAGCGCATCAAAGATCAGTGCCTGAAGCGGTGCGTCTGCATCCCCCTCCGGCGCCGGTATCTTCTCCACGATCTGCTCTAAGACTTCCCCGATATTGAGTCCCGTCTTGGCGGAAATGCGCGGCGCATCCGCCGCCTCAATCCCGATCACATCCTCGATCTCCTGCACGACCTCGTCCGGCTGTGCGCTCGGCAGATCGATCTTGTTGATCACCGGCATCACATCCAGATCATGATCGAGCGCCAGATAGACATTTGCCAGCGTCTGCGCCTCCACGCCCTGCGCCGCGTCCACGACGAGGATCGCCCCGTCGCAGGCGGCAAGGCTGCGCGACACCTCATAGTTAAAGTCCACGTGTCCCGGCGTGTCGATCAGGTTGAATACATACTCCTCGCCGTCCTTCGCCTTGTAGATAATGCGCACCGCCTGCGACTTGATCGTAATGCCGCGCTCGCGCTCCAGATCCATGTTGTCGAGAACCTGCGCCTGCATTTCGCGGCTCGTCAGTGTCCCGGTGCTCTCTATAATGCGGTCGGCAAGCGTCGATTTGCCGTGGTCAATATGTGCAATGATACAAAAATTTCTGATTTTACTCTGGTCCATAGACATGAAATGTCCTCCTGATTTCGCGTTCTCCTGCACATTATACGCGATAAAGGAAAGACGCGTCAAGTAGACGCGTCAGGTAAAGTTCCTATGACTGAAATAATGCTGTGGAATAATAGCGGTCTCCGCTGTCCGGCAGTAAGACGACAACCGTCTTCCCCTTATGTTCCGGTTTCTTCGCCCAGTCCACGGCTGCTTTTAACGCCGCGCCGGAGGAGATACCGACCAGGATGCCCTCGCTGCGCGCGATCTCCTTTGCAAAGGCAACCGCCTCCGCATCCTCCACGGTCTGCACCTCATCGTAGATCTCCGTGTTTAAGATCGCCGGCACAAATCCCGCGCCGATCCCCTGGATCCCATGCTTTCCCCCCACTCCGGTGGAAAGTACCGGAGAACCCGCAGGCTCAACGGCGATCACGGTAAGCTCTCCGTTTTTCTCCTTCAGATATCTCCCGGCTCCGGTGATCGTACCGCCCGTGCCAACGCCTGCGACAAACGCATCGACTGCCCCGTCGGTATCTTCCCAGACCTCCGGCCCTGTCGTCTTGTAGTGCGCCGTGGGATTTGCCGGATTCTCAAACTGTCCCGCGATAAAGCTGTCCGGGATCTCCTCCGCGAGCTCCTTCGCCTTTGCGATCGCGCCGGACATTCCCTTTGCGCCCTCGGAGAGCACCACCTCTGCGCCGTACGCGCGGATGAGATTTCTGCGCTCCACGCTCATCGTCTCCGGGATCACGATGATCAGACGGTAGCCGCGCGCCGCCGCGATCGCAGCCAGACCGATTCCGGTATTGCCTGAGGTCGGCTCAATGATCGTCGAACCCTCCTTTAAAATCCCTCTTCGCTCCGCATCCTCGATCATTTCGCGCGCCACGCGGTCCTTCACACTGCCCGCCGGATTCAGGTACTCAAGCTTTGCCAGAAGTCTTGCCGAAAGCCTGTGCGCCTCCTCCATATGCTTTAACTCCACCAGCGGCGTATTGCCGGTCAGTTCATATGCTCCACTGTAAATCTTTCCCATTTGCTGTCTCCTTTCACTGTCTGCCCGCTCACGGCTGCTGCCACGCAACCAGATCCGCAAGCGTCACATTGTCTACCACATCGCGGATCGCCTGATCCACCTTTTCCCATAAGATGATCGTCGCACACTGTCCCTGTTTGGGACAGTTGACGTGCCCCGTCGAGAGACATTCGACCGGGGCGAGCGAGCCCTCCGTGAGGCGGAGCACATCGCCGATGACATATTCGCCGAGCGGCTTCGTCAGGCGGTAGCCGCCCTGAAATCCCCTCGTGCTGCTCACATATCCCGCCTTATTTAAAATCGCCATAATCTGCTCCGTGTATTTCACTGAGATGTCCTGTCTGGTCGCGATCTCCTTGACCGACACCGGGTGTTCTGTTCCATTGACAGCCAGATCATAAAGAATATGAATCGCATATCTTCCTTTTGTCGTTATCTTCACTCCGTATTCATACCCCTTTCGTCAAAAAATACCGGCTCTTAGTAATCCTCTTCCTCCTCTTCCTCGTGGATGTCTGTCTTCGGCCTCTCAAGCCCCTCAATCTTGATACCGTTTTTCTCTGCATAATCCCATAGCGCGGAATGGATCGCCTCCTCTGCAAGGAGCGAGCAGTGGATCTTCACCGGAGGAAGTCCGTCCAGAGCCTCCATCACCGCTTTGTTTGTCACCTGAAGCGCCTCCTCAACCGTCTTGCCTTTCACCAGTTCTGTTGCCATACTGCTCGTTGCAACCGCAGCGCCGCAGCCAAAAGTCTTAAACTTACAGTCCCGGATCACCTGATTTTCATCGATGTCAAGATACATACGCATAATGTCTCCGCACTTAGGATTCCCGACTGTACCAACCCCACTTGCGTTTTCGATTTCTCCCATATTTCTCGGATTCTGAAAATGATCAATCACCTTTTCTGTATACATACTTTTTCCTCTCTTTCTTTAACTAAATAATTTACGAATTTTTCTTCACAAAGTCCTCGTAAAGAGGAGACATCCCACGCAGGCGTTCGACCACCTGTTTGAGGTTATCCACGACAAAATCTGCCTCCTCCATCGTCGTCTCATCGCTTAAGGAAAGACGCAGCGAACCGTGCGCGATCTCATGCGGCAGACCGATGGCAAGCAGCACATGGGACGGATCGAGTGAACCCGAGGTGCAGGCGGAACCGCTGGATGCGCAGATGCCCTTGCCGTCGAGCATGATCAGCATCGACTCTCCCTCGATAAAGCGGAAGCAGAAGTTCACGTTGTTTGGCAGACGCTGCTCTCTGTCCCCGTTTAATTTCGCGTACGGGATCTCCTTCTCGATGCGCTCGATCAGATGGTCTCTGACCCTTCGCTCCTTTCCGGTGATCTCCTCCATATTCTTCGTTGCGATCTCCGCCGCTTTGGCAAATCCGATGATTCCGGTCACATTCTCCGTGCCCGCTCTTCTCCTGCGCTCCTGCGCGCCGCCGTGTACAAAGGAGCGAATCTTCACACCCTTGCGGATGTAGAGGAAACCGATGCCCTTCGGTCCGTGGATCTTGTGTGCGCTGGCACTCATCATATCGATATTCATCGCCTCCACGTCGATCGGCACCTGTGTGTACGCCTGCACCGCGTCGGTGTGGAACAGCACGCCGTGCTCGTGTGCGATCCGTCCGATCTCTGCGACCGGCTCGATCGTTCCGATCTCATTGTTTGCAAACATCACAGAGATCAGGATCGTGTCCGGGCGGATGGCAGCCTCCAGCTCCTCCGGTCTCACCAGACCGTTCTCATCCACGTCCAGATAGGTGACCTCAAATCCCTTCTGCTCCAGATATTCGCAGGTGTGGAGGATCGCGTGGTGCTCGATCTTCGTCGTAATGATGTGTCTGCCCTTCTCCCCGTATGCCTCCGCTGTCGCCTTTAACGCCCAGTTATCGGACTCCGAACCGCCCGCGGTAAAATAAATATTCTCCGCTGTCGTGTGGATCGTGCCCGCGATCGTCTCCCGCGCATCGGTGACCGCCTTCTTCGTCTCCGCTGATATACTGTATATGCTGGATGGATTGCCGAACTTTTCCGTAAAATACGGGAGCATCGCCTCTAAAACCTCCGGTCTGACTGGCGTCGTCGCTGCGTTATCCATGTAAATGATTTTCTTGTCCATGTTCTTACCATGCCTTTCTGGTTCATTTCATATCATAGTTGTATGATATGAATTATACTAGTACCATTTTGGGCGTTTGTCAAGAAAAAAGTGTGCGCAAAGCGCACACTTTTTATTTGAGATAAGAGCAACTCACGGAGCACGCCCCTCATCTTTTTCAATCCCATCGTTCATGCTTCCCATCCGGTAACCGCCCAGATCCAGCGTCACAAAGGCAAAGCCGATCTCCTTTAGCTTTTCCTGTATCCTGCGGCACATCGGCACGGAGAGCACCTTAAAAAAATCGTCCTCGCCGAGCTCGATGCGGGCGATCAGATGCGCGGCGTCCGCACCGTGCACGCGCACGCGCACCTGACGAAACCGCAGTTCCGCGAGAAACTGCTCCGCCGCATCCACCATCTCCAGCTTCTCCGCCGTGATCTGCTCACCGTACACAAAGCGCGTTGCAAGACACGCAAACGACGGCTTGTTCCACACCGGGATCCCAAGCTCCTTTGCCAGCGCGCGGATCGTCCTCTTGTCGATGCCGCTCTCCCGCAGCGGACTTAGCACGCCAAGCTCCGCCACCGCGCGCAGTCCCGGACGGTAATCCCCGTTGTCGTCGAGGTTCGACGCCTCGGCGATATAGGGCATCCCCTGCCGCGCCGCCTCCTCACAGATTTTTCCAAACAGTACTTTCTTGCAGATATAGCAGCGGTCGATGGGATTTTCGGCAAATCCCTCGATCTCCAGCTCGTCCACTTCAACAATGCTGTGCCGGATGCCCTCTTTTCTGCAAAATTCCCGCGCGATGTCAAGCTCCCGCTTCGGAAGCGAGCGCACCTTCGCGGTGACTGCCACCACATTTTCCCCGAGCACATCATGCGCCACCTTCAGCAGAAATGCGGAGTCCACACCGCCGGAAAAACCGACGGCAAGCTGTTTTTTTTCTGCGAGATATGCCTTTAACGCCTCAAGCTGTTCCACCATGCTCTGTTCCATCTGTCTCTCCCTCTGCCACTGTCCGTTTGCCCTCCTTGATCTCGTCAAGGATCTCTGCGACTGCCTCGCGCTCGTCAAAGTGGTATTTCACGCCCTTGATCTCCTGATAGTCCTCATGCCCCTTTCCGAGTAAAACGATCATATCGCCCGGCAGGGCGTGCGTCATACAGTAGGCGATCGCCTCTTTTCTGTCGTCGATCTCGATAAATCTGCCGCCGCTTTTTGCCAGCCCCACCTGAATATCCTTATTGATGTCACGGATGTCCTCGTCTCTCGGATTGTCGCAGGTGAGCACGCACAGATCCGCCATCGCCCCGGTCACCTCGCCCATATCGTAGCGGCGCAGCTTCGAGCGGTTTCCGCCTCCCCCGTAGACACAGATCAGACGTTTCGGATGATACTCAAGCAGCGTTGTCAGCACGCTCCTTGTGCTCACCTCGTTGTGCGCATAGTCGATGATTAGATAGTAATCTTTGGAGACCGGGAGCATCTCCACGCGTCCCCTGACCTGCACCCTTGCAAGTCCTTCCAGGATCGCCTCCTGCGAAATGCCGGCAAGATGGCAGACAAGCATCGTCACCAGCGAATTGTACACGGAAAATCTGCCCGGGATATGCACCTTTGCCTCGCAGGACATCAGGCCCCCCACCGCAAAATGCATCCCGAGTTTTCCGCCCTCGTTTAAAAAGCCGATATCGTACGCAAAAAGATCCGCACACTCCGCCTCCGTCCCGCCGCACGCTGAAAAACGATGTACCTCGCAGGTGTGGTTTTTCAAAATCTCCTCACAGTGCGCATCGTCCGCATTCACAATGCCGACCTTACACTGTCGAAACAGTAAGCTCTTGCACTCCAAATACTCCTCAAAGGAGTCATGCTCCGTCGGTCCGATGTGATCCGGCGACAGATTCGTAAAAATGCCGTAGTCAAACAAAATCCCCGCGGTGCGGTCGAGCTTTAATCCCTGTGAGGAAACCTCCATCACCACATACCCGCAGCCCGCCTCCACCATAGCCGCAAACATCCGGTGCAGCTCGTAGGATTCCGGGGTCGTATTCTTCGACGGCATCTGCTCGTCCCCGACCAACGCGCCGATCGTTCCGATCAGTCCGACTTTTTTGCCCGCCTGCTCTAACACGCTTTTGATCATGTAGGTCGTCGTCGTCTTTCCCTTTGTGCCGGTCAGTCCGATCGTGACAAGCTTTCGCGCCGGATAGTCAAAGAGCGCCGCCGACATATAGGCGAGCGCCTTTCTTGCAGATGCCACCCGAAGCACTGTGACCGTGCGCGGAATCTGCGCCGCCTCGCTCTCCCGCTCCAGCACAATAACGGACGCGCCCTTTTCCACCGCGTCCGGAATATAGTTGTGACCGTCCGTGACCGCACCGACCATGCAGACAAACATGGTCTCCTTCGCGATCTTTCTCGAATCATAGATAATATCGCGCACCTCTGTATCCATGCTGCCCCAGAGGCACACGTATTCCAGTTCCTTACAAATCTGACTTAGCTTCATCTTCTCTCCCGTCTATTTCCCTAAAATGTGGGAGGCGTCTATCTCCGCCTCAAATACCGTGTGAGATGGTCCCGTCATAAACAGATGGTTTGTCGCCTCATCCCACTCGATCAGCAGCGGTCCTCCGATCTGCTCCACCGTCACCTTCCGGTCAAGGCGTCCCGTCAGCACGCCTGCGACGACCGCCGTCGCGCAGCCAGTTCCGCATCCGATCGTCTCGCCTGTCCCACGCTCCCACTCACGGATTTTGATATAATCACGGCTCACCAGCTCGGCAAACGTCACATTCGTCTTGTTCGGAAACAGCTCCGTCTTATACTCAAGCGCCCTGCCGTAGCGCGGCACATTGAGGTCTGCCACCGAATCCACATACATCGCACAGTGCGGATTCCCCCAGGAAACCGCCGTGACAAAAAATTTCTTATCAAACACAGTCACCGGCTGCTCCACAAACTCGGGCAGTTCCGTACACACGGGAATAATGCCCGTGTCAAGCCGCGGCTCCCCGATGTCGGCGCGGATATTGGTCACCATCCCGTCAGCGACCGTCAGCGTCAGATGCTGCATCCCGCCCAGCGTCTCTATGACAAGCTGTGTCTTGTCTGTCAGCCGGTGGTCGTACACATATTTTCCGACACTGCGCAGCGCGTTGCCGCACATCTCCCCCTCCGTGCCGTCCGGGTTAAACATCCGCATCCGAAAATCCCCTTTGTCGGACGGACAGATCAGCACCATCCCGTCCGAGCCGATGGCAAAATGGCGGTCGCTGACAAAGCGCGCCAGCTCCGGCAAATTTTTTAATTCCTGATGAATGGCGTCGATATAGACATAGTCATTGCCAAACGCCTGCATTTTCGTAAACCGCATTTTCTTACCCCTCTTGATCCTTTATCCTGTGTCCTAAGCGTTCTGACCGTTCATCGCACGGTCCAGATCTGCAATAATATCATCCACATTCTCGATGCCGACCGACATACGAAGGAAACAGTCCGTGATGCCGAGCGTCTCCTTGATGTCCTTCGGCGTGTCCTCATGTGTCTGCGTCGTCGGGTAGGTGATCAGCGTCTCCGTGCCGCCCAGGCTCTCCGCAAACATAATCATATCCACGCCCTTTAAAATATCCTTCACCGTCTCAAAGCTGTCCACCGTAAAGGAGATCATACCGCCGAATCCGCTCGTCTGCTTTTTCGTCACAGCGTAATCCTTGTGATCCTCAAAACCCACATAATACACCTGCTTCACCTTCGGCTGTACGCGCAGCCACTCCGCCACTTTTTTCGCGTTCTCATTGTGTCTGTCCATGCGCACGGCAAGCGTCTTGATGCCCCGCAGGATCAGCCAACTGTCAAGCGGCGCAAGCTGGCTTCCGTGCGACTTGATGTGCACGTGAATCTTGTGCGCGATCTCCTCGTCGTCCTTCACCACCACAATGCCGGAGATCGTGTCGTTGTGTCCCCCGAGATACTTTGTGGAGCTGTGCGTCACGATGTCCGCCCCAAGCGCAAGTGGCTTCTGGAAATACGGCGTTAAAAATGTGTTGTCCACAACCGTCAGGGCGCCGATCTCCTTCGCGATGTCTGCGATGGCACGGATGTCCGCCACCTTCATCATGGGATTGGTCGGCGTCTCCACAAAGAGCATCTTCGTCTGCGGTGTGACTGCCGCCCGCACCTGATCCAGTTCCGACATATCCACGTAGGTGTGTGTGATGCCGTATTTTCCAAAAATATCGCCGATAATACGGAATGTGCCGCCGTAGATATCGTCGGAAAGAATGACGTGGTCGCCCGGCTCAAGCAGGGAGAACACCGCCATATTTGCAGCCTGTCCGCTGGAAAATGCAAAGCCTTCGATACCGCCCTCCAGGATCGCCATCGTGCGCTCCAGCTCCTGCCTCGTCGGATTGAGTAGGCGGCTGTAATCAAATCCCGTCGAGTTGCCAAGCTCCGGATGGCGGAAGGTCGCCGTCTGGAAGATCGGCATACTCACCGCGCCCGTCAGCGGCTCTGTGCCGAGTGCTCCGTGTACCGCCTTCGACTCAAAATGCAGGTTTTCTTTTGTATCAAAATCTCTGTAATTGCTAAAATTCTTCATAGTCTCCTCCGTTCTTTGACGTGTCCATATATTTCTATTATACATAACACTTTTTAAAATATATAGTAGACAAGTGCTTTTTTTATTGCAAATAGTGCTGTTTTATACTAAAGTAGAGGTAGGATGCCGGGGGAAGAAAGGGCTTTTCAAAAATGTGGTTGGCGCGTGGCATATCGGGTATTCTTTTTGTTCAGGTTCCGGATCAGAATACCCGATATGCCACCCCGGTCTGCTTTTTGAAAAGCGCACTCCGCCCTATATCTATATCCATACCGTACAAACGAGATTTCCATAAACAAGGGGGTTTTTCTATGCCGGAATACAAAAAAGTCGGTTATCTGACCAGCAGTTTTAAAATGTTCCATTTAAAGGACACGGAGCGCAGGGAATTCAGCTACCACTATCACGATTTTCACAAGATCCTGATCCTGTTAAGCGGCGACGTGACGTACACGATCGAGGGTCACGCCTATGATCTGCGCCCGGACGACATCGTGCTCATCAGCGCCGGGGAGGTTCACAAGCCCGTCATCCACTCCGACGCACCCTACGAGCGCATCATTATCTATATTTCCCCTGATTATCTGAACGAATACCGGGAAAAGGAAAATGATCTCACGCTCTGTCTGCACCGTGCACGCAGCGAGCAGGCGCACGTTCTCCGGCTACAGTCCTCCCGAAACGGCAGGCTCGGCACAGTCATCCGGGAGCTTGACCGCTCTCTGTACGATGAAGACTACGCAAACGCGCTCCACCACCGTGTTCTCTTTCTGGAATTTATGATCCAGCTCAACCGTGCAGCGCTGCACAACCACATTCTTTTCATCGAGGACACGACCTCCAACGAAAAAATCCTCTCCGTGCTCTCCTATTTACACAAGCACCTGACCGAGGATATCAGCATCGAGGAGCTTGCCGCGAGCGTTTTTTTAAGCCGCTCCTACCTCATGCATATGTTTAAGGAGCAGACCGGATACACCCTCGGAAGCTATATTTCCACCAAGCGCCTCTTTCTCGCAAGAGAGCTGATCGGAGACGGTATGCCTGTCACGGAAGCCTGCTATGCCTGCGGTTTCCGCAATTACTCGACCTTCCTGCGGGCATATAAAAAGAGCTTCGGCGAATCCCCGAGGGATCAGCGCCCAAGCTCTCTCAACCCTTAAATCAAAGGCTCTCTGCAAGTGTATTCATCAGCCGTGGGATCAACTGCTTCTTGCGCGAAACAATGCCGGGAAGCAGGATCCCCTCTCCATTCTCCGGTTTCTTAAATGCATGGGCAAGCAGTCTGCCCGAATCCTCCCCCGCAAAAATCACGCGCGAGGACTCCTCCAGAATATCTGTCAGCATGACATATACCATCGAAAGCTTCTTCTCCGCAAGCACCGGAACCAGAAACGGCCGAAGCTGCTCTCCGAGCTTATCCAGCTCCTCACGGCTCATCGCACTGATCTGCGCCACACCGAAATCACAGTCGTTGGTATGGAAAATCTTGAAATCCTGATAAAAAATCTCCTCCGCCGTCTTGTTTTTAAAATTACTTCCGGCGCAGAACATATTTTTCGCATATTCTTCAATCTCGATCCCCGCAATCTGTGCCAGCGCCTCCGCCGCCGCCTTGTCAAACGGCGTGCAGGTCGGTGAACGGAACATCAGCGTGTCCGAAATGATCGCCGAGACCAGCAGTCCCGCGATCTGCTGTGGGATCTCCACCTGCTTCTCCTGATACATCTGGTAAATGATCGTCGAGGTGCAGCCGAGCGGCTGGTTGCGGAAGTAGACCGGCGACACCGTCTCCAGGGTGCCAAGTCTGTGGTGGTCGATGATCTCTAAGATCTCCGCCTCACCGATGCCGTCCACCGCCTGGGACTTCTCATTGTGATCCACCATGATCACCTGCTTCTTCTGCATACTCATAAGGTTACGCCTCGAAACCATACCGACATAGTTGCCGCTTTCGTTCAGCACCGGAAAATCACGGTGGCGCACCTTTGCCATCTCTTCCTTCACATCATCCACGTAATCGTCGATCTGGAACGTAATCAGACGCTGCCTCGTCATATACTGCTTGATCGGCATACTCTGGTTGATCAGACGCGCCACTGAAAAGGTATCGAACGGCGTCGTGATAATGACGCAGTCGTGCCGCTCCGCCAGCTTCTTTACCTCCTCATCGACCTCAATGCCTCCGCCGATCACGATACAGCTCGCGCCGGAACGGATCGCCTGCATCTGCGCCTCCTCGCGGTCGCCCAGGATCACAATGTCATCCTCCTCGATCACGCCCGCCATATATTCGGGGTTTGAGGTCGCGACAACCACCTTGCCCCGCACAAGATGCGCGTGCTCGTTGCCCACACAGACCTCCCCCTCCAGCGTCTCCGCGATCGTCTTGTACGGCGTGCGCGCCTGCGAGAGCGCGCGGTTATCCCGCACATCCATATAGGAGGTCGCAATATCCTTAGTTACAATAATGCCCTCCATCTTGCCAAAACGGTTCGTGACCGGAAGCGTCACGACGTCCAGCTTCTTCATCAGCTCCCACGCGCGTTTCAGCGAGATCTGGCTGCTGACCCCCGCCGTCTTTCGCATGCTGATATCCTTAAGCTGTGCGCCCGCAAATGTCACGAGCGCCGGCTCCTTTGCCCCAAAATAATCTAAAACATAGCGCGTCTCCTCATTGAGACTTCCGGCGCGCTTTGCCACAAATTCCTTTTCCTCTGTCTGGTTTTTCAGATATGCATAAGAAATCGCCGCACAGATGGAATCTGTATCCGGATTCTTATGTCCTACCACCCACACCTTTTTTGATTCTGTACCCATAAACCTCCTTTAGAAATTAAATACGCCAAGAGAATACAAAATGTAACCGATCAGCAGCACAAAATTCAGTACCGAGAACCAGGACAAGCATTTCAGATAACCGCGGATGGAACCGACTCCTTTTTCCATCTCATCCATCTTCTCGATCTTGGAATCAAACTCATTGAACAGATCCTGGATATTGCGGTAGCACTTCACATTCTCGGAATGTACCTTCTCCGACAGATCCGTCTTGATCGACTCAAGCTGCTCTGTGGCATTTTCCAAAAGCGCCTTCACCTCCGCGATCTGCCCCTCGGAAAGCTTCTTATTCGCGATCGCCTGCTCCTCAAGGAACTGCTTGTTCGTCGCGAGCTGCTCCTCGGAAAGCTTCTTGTTCGCCGCAATCTGGTCCTCGTTGAGTCTGCGGTTTGCCGCAAGCTGCTCGCCGCTCGCCTGCTTCACCTCCGCCACCTGACCGGAAATGCTGCGCTCGATCTCGTCCATCTTCGCAGTCACTCTGCCAGCCAGCTCGTCCACTTTTCTCGTGAACTCCATGACGATCTTGTCCGCCTCTTCCTGCCGCTCTGTCAGAATGTACTGAAGCTCCTGCGCCTTGTCCTCCCTCTCATTCACAAGAGACTGCAATTCCTTCACCTTGTTCTCCTTCGATGCGAGAAGCTCCTGAAGCTGCTTTGCTTTCTCCCTGAATTCATCAATCTGGCTTAATAAGAAATCTTCTTTTTCCACTTCTACCTGTATCCTTTCACGCTTATGTGATGCCGTTTTATTCGTCTGTACCGCTTTCTTTCTGCCGGGCGAAAGCTGTTTTTGCAATATTTGAAAGATATTTGCCATGCGCACTTTCTTCCCACTTTCTACGAATTTGAAAAACACCTACTCGTATTCTAGCATTATCGGATTGCGTTGTAAAGCGCGAAACTGCACTGGCGGCAAAAACGCCCCGGACTGCTTTTCCCAGTCCGGGGCGTTCCTCCCATTTCTTCTATTCCTATCCCCACAGATGTTCCGGATACAGCCCCGCCTTCTTAAAGTCGCGGATTGCCTGCTCCACCACCGGTTTATCCTCCCGGTAGGTGACGCCGTACCATTTCTCCGTGGTCGCAAGCACCTGCACCGTCGCTTTGTCGGACGCCAGCAGACTGCTGACAACCGCCGGGAGATAGTACTCGCATTTCTGCGGATTCTCCCGCAGCCCCTGCTCTAAGAATGCGCCAAAGCCGTTCTCGATCTCCTTTAAGAATCCGGCGCTAAAGCCCCACATATTCATGGAGACGATCGTATCGTCCGGCAGGGAACTCCATGTCGCACCGTCATCCTCGGTATATGCCGCGCCGTCGCCGCGCTTCTCGATGTGTGTGCGCTCCGTCACGCTCAAAAGCTCGCCGTCCGCGTTCATCTCACAGATGCCGCGTGACACATAACCGTTCTCCGTCAGGGTGTTCTCCAGATGATAACCGACCATCGCATAGCGGTATTTCCCGTCGTCCTCATGCGTGACCAGATAATCGTAGATCTTCCGGAACGCATTTCTTCCGTAATAATCGTCCGCATTGATCACCGCAAACGGTCCGTCGATGACGTCCTTGCAGCAGAGCACTGCGTGCGCAGTCCCCCACGGTTTCACGCGCCCGTCGGGAACCTCATAACCGTCCGGAAGATTGTGCAGATTCTGATAGACATAGGCAACCTCCATCACCTGCGCGATGCGGTTCCCCACCGCCTCCTTAAAGTCTGCCTCATTCTCCTTCTTGATAATGAACACAACTTTCTCAAAGCCCGCCTCTCTCGCGTCGTAGACGGAGAAATCAATGATGATATCCCCCTCTTTATCGACCGGATCGATCTGTTTTAATCCTCCATAGCGGCTGCCCATACCCGCTGCCATGATCACCAGTACCGGTTTTTTCATTGCCCTGTCATTCCTTTCCTGCTAAATCGCATACCACTTGATCTCGTTTGCGTCCAGATGGAGTGTAAAGCTGCTGCCATCCCCACGGTAAACGACGGTATCCTGCGGTTCGTAGGTATTGTTCACCACGCAGTACTTGCCGTTTTTCACATAGGCGTGAACCTCAACGTTGAAGTTCGTGGAGAACCACTGGGTCAGCGCTTCCTCCTCGCTGTGCGCGCTCCACATAATACTTCTATATAATACGCGGCTGTTCTCAAAGCTGTACGGCAGACCGCTGATGTATACACAGCGTCCTTTTCCGTATGCGTTGACTGCAAGCTGCACCTCTTTCTCTCTCTGCACTAAAATCTCCGTGCCCTCATACGCATAGATACTCTTCTTGCCCTCGCCAAAGTCAACCTCTCCGGCAACGTCCGCAAGGATAAAGTGATCTCTGTGCTCCTCCCAGTTATACTTATCGTAATTTAAGGTAAAGCCGGTCTCCTTCTCCACGCCGAGCATTCCTGCAAGCTGTAAATAGTGCCCCTGATACTGGTGTCCCGACGGCTCGCCGACGCCGATAAATCCGCCGCCGTTATACACGAAAGAGCGGATCGCGGAGGAAATCTGCGGATGTTCCCAGATACTGCCTCCGGTGTGCGCCGTATCTCCGTCGCCGACATTGATGATCACGTCGATGCCGTCCAGTATCGAAACGTCCGCCAGAATATCGTCAAAAGAGATAAACTTCACGTCAAACGGTGCGCCGGAAAGCGCCTCGATAATCCCTGCATAGCTGTAATTCTGCTTCTGGTACAGCGCATGGTGTACCATGTGGCAGCCCCAGCTCCTGATCTTGCCCCAACTGTTTAAGACAGCGACCGTCTTTGCGCAGTAAGGAGTCGTACCTCTCGCGTTCTCGTAGAGCTCACGGAACTCATCGCAAACACTCTCAACATAATCGATAAACTCCGGAAAGTCAAGCGCCAGTTTCAGATAGCCGCCGTAGCCGATACGGTCGATCGGCTTGCGCAGGATTGCACGCCGTGCCGTCACCCAGTTCTCCTTCGCCTCCTTCACCGGATCACCGCCCTCGTGGAAGGTATCCGGGAAGAAATACGGCAGGAAACGTCCCTCCGTGTACTTCACGCCCTCAATATCGGAGATCAGACGGAGTGTGCTTCCGTTTCCAACGCTTCCCACGACAGAATCCAGACCGATCCCGGCAAACTCCTCCATAAACGGCTCTGTTCCGATCCAGTGATCGCCCAAAAACATCATCGCTTCCTTGCCGCACTCGTGGGTGATGTCCACCATCTCCTTTGCAAGCTTTGCCACCTCGCGGCGCTGGAATGCCTGAAAATCCTTGTATTCTCTGCTCGGCACACGGTACTGGTTGTTGTAATAGCCCTGGTCAATGATAAATTCCGGGCGGAATTTATATCCCACTTCCTTTTCAAACTGCTCCAGAATATATGGGCTGACCGACGCAGAATATCCATACCAGTCCACATATTTCTCACGCTTTAACTCGTCGAACATCAGTGTAAACTGGTGGAAAAACGTCGTGTACCGGATCACATTGACATACGGATGCTCCTCGCAGAATTTGCGCAGACGCTCCATCGAATACTTGTGCGTCTTTGGCTGGCGCACGTCAAACGTGATCTGGTGCTCAAAATCCTGCCAGTCGTTGGTCACCGCGTTGTACATATGTACCGGATCCCAGATCAGGTATGCCAGAAAGCTGACCGTATACTCGTGAAACAGCGTTGCGTCATGGATCTTTACACAGCCGTCCGTCTCGTCGTACTCCCATTTGTCCGTGGAAACGACCTCGCCCGAAGAGCGGTCGATCACCTCCCACCAGCGTCTGATGTCGTCCCTGGTATTGACCTGCATCAGCTCATCGGAAATACCCTTCATCAGCGGGATGGAAACCTCTGTCCCCTCCGCCGGGTAAAAGCCCGTCATGATATAGCACTGCTGTACCTCATCCGGGTTCGCCTTTGCCCACTCGTTATCTTTTCTCGTCGTGTAATAGGTCGAATAAATCTTCGCCCCCGTCTTTGTCAGCTCCTCCGGAAACTCTGTTCCGTCGCAGTCGCGGATCGCATCCGCTCCCCACCGCTTCAAAAGCTCGATCGTCTCCGGCACAACGTCCAGATTCGTCGGAATCGTTACACGTCCTGTTTTCTTCTCTGTTTTCTGCTCGCTCATCTTCTAAACTCCTACGCTATCTCTTTTTTGCTGTTCTTCCAAATGGTTTGTTATAGATCCCAAGTGCGACGAGAAGGCAGATCACTCCCACGCACATCAGTCCCAGTCCGCCAAGCTGCCCCGTCATACGCCATCCAATGAGCGTCAGTGCCACGCCTGCCACAAAGAATACCGCGATCAGCAGTACCCGTAATTTTTCATGTGTCTTCCAAAATTCCATTCTTTCTGCACCTTCCTCTCTGCTCTCTGAGCCATCAGCCCTTCAGACCGCCGACCGTCATACCCTGCGTCAGCTTGCTCTGCACACAGATGTATAAAATCAGTGTCGGAACCATAACGATGACAAGACCTGCATACATAATGCCGTACTGCGCCGCAGACTGCTGTGCCTGCATCAGGTTCAAAAGTCCGACCGGAAGTGTCTTCGGCCCTTTTGCGGAACTCATCAGCGTCATGGAAATGATGTACTCATTCCAGAATGATAAGAAATTGAATAAAATGACTGTGATGATGGACGGCTTCGCCATCGGGAAAATGATCTTCCACATCGTGGTGCTGTAACTTGCCCCGTCGATATAGGCAGCTTCCTCATAGTCATGCGCCAGCGTTGCGAAATAGCCGGACAGCAGATAGATGGTGAACGGAAGCGCCGTCGCAGCATAGACAATGGCAAGCACTACCAGATTGTTCAAAAGGAACCCTTCACCCATCACCTTTTTCAGCCACGTATCGCCGTCCCTGAGCATCAGGAAGATCGGCACCACGATATAGTTCACATTGATAAAAAGTCCTGCCATAAACGCAGCATTTAAAAATTTGCTGCTGCGGAACTTAAATCTGGACAGCGCATAAGCCGCCGGAAGCGCCACCACCAGAAGGATCACAAGTGCAAGTGCCGTGACAAACACGGAGTTTAACATATACTCTCCCATCTTTGCGGTGTTCCACGCATCGACAAAGTTCTGCCAGTAAAAGCTCTCCGGGAGCGTCCACGGATTTCCATAAAACTCTTTATTCTGCTTCACGGATGCCAGAAACACCCACACCACCGGAACAATGATACTGATTGCCAACAGCGCCAGAACCAGATATATAAAAAATTTATACAAACGTTCGGTAGAATTTGTATGCTTTTTTTCTTTCATAATGCCTCTCCTTAAAATTCCAGCGGCTCACGGTCGGTCACCTTGTTTACGATTGCAGACAATGCAAACGAGAACAGGAAGATTACAACGCCGATCGCCATACTATAACCATATAAACCTGCATCCTTCTGTCCGTACATATAGCTTAATGCCACCTCGGAGGCACCGTTTGGTCCGCCGGATGTCATCGCCTTGACAAAGAGGAATGCCATGTTAATTGTCGATATAATGAAAAACGTTAAGGTTGTGCGGATATTTGTCCAAATCAAAGGGATTGTAATCTGAAAGAACTGTGTCAGTCTTCCCGCACCGTCAAGACTGGCGCTCTCGTAAAGGCTCTCCGGCACACTTGCCATGGACGCCATGTACATGACCATATAGTAACCGATTGCCTGCCACACCATCGCGATGATGATGCTGACCATAACCAGGGACTCGCCCTTCCATAAGATCGGCTCCTCCATCTTGTGGAACAGACCGATGATGCTGTTTAACATACCATTTTCCGGCTTATAGATTGCAGAGAAAATACCGGAAATAACAACGATCGATAAGATATTCGGGATATAGAAGACGATCCGGAAGAAATTTTGTCCTTTGATCTTCTCCCTCGATAAAATGCCAGCAAATATTAACGCAAACGCGAATGTAACAATCGTTACCACCACGATCAGAAGGATCGTGTTCTGCATGGAGCGGATAAAGTTTGTATCTGAAACCAGCATCTTGAAATTCTTGAGTCCAACGAAGGTTTCATTCGGTGAGTATGCGCCTTTTTCAAACAAAGACATACGAAAAACATTGAGTGTCGGCAGTATCATAAAGATGAAAAAAAGGATGACCGCCGGTGCGATACAGGCAACCAAAAACCGATTGCGTCCTCTGGCACTTTTCATAATTTTTCTTTCCTTTCTTAAAATAGTTCCGATAAAATACGGCGGGCAGTACTCTGCCCGCCGTCCTTTTTCATTTGATCATGTGACTCTGAATGATTATTTCAGATTTGCACGCATCTGGTCGCTTCCTGCGATGACGCCCTCAATCCACTCTTCCTCTGTCATGTCTCCGGATACCAGAGAGTTTACAGGATCGAAGAATACGGAACGAACCTCAACACCCGGAATTGCCTCGAATGGTGCAAAGTTACCCATAGCAGCCTTAGCGCCGTTGTCGTAGATAGAGTAGAACATTACGTTGTCGCCCTCTAACTTGTCAGCGATGTTAAGTACCGGCTGGATTGCTCCTGCTTTTGCGAAGATCTCGCAAGCGGTATCGCTGTATAAGAATGCGATGAACTGCTTTGCAGCATCCTGATGCTCTGCGCCTGCCGGAATCCATGCCTGCTCAAACCATGTGTAGCTGTAAGCATCTCCGCCTTCCTCTACTGCCGGAAGAGCTGTCATGCCCCACTTAAAGCCCTCTGCACGCGGAGCTTCCTTCATCTCCTCAACAATCCATGTTCCGTTCGGCATGAAAAGAGCCTTGTTGTCCATAACCAGCTGCTGGTTCTGTGTGAAGTCCTGATCATTTGCCTGAGCCGGTGTGATCGGGTCTGTGTAAGTTGCTAATTTTGCAACGATGTCAAAGCACTGCTGTGCTTCCGGTGTCTCCCAGATACCCTCTTCATAGTTGGTAGCCTTGTTGAAGAACTCCGGTCCGCCTACGGAATACATCAATGCATAGAAGAATGCATCAAAGTAACCTGTGGTCGGATAAGTAAAGAGAGAAATACCCTCTGCCTTTGCCTTGTCGCCTAACTCCCACATCTCATCCCATGTGGTAGGAACTGTCCAGCCTTTCTCCTCAAACAGTCCTGCATTGTAGAACAGTCCGCATGGAGAATAGAACATCGGTGCAAGGTAGGTCTTGCCATCGCCGTAAGGATTGGTAAGGGATGTCTCTGTAAATCCGCCTGCCAGCTTCTCGGAAACGGTAACGTCCTCGCCCGGCACTGTCATGGATAATACATCTGTGATATCTGCGATCATGTTGCCCTTGATGAACTGCTCGGTCAGCGCTGCCTCACGTCCGGTTGCAAGATGGATCACATCCGGGTACTCGCCGCCCTGCATGGATGGTCCGATGACATCCTCAAGGTTCTTGTCGGTTGTCAGCTCTACGTTGATACCGGTCTGCTCTGTGAACGCTGCGGCTACTTCCTGCCACATCTCGGAACCGTAAGCGGTCTCGATCGCAGCCACACTGATCGTTTCGCCTTCTGCGTTGCCTGCAGCAGCCTCTGTGCCTTCCTCTGTTCCCGGTGTCACATCGTTTCCTGCGTCCGTCGTCTGCTCTGTTGTGTTGTCAGAACCGCAGCCTGCAAGCAGAGAAGCAGCCATTGTAACACTTAAGATTGCACACAATAACTTTCTTTTCATTGTTTTACCTCCCATTTCTTTTGTGATATTGACGGAAAATCCGTCCACCACTTAGTTTCTATACGGTATTATAACGTACTTTTTCTGATATGTTTACCCATATCTTGCTCTTTATTTTAGAAATCTTGTTATGCATTGTATACTTGCACGAATCAGTTACATTTTTTAACAATTATCTATGCGGTTTCACGAACAACGGTATCTTAAATCACTTGATTTTCCAAATAACACTCCAACAGATACGAGGGGTTTTCATAATACATACTGCTGTTATAATCATCAATTTTACTGCTCAGAAACGAATTATAGACCTTTAACAGCGCATCAATGATTTCCGTCTTTTCACACTCTGCCACAGCCTTTATCAGTCTCTTATATACTTTGCCGATATCCCAGTGCGATGGGATGGCATATTTACACGCCGCTACATTGTCAAAATTTCCCATTTCAATCTTCGCTTCCCTGATAAAATCATCGCTGACACGTTCTATGTTGTCGCTGTGATAGACATCTGCCAGATCATAGATTTTCGCAAGATTCTTTTTCCCCAGTGCATTTACGACTTCTGCCCTTGTATTTTTCGTCTTTCTCGCAATATAATCAATCAGACTGCATACAAAGAACAGATCATTATCTTTTGCCGGTTCTCTCCCCGTATTTTCCATCACAGAACCTCCTCAAATCCTCTGTATCCCAGACATTTTAACGCTTCTTTCGTGCAGAAATTTATCTGGTGTGTCGGATACTTGAATTTTGCCAGTACCCAAAACTGTTCTCTTGTAATACTTCCATCCATATAATCAGAAATATAATTATAAATCTGATCATCTGCCATTGCTCCGATCACAATGTCATAGATGTGTTTCTTCCCGCTTCTGCAATCAATGATAAAATCCAGCCACTCATCTGTCATTTCTTTAAACTCTTTTATCTGCAAATCAGAATCCAATCGCACATCATAAATAGATACAATTTTTGTATCATATCGTTTCGCCCACCGTTGTGCCTGCTCCTTGATAATTGTGCAGTAAAATCCATTTCCAAAATCCTTTGTATTTTTCCCTGCACGAATCTGAGGATTTTCAACCGGCATATATCCCCCATGATATACTGTCATTTTCGCCATTTATCATTTACCTTTCTGCCCAAAATCTTTCTGTTGCTATTTATTTTATCATATGTTTCCGCTCCAATCAACGCATAGCGAAATTGGCGAAGCCTCTCCTCATCCGTCCAAATGTAAAGCAGGAGCTTTTTTGCGTTTTCTTGCCATTTTGCACTTTTTCTTCTATAATAATTTGAGTGACAAAAGGGAATTTTTAAATTTAGAAGTTCTTGGCTTCGGAATCCTGAACAAAAAGAATATCATTTGTGAATGTTGCCAGCCGCAATCTGAAAAACCCCTTTTGACACCCGGATCCTATTATTATAGTAATTCACGGTATAAAGGAGTTCCTATGAGCAATCGAAAATTCAACTTAGAAAACACGGTGCTTCCACAGATTTCGTTCCGGCTTCTGTCCATCTCCGCTTCCAAATACGAAAATGACTGGGAGAGCTTTCCGCACAGCCACTATTTCACGGAGATCTTTTTCGTCAAAAGCGGCACCGGACATATGCAGATTGAGAACGAGTCCATCCCGCTTGAGGCAAATAACCTTGTCCTGATCGGCGCGCAGGTGCTCCACACCGAATTTTCCAATCCATCCGACCCGCTCGACTACTACGTCCTCGGCGTGGAGGGATTAAAGATCAACACCGACCGTCCGGTTGAGTACAGTGTCGTCGACGCCTCCTCCAGTTTTCCCGAGGTACGCCAGTGTTTCGAGAGCATTTTGTGGGAAATGCATAACCGCTCGGACGGCTACGCAGAGGTCTGCCAGCACTATCTGGCGATCCTCGTTCTGCTGATCTGCCGCAAGGATCACGTTTCCTATGAGCTGGTGGACACCCAGAACAGCAGCCGCGAGTGCCACAAGGTTAAGCGCTATATCGAGACAAACTATCACGACAAGATCACGCTCGATTCCCTCGCTGAGAACTGTAACCTCACAAAATATTATCTGAGTCACAAGTTTACGGAACTCTACCGCAAATCTCCGATCGCTTACCTGACAGAGATCCGCATCGCCGCGGCAAAAGACCTTCTGAAAACGACCAGTTACAGCATCGAGGAGATCGCAAGCGCCACGGGTTTTTCCTCTAGCAGCTATTTTTCGCAGACCTTCCAGAAGTTCTGCCGGATGTCGCCACAGCAGTACCGGAAGTCACATACCGCGTGATGTCACATTATTTCGCCAGATATCCACTCAAAAAGGAGGGACAAAATCATGTTTCATATGATTTTGTCCCTCCTTTTTTCGGCATAAAACTACTTACTGGGCTGCCTCTATCTCCGCCCGTGCCTTCTCAATCTCCGAAGTAATCTCTTCCTGTTCCGCTGTTAATTTTTCCATCACTTTGTCATATTCACGATCTCTAATGAGTCCCTCACTGGTATCCCACAGCAGATCAGCATAACTGTCTATAAAATCTCCATATCTGCCGCTTGCCTCTGCCAGCCTGGAATGTACTTCCTCATATCCCTGCGGCGGATTGGTGATCTCGCTGAAAGCTATAAATGGATCTTTGGTCACTCTGACTCTTTCGATTCTGGTTTTGACATCTACATCGTCGCTCAGAACATTGAGATATGCCATCAAAAAATCTTCTTCTGCGGCACTTAAACCTTCCACCTCTGTCAGATAAGCATCCTCACTCATCGGCTCAGAAGTCTGATTTTCTTCCTGTGATACAAAACTACTGCCACCACTATCGGATGTGCCATTACCGCCGCAGCCGACTGCGGAAATTGCCAAAATTGCAACCAGTGCCAACGTGAGTAGTTTCCTTTTCATCCTTTGCCCCTCCTATTATGTATACCCTTCATTCTTCTCCCAAAATGGCTGTCCAAAGCAGCCGGGTTTTTCCTCGATATCTGCCAATATTCAATAGGGACGATCCAGTCCCGCCAGTGATAAGCTTCTGAATCGTCCCTATATGAAAAATCTAAACTGTCAATTATTTGTATAATTCTACGAGTCTCAGCAGGTGCTCATAGCGCTCCTTTGCTGCTTCCTCAGATGCTTCAAAGAGTTTCTCTGCTCTCTCCGGGAATGCTCTGTTCAGACGGCTGTAACGCGTCTCGCTGTTCAGGAATTCCTGGTAGGTTCCGTCACCCGGCTTAGAGGTCAGTGTAAACGGATTCTTGCCCTCTGCCTTGAGTGCCGGATTGAAAGAAAACAGATTCCAGTAACCTGCTGCAACTGCTTTCTTCATCTCATCCTGGCAGTGATTCATGCCGCCCTTGATACCGTGAAGCTCACATGGAGCGTAACCGATGATCAGGGAAGGTCCGTTGTAAGCCTCAGCCTCAGCGAGAACCTTAACGGTATGAGCCATGTTCGCGCCCATAGCAACCTGTGCCACATATACATAGCCGTAGCTCATAGCGATCTCTGCAAGGCTCTTCTTGCCAACCTCTTTACCAGAAGCTGCGAACTGGCAAACCTCACCGATATTGGAAGCCTTGGAAGCCTGACCGCCGGTATTGGAGTACATCTCGGTATCAAATACCATAACGTTTACGTTGTCGCCGGAAGCAAGTACGTGGTCTAATCCGCCGAATCCGATATCGTAAGCCCATCCGTCACCGCCGAAGATCCATACAGACTTCTTGCCGAGGTAGTCTTTCTTCTCAAGAGCTGCCTTTGCATCCGGACATCCGGCTGCTGCAGCCTTCTCTAACTCTGCCACAAGCGCCTCTGTTGCAGGTGCGTTTGCTCTGGTGTCATTCTTGGTCTCCTCAAACTTCTCGAAAGCTACCTTGAGTTCTGCCGGAGCCTTGTCAGACTCTGCACACTTCTTAGCGCTTGCGATCGCCTGCTCACGAAGCACGCTCTGTCCGATCTGCATACCAAGACCATGCTGTGCATTGTCCTCGAACAGGGAGTTTGCCCATGCCGGTCCCTTCTGGGAATCCTTATTTACCGTATACGGTGATGTAGCTGCCGGACCACCCCAGATGGAAGAACATCCGGTCGCGTTGGAGATATACATATGCTCACCGAATAACTGTGTGATCAAACGTGCGTAAGATGTCTCAGCACAGCCTGCGCAGGAACCTGAGAACTCAAGCAGCGGCTGGTTGAACTGGGAACCTTTCACTGTATTTTCTGCCGGCATACCCGGTTTCTTGCCAACGTTTGCTACCAGGTAGTCGAATACCGGCTGCTCTGCTGCCTGTGACTCCTGCGGAACCATCTCGATCGCTCCGGTCGGACATACGGTGATACACTCGCCGCATCCCATACAGTCTAACGGAGATACGCTCATCGTATACTTGTACTCGCCGGCCTTTGGCTTGGTGTCTGCAAGCTTGATCTGCTCCGGAGCTGCCTTCACCTCATCCTCGCTCAGCATGAACGGACGGATGGTTGCGTGGGAACATACAAATGCACACTGGTTACACTGGATACACTTCTCTGCGTCCCATGTAGGAACGGTAACGGCTGTACCGCGCTTCTCGTAAGCGGATGCGCCGTGCTCGAACTGTCCGTCCGGATTTCCGATAAATGCAGATACCGGTAAGGAATCTCCGTCCATTAAGGAGATCGGGTTCATCAGCTCTTTTACCATCTTCACTGTCTCAGGACGTCCTGTCAGCTCTGCCGGAGCCGGATCTGCTGCCGGGTTCGACCAGGAAGCCGGAACCTCAACCTTATGTACAGCGTCCACACCGGCATCAATTGCCTTGTAGTTCATCTCTACGACAGCGTCACCCTTCTTGCCGTAAGACTTCTTTGCAGCCTGCTTCATGAAGTCAACTGCCTCGTCGATCGGCATCACGTTTGCCAGCTTGAAGAATGCAGACTGAAGGATCGTGTTGGTACGCTTGCCCATACCGATCTCAATCGCCTTGTCGATCGCGTTGATGGTGTATAACTGAATGTTGTTATCTGCAATGTATTTCTTTGCCGCTGCATTTAAGTGGTGCTCTAACTCCTCATCGCTCCACTGGCAGTTGATCATAAATACTCCGCCCGGCTTTACGTCCTGTACCATCTTAAAGCCCTTGGTCACGTAGGACGGGTTATGGCAAGCCACAAAGTCAGCCTGGTTGATGTAGTACGGGCTCTTGATCGGCTTGTCGCCAAATCTTAAGTGGGAGATCGTCACACCACCGGTCTTCTTGGAATCATACTGGAAGTATGCCTGGATGTACTTGTCTGTGTGGTCACCAATGATCTTCGTGGAGTTCTTGTTCGCACCTACGGTACCGTCACCACCGAGACCCCAGAACTTACACTCTACCGTACCTGCTGCAGATGTGATCGGAGCCGGTTTTACCTCCGGTAAGCTTAAGTTCGTCACATCATCCACGATACCGATCGTAAATCTCTTCTTCGGAGCGTCGTTCTCCAGCTCTTTGTATACTGCAAATACAGAGGAAGGCGGTGTATCCTTGGAACCTAATCCGTAACGTCCTGCTGTCAGAACGATCGCATCAAGTCCTGCCTCGCGGAGAGTCGTCGCAACGTCTAAGTATAACGGATCGCCAAGTGCGCCCGGCTCTTTGGTTCTGTCGAGAACAGCAACTTTCTTCACTGTCTTCGGAAGAACCTTTAAGAAGGACTCAGATACCCACGGACGGTATAAGCGAACCTTTACAAGACCAACCTTCTCGCCCTTAGCGGTCAGGTAGTCGATCACTTCCTCTGCCACGTCGTTGATGGAACCCATAGCCACGATCACGCGCTCTGCGTCCTCTGCTCCGTAGTAGTTGAATAAGTCGTAGTTTGTACCGAGCTTCTCATTTACCTTTGCCATGTACTTCTCTACGATTGCCGGCAGCTCATTGTAAGCTGTGTTGCACGCCTCGCGGTGCTGGAAGAAAACGTCTCCGTTCTCATGGGAACCGCGCATTGCCGGGTGCTCCGGATTTAATGCGTGTGCACGGAAAGCATTGACTGCGTCCATATTGCACATTTCTTTTAAGTCTGCATAATCCCACTTCTCAATCTTCTGGATCTCATGGGAAGTACGGAATCCGTCAAAGAAGTTGATAAACGGAACCTTGCCCTCGATGGTTGCAAGATGTGCCACCGGGCTTAAGTCCATAACCTCCTGCGGGTTTGTCTCACACAGCATAGCGAAACCTGTCTGGCGGCAGGCATATACGTCGCTGTGATCGCCGAAAATATTTAAGGACTGTGTTGCAACAGTACGTGCAGATACATCGAATACACACGGAAGCATCTCACCTGCGATCTTATACATATTCGGGATCATAAGTAAAAGACCCTGGGATGCTGTAAATGTGGTTGTCAGGGCGCCTGCTGCGAGGGAACCGTGAACAGCGCCTGCGGCACCTGCCTCAGACTCCATCTCTACGACTCTCACCTGATTTCCAAAGATGTTCTCCTGTCCTGCTGCTGACCACTGATCCACAGAGTCTGCCATCGGGCTGGAAGGTGTAATTGGGTAAATAGCTGCAACATCCGTAAACGCATAGGCTACATGAGCTGCCGCTGTATTACCGTCCATTGACTGTTTTGCTCTGGACATTATTATTCCTCCTTAATCATGCTTAAAATAGAGCGTCATATTACGACTTAATTCTAATTTTAGCATTTAATTTGTCGATTGTAAAGGTTTCCGCCTGTACGAAAACGCGTGCAATCACAAAAACCGTTTTTCTTTTGTGATATATTTGCGCTCAAACTCCCCGAGGGGCAGCGGTCTGTCAAAAAGATACCCCTGTCCGCACCGGAATCCCCGCTCCGCGAGGAACCTGCACTGCGCCTCCTCCTCGATGCCCTCGAACACAACGCCCTCCTTGGCGACGCACACAAGCTGTCCCATGCGGACGACAAATTCCCGCTGGTCCTCCAGACTGATACGGTCTGTGAAGCTCTTGTCGATCTTGATCACATCCGCCGGGATCTCCATCAGCATACTGAGCGATGAGTAGCCCGTCCCGAAATCGTCGATCGCGATCCGAAATCCCATCCCCTTCAACTTTTCCAGACAGCGGACCAGCCCGTCGACATTTTCCGCGACGGCGCTCTCCGTCACCTCAAGTTCAATGTAGCGCGGCTCGATCCGGTACCGCTGCATCAACTGCTCCAGCCGCTCCAGAAACTTCTCCCCTCCGTTTTCAAAATGCTTTCTGGAGAAATTCGTGGACACGGCAAACAGTTCCCTGCCGCTCTCACGCCAGCGGCGCATGGCGCGCAGAAGCTGCTCCAACATATAAAAGTCCAGATCTACGATATAACCCATGTTTTCCAGCGGCGGGATAAACCGCAGCGGCGAGATCACCTCGCCCGACTTCGTCCGCCAGCGCGCAAGCGCCTCCGCCCCATAGATTGTCCGCTCCCGGAGCAGAAATTTGGGCTGTAAAAACAGTTCCAGCTCCCCCTTTTGCAGCGCGCCGTAAAATCTTCCCGTGATCCAGAAGGAATCCTCCCTTCTGGCGCGCATCTCCTCCTCATAGATGGCAACGCCGTTGCCGCGCTGTTCCTTCGCCGCCTTTCTCGCCAGGTTTGCCCCCTCCAAGATCGTGTCGAAATTCTCGTCCTCCCCGCGGATAAAACAGATTCCCGCAGACAGACGCATATCGCTCGCCGGGTAGCGGATTTTCTGCAGCTTCTCAAAGTCGCTGTTTTTCTCCTGTACTTTGCGGTAGATCTCACTTTCATCCCTGCCCTGCACCAGCTCGATAAAATAGTCGGAATACATCCGGCACGCCTCGATGACGTACTCCTCCCGGATCAACATTCTGGCGAATTCCTTCAGGATGCTGTCGCCGATCTGCTGCCCGAAGTTCTCATTGACATAGGAAAAATTATTGATATCCACATAGACAAGCGCGTACACCTCACTACGCTCCTGTTCCTGTCAGCGCCGGCGTTTCCTGATGTACTCCTCCACTTTCCGGCGGAAAGCTTCCATATTATAAAGCCCGGTCAGCGCATCCTGGTTCCGCAGCTTCCGGATTTCTCTCTGGTCATCGCTCAGCTTGTTGCGCAGGGAAATAAACACGCTCACCACGCGGCTCAGCTCACAGAAGGTATCCTTTTCCACCGGAGTGAAATCCTCCCTCTCACCGACTCCCAGATAAAGTCCGCCGATCCTTTTCCCCGAAAATTCAAATTTGATGACGGCGAGATTCTGTATCGTGGAATTTTCGCGCCACAGACGCCCGGCTTCCTCCCCTTCCCTTGCAAACTCCTCTCTGGAAATCGCGACAAACTCTCCGGGACGCGCCGTTATAAACGATTCTCCCAGCCTCGGCATGATCTGCCTCTCGCAGGGGAATCCGTGGCGGTTCCAGTAGTTCATCAAAAGCATCTCTCCCCGCTCTTCCACATCCTCAAAGACGGATACCATATCAAGCCCGTAACGTTTTCCGATCTGCTCGATCAGGACGTTTAAGGAGCCACTGATGTCGCGCGCGTGGGAGAGCAAACTGAACGCAAAATTCAAAAATTCCTTGTCCGCCATCCGCGCGGCAGACACCTCCCGCTCCCGCGCCTTTCCATATCTCCTGCCCTCCGTTCCTGTCTCCTTGCCCGCAAGGGAATAACTGTTCTTGCCGTTTCCCTTCGTCCGGTACATCGCGCGGTCTGCCATCGCAAACAGGCTCTCATAATCCAGACCGTTTACGCCGTACACGGACAGTCCGATGCTCAGCGTGACATTGACCACCCCGTCGTCCCCGATCAGGCTCTTTGCCGACTCCTTTCCAAGCCTTTTTGCCTGCCACTCCGCCTCCTCAACACTCGTATTTCTCATAAATACCAGAAATTCGTCTCCACCGACGCGCGCTACCACATCCGACTCCCCGAATCTGCTGCAGATGATCTGTGAAATGTCGGAGATCACCGTATCGCCGACAATGTGCCCGAACGTGTCGTTGATCAACTTAAAATCATCAATATCGATCAAAAACAGTACGTGTACGCCGCCCGGATTTTCCGTGATGACCCTGCTCACTTCCTCCCCTGCCGCCACCTTATTTAAAAGCTTGGTCTGCGGATCAAGGCGTGTCTCCTCGTTCATCTGGGACGACAGTTTCTGCTCTTCCCGCCTCGACTGCTCCTCCTCCCTGCTCTTATATTCCTCGACATCCCAACTGGTCAGAATATAATAGGGAACGGCATCACGGTAGCAGTAAAGTCTGCACCTCACCATTTCCCGGTGCACACTGCCATCCTTCGCACGCATCCGAAGCTCCATCGTCCCGGTAGAGTGCTTCTCCCTGCACTGCTCGATTTTATCCTCAAAGATCCCGGCGTCCTCCCCGTAAATATAATCTGCATACGGGATCCCACTCCCTGTCAGTTTCTCTCTCGTATAGCCCTCACGGCGCAGGAACTTGTGGTTCACCGCCTCGATCTCAAGTTCATTTTTTCCTTTTATAATTGCAACACCGACCGGCATCTCATAGAGTAACTCACCGTGCTTTAGAAATTCCAGACGCCCGAGATCTCTCGAAAATGCTTCGTACTCCATCCGTCAGCTTCCTCCTAAATGTATCACTGTTATACTTTCTTTTCATGATGTCATGGTCAAAAAGGGCTGTTTCCAGGTTTGTGTCTGCCAGATGGCACCAATGGCATTCTTTTTGTTCAGAGTTCCGAATCAGAATACGATTGGTGTCATCTGCCAGCTCCAATTTTCAACAGCCCCCTTTGACCCTGGCATCACTTCATCCTATTATAACAAATTCTTCCCAAATTCCAAGGCTTGGCTTGCAATTCTACTTTTTTTCTAGTATGATACGAATTGGTGTCCCATACACCGCATGGAATCCCCAAAAATCAGGGGTTTTCCGTCTGTCTGATAAAAAAGTTAGGAGAATATAAAATGATTAGTACGAGCAATGTAACGTTACGAATCGGCAAAAAGGCATTATTTGAAGATGTCAGCATCAAATTTACGGAGGGAAGCTGCTACGGTCTGATCGGCGCCAACGGAGCCGGCAAATCCACATTTCTCAGGATTTTGTCCGGACAGTTGGAGCCGACCTCAGGCGAAGTCATCATCACGCCGGGACAGCGCCTCTCTTTCTTACAGCAGGACCACTTCAAATATGACAGCTTTACCGTGCTGGACACTGTCATTATGGGAAACAAGCGTCTCTATGACATCATGAAGGAAAAAGACGCGATCTATATGAAGGAGGATTTCACGGACGAGGACGGCATCCGCGCCAGTGAGCTCGAGGCAGAGTTTGCCGATATGGACGGCTGGAACGCGGAGGCGGACGCCGCCACCCTGTTAAACGGGCTTGGCATCCCGTCCGAGGAACACTACACGATGATGGCGGATCTGCCGGGCGCGCTGAAGGTCAAGGTACTGCTCGCGCAGGCGCTTTTCGGCAATCCGGATATCCTGCTCCTCGACGAGCCGACCAACCACCTGGATCTCGACGCGATCAGCTGGCTGGAGGAGTTCCTCATCAATTTTGAGAACACGGTCATCGTCGTTTCCCACGACCGTTATTTTCTGAATAAGGTCTGCACGAACATCGCGGATATCGACTACGGAAAGATTCAGCTCTACGCCGGAAACTACGATTTTTGGTACGAGTCCAGCCAGCTC